>Ga0335397_10006033_pt1 | contig 15723 bp, 14 predicted proteins | sample MAT04_FD_205740 | JGI IMG/M metagenome (GOLD analysis project Ga0335397, IMG submission 205740) | Freshwater microbial communities from Lake Fryxell liftoff mats and glacier meltwater in Antarctica - MAT-04 (spades assembly) (version 2) ... | reverse complement strand
GCGACGTCCCGTTGCGGTTGTTGCCAGACCCTCGACCCGCCGGGTCGCCAGCCTCGTAGCCCAAACAAGCAGTCAACTCGGTCTGCATCGCCCTGTTCATCAACCGTGACGTCAACTCGGTCAACACTACGTGTCCTGCTCCGCGCTGGCAAACCAACATGGCCCAACAAGCCAACCCCACCCATCCTCAGAACCACCCGTCCCCACGCTCACGCGTAGAGCCAGTAATGTACGACAGGCCGAGCTTGCTATTCTGATGACGGTTGGTCGGGGCGGACCATGCCTCCCATCTTCGCCGAATAGCTAGCGAGCATCTGCGAAGGCTGCGGCTACTACGAAACCACCATCGAGTTCAAGCGATTGCAGTGTGGATCGCCGACCTCGAGTGCGACAATGACTGGATCGACCTCGGGTCGACAGCGGCGGAACTCATTGCCGAAGACCGCGCCGTCACCGGCTCGTGAACGCAGTTGTCCTCGACGCGTCGGCGGCAGCTGAAATCGCCGTGCGGACGTCCCTCGGTCGCAGCCTGCTCGCTCTTGCGCCACGGGATCGAAAGTGGTGGGTACCTGACCACTTCCACATCGAGGCCGTTGGCGCAGTGAGGCGAATGCTCCTCAAAGGTCTCATCGACGAGGCAAGAGCGGCCAGGGCAGTCGACAGCCTGTTGACGCTTCCGGTCACCGTGAGTCGAAATCGACCTCTCATCGGAGAGGCGTGGACCTATCGGCGGAACCTCATCGTTCAGGACGCCGTGTACGTCGTCCTGGCCGCCCACCTGGACGCGCCGTTGCTCACCGGCGACAGAAGGCTCGCCGGCGCGCCGAAGCTTTCGATCCAGGTTCTGCACATCTCGGTCGCGGACTGAGGCTCACGTCGACCATCTGCCGAGACGAGCGACCACGGCGTTCCGGCTTCGGGGGAGGGCGTGAGAGTAGGTGTTGAGCAGCATCTCGGGGCTGTGGCCGAGGATGTCGGCGATGGCTCGGAGCTCGCCGACGTCGTCGGCGGTGCTGACCATGTGGGTGGCTGCGGTGTGGCGAAGGCCGTGTGAGGTGAGCCGAGGAAGTCCGGCGTTGTTGACGATGCGTTCCAGCGCTCGGTCGTACGAACGGGGGAGAACGATGCCCCCTTGACGTGTCGTCACGATCAGGTTGCCGCCCTCCGACGCCCGCCCGGCGGCGAGGCGTTCGGTGGCCTGCTCGGCGCGACGGCGGGCAAGGCAGCGCTGGGTGGCCTCGTCGAGTGGGATGGTGCGTCGAGAGCGTTCGTTCTTTGCGTCGCCCCACGCTGCGCCACCGCTGACGGCAACGAGGCTCTCGTCGATTCGGAGCGTGTGCTTGTCGAGGTCGACGTCGTCCCACCGGAGTGCCAGCACCTCGCTACGGCGCAAGCCGTAGAGCACGCCGAGCCGGAACGCTATTGCCCAGCGATGCGTAGAGGTGGCCTCGAGGAACCGATCGACTTCCAGTTCGGACCAGGCGGCGGTGGCCTTCACCTTCACCGGCTTGGCGACAGTTCTCGGTAGCCCAACTCTGGCGGCGGGGCTGCGCGCGATGAGGCCCTCGTCGACCGCCTCCGTCAAGGCGGCGCGCAGAACGTTGCGGCAGATCTGCACGCTGCGTCGGGACAGCTTGCCGCCGTTGGCGAGTCCGTCGACCCACGCGGCCACGTCGTCTCGGTCGAGTCGTGACAGCGGGATGGCGCCGAGGCCGGCCTCGATGTGCGGTATCGCCCAGGCGTACTGCTCACGAGCCTTCTCGGTGATGTCGGTGCGGCCGGCGACGTATCGCCGCACCAAACAACCCTGCCGCGCTCGGTCGTCGCGCCGTTGGCCCGAACTCCGCGAGCCGCGGCCAACGCGGAGCGCTGCGACGCGAATGTGCCGAGCTGGCGCGGCCGTTGATTACCGGTTGTCGTGTCGATGCCGTCGACACGTACTACCCACTTGTCGCGCTGCTTACGCACCGTCGGCTGACCGGTTGCCTTCCACGACATACGTCACCTCCGTGCATTTCTGCGACCGGAGTTTGATACATCACTGATACATCGCTGACACTTGAGCCGGTCGACGAGTGTTGGACACTGTATCAGACCTGGTCAGACTGGTCGGGGAGAGGAGACTCGAACTCCCGGCCTCCTGCTCCCAAAGCAGGTGCGCTACCAACTGCGCTACTCCCCGGCGGTGCCTTGATGCTACCGGCCCAACCCGGTCGAGCCGGGTTGGTATCTGGCTGGCCACACAGAACTAGTGAACGGCCAACTCCTCGACGACAGCCAACAGCCGCGAGACGTCCTCGGGTTCGAGGTAGCGGCTGATGCCAGCACGGACGACGCCGCCGGTCTCGGCGAGGCCCAACTGGCCGACGACCTCGACCGCGTAGTTGTGGCCATCCCACACGGCGACCTTGGCGGCGGCCAATGCGCGGGTGACTTCCGAGGGCGTGTGCCCGGCAACGGTGAAGGCTGCGGTGGGAGTGCGACCTTCGAACCCGTGGACGCCCCACACCGTGACGCCATCGATGGTGAGCAAGCCGTCGAGCAGGGGAGCGAACAGCTCCTGTTCGGCCTGCTGGATATTGGTCATGCCCTCCTCCATGAGGAAGCGAGCGGCGGCCTCGACACCGGCGAGGGCTTCGAAGTTGGGCATGCCCGTCTCGAATCGGCTGGGGCCTTCGTTGTGCGACGGACGCACCTTGAACACCGGCAGGCTCTGCAGCAACTCGGGCTGCATCCACAACATGCCCGAATGCGGTGCGTACCACTTGTACGGAGAGGTCACCATCGCATCACAACCCAGAGCCGTGATGTCGATGGCCTGGTGAGGTGCCAGCGCGACCGCGTCGATGAACACTCGCGCCCCGACAGCGTGGGCAGCGTCGATGATCGGGCGGAGGTCGGGTGCGGTGCCCAGCAGGTTGCTGGCGCCCGGCAGGGTGACCCACTTGGTGCGTTCGTTGATCAGCTCGATCACGTTCTCCGGCGGCAGCGTTCCCGAGGCGGGATCGAACGGCGCGAGCACGTGCTCGGCGCCAGCGACGTCGGCTGCCCTCCGCCACGGCGTGACGTTGGCGTCGTGATCCATGCGGGTACCGACGATGCGATCGCCTGTTTGGAGCGTGGCGCCGATCGCCCGCGAGATCGCGAAGGTGATGGTGGTCATGTTGGCGCCGAAGGCGATGCCCTCAGGGTCTGCGTTCAAAAACTGGCCGACCGTGGCGCGGGTGCGCTCAACGAGCTCGTCGGCCTTGATGGCAGCCGCGAAAGTGCCGCCGCCGCAGCTGTTCGAGCCGTCCGACAGCCAGTTGGCGAGGGCAGTGATCGCGCTGTCGACCACCTGTGTTCCGGCTGGCCCGTCGAAGCGGGACCAGCCGTCGTGGGCACCGGGGAAACGGTGACGAAGTGAAGTCATGATGGGTCCCGTCAGCCGCGCTTGGCGGCCTTGGCCAGCCGCTTGCTGGTGCGGCCGGTGGGCTCGAGATTGCGATGGTCGAGGTCGCCCATCTCGATGCCGTTGGCGAACAGCACCCGATACCGCAGCCAGTTGAAACCGTTGGCGAGTATGACCTTGCCCTCGGTGCCGGTGGGCACCCCGTGCAGATCAACGGTGCTCAGCACTCTGTCGCCGATGCGCAGGTCGAGCTGGTCGGTGTGCGGCTTGGCGAGGGCGTGCGGCTTCCAGAACGTCATGTTGTCATTCTGCCTGATACGACCGCAGCAGTGGGCATTCGGAAGGAATTCGAGAGGCCACGGTAGAGTCGTCGGCCTGTGAAAAGCACGATCGAACCCGCCGAAGACACCCGTGAAGTAGCCCTCTCCGCTGACGGGGAAGGCGAAGGTGCAGCCCCTACTCCTCGTCAACTCGTAAAGCTGTCGATTGTCGTCGACGAGGCCGATTTCGACCGCGACATCGACCAAGCGTTCCGCAAGATCGGCCGCGAAGCCAGCCTGCCCGGTTTCCGAGCAGGGAAGGTGCCGCGCAAGGTGCTCGAGGCCCGCATCGGTCTCGCCGCTGCCCGCGACGAAGCGCTGCGCGATTCTGTTCCCGTCTATTTGGCCAAGGCCGTGCGCGAGCACGACATCGATCTCATCGCAACACCCGAGGTCGAGATCACTGGTGGCGTCGACGAAGGCCCCGTGTCGTTCGATGCGGTGTGCGAGGTTCGCCCCGTCATCACCGTCCCCGGTTACGGCGGCCTGCGCGTCGAGCTGCCCAGCCCGGCAGCCAGCCAGGAAGAGATCGACGAAGCGGTCGACGCCGAGCGTCGCCGTCAAGGCTCGCTGGTCGACGTCACACGTGAGATCAAGTCGGGCGACCATGTCACGCTCACACTCGCCGGTACACGCGAGGGCGAACCCGTGCCCGGCCTCAACACCGAAGACTGGCTGTACGAGGTCGGCAAGGGTTGGGTCGCTGAAGGTTTCGATGATCGTCTCATCGGCTCCTCCGTCGGTCGCGAGCTGTCGTTCAGCGCCAACCCCTCGGGCATGACCGAGCCGGCCGACTTCGAAGTCACCATCACCAACGCGCAAGAGCTCGTGCTTCCTGAGATCACCGACCAATGGGTTGCCGAGAACCTGGGCGAGTTCGACACGGTCGAGGCCTGGCGGGCATCGATCGCCGATCGCATTGGTGGCCAGAAGCTGAACCAGGCTCGCAACCTGCTGGTCGAGCGGGCCACCACCGCCCTCGCCGAACTGGTCGATGTGCCGGCTCCCGACAGCATGGTCAGTGGCGACCTGCAGGCCCGTGTGCAAAACACAGTTCAGCAGTTCCAGTCGCAGGGCATCAGCATCGACCAGTGGCTGTCGGCCACCGGACAGTCGCCCGACTCGTTCATCGAGTCGCTCAAGGAGCAGTCGCTGAAGGCCGTCAAGGTCGACCTGGCACTTCGTGCCGTTGCTGCCGCCGAGGGCCTCGACGTCGACGACGACGATCTCAATGCTGAATTCGCCCGGGTTGCCGTGCAGGTTCGTCAGAAGGCCAGCGAAGTTCGCAAGGCCTACGAGAAGAACGACGCCGTCACCGACCTCATCGCCCAGATGCGCAAGACGAAGGCGCTCGATTGGGTGATCGAGCACGCAGAAGTGGTCGACACCACCGGTGCGGTCATCGACGCTGAGATGCTGCTCGGCAAACACGACCACGATCACGACGGGCATGATCACGACGGGCATGATCACGACGGACATGATCACGATCACGATCACGACAATGACAAGGGGCACTGAGCATGGACAAGAACTTCCAAATGTCGGGCTACACCATCCCCAGCGTCGTCGAGCAGACCGCTCGCGGCGAGCGCGGATACGACCTCTACAGCCGACTGCTGCGCGACAACATCATCTGGCTGGACACGCCCATCGACGACAGCTCAGCCAGCCTGACCTGTGCCAAGTTGGTGTACCTCGAGAGCGAGAACCCCGACAAGGACATCAGCATCTACATCAACAGTCCCGGTGGCGACATCACCGCGCTGTTCGCCATCTACGACACGATGCAGTTCATCAAGAACGACATCGCCACCATTTGCCTCGGTCAGGCAGCGTCAGCGGCCGCCGTGCTGCTGGCTGCGGGCACCAAGGGCAAGCGGATGGCATTGCCGCACAGCCGCATCATGCTGCACCAGCCGTCCGGAAGTACCGGGTACGGCCAGGTGACCGACCTGGAGTTGGCAGCCAAGGAAATCCTCCGTATGCGCGATCTTCTCGAGGAAATGTTGGCCTCCCACACCGGTCAAACCATCGAGCGGATCCACACCGACACGGACCGCGATTTCGTGATGGAAGCGCACGAGGCCCTCGCGTATGGCATCATCGACGATGTCATCACGTCGCGTGATGTGGTGGACCGCTCCGGTCCCATCCGCTGACCGCCCGCGAGGACACACCTGACACGAGAGGGAAGCAACTGTGGCGAAATTCGGTGACACCGGCGAGTTGCTCAAGTGCTCGTTCTGCGGCAAGTCGCAGAAGCAGGTCAAGAAGCTGATTGCTGGGCCTGGCGTGTACATCTGCGACGAGTGCATCGACCTGTGCAACGAGATCATCGAGGAAGAGCTCACCGACACCGGTGAGCTTCATTTCGACCAACTGCCCACCCCCCGCGAGATTCGCACCTTCCTCGATGACTATGTCGTCGGGCAGGATGACGCGAAGAAGATCCTGTCGGTGGCGGTGTACAACCACTACCGCCGAATTCAGTATCAGCAGAACGCCGGCGTTGGTCGGCGCGACGAGATCGAGCTGCAGAAGAGCAACATCTTGCTGCTCGGCCCTACCGGCTGCGGTAAGACGCACCTGGCCCAAACCCTTGCTCGCCTGCTCAACGTGCCCTTCGCGGTAGCCGACGCGACTGCGCTCACCGAGGCCGGCTACGTCGGTGAAGACGTCGAGAACATCCTTCTCAAGCTCATCCAGGCCGCCGACTTCGATGTCAAGAAGGCCGAGACCGGCATCATCTACATCGACGAGATCGACAAGATCGCCCGCAAGAGCGAGAACCCGTCCATCACTCGCGATGTGTCGGGTGAGGGTGTGCAGCAGGCGCTGTTGAAGATACTCGAGGGCACCGTTGCGTCGGTGCCGCCGCAGGGTGGCCGCAAGCATCCGCATCAGGAATTCATCCAGATCGACACCACCAACGTGCTGTTCATCTGTGGTGGCGCTTTCGCCGGTCTCGACACCATCATCGAGAACCGAGTCGGCCAGCGCGGCATGGGTTTCAACAACACGGTGAAGAGCAAGGCCGACCGCGATGCGGGCGCCCTCTTCGCCACGGTGCAGCCAGAAGACCTGCTCAAGTTCGGCATGATTCCCGAGTTCATCGGCCGTCTGCCAATGGTCGGCGCGGTTCGCAGCCTCGATCGCGATGCGCTGATCAAGATCCTCGTCGAGCCGAAAAACTCGCTGGTCAAGCAGTTCCAGAAGATGTTCGAGTTCGAGGAAGTCGAACTGGAGTTCACTCGTGAGGCAATGGAAGCCATTGCCGATCAGGCGTTGCTGCGCGGCACCGGCGCTCGTGGCCTGCGCGCCATCCTCGAAGAGGTGCTGCTCAACACGATGTACGAGCTGCCTGGCCGCAGCGATGTCGGCAGTGTGGTCATCGACGCCGACACGGTGAAGACCAAGGTCATCCCCACTCTCGTGCCGCGCGAGCCGGTCAGCAAGCGTCCGCGCCGCCAAGCCAGCTGAGCCGAGTAGTGCAGTGACGCGGCGTATCCCGGTGCCGACTACATCATGAGCTACGCCGACGCTCTCGCGTACCTCGACACACACTCCAACTACGACACCACCGGTCGCATCACATCACCGACGCTTGACCGCATGGTGACCCTGATGGCCGCAATGGGCGACCCGCAGCTGACGTACCCGGTCATTCATGTCACGGGCACCAACGGCAAGGGCTCGACCACTCAGATGATCACTCGTCTGCTGATGGCGCACGGTCTTTCGGTAGGCACCTACACCAGCCCGCACCTCGAGCGAATCAACGAGCGCATCAGCCGCAACTGCGAGCCGATCAGTGACGACGAGTTTGCCGAGCAGGTGGCGGCAGTGGCCGACCTGGAAGGCATCACTGGCGTTCACCCCAGCTACTTCGAAGCGGTCACCGCTGCGGCCTTTCGCTGGTTCGCCGACATCGCCATCGACGTGGCCGTTGTCGAGGTCGGGCTCCTTGGCCGCTGGGATGCAACCAACGTCTGCGAGTCGCAGGTCGCGGTGGTCACCAACATCGGCGTCGACCACACCGAGTACGCCGGCCCGACGAAACTGCACATCGCCACGGAGAAAGCCGGCATCGTCAAGTCGGGCAGCGCAGTGGTGATCGGTGAGACGGATCACGAGCTGGCGCAGGCGTTCGTGAAGGCCGGGGGAGCGACGAACCTCCTGCGCGGTACTGACTTCGATGTGCTCGAAAACCAGCTGGCCCTGGGCGGCCGCATGCTGGATCTCCGTACGCCGACGATGGTGTATCCCGATATCTTCCTGCCGCTGCACGGCCGCCACCAAGGTGACAACGCAGTCGTGGCGCTCACCGCTGTCGAGGCGTTCTTCGCGTCGCCAGTGCCAGGTGAACTGGTCACGGAGGGCTTCGCCGAGGTCGTCATGCCCGGCCGCTTCGAAGTGCTCGGCCATCAACCGCTGGTGATCGTCGATGGCGCGCACAACCCTGCCGGTGCTGACACGTGCGCGTCGGTCTTCTTCGACGACTTCGATCCGGCCGGCAGTCGCATTCTGGTGGTCGGCTGCTTGAAGGGACGCGACCCGCGCGAGATGCTGTCGGCCCTTCGCGCCGACGAGTTCGACGTGGTGCTGACGTGCACCGCACCGTCGTCGCGCGGTATGCCGGCCAGCGAGCTGACAGTGGCGGCCCGCGCAATGGGCTGTGATCAAGTGTTGGAGCATGCAACCGTCGAGCAAGCAATCGACCGTGCACTGGCGTTGGCGGAGAGCGACGACGCAATCCTCATCACCGGCTCGCTGTACATCGTCGGCGGCGCCCGCCCCTACCTCCGCAAAGTCCTCTAAAACCCGCACCAATCGAGTGCCATCCCCTCGGTGCGAGTGCCTCGCCGACATCCGAGTGGGTACTCGCACCCCGGGGTGCGAGTACCCACTCCGATGGTCGTGTGGCACTCGCATAGGTCGTGTGGTACTCGCATAGGTGGTGTGGCACTCGCACCGACGGCGTGGCACTCCGCGGGGTTGTGTGAAACAGGGGGGCGTGGGGGGCAGGCAAAGGGTCGGTAGCGTGAGCGGCCATGTCTGATCGCACTCTCGTTCTCCTCAAGCCCGATGCCGTCCAGCGCAAGCTCACCGGCGAGATCATTCGCCGCATCGAGTCCAAGGATCTCACCATCGTGGCGATGGACCTTCGTCTGCTCGACGAGGCCACGCTCGAGCAGCACTACGCCGAGCACGTGGGCAAGGGCTTCTACGCCGACCTGGTGTCGTTCATGTCCAGCGGCCCGGTCGTGGCCATGGCTGTCGAAGGCCCGGAAGACACGTGGGAAGTCATGCGCACCCTCATGGGCGCCACCAACTCGCGCAAGGCCGCCGGCGGAACGATCCGTGGTGACCTGAGTGCATCGTTCACCGAGAACCTCGTCCACGGCAGCGATTCGCTGGCCTCGGCGGAACGTGAAATTGGCATTTTCTTCCCGAATCTGTAGCAAACTGCGCAGGCGCTAGACTGCGGCACACGTTCGGCGAAAATGAAGGAGATGGTGATGGCCAGAAGCAATCCGCTCGCGCTTGGTCGTGATCTAGCCATCGACCTGGGCACGGCGAACACGCTCATTTATGCCCGTGGGCAGGGTGTGGTCCTCAACGAGCCGTCAGTCGTCGCCATCGACATCACCGACGGCCGGCCCGTCGCCGTCGGCATCGAAGCCAAGCGCATGATGGGCCGCACGCCCGGCCGCATCAAGACCATTCGTCCACTGAAAGACGGCGTCATCGCCGACTTCGAAGTGTGCGAAAAGATGCTGCGCTTTTTCATTCAGAAGGTGCACGCCAGTCGCTGGAGCAAGCCGCGAATGATCATCTGCGTACCCTCGGGCATCACCGGTGTCGAGCAGCGTGCGGTTCAAGACGCGGCCGAGTACGCCGGCGCGCGCAAGCCGGTGCACATCATCGAAGAGCCCATGGCCGCGGCCATCGGTGCCGACATGCCGGTGCACGAGCCAAGCGGCAACATGATCGTCGACATCGGCGGCGGCACCACCGAAGTCGCCGTCATCTCGTTGGGCGGCATAGTCACCGCGCAGTCCGTTCGCGTTGCAGGCGACGAGCTCGACGACGCAGTGATGCAGTGGGTGAAGAAGGAATTCTCGCTCGCCATCGGTGACCGCACGGCCGAGGAAATCAAGATCCACATGGGTTCCGCATGGCCGCTCGACGAGGAATTGACTGCCGACATTCGCGGTCGCGACCTCATCAGCGGTCTGCCGCGTACTATCCCGATGACAACTGAACAGGTGCGCGAAGCCCTGGCAGAGCCAGTTTCTGCCATCGTTGACGCCGTGAAGACCACGCTCGACCGCACTCCACCCGAACTCGCCGCCGACATCATGGAGCAAGGCATCATGATCACCGGTGGCGGTGCCCTTCTCGCGGGCCTTGATCGTCGCCTCTCTCACGAGACCGGCATGCCGATCAACATCGCACACAATCCGCTGTTCAGTGTCGTCCTCGGCTCTGGTCGGGCGCTCGAAAACATTGATGCGATGCGGGGGCTGATGTCGCTCGGTGGCGACGACTAGTCGCTCGGAGGCCATCACATGTTTTCCGCTTTGAGTCGTCGCCGTGTGGTCGCGCTGGTCGTGCTCACCTGCCTGCTGTTCATCACACTCGACAGGAACGGCAACCCCGTCATCGACAGAGTGCGTGGGGTGCTGGCCACTGTGCTGCAGCCAGTCGACACCGCTACTCGCGCCATTACGCTGCCGCTCGAGCGTGTCTGGTACGGCATCTCCAACTACGACGATGTCGAGCGAGAAAACCAGGCGCTGCGCGACCAGATCGAACATCAGAAGGGCAACGATGTCGAGGCTCGCTCGGCGATCCTCGAATATCGGTTGTTGCTCAAGGTGCAGCAGCTCGCCTCCAAGTTCAATTACCCGACGGTTCCTGCCCTGGTCATTGGTGACTCGCCAGGCAACTTCCAGAACACGGTTGAGATCAACGTCGGTTCTACCGATGGCATCCAGGTCGGAATGCCGGTGACGAACGGCGCAGGCCTCGTCGGACGCATCACTCGGGTGTACCCGACGCACAGCCTCGTCAAGCTGATCACGGACCCCGGATACTCGGTGCCGGCGCAGGTGCTCTCGTCTGCCGACGATGAGGGCATCACGGGGCCGCTTCCGGAGATTCCGATCGGCGGCGCAACCTCCAGTAGCACCTCATCGACCACCACCACCACCACGGTGCCGGTCACATCCACCACTCAGCCCGGCGATACCGCTGGCCCAACTACCTCCACGCCTCCCGCAACCACCACCACCGCCCTGGAAGTGGTTCGTGAGACAGGGTTGCTGGAGGGCCAGGGTGGCAACAAGCCGATGTTGCTGCGCTTCGTCGACAGCAGTTCGTCGCTCGCCAACGTCAAGGTTGGCTCCATCGTCGATACCGCCGGAGGTACGAAGGGGCTGGCCCCTCAGGGCATTCCGATCGGTGTCATCACGCGCATCGTGTCGCAGTCGGGTGATAGCGCCGATCTGGTCGAGGTCACACCGAACGCCAGCCTTCGTCAGCTCAACTTCGTTGCGGTCGTCCTCTACGTCTCCGGAACTGTCGGTCCCTGACCGGTGCGCGGGTTCGTTCTTGCACCGCTGATTCGCCTCTTGCCAGTCGGCCTGGTGGCGCTCTCGTTACAGCGGGTCATTTTCGCCAACCATCCGATGCACGACGTGCAGATCCAGCTGGTGTTGGCACTGGTGGTGGCGGCCGGCGCCGGTGGCGGACTGGACCGTGGCGCGATCGCCGGCTTCGTGCTGGGAATGCTTTCCGACGCCAGCGGCGACACCCCGTTGGGCGTGCTGGCGCTGGCGTATGGCTTAGGTGGCCTGACGGCTGGTTACCTGCACCGTTTCACCACCGATCCGCAGTGGTGGCTGGCTGCGCTCTTCGCAACGATGGGCGCGGCGGTGGGGGAAACGGCAATACCGGTCGTGAAGACTCTCACTGGTGACAGCGGGTGGATCACCACCGACCTGCTCGTCACCGTGCCGATCGTGGCGGTGACTGCCGGCCTGATGTGCCCGCTACTGATGCCGGTCGGGCGCTGGATGATGGGCGTCAAGCGGAAGAAGTGGAAGGCGATGACGGAATGAACATGACGAACGTGACGTCTCGAAACCTCCGCGCGCGGCCACTTCCAGTGCCATTCAGACAAGACTGTAGAAATGGCTGTTGACAAGCGCTCCGCCCGACTTGGCGTCCTTGCCACCGTGTCGCTCATCCTCATTGGTCTCCTCGGTGCCCGACTATGGTTCCTGCAGGGCGTCCAGAGCGAGGCCTACCAGGCGAAGGTGACGGCATCGAAGACTGCGGTTGTCTACACGCCGCCCGAGCGTGGTCGCATCTTCGACGCGAAGGGCCGCGTGCTTGCGGACAACAAGCGCATCCTCACCGTGACGGTGGACTGGGCAGTTGTCAAGAAGCCGAAGAATCGCCAGGAGCTGTTCGAGCGACTCTCCGGTCCGCTCGACACCCCTGTCGACGACCTCATGCGCCGCTATGACCCTTGCCATCTGATGCCAAAGCCCTGCAGGGAAGCGCAGCTGTACGACCGACTGCTGCCGCTGCCGCTGAAGGAAGATGTCGACGAAGACACGGTGGCGTTCATCAAGGAACGAAGCGAGGACTACCCGGGCGTAGACGTGGTGGTGCAGTACAAGCGCGTCTACCTCTACGCGCCACTCGCATCGCACGTCATCGGCTACATGGGCTCCATCACCAAGGAGAATCTCGACACGTACCTTGCGCAGGGTTACAAGCGCAATGAACGCGTGGGCCAGTTCGGTGTCGAGCTGAGCTTGGAACGCGAGCTACACGGTCGCTGGGGCAAGCGGGTCTACGAGGTGGATGCCTCCGGCAGCATCGTGCGCGAACTCACGGACCAACGCGTCGAGCCGGTCGCCGGCTTCGACGTGCAGCTCTCCATCGATCTCGATTATCAACAGTTCGCCGAGCAGGCATTGGAGACCGAGTTGCGTTCGCGGCGTGACCTTCCGTTTGACGAAAGAGCAGGTGACCGCGCACCACGTAACCCGCGCGATCCGATCACCAACTTCACGACGCGGGTCTTCTTCAAGACGCTGCCCGACGGCACGAAGCAGGACTATCCCGAGTATGTGAACCACAAGGCGCCCGCTGGTTCGGTGGTCATGTTGGACAACCGCAACGGGCAGGTGGTGGCGATGGCCAGCTACCCGACGTTCGACAACCGGTGGATGGAGGCCGGCATCACCGGTACGAAGTACAAGGAACTGTTCCCGAGCAAGAATCCCGATGGCACCAAGATCGACCCTGACCAATCGATTCTGGTGAACCGCGCGGTGCAGGGCAACTACAACCTCGGCTCCACGATCAAACCCTTTGTGGCCTGGTCGGCGATGCACTCTGGGCTGATCACACCCAACGACGTGTACCTCGACCAGGGCACGTACACGCTGAGCCAGATTCCGCCTGAGGACTGTCAGAACAACGGCGGCAACTTCAAGTGCGTGTTCAAGAACGCCACCTGCGGCAACGGCAGGCCATGCCAGTACGGGCCTGTCAACGTGGAGAGCGCACTTGCGGTGTCCAGCGACGCGTTCTTCTACAGGCTCGGGGAACTGTTCTACTACGCCAGCAGGAAACAGCCCGAGGGTGACCCCAACCTGCTGAAGGTCAACCTGCAACGGTTCGGCTTCGGCAACAAGACCGGTGTGCAGTTGCCCTACGAGTGGAGTGGGCGCATTCCCGACGACGCCACCAAGAAGGCCCTCGTCGAGGCGGGGGTTCTGGCACCAGGTGAGGAGCCTCGCTTGTTGGTGGGCGACGAAGTGCAGGTGGCCATCGGGCAGGGTCTGATGGCCGCCACGCCATTGCAGATCGCGGTTGCCTACTCCACGCTGGCGACAGGCGGTTTCCGCCAGCAGCCGACAGTGGTGAAGGCGATCTATTCACCGCTGACACCCGACCTGTCGCCAGGAGTCGCCGACCTGGAGAGCGGAACCATCGTCAAGTCGTACGACAAGCCGACGATCGTCGATCAGTTGGAGGACAACGGCTCGCTGGGTGCCATCGGTAGCGGCCTGCATCGTGTCATCCGTGGCCCTGGCACCGTCTACAAGGACGGTCCCCACAGACCAACCGGTTTCACGTTGTTCAAGGACTCCGATTTCGACGTGTCCGGTAAGACGGGAACTGCCCAGGGCGCTGGCAACCTGCCGTGGAACGACTCCTCGGCGTTCGGCGCGTATGGCAGCACCGATGCGCTGCCCTACACAGTGGTGGCGTACCTGGAGAAGAGTGGGTACGGCGCAAAGGCGGCCGGTCCGGTCACCAAATGCATGTTCACTGCTCTCAGCGATCCCACTGTGATGGCGCCGGTGCTCATCAGCGACACGTTGGACCTCGGCTCGACGTTGCCGGCACCATCCAACCCGCTGGCGAAGGCGGCATGCCTGACGGGGATCCCTGATGGGCAGAAGGGGTAGCGCCGCATGACGATGACCTTCCTGCAACGCAAGCCCGACTCGGGTCTTGGCAATATCCGCTCCAGCCCCAGTGCGCCGTCGCGCAACATCGATTGGGTCTTGCTGCTGGCGCAGAGTGTGCTCTCCGTGATTGGGCTGGCGGTCATCTACTCCGCCTCGCACACCAAGTTCACTGATCCATTCCTGTTCGTCACTCGCCAAGAGGTGTTCCTGATCGGCGCCTTCATCACGATGATCATCGTGATGAGCTTCGACTATGACTGGTGGAAGGATCGATCCCGGTTCCTCTACGGCGTCACCATCATGTTGTTGGTGCTGGTCATCCTGATCGGTGCCGTCAGCGGCGGCGCTGCGCTCAGCTTCGACCTCGGCCCGCTCAAACTGCAGCCAGCCGAGTTCGCCAAGTTCACGGTGCTGCTGATTGTGGCTGCGTACCTCGGTGATGACCGCAGCGACGAGCTGCCGTATCACCGCTTCATCATCGGGCTGGTACTGGTGGGGGTTCCGGCGGCACTGATCATCATCCAGCCTGATCTCGGGTCGGCATCAGTGCTGATCACGATGGCCATGGGCATCATGCTGGTGGCGGGTGCCAAGGCTCGTTACATGTTCATGATCACGGCGGTCTCACTGGCAACAGTGGGTGCTGCGGTGGTCGCTGGTTTCGTCAACGACTACCAACTGCTCCGATTCCGGGCGTTCCTTCACCAGGATTCACGCGAAAAAGACCTGCAGGATGTCATCTACCAGGGTCGCAACGCGATTCGAGCCCTGGCCACTGGTGGTATCGACGGCAAGGGTTGGCTGCAGGGCCCCATCACGAATGCGAAAAACGACATTCCCGTGCAGTGGGCAGACTTCCCGTTCTCCGCGGTGGGCGAGCAGTTCGGGCTGATTGGTTGTGCAGTCGTGATTGGGCTGTACGCCTTGCTGCTGCTGCGAATCTGGCGCATCGCGCACCTCTCGCGCGACCTGCTGGGTACCTACATCTGCGTCGGCGTTTTCGCGATGTTGCTGTGGCAGATCTTCCAGAACATCGCCATGACCGTCGGCATCATGCCTATCACCGGTCTGCCGCTGCCATTCATCTCGTACGGCGGGTCAGGCATCGTCACCTTCTTCGCGCTGATGGGTTTGGTCCAAAATGTGCACATGCGCCGGTACCGATAGCCATCACTGTGGCCCGTAGACGGTGACGGTAGGCTGTCCAGAACATGAATTCCCTCTGGGCGCGGATCAAACCGCTCCTGGCTCGGTTCACAAAGCCAGCCCGTGACATCGGGTGCGAGATCGGCGTGGCAACCCACCGGCAGGCGCTGGTGATGGTTCGTTGGCTGGTCGTATCGCCCGAAACCTGCGAGTTCGGCGTGTCCAACCAGGGGTTGCAGGTCCACCACGAACTCAAGAACGAGCGCGACACGCACGTCGCCCCGCGCAACGACGCGCGCCCGACCACACCACACGATCCAACGCGACGGCATGCAGCTGGGTTCTTCCCACGCACGTCGAG
>Ga0335397_10006030_pt1 | contig 15729 bp, 12 predicted proteins | sample MAT04_FD_205740 | JGI IMG/M metagenome (GOLD analysis project Ga0335397, IMG submission 205740) | Freshwater microbial communities from Lake Fryxell liftoff mats and glacier meltwater in Antarctica - MAT-04 (spades assembly) (version 2) ... | reverse complement strand
AATTCTCGCCGCGCTTGCTCGCCAGCGCGCCCAACTTCGCACCGCAGTCCCACGTCCTGCACATCCGCCGCGTCGCGGATCTGGCGCGCGAGGCCGCGGCCTTCACCTACGATCGCGCGGTCACCTATGCGCGCTTGGGTCCCGCGCCGAGCACCTTCACCGGCCAGCGGGTGATGTTCGAGGGCCGGGTGTACAACGTCGAGGTGCACGACGGACGCGGCGTCCTTCAGATGCTGGTGCGCGACTGCCCGGCGAGTGAGCGGTGCCCGCTCTGGGTCTCGTATGCGGTCACCACCGACATCACCGTAGAGAGCTGGGTGCGGATTTACGGCACCGTCGAAGGAGAACAGGAGTTCCGCTCGGCGACCGGCGAGAATCGAACGGTCCCCAGCGTCGGAGCAACGTTCATCCTGCCGGCACGACCATGACCCAACGACCTGCGATGGAGCGATGACCGAGGGAGCCCGCCACGGAGAGTCCAGCGACGGGGACACCTCGGGAGAGCTCCCTGCAGGCGAGCGCGCCACCGATCTGCCGCCCGCGCCGTCACTGCCGCCCGAGTCACTGCCGCCCGAGTCGCTGCCGCCCGCGTCGCTGCCGCCCGCGTCGCTGCCGCCCGCGTCCCTTCCGCCCGCGTCACTGCCGCCCACGTCGGGCGAGATCCGGATGAGCGAGCCGCGCGCGTGTCCCAGCTGCGCGCGGAGCAACGCCATCGACGCGCGCTTCTGCAACGGCTGCGGCCTCGGTCTGTTGGGCGACGAGCCAGCGCACGCCCCCGCGGGCGCCGATCCGCTCGTAGGGCGCGTGCTCGCGGGCCGCTACCGCATCGATGAGGTGATCGGGCGGGGCGGGATGGGCGTGGTCTATCGGGTCGAGCACGTCCGCATGGGCAAGCTCATGGCGGTGAAGCTCCTGCACGGAGAGCTCGCGCGCGATCGCGAGGTGGTGCGGCGCTTTCATCGCGAGGCCGAGGCGGTCAGCAAGCTCGATCACCCGCACACGGTGCAGGTCTTCGACTTCGGCGAGAGCGACGGAATGACTTGGTTGGTGATGGAGCTGCTCTCGGGACGCGATCTCGGCGCGCTCCTCACCAGCGATGGCAGCGTGGATTTCACCCGCGCCGCGCGGATCGTCTGGCAGATCGCGAGTTCGGTGCAGCAGGCGCACGACCGAGGGATCGTTCACCGCGATCTGAAGCCCGAGAACGTCCGCATCCTCAGCGATCGCAGCGAGCCCGACTTCGTGAAGGTGATGGATTTTGGTCTCGCCAAGCTGCGCGACACCGAAGAGCAGAAGCGCGCGTCCATCACCCGCGATGGCTTCCTGGTCGGCACGCCCTACTACATGGCGCCCGAGCACATCCGCGGTGAGCCGGTGGACGAGCGCTCCGACGTCTACGCGCTGGGCGCGATGTTCTACAAGATGATCACCGGCGTGCCGCCCTTCTGGGCATCGACGCCGGTCGCGGTACTCACCAAGCACCTCGCGGACGAGCCCATCCCTCCCTCGCGCAAATCCGCGAGACGCGATCTGCCGCCCGATGCCGACCGCATCGTGCTCAAGGCGCTCGCCAAGAACCCCGCCGATCGACAGCAGAGCATGAACGAGCTGCGCGACGAGCTGGCCGCGTACCTGGGCGAGACCACGGGCAAGGCACCCAAGTCGGGCCGCATCACCGCGCCTCAGCTCGCGCTCAAGACCGACTCGGGCCGTCAGGTGGCCGTCGCGACCCGGAGTGATGTCGATCGATTCGAGCGGACCCTGCGCACCCAAGACGTCCTTGGACGCATCCTCCTCGCCGCGCTGATCGCGCTGACAGCGGGCGTCTCGTGGTGGGCGTGGGGAGGCGAGCGGACGCCCAGCGCGCCCGCCGAAGAGCTCGAGCCCAACGACACCGCGACGAACGCGGGTGAGGTGTGGCTGGGCAGTCCCCTCGAAGGTCGGCTGGGCCTGCGGATGAGCACCACCGATTCGGACGCGGACGTGTACCGAGTCGTCGGACTGAGGCCGGACGATCACTACCTGCGCATCGACGCCAGCGGCCTGCCCAACTTGGACATGGCGGTCGATGTTTTCGTGCTCGGTCGCCCCGATCCGCTCTTGGTGATCGATGGCGGTGGGCTGGGTGCACCCGAGCGGGTACCCGCGTTGCCGGTCGATCCGAGCGCACGCTATCTGGTGCGGGTCCGAGAGTCGCTGACCGCGGGCCACTATCCCACCGAGAACCTCACCGACCACTACGTCCTCACGCTGGATCGCACCACACCCGCTGAGCACGAGGAGCGCGAGCCCAACGACGGAGCGCTGCATGGCGAGTCCATCGTGCTGGGGACCCCGCGGACTGGATACCTCGGCTGGCCGGGCGACAACGACGCGTTTTGTCTCGCGGAGGGTGCGCCGAGCGTGAACGTGGCGGTCACCGGGGTCGCTGCGCTCGATCTGGTGTTGGTCTGGACCGATCGGGTGACGGGCGCGGAGAGCCGCGTCGATGCCGCGGGGCTGGGTGAGCCCGAGACCACCACCATCGACACCGGCCATCCCTTCTGTGTGGTGTTGAGCGCCGACACCAGCGAAGGCGGGCGCAGTGATCCCGATAGGAGCTACGAGCTCGGCCTCACCGAGTCACCGCTGTAGCCGTGACCTCGCGGCGGCGTGGCCTCGCGTCGAGCGACCTGAGCCGATAGACTCGAGCCTCTCGCACACCCTTACCTTCGAGGTTCTCATGCGCAGTCGATGGTTGCTTGCCTTGCCGCTGATCTTGGCCTCCGGCTGCCCCGAGAGCAGCATGCTCGACGCCGGCGTGGATGCGCCGAGCGCGTCCGACGCGGGGAGGGACGCACCGAGCGCGCTCGATGTCGGAGAGGACGCGCCGAGGCTCGACGGAGGCGAGCTCGCGGATGGCGGAGGTTCGGGGGCGATGGGCGACTGCGACACCGACGCGGATTGCGACCCGGGCATGCAGTGCATCGAGCTTTTGCCTGGCGGCTACCGCGTGTGCCGAGGGACGCCCGTCGAGGCGACGGAGTGCGACGCGGGCGAGTTCGACGACTGCTGCGACAGCTCCGATTGCAAGAGCGGTGCGTGCTACCTCGGCCCCATCCACGCGTTCTGCGGCGGACCCGTCCGCCTGCCCTCGAACGTCTGCGCGAGTGATGAGTGTGGCGCCGACGCCGACTGCACCGACGGTGCCGTGTGTGCCCCGGCCGGGACCTTCGCCCCGGTCGCCGTCTGCATCCACGCCGTCTGCCTGCACGACACTGACTGCACCGCCGAAGCGGGCGGTCACTGTGTCGTCGCGCGGGACGCCTGCTGTGATCGGGCGGCCGGCCTGCTCTGCACCTACGACAGCGACGGGTGTCGCTCGGACAGCGACTGCACCAGCGGCTACTGCGGGAACGATGGAACCCGCGCGCGGTGCACCGCGGGCGCGGCCATTTGTCCGCTCTGAGGCGACGTCGCTGGCTGGGTCCGTCAGTCGGGCATCGAGGCAGCCCCGGCGGCCACCGCGGTGACTCGGCCACCGAGCGTGCCCTGCAGGCGCAGCTGAAACGCGCCGTCGGCCGCCCGGTAGGGACGCACGTCGGGGCTCATGTCGGCGAGCCCGAAGATGCCGCGGGTGCGATCGTTTCGCTCCCGATAGCCGGGCAGGACGTTGATGCGCAGGAGCACGTCGAGCGCGCAGTTACGCACCGGGCGCACCAGCCGGACCGTGCCTGACCCGCGCAGCTCGGCGTCCTCGCCATTCGCGACGAGCTGGGTAATCCGCGCGGTGCCGTGCTCGATCTCCGCGCGCACGGTGATGGTGCCGAGCGCGAGACGCTCGACCGTGATCGCGCCGGGCATCCCGGGGATCGTGAGCCCTGCGCGCCCATCGCCGAGCGACGCGTCTGCGATGTCGAGGGACACTTCCCCGACCGTCTCTTCGCTCTGGTCGTCGAGGATCACATCGATGTCGCCGGTCACGACCCCGGTCACAGGCAGGCGCGTCGCGGTCCGCAGGGGGCCGATGCGCCGCAGGTCCACGTTCTGCAGGTGGACAATCAAGTGGCTCCGCGCGTGATCGTCGTCGCTCTCATCCTCGAAACTGCCCTCGATGATCCCGCCGCCATCGACCTCGACCTCATACGAGAGGCTGGTCGTCCCGAAGAGATACGAGAGCATGCCCACCCGGGCCCAGACCCGAGGGAAGGTGACCGACATGGGCCGCTCGCCCTCGGTCTCGCTGGGGATGCGCAAAGAGACCCCGGTGAGCTCGACGCCGCTCACCCACGAGGGCTCGAGCGAGACGATCTCCAGCTCTGAGCCCGGTACGGCGACCGCCACCTGACGCTCGATGACCTCACGCACGCGATCGTAAGGAAACGACAAGTACGCGCTGATGAGGAACGCGAACAGGAAGAAGAACGGATACCCCACGTAGCGGCGCAGCGCGGTCCTGGTGCCCTCGGACAGGGTGAATGCGAATCGGTTCATGAGGGGCTCTCGGAGTGCATCAGGGCGGAACTCATGGCGGGGGCGGGGGACCGGCGAGGCCACCGCCGCGAGGACCTGCAGGCGCGACGCCCGCGTCGGCGCTCGCGGCAGCCGAGCCCGCGCGATCGAAGGTGATGACCCCGATCTCGAAGTTGAACTGATCGCTTCCGTGGCTGAAGTGCTCGACGTGGATGCGCTCGAGCCCGATGGGATACGCCGAGCCCTCGAGCTCTGCGAGCACGTGCATCGCGTTGCGCAGGGACACGTTGGGCATCGTCGCCCGCACGTGGCGGCGCCGGAAGCGGCCCTCCTCTACCTCGGGTTGACTCGTCACCTGCTGCACGGTGACCCCGTTTTCCGTAGCGCTCGCTTCGATGAACGATCCCAGCGCGGGCGCGCGCACGTCGTAGCGACGCTCGGCGGCTTCGGCCTCGGCCGCACGCAGCGCCAGCCGCGCCTCCGCCCGATCGATGTCGGCGAGCACCGAAGCGATGCCCTCGTTCTCTTCTTCCAGCGCGGCGATGGCGCTCGTCGGTACGTAGTAGAGCAGGAAGAGAATCAGGAAGATCATCACGCCGCCCAGCGCGCTCACCAAGCGACGCTCGCGCGCGCTGAATCCCTGCCATGTCTTTTGGAGTCGATCGCGCATCGATCAGCCCTCCCCGCCGGCCGGGGCCGCCGCGCTCGAGCCGCCGCTGCGGCTGCTGCTTCCGCGACGTCGGGTGCTGTGGGTCTCGGTGCCGGGGCAGCGAATGTCGCCCTCGATCCGGTAGCTCCGCCGTCCGTCGGCGGTGGTGGTGGCGGGTCCCATCTCGAGATCCTGAAAGCAGGGGACCTCGGCCAACGCGCGGGAGATCCGCTCGGCGTCGTCCACCGATCCCACGGTCCCTTGGATCTCGACGCGGCCCTCCGAGCGGCCATCGCCCAGCTCGACCGCCAAGCGCGACAGATCGTGGTTCACCCCATCGGGCACCGCGTCGCTCACGGCGCGCAGCGCATCGAACGCGGTGAACGCCGGCATGGGATCGGCACTGCGACGACCGGTCTCGAGCAGCGAGCGAGCGCGCTCGAGACTTCGCGTCTCCTCGCCCAATCGCTCCTCGGTCACCCGGGCGAGCTCATCCTCGAGCATGGCCCGGCGATCCTCGAGCACCGACCAGCGCGCCCAGATGGAGAAGAAGAACGCACAAGCGATGGCACCCATCGCGATCGATGCGATGGGGCCGAAGTCACGGAGCACGCCGAGATCGCGCTTCTTGACGAACTCACCCTTGCGGAAGTCGAGGTGTTTGCCCCGAAGTAGGCTGTGGCCCACGACCGCGAGCGCCAACGTGAAGCGGGCCCGCGCCGAGGGATCGGGCGCTTGCAGTAGATCGGCGGGCGTAACGCCCTGGGTGGCCACCACGTCCGGCAAGGCCAGAGGCGTCACCTGCTGTCCGAGGTGCGTGCTCAGCCAGTCGAGGATCCCCGGCAATGAAGCGTCGCTCGCGAACACGACGCTCTCGAGCGCGACGCCGCCCTGCATACGGTGGGCGAGCATCGTCTGCTTCAGCTCGCGGCCGAAGCGCGTGATGACGGTCTCATCGACGGTGATGGTAGGCGGCTCCGCGTAGCCGAACGCGGTGGTGGGTGGCCTCGAGATCAGCTCATCGCTCCCGAGCGACAGGGTGCGCGCCAGCTCCGCGCGGCCTTTGCGCAACACGCAGACGTCCGTGGACGTGGCCCCGAGCACCACGACCATGTGAGGCCCCTCGGTCGCCAGCGTGGGCACGAACTGCGCGAGGCCCGCCAACGCGGCGGGGGCGGGGACCAGCTCGACCGGATCGGCGCCGACCGCCTTCAGGCGCTCGAGCTCTTGGCGAATGCGCTCTTTCGGCGCCGCGCTGACCAGCAACCGGATCTGGTTCGCGTCGCCGTCGATCAGCTGGTGATCCAGCAGGGTGTCCTCGAGCTCGAAAGGGAGCAGTGACTCCATCTCGAAGGGCAACAGCTCCTCGAGCTTCTTCTCTGCTGCCTTGGGCAGCTCGACCCGTCGCAGCGAGACCGAGTCGCCCGGCAGCGCGGCGAGGATGTCGATCGATCCACCACCGGCCAGCCGCAAGAGCTCGGCTATCGCGCGGGCCAGCGGGCTCTGGACCACCACCTCAGGTTCGGCGGGCGAGGGCACGGCGCCGCTCGCCTGCGTCATCGACAACGGCTCGAGCGACAACGGCTCGAGCGACAACGGCTCGAGCGACAACGGCTCGAGCGACGCGCCGTCGGGCGGTGGACCTGCGAACGGACCGGGGAACGGCGCCTGCGGCTCGGGGAGCTCCGCCAGGATCGAGACCTCGAAGTACTGCGCGAGCTGCACCCGACGCAGCTGCGTCTTGACCAGCACGCCGCGCACGCTGGTGGGTCCGATGTCGATGCCGAGGAGGTTGGCCATGGTGGGTCTCAGTCGAACGCGGTCGAAGTCACGGGGAGATCACAGGGAGATCACGGGGAGCGATCACGGGGCGTAAGCGATCACGGGGCGTAAGCGGCGTGGTTCAGCGCCCAGGTGATGGGGATCCAGGTGCGGGTGGTGAAGACGTCGTCGTCGTCCTCATCGGCGAGCGAGGGGACCACGAGGCGGATCATCACCTGGCTGGGCAGGCGGTTGGTCTCGAGCCCGTTCGTGTCCCACTCATCGACCCACTGCTGCGAGAGGGGATCGAGGTAGCGGAGCGTGAACTCGCGGACGTCCTCGATCATGACGGTGAGCTGGCCGCCCTCCTCGGGGGTGTCGTCGATGCGGCGCGACTCACGCCGCACCAACACCACGGTGTCGTGACGATCTTCCCCGCGGGTGTGGGTGAGGAAATAGCCCAGCTCGTTCTGATCCGACTCGTGCGCGTCCCGGAACAAGCGACGGTGGGAGAACGAGGTGAAGTCCAGACGACTCCCCGGTCCCTCACGCCGCCCGTGGAAGACGGTGCGGACGGTGACCAGCGTGGCGTTTGGGTTCACGTGGATCGACACGAACGCCTGGCTGACCTCGCGGGCCATGCGCTCCATCGCCACCCGCACGACGTGCGAGCGATCGAGGCTCGCCTCCATGATCGCCCGGTTGCGCATCGTCTGGCTGAAGCCGCCGTACACCAGGGTCATGACCAGCGAGAGGATCGCGATCGAGATCATCGCCTCGATCAAGGTCATGCCCGCGACGCGACGACGCCGACGCGTGCGCCGCTCGGTCTCGCTGGTGCGGCGGCCCTTCACTTGTTCCCCAACACTTCCTCCATGATCGCGTTGGTGAGCGCGGCGGGCGGCTGCTCCGCGACGAGGAACTGCACCACCTCGAGCTCCTCGACGTGTCCGCCGTCGCCCACCCCTTCGCGCCAGCGCACCGTCACCGTCGCCCGACGCACCTGCTCTTCGATCGCGGGCTTGAGCACCGGAAAGGCTATCTGCATCGCCATGTCCGAGATCGGATCTCCGCCGCCCGACATCGCGCCGGCCATCAGCATGTCGGCACTGGCGCCGCCCAGCGGGACGCCGCCAGGAGCCGCGCCAGCCGCTTCGGCGCCCGGCAGCAAGCCATCGAGCGCCCCACCCTCCTCCTCGGTCTCGCCGAGCATGATCTCGTCGGGGAGCACGATGCGCTCGATCTCCCACTCACACTCGAAGCCCTCGACCTCGCCGCCCTCGCAGCACTCATCGACGCCGCGCGACGAGACCGCGGGGAGACCCTCGCGCGCCGCGACCTCTTCGATCTCCCCCATCTTGCAGCGCGCCAAGAGCGTCGCGATGGTGAGCCGCCGCGCCCGCGCGCCGTTTCGCACGGCACCCACCTCGCTGGTGAAGATCGCGACCAGCGCGATCCCCAGGATGGTCACCGCGACCATCACCTCCAGCAGGGTGAATCCGGACGACTTCGGATCTCGCGAGGTCACTCGCGAACCTCGGAGGCTTCTTCGTCGCCGTCGATCATGAGCTCTTCGGGCTCGTAGGTGCCCTCGCGGATTCGCCCCCGACCGGTGAGCGGATGGATCTCGATCGAGAAGACCCGATCGTGGCTGTCGGTGACCCACACCACCGCGTGCTCGGTCTGCCCGTTGGGGAAGAAGTAGATGTGACCCACCCCGTCGTCTCGAGGCTCGGCTTCGTGCGGAGTGATCAGTCGATCGATCGCGATCCCATCCGAGAGCTCAGCCGCCGCATAGCGCGAGCCCGAGAGCGTGGTGAAAGGAGAGGCACCGAAGCTGGGCCGCAAGGTGTCGGTCAGCCGTGCCCGAGCGGCCTCCCAAGGATCGACGCCGGCCGCGTCGGCGGCGCCGTCGCCGTCGTCCTCGACGTTGCCCCGCCGCTCGTCGTCGATGCGAGCCAAGGTGACGGAGCCGTGGGCCTCCTCGAACGACATCTGCTCGGTGTCGAGATCGAACGCCAAGCGCACCGTGGTGCCCTGCGAGATCGCTCGGTTGTAAGCGAACCGCGAGCCGGCCGCGATCCGCATGCACGCCGATCGCAGGTGGGTCCGATTCAGCGCGCCGAAACCCACCGAGAGGCCGGTCGCCGCGACCGCGACGATGATCACCACGATCATCATCTCGATGAGCGTCATCCCCGCGCGCCGAGGGCGCATGGACTTCCGCGAGCGCGTCTTTCCAGCGTTCTTCATGACCTCAGCGGACGTCGTCCTCGGTGCCGACGTCACCGTCCGGACCGCCCGAGACCACCATGATGTCGTCGCCGTCGCACTCGATCACAAAATCGTTGTTCCAGGGATCGACGGTGCGGGTGTTGGAGTTGAGGATGTCGGCCTCCACCAGATCGGTCACCGAGGGGCAGTCCGCGCTGGGATCCTGGGCGAAGTAGAGCTCGGCGCCAGAGCGCACCGCCACGGCGTCGGTCCGCGCGGTGGTGATGCGCGAGCGCTGCAGCTGCGGGAGCACCGCGAAGCCGACCGCGGTCGCGATGAGCGCCATGATGATGACGACGATCATGATCTCGATCAGCGTCATGCCCTCGCGGCGAAGGCGGCGGCGCAGCGCGCGGCGGAGGACGGGGTCGATCTTTTTCGTGCTCGGATTCATCTGCATCTCCATCAGCTTCTTGAGGTCATCGTGGTGGAATCGCTCTAGCGAGCGTCTCTCTACTGAGCGTCTCTACTGAACGTTGTCCGCGTCGAGAAAGTTTCCCGAAGGGCCCGCAGAGACCACATCGGCGCCGTCCGGGTCGTAGCGCCCAGGGCAACGAACCCACAGCGCGTTGTCCCACGCGTCGTGCGGCTCGGCCTCGAGGTAGCGGTTCCCGGTGCGCGGTGGATGCAAGAGTTCTCGCATCGTCGTGGGGCAGCGACCGTAGTCGAGGCGGAAAGCATCCAGCGCCCGGTGTACGTCGTCGATGGTGCGGCGGGTCGACTGCACGTCGTGTCGTCGCACCGCGGCCGAGACGGTCCAGAAGAGTCCGAGCACCACGGCGAGCGCGATGGGGATGGTGCGTAGACGGCTCCCATCGAAGCGCTCACGCAGCCAGGCGCCCCGGCTCTCCCAGGGAAGGACGATGTCGTGCTTCTTGCGGCTGGCCATCGGCTCACTGCACGAACTCGTTGATCCGCATGAGCGGCACGAGGATGGAGAAGGCGATGCCGCCGGAGATACCGCCCATGATCACGATCATCATGGGCTCGAGGAGTGAAGTCATCGCTTGCACCCGCGCGTCGACCTGCTGGTCGTAGGCCGAGGCCACGTTCTCCAGCATCTCTTCGAGCTGACCTGTGCGCTCGCCGATGGCGATCATGTGGGTGACGATCGGGGGAAAGCGGCCGCTGCGTTTGAGCGGCGCCGCGATGCTCTCGCCTTCGCGGATCGAGCTGGCGGCCTCCTCGACCACCCGCATGAGCTCGACGTTCCCGAGGACGTTCCTCGTGATCTCCATCGCGCGCAGCAGCGGCACGCCGCTGGCGAGCAGGGTCGACAAGGTCCGCGCGAAGCGGGCCACCGCCACCATCATCAGGAGCTTGCCGAAGAGCGGCAGATCGAGGGTGAACCGGTCCCAGCGTGCCCTTCCTGTCGGCGTCGCGTGCCAGCGGCGGAAGTACCAGACCGCGAACGCGATCACCCCGGCGATCAGCCACCAATAGCCGGTGACGATGTCGCTCGTGAAGATCAGGAGGCGCGTGTACCAGGGGAGCGCCTCGGCGAAGTCCTCGAAGATCGAGGTGATCTTGGGGACGACGACCACCATCATGATCCCGATGGTCACCATGCTCATCAGGCCCATGAAGGCGGGATAGGCCAACGCCGAGGTGACCTTGGTGGAGAGCTTGTTGGAGCTCTCGAGGAAGTCGGCCAAGCGCGCGAGCACCAGCTCGAGGGTGCCCGAGGCCTCGCCTGCCTCGACCATGTTGGCGTAGATGGGCGGGAAGATCTTGCTGTGAACCCGCAGCGCCTCGTGCAGCGAGATGCCCTCGTTCACCCGATCGCGGATCTGGTTGAGCGCGCCCTTGAGCTCGGGGTTCTCCATCTGATCGATGAGCGCGGAGAGCGACTCCACCAGCGGCACGCCGCTCTTGAGCAGGGTCGCGAGCTGACGGGTGGCGATCGCGAGGTCCAGCGTGCTGACCCGGCGGAAGTACTTGCCGAAGTCGATCTCGCGGGCGGTGGCCTTCTTCGACGCCGACTCTTCGAGCGCGGAGGTCAGGAGGATCTTCTCCTTCTTGAGCAGGACCCGCAGCGCCTTCACGTTGTCCGCGTCGCGGCTGCCCCGCTTCTCGCGGCCGTTGGGCCCGAGGCCCTTCCAGACGTAGGTCGTCATCGGGTCTCTCCCGCTGCGGCGCGCGGCGCGTTGGGCGGCGCGCTCACTCGACTTTCGGACTCGATCTCGGCGAGCTGCGTCGCGGCGAGCACCTCGGCCAGACTCGTGATGCCGCGCACCACCAGGCGCGCGCCATCCTCACGCAGGGTCCGCATGCCCCGGCTCGTCGCGACCCGCTGGATGGTGACCGCGTCGCTCTGGTTCAGGATCTCGTTTCGGACCGGATCATCGATCACCAGGATCTCGGCGATGGCCACCCGGCCGCGGTACCCGGTGCCCGCGCACTGCTCGCAGCCCACCGGCCGGTAGAAGCGCGGCGAGCGCGCTTGCAGCAGCGCTTCGACGTCCTCCTCGATGCCATCGCGGAGCGCGGCGACCATCCGAGGATCCGGTGCGCGCGGCGCCTGCCCCGCGAAGGTGCTCTCTTCTTCGATAGGCTCGAGCTCGTCGGACAGGTCCACCAGTTCGCTCGCCGGGCGGGGCGAGCTCGGACTGCTCGACGTCACTGCGGCCGCGCCACCGTTCTCGTGCTCGTCCCACACGAAGCCGGCGACCGGCTGGATCCCGGGCGTGGTGAGCACCGTCGCCAAGCGCTTGCGCTCGACGCCGAGCTGCCGAAGATCCTCGTCGCTGGGCAGGTAGCTCTCGCGGCAGTGCGAGCAGAGCCGACGCACCAGACGCTGCGCAATCACCGCCAGGAGCGAGCTGGTGATGAGGTAGGTCTGTACGCCCATCTCGCCGAGGCGAGTGACCGCGCCCGAAGCGTCGTTCGTGTGCAGGGTCGAGAGCACCAAGTGGCCCGTGAGCGACGCGTGCACCGCGATCTCGGCGGTCTCGTGATCCCGGATCTCACCGACCATGATCACGTCGGGGTCCTGACGCAGGAAGCTCCGGAGCGCAGCGGCGAACGTGAGACCAATCTTGGGCTGGACGTGCAGCTGACCGATGCCGCGGAGCTCGTACTCGACGGGATCCTCGGCGGTCAGGATGTTCAGATCCGGCGTGTTGATCCGCGACAGACACGCATAGAGCGTGGTCGTCTTGCCAGAGCCGGTGGGCCCCGTGACCAGCACGATCCCGTTGGGGCGGCTGACGAAGTGCTGAATGACCGCGAGCTGGGCCCCCGAGTAGCCCAGATCGACCAGATCGAGCAGCACCTTCTCCTTGTCGAGGAGGCGCATGACGATCCGCTCGCCCTTGATGTTGGGCACGGTCGAGACCCGGACGTCGATGAGGCGCCCCTGGATCTTCTTGGTGATGCGTCCGTCCTGCGGCAGCCGGCTCTCGGCGATGTTCAGGCCCGCCTCGATCTTCACGCGCGAGACGATCGACTTGTGGAAGCCCTTGTGCGCGGTCTTCACCGGGTAGAGATCACCATCGATCCGATAGCGGACCACCACTTCACGGTCGTTGGCCTCGATGTGGATGTCCGACGCTCGGTCGCGCACCGCGTTGTAGAAGAGGTTGTTGACCCAGCGGATGACCGGCGCCTCGTCGGTCATGTCGATCAGGTCTTGGAGCTCCTCGACCTCGTGACCGTCCTTGGCGTCCGCGAGGGCCGTCTCGTCCTTGCGCTCATAGACCCGGTTGATGACGTCTTCGATCGTCTCCGGGGTCGCGGCGAAGGGGATGATGGGCCGCCGCACCAGCGCCCGCAGATCATCGAGCGGCGTGGGATCGAGGGGGTTGGCGATCGCGACCTCGATCGGCCCGTTCTCGCCCACCTCGCGCAGCCCAAGCACCCGGTGCTGCCGCGCGAAAGTGATGGGGATCAGATCGACCAAGTGAGGCGGGATGTCCTCGGCTCTGATCTTCTCGAGGTAGGGGACGCCCACCTCTTCGGCGAGTGCCCGCACGATCACCTGAGGCTCGACCTCCCGGGTCGCCTGCAGGAGATCGAGCAGAAGGACGCCCTTCTCGTCGGCCGTACGCAGCACCTCCTCGAGGCGTTCTTGGGGCAGCGCGCCGCGCTGCACCAAGACCTGTCCGACGTAGCGAGAGACGTCCACGATGGCTCCTAGTTCGCGCCTTCTTCGACCGCGGGGGCAGGCTCACTCAGGTCGAGTTCGCCTTCGGGTCCGATCACCAGGTCGCCCTCGTCACCCAGGGCATCGTCGTACGGAGACGCGACGCCGAGCGGCGCGCGCGCGGTGTGCTCGGGCGGCGGGCGCGACTCGAGCTCAGCCTCCAGCACGCGCTCTTCGTCGACGTCCTCGAGCTCGTTGAAGATCTCGAGCACCAGACCCCGGGTCCGCGAGTAATCGAAGGGCGGGGTGTACTCGTGATCGCCGAACACGAAGAACCTGTCGAGGAACTCCTGCCGCTCCTGCATCTTGCGCTCGAAGATGGCGCGCAGATCGTCCGGACCTCGGATGATGTACGGCGTGAGGAAGAGCAGGAGGTTACGCCGCTCGGTGGTGGTGCTGGTGGTGCGGAAGAGCGCGCCGAGGATGGGGATGTCACCGAGGATCGGGACCTTGGTCTCGGTGGTGGTCACCCGATCGCGCATCAGGCCGCCTATCACCACGGTCTCCTGGTCGCGCACCAGGACCTGGGTCGTCGCCGTCGTCTGCTGAATGGGGACCACGCCCAGCGTGCCCACGGCCGCGCCAGGCTCGCTGTTTTCGATCTCGATCTCGAGACGAATTTCGCCCGCATCGTTGATGTGAGGGGTCATCGTGAGGATGATGCCGACGTTCTGGCGCTGCACGCCGCCGCCACCCAGGCCGCCCGCCAAGCCGCTCAGACCCGCGAGACCCGCCAAGCCGCCGGTTGCGTTCGCTGCGCCGCCTGCCAAACCGCCGAGCGCGCCCAGACCGCCGCCGATGCCCGACGTCTGCAAAGGCACGTTGGCGCCGACGTTGATGACGGCCTCGATGTTGTCCATTGCCAGCAGATGCGGCGTGGCGAGCACGTCGGAGTCGGAGCTGTCGGCGAGCGCGGAGAGCACCACACCGAAGCTCGGGATCGAGAGACCGATGCCGGGGATCGTCGGCAAGTTCGGGCCGCGTACACCGAGGGCCAGACCCGTGAGGGTGTCGCCCGCCAGCGCGCTCGCCGGGAAACCTATCGAGTTGGCGGCGCCGAAGCCCAACACCGACAGACCCGCGCTGCCGTCCACGTTCGGCTCCGGAAGGCCGCCGTGGTAGCTGAGCCCGAGGCGCGAGCCGCGCCGGATCTGAAGCTCCATGATGACCGCCTCGATGAACACCTGACGAGGCGCGACATCGAGCTCGGTTATCACCCGTCTCAAGGCCGCGTAGTCGGTCGCCGAAGCGGTCACGATCAGCGCGTTCGTCTCCTTGTAGGCTGCGATGCTGATGTCCCCGCCCGAGAAGCTGCCCGCGACCGCGTCCGCGCCTTCACCGGCCGTCGCTGCGGCGGCGCGCTTGGTCGCCGCTCCGGCGCCGCCGCTGCTGCTACCGCTGCCGCTCCCCTCGATCAGGCTGCCGAGCACCTCCGCCATGTTCTCGGCGTCGGCGTACTGAAGCTCGTAGACATGCACGGAGCCCTCTCCATCGACGGCGACGTCCAGCACCCGGATGAGCTCGAGCAGCTGCAGGTACGCGCGCTCGGTGGCCATGATGATGAGCGCGTTGGTGCGCTCATCGGCGATGATGTTGCGGACCCGGGCCTCGCCCCCGCTCGATGCACCCACCGTCGAGGAGGCCGGGGTCGCCGTCGCGTCCGCGGCCTCGCCCTCACGGGTGGTCGGCGCCTTCGCCGCGCCGCGTCGACCGCGACGACCTTCGGCGGCGGCTGGGGTCGCTGTCGCCGTCCCATCCTCGACTGGGTAGACCTCTCGCAGTCGCTCGGCGAGCTCGGTCGCGACCGCGTAGTGGATGGGCTCGACCCATATCTGCTCGCCCGTTCGAGGGATGTCGATCTCCGACACGAGCCGCAGCATCCGTCTCACGTTCGCGGCGGTGTCCGTGATGATCAGCGTGTTGGTCGGCGCGTAGGCCGTGATCGCGCCCTCGGCGGTCTTGAAGTGCGTGAGCAGCGTCGCCACGTCTTCGGCCGAGACGTTGGTCACGCGGTGCATGCGGGTGACGAAGCGATCGTCGGCCGGCATGGTCTCGCCGTCCTCGTACATGGGGAAGCCGTGCGACTCGGCGCCCGAGGTCTCGATGATCTTGTAGTAGCGACCCGAGGGCTCGAGCGACAGACCATTGAGCGAGAGGATCGAGAGGAACGCCTGATAGGCCTCTGCCGCGGTCACGTCCGACGGCGAGTAAACGGTGGCCTTGATGGAGCGGGCCTTGCTCGGGAGGATGAAGCGCTTGCCGGTGATGCGAGAGACGATGCGCACCAGGTCGGGCAGATCAGCGTCCTCGAGGTTGAACGAGACCCGCGCGCCAGGCGGCGTCGTGCGGGTGTCGGTGTCTTCCAAGCCCGTGCGGAACGGCTCGACCTTGCTCGCGGTGTCGCCACCGCCCGTCCCCCCGGGGGTCGGCAGGGTGATGACCGGTCGGT
>Ga0335397_10006024_pt1 | contig 15736 bp, 14 predicted proteins | sample MAT04_FD_205740 | JGI IMG/M metagenome (GOLD analysis project Ga0335397, IMG submission 205740) | Freshwater microbial communities from Lake Fryxell liftoff mats and glacier meltwater in Antarctica - MAT-04 (spades assembly) (version 2) ... | reverse complement strand
GAGGTCCCAGCGGTAAAGAAGACGGCGCTGATCGACGGTCGTCACGCGGAGCCGAGCGTAGCAGACCGAGAGAGCGGGATGGGCGGAGAGAGGCAGAGTCGCATCCGGGACGACGCGTCAAGAGCCGAGCGGGCGTGGTTGCGATAGGGCGCCGCTCAGTCGGGACGAGCATTCAGCGACTAACGCCCGTTTAGGGTCGCCACGAGATGTCGCGCGCGGCTCGCCAGCGTGACGTAGCGGTCGGTCGCGATCGTGTTCTCCAAAAGCAGCACCGCGAAGACTGCCACTCCAGCGTACGAACCGGCGAGAAGTAGCGTGGTCCCGAGCGCGATGAACGCGACGGAGAGGACCAGTCGGATCGATCGGGGGACCCCACGTCGATTTCCTTCCGCCATGAGGCGGGAAACTTGACCGTCCCTGACGGTGACCTGCACGTCGAGTACTACCTGGGGATGACTCATCGTGCCTCCGAGTGACGCGCGATACAGCGCATCCTTAGCCGTCTCTGATCGCGTGAACCCTAATGCCCGTAGCGCCGCATCAACTTCCGCCGAAGAGGAACGAAGGTCCTCCTCGAACGACCACCCTTGTCCGAGAAGCCCGTGAAGCCAATCAATCCACACCGACGAAGCACTTCTAGCGCTCATTGGGCCCATGGGTCGTTCGGCGGGGAAACACTCATATTCGGCTCCGAATCAAGGAACTTCGCGGGGCGGATGTTGCCCGCCGTATCGGCGTGGGCCGTGTGTCTGGTGCCCATTGCCCACTCGATCTGGCTATTCTCGTACGCTTCTTGGCGTGCGCGTACACGCTCTGCTTTTCGACTGGCGGCGCGCTGGACCGCGTTCGGGCCGCGGATCGTCGTCGTCGTCACGGCGACGTGGGCCTCGGGAGTCCCTGCGCTTGCGCCGTACGATGCACTTAGCCCTGTCGCAGCGGTGAATAGCCCGTTGGTGCCGGTGGTGAGAGCCGCTCCGTAAGGGCCTGCAGAGCCGCCGACCTCCCAGCCGTGGCCCTCGATGTCATTTTCGTTGCCGAAAGGGGAAATTCCGACTGTAACGGCGAGACCTGCGCTAGCTCCGAAACCCGGTCCCTCTTCGCGCGTTCCAAGCCCGTTGACTCGAATCCCGTCACTGTCGATGGCAACGAAAAAGCCATCGCCATTCGACATGATTCCGCCGAGACTTGCAGATTCAGTGAATTGGACCGTCAGCACAAACCGCCCATCCCGATCCACCCCATTGACCGGATCCCCTGCTGCGTAGGTATACGCCTGCCAGCGGAATCCCTCGCTGAATGCCTCTGGCTCGAGCAGCGGCACTGGGTCGACCCCCAAGAAGCGCGACAGCTCCGGGCGATACGGGCGCGCCTGGAAGTCGCTGATGCCGGCGCCGAAATCGCGCTCGTTGCCGACGAAGCCGTACGGGTCGACGCCGCCGCTCTCGTAGCGCACAGCGCCGTATGCATGCGTCGCGGCGTCTGCGACGACGCTGCCGGCCGCGTCGACGCGCGCGACGGCGGTGCCTTGCAGGTCGTTCAGATAGAGCTCTGCGCTCGCGGGGAAGTCGTCGATCGGCATGCTGATGTCGTGGGGTGTCGACTCGTCCTTGCCGCATGACGCTAGCACGAGGCACAGCGCGCTCGTTGACACGTACACGCCTGGCAGTCCGCCTAGGCGACCCCGCGTCCGCTTGCGCGCGGCGACGCCACACACAGCGAGCGATGCGAGAAGCTGTGCGAGCGTTGCCCACGGCGGCGTCCGGCCACGCACGATGCTCGGCCGCGATCTCCGGCCGCCTTTGTTCTGCTAACCTTCCGCCCTTCCATGCAGCCAGCCCCAGCTCAGCGCGTCGATGTGCTCGTCGTGGCCGCCCACGCCCCCGAGCTCGTCGGTCTTCGACCGTCGCTCACCGAGAAGCTCGATGGCTCGATCCGCGGCCTGCGCGTGATGGGCAAGGCGATCGGCATCGGCATGCCGGCGGCCGGGACGGGCATGGCGAATCGCCTGCATCAGCTCGCGCCGCGCGCGGTGGTGTTGGTCGGCAGCTGCGGCATCTACCCGGGCTTCTCGCAATACCGGCCCAACGACATCCTCGTTGCCAGCCGCATCATGCTCATCGATCACGCGGTCGCCGCGGGGCGCGCGGCGTTCCCCGATCCAATGACGGTCACCGTCGACACTCACCCTCTGCTTTCTGCGGGGCTCGGCGCAGCGGGCCCGCGCACACGCGTGGCGCCGCTCGCGACGACGCTCGCGATCACGACGGACGACGTGCTCGCCGCGAGCGTGAGTCAGTCGACGAGCTGTGAAGGCGAGAACCTCGAGGCCTTTGCCGTCGCGCTCGCGTGTCACGCGGCCAACGTGCCATTCGCGACGGTGCTCGGCGTCACCAACGTCGTCGGCTCGAAGGCGCGCGAAGACTGGCGCACGTATCAGCGCTCCGCCGCTGTCGCCGCCGCCGACTGCATCGTGTCGTGGATTCACCAGGGCGCGCAGGGCCTCCCGCACGGCGGCTGATGCGAACACCACGCTCCGCCACGTCGCACTCCAAGATCCACCCACGGTCGTTGAAGGGCGCACTTTTCGTTGCGCTTTTTATGAGCGCGGCTGTGCTCGGCGGTTGTGCGCGCGGCTGTTCGGATACGCCGGACGCCGACGCTAGGCCGATGGTGCAGCCCCGCGATACTGCCACTCTGCAGCGCTATTTTCCGCTGACACGCGGTGATCGCTGGCGCACGCGCGGCGGCAGCGATGGCACCGTGTCGCGCGTCTTTGGTGTCACCGGCGTCGACGCGCGCGGTGTCGCGGTGGTGTTCGGCGCGGCCAACGGCGCTCCCGAGCGCTACACGGCGAACGCGACCGAGGTCGCCCGTGTCGACGAACAAGGCGTGACGCTGGTGCCGCTGCTGCGCGCGCCGCTCGACGAAGGCGCGCACTGGGAATACGCGCTCGCGGAGCGCGGCGTGTCGGTGCCGTGTGAGGCGCGGGTGGTGCGCGTCGACACGGCGCCACGCACGGTTGGCGGCGCGCAGCTGAGCGGGTGCGTGACGGTGCATCGCGTGTGTCGGTATCCTGCCGGCACGCCGTTTCCGCTCGCGACGGCGCACTCGCGCGACGAGACGTATTGCCCTGGGGTCGGCCTCGTCGAAGAGGCGCAGCGCTTCACTCCGCCGCCCGCGCCCGGCCTGCTTCCAGCGCAGCTGAGCGACCGCTTGGTCAGCTGGAATGTGTCCGGTGGCCCAGTGCCGCCGCGCGCTGCGCCACGCGGTTGCGACGACGTGCTCCTGCTGCCGAGCGACGTACAGGCCGCGTGCGGCGCGGCACTGATGCCAGTTGGCGAACGCACCGGCGTCGTCGACGGTGCGGCGTGTTCGTTTCGCTTTGCCGGCGGAGGGCACGAGGTCGACGTGCGCGTCGAGCGCTCATCTGCGGCCGGCCTCGCGCCGGCTACGCCAGCCGCAGTGGATAACGCGCCCGGTCCGCACCTCGTCGTACAGACACCGAGCGCGACCGTGCGCACGACCGGCTGTGAGGATTCGCGCCTCGGGCCGCTCTTTCGTTCGCTGTTCCCGTAGCGCCCCGCCTCGCCGTCGATCTATCCTAGCCGTCGCTGCACATGTCCTCCCGGCCGCCTTCCTTCGACGAATCGCCGCTTCCGGGTCCGCTCCCGATCGGGCCGCTGCCGATCGGGCCGCTCCCGATGGGGCCGCCTCCGATCGTACACGCGTCGGCGCCGCCGCCTCCGATCGGCGCGCGCGTCACCGCGCCGCTGCCGAGCGAAGACGACCTCGTGTTCGTCGCCGAGCTGCGCCGCGCGGGTCTCTTGCACGAGCTCGACGATCGCGAGCTCGCGCGTCTCGTCGCGCTGCAGCAGCGCCGCAACGCACGCGGCATCGCGCGCAGCATCGATCTCGTCGAGGCGTATTTCGCTGCGGCCGGCGACGTCGCGGTCGCTGCAGCGCGGAAGGCGCGCGATCGCTACTTCGTCCACCGCGAGGACGAAGCCGTCACCGCGCAGGGCCTGATCGAGCGGCTCTCCGCGCTCGCGCCGGAAGTCGAAGCGGTCGTCATGGAGCGCATCGGCGGCGGCGTCGAGGGGCAGCTCGTGCTGCGCGCAGGCGAGCAAATCGCGGCGGTCGTCGACGACTACGAAGAGTCGCTCGAGACCAACGAGATCGATCTGCGTGCGCTCGACGTCGGGCAGACGATCACCATCCGCGGCCTCGTCCGCGCGATCAACACGCTGCTCTCGCGCGTCGGCGTGCGCGCGCGCTTGGTCCCGCTGCGTACCGACGAGAGCCGCGAAGTCTATCTCGGCGTCGGCCTCGCAGCCGCGATGCAGCTCGCCGAAGCGGGCCTCCTCGACGACGAAGACGCGGGCGAGCTGATGGAGCTCGGCGGCTGGTAACATGCCGCTTTCGCGTGCTGGCAGCGTCGCGCTTTCGCGTGCTGGCAGCGTCGCGCTTTCGCGTGCTGGCAGCGTCGCGCTTTCGCGTGCTGGCAGCGTCGCGCTTTCGCGTGCTACCAGCTCGCTCTCGCGTGCTTGCGGTGAGCGCGCTCAGCCCTTCGGCGCCGTCGGTACGCGGAACGAGCCGGTGATGTCCTGCCACGACGAGATCACGTGATCCGGCGCCACAGTCAGGATACGCAGGCGTAGAACCACGCGCTCGACCTGTGAGGTGTGCGAGAACCGCGCGCCCTTCGAGCCCGTGCCCTGCTCGAACACGGCCTCCGAGCCGACGCGCGGAAATGGGTGCGAGAGCTCCATCCCCGCCTCGTCTTCGTGTTGCCCGCCCACGAGATGTGCACCGACGAGCGGGTGCCGCTGCTCGGGCTTGCCGGTCGCTTTGTCGACCACCTCGAGGCAGGTCATCGTCGCGTCGATGGAATAGATCCGGTTCTGCGTCCAGATCTCGAGCGCGGCCCACGGCCGGTCGACGTACGGCGTCGTCTTCCGCTCCATCACGAGCTCGACGTCGATCGCCGGTCGCCGCGCTTCCGCTGGCGGACCGTCCGGCGCGGCCGGCTCCTTGCCGGCGCTCGAGGCGCGCGTCTCGTGAACGTTGGGCATCGCATAGCCGCGCATCGTCGCGAGCTCGCCGTCTTTGCCTTTGCGCTTGGTCATCGCGCGGCGAGGGTATCACGACCGCCGCGCACCGCTCGTCGCGCTCAGAAGTCGAAGCGGACGTTGTCGGCGAGCGGCGAGCGCGTGGTGCGGGCGTCGTTCGCGGGCGCGCTCTCGTCCTCGTAGCCGAGCGCGATGCCGAAGATCAGCCCGACGTGCTCATCCCACTGGAGCAGCGGACGCACCGCCTCCGCTTGCGTCGCGAGCGCTGCCTGCGCGCACGTCCCGAGGCCCTCTGCCGTCGCCGCGAGCAGCACCGACTGCAGCCAGCAGCCGAGATCGATCGCGGCGTACGGCATCATCCGCTCGTCCACGCCGACGAGCGCGATGTGTGGCGCGCCGAACCCGTTGAAGTTGCGCAGCCACGCGTCTTTGCGACCCTCGAGGTCGTCGCGCGCGACGCCGAGCGCGGTGTAGAGCGCGACGCCGCACTCCTTGCGATGCCGCCCGTACGGCTCGGGATACGCAGAAGGCCACGGGAAATCCGCCGAGATCGAGCCGCCCTCCGCCGCACCGCGGATCGCGTCGCCGACGCTCTTCGTCTGCGCGCCGCCGGTGACGACCACGCGCCATGGCTGGATGTTGCACCACGAGGGCGCGAGCTGCCCAGCACTGAAGATCCGCTCGAGCACGTCGCGCGCTACCTCGCGCTGCTGGAAGCCGCGCACGCTGTGTCGCTGAGCGAGAGCCGCAAAGACGTCCATCGTCAGTTGATGCGGTTCAGGTTCATCCCGGCGGCGTACGCATAGCTGACGAACGCATCGAAGCCAGTGACGACGACGGCGACGGGCAGGTCGGCGACGAGCGTGTGGACGCCGTCGTTCTGGTCGCCTTCTTCGACGCGCACGTTCGGCAGTCCGATGACATCCGGATAGCTCAGCTGGCAGCGATGAACGTAATAGTCTGGCGGCGGATCGCCCGCGCGACGCTCGATGCCGTCGCCCGCCGTGCGGGTGCACTCGGCCGGCAGCGGCGCGCCGTCGAGTAGGATGCGCGCGGCCGCGGGTGCCATGACGGTGATGAAGTCGAATGCGTATTTGTCCGGCGTGAGCAGGACGTAATCGCGGCGCCACTGCGCGATCGGCGGCACGACGATGATCGACGGGTCGCCGCCCGGATAGTAGTTGGGGATGCCCGTCGCCTCTTGGCTGCTGATCGTTTGCAGCACGGCGATCGGACGGTCCGCGACCATCTCGAAGTCTTGATCCGCGCGTAGGATCACGTCCTCGCGCGGGAACACGACGACGATGTCGTTCGGTGGCGGCAGCGTCGTGGTGATCGTCGTCGTGTCGGTGACCGCGACGATACGCACCCACTCCGGCTCGTTGACGTCGGCGACGCTGTCGGAGAGCGGATTCAGGAATGCGGCGTTGAGCGCGGTCGTGCGGCGCGGCGAGCGCGCGATGACGAAGCTGGTGCCGAGCGTGGAGTCCGGCGTCAGCTGCTCTTCGAGATGATCGGCGCAGCACTGACGCGTCGCCAACGTGCCGAAGCGCGGCGCGTCCGAGGCCTCGCTGCCGACGTAGACGACGACCGGCTTGTCGGCGTCGATGATCGAGCCGGTGAAGTCGGCGTTGAACGCCTGCGTCTCGAGGTTGAGCACGTCGTACGGGCCGAGCGTCACGTTCACCGTGTCGGTCTCGCCGAGGAATGTGCCCGCGCCGAGCCCGACGACTTGCACCACCTGCGCGCCCAGATCGACGCTAACCGTCGTGCCTTCTTGTGTTCCGACGATGGTCAGGAACGCGCGCAGGTCTTCGTCGGTGCGCGACGGATCGAAGTCGGTGTCGATGTTCGACGAGTTCGCGATCGTCTGCGGCCAGCCGATCACGGTGTAATGGCCGTCTACGCCCGACGTCGGGATCAGGAGCGACGCGTCGTTCGAGAACACGCTCTCGTTGTCGAGCGGATTGAACTGATACGCGACGATCGGCAGCGTCGAGCTGACGCGATACGCGTTCGAGGTGAGCGCCGTGTGCGAGCCCTCGCTGATGCCCGCCTCGAGGCCGCGTGCGGTGCGACCGTCGACCTCGCGGCGCGGCAGCAGGAACACCTCGAGGTCACCCGGAAGCACCGTCTGCCGATCGATCTCCGTCACCGCCAGCGGCGAGCCCACCGGCGCGTCGTTCTGCGTGATGACGACCTCCGTCGCGGCGAGCCCAGCGTTCGAGACGACCACTGCGTACGGCTGCGACGACGCGTCACTGCCTGGCCCGAGCGAGGCGTTGTCGAGGTCGACGGCGAAGAACTCGCAGCCTTGGTAGCTGCGCGTCCGCGTCGCGACCTCGCAGAGGTTCTGACAAGCGCCGTCGAGACACGCGAAGCCGGCCGAGAGCTCGCACTCGTCGGTGACGTCCCAGCCGCTGCCATCCGGACGGCAGATCGCCGCGTTGCCCTCGAAGCAGCCGACCTCGCCGGGGCGACACACCGCGCACCAGATGCCGGGCACGCAGAGGCGTCCATCGAGCGCGCAATCGAGCCCGCGCTGCTGGAGGAACTCGCCGTCTTGCACGCACGTCTTGTAGACGGTGCCGTCGCACGCCTCGTCGGTGATCGATTGGCAGACGAAGCTGCCGTCGATGAACGGCGATCGTGCGTCCTCGGCACCAGCGTCCATGTGTGCCGGCACGACTGGGTCCTTCGTGCACCCAGTGAGCGACGACGCGGCGAGTGGCGCGGCGGTGAGCGCCGCGAGGACGGCAGTAAGCCTCAGCATGAAGTTGAGACGCGGAGAAACTTGAGCGTTGCGCACGACTGGATTGCCTCGGCGCTAATTGGCTTGCGCGGTGAAGAAGTCGACGGCGCTCTTCTCCCAATAGCGGTCGTTCAGATACGCGTAGCTGAACGTGTCGAAGTCGAAGCCGGGGATCGTCACGGCGTAGACCTGCCAGAAGACGTCGCCAGTCGCGATGTCGTCGACGCCGAGCGTGCTGGTGTCGGGGATCGGCGCCTCGCGCACGTCGCCCGGGAGGAACTGGCGCCACGCGGGATTTCCGTCGCCGCCGGTCATCAGCAGGATGTGCAGGCTCGGCGTCGGACCATCGGCTTCCCAACGTAGGATGCGGTCCGCGGGAAGCGGCGCGCCGTATTCGGGCGCGGTCGCCGTAGGGATTCCGAGAAAGCCATTCATCGGAATCGGCCGGTCCACGCCGACGATGCCGCTGCGCACGATCTGCGTGTACGGGATGCCGTCGAAGTCACCAGTGAACCAGCCCGCCTCGACGCGATAGCGACCATCGGAGAGCGCGTCGTAGAGCGCCGGCTGGGACACCAAGCGGAACGCGCGGTCGTTCGTGCGCCGGCGCAGCGTGTCGATCTCCACGTCGTTGACGACGCGCACGATGACGCCCTCGCCGCCGAGGTCGACCGCGGCGCGCACCTTGTAGCGGTTGGGGCCGGCGCGGCCTGGCGCGGGAATCTCGCTCAACACTACGTCGACCGAGCGGTCGAGCGTGATGTTCATGATCATGTCGCGATCGAGGATCTCTTCACCAGGGCCGGCGAGCACGTTGCGCGCGATCCCCATGATGTAAGGGATGAACTCGCCGGTGACGGTGTTCTCGAGCCCGGCGAGCGCATAGACGGCCATGCTGCCTGGGCGCACGAAGATGCGATACGGATAGCCGCGCTCGTCGCCAGGCAGCGGATCGGGGATCCGCTCGACTATCCGCTGGACCGCGCCGCCCTGCGCCGGATCGGGGTTCGGCACGTCGACCGAGGGCTGCGTCGCGTAGACGTAGGCGACCTTCATCTCGTTGGCGCGCGGGCGCGGGATGTTGAGCCACGGGTTCGGCGAGAATTCGCTCGGTCCACGCCAGATGAGCGAGCCGCTGATGAACGCGCCGCTGCGACCGCGACCCGGCGGCGGCATGCCCATGCCCATGCCGCACATCGGATCGGTCCACGGCACGAGGAACATGGTGACGTCGCTCGCGTCGGCCGCGACGAAGGTCGTCTTCTCGAAGCAGAACTTGCTGCCGGTCACGATCTGCGGGCCCATCAGGTCCGCGCCCGAGAACGTGATGCGTCCGCCGATGTCGGTGTCACCGACGTACGGGCCGCCGACGTTGCCGAGGAACACCGTGGCGCCCTCGACCACATCGCCGGTGGCCGCGTTGAGCACGGTGACGTTGACGCTGCCGTTGACAGGCCCGCCACCGAGTCCACCGCCGAACGGATCGGTCGTGTCGTAATACGTGTACGCATCGGGGCCGACCGTGGTCGAGCCATCGGCGGTGTGCGTGATGGTGACGTCGACCGTGCTCGCCGAGAGCGGCGGCGTCTTGCAGGTGATGCGCGTCGGCGAGACGACGACGACGTCCGCGCACGCGGAGCGGCCGAACGTCACAGTGTCGCCCACCGCGAAGTTCGTTCCCTGACCGACGATGCTGACGAACGTGCCGCCGGCCACCGAGCCGCGATCCGGCTCGACGTAGATCGCGTCGTAGGTGTAGCCAGCCGGCAGCGTGATCGTCTCGTCGGCAAGCGTGAGCGCGACGTCCGCCGGGCCAACTTCACCCGCGGGGACGACGACCTCCAGGCGGCGAGTGTCGATCAGCTCCATGTCCGCCGGCTGCACCATGCGCCCACCGAACGTGACGACGGCGTCGAGCGAGAAGCCGCTGCCGCGGAGCACGACGGTGTTACCGCCGCGGAACGGGCCGTGGTCAGGCACCACGCGCGTCAGCATCAGCGCGGTGCTGCCGATGCCCGTGTCCGGGAACATCGCGCCGAGGTCTTCGCCGACGTTGGCGTCTGGCGGCAACGTGCCGAGGTCGAGGTCAGTCGGGTTCGCGTCACCGCGCCCGCAGCCGTCACAGCCCGCGCCGAGAGCGGCGACGAGCACGAGTAGGACGCTCACTCCCATCATCGACTTCTGCATCGCGGTACCTCGCGCCAAGCAAGTGGCTTCCGGCCGAGTATCGGCGTACCTACTGCCAAGTCAAGCCATGACCCTGCTCCGCGTGGTGGTGAGCGACCTGCATCTCGGCACCGGCGTGCGACAGGGCGAGCTCAACCCGTTCGAAGATTTCCTGCACGACGATCGGTTCGCCGAGCTGCTCGCGCACTACGACCTCGCGGCCGGCGCCGACGTCGAGGTCGAGCTGGTCCTCAACGGCGACATCTTCGATTTGCTCAAGGTGAAGGTCGAGGGCGAGTGGCCCGTCGAGGTCACGGCGGAGATCGCCGTCGAGAAGCTGCGCCAGTGCCTCGATGGGCACCCGCGCTTCGTCAACGCCATCCGCGAGTTCCTCGAGAAGCCGTCGCGGCGCATCACCTACATCCCCGGCAACCACGATCTCGACATGTGGTTCCCGGCGACGCACGAGCTGTTCAAGCGCAGGGTCGCGCCGGGCGCACTCGCGGATCGTGTGCGATTCATTACACAAACGGACACGTACCATCTGCCTGAAGGCATCCAGATTCGGCATGGGCACCAGCTCGAGCGCATCCATCGCGTCGACTACGCGCGGATGACGCGCAAGCGCCGCGATGGCCGCGAGGTGCTTGATCTGCCGTGGGGAAGCCTGTGGATCCTCGAGGTGATGAACCCGGCGAAAGAGGAGCGCAGCTACATCGATCGGATCCAGCCGCTGTCGCGCTTCCTCTTCGCTGGGCTGCTGTTCGACACCAGCTTCTCGATGCGCTTTCTGCTGCGCTCCGCGTTTCATTTTTTGCGCCATCGCGTGTTCAAGATCCGCGCGTGGAGTCAGCGCATCCGGAACTTCATGACGCTGCTGCGCGAAGAGATCGTCGCGCTCGGCGGCTACGACGAGCTCGCGACGCGTGCGCTGCGGCGGGTGCGCGGTGTACACACGCTGATCGTCGGACACAGCCACTCGCCGCGCTTCCGCGCGATGCCTGGTAACAAGGTGCTGGTGAACACGGGCACGTGGATGAAGATGATCAACCTCGACCTGCGCCACCTCGGCCAAGACAGCGGCCTCACCTACGCCGTCATCGACTACACCGCCGACGGCAAGCCGCGCACGCGGCTGATGCGCTGGAACGGCACGATCCTGCCATGCGACACCATCTTCTACGCCGACTGATCGCGCGCTCCGCGGCGCTCGCTGCGCTGTCGCTGCTGGTGCTGCCAGCGCGCGCGCAGGACGCACCGCCGGAGGACGCTCCCGCACGCGATGCGGGTGCGCCGCCGGCCGCGGACGGCGTATCGGTGACGTTGAGCGCGCCCGATCGGCTGATCGCCGGCACCACGGCGATGGTCGTCGCCGAGGTGCACGTGCCGCCGGGCGACTCGCCGCTGCTGCTCACGCCGACGACCGAAGGCACCGCGGTCGAAGTGGTGCGCGGCCGCCTGCTGCGCGCCGACGCCGAGCGCAGCGCGAGCGGTATGCTGCGCTTTCGCATCCCCATCATCGCGAAGAGCGCCGGCACCTCGGTGCTGCGCGTGCGGGTGATGACGTACGCGTGCGCGCGCCGCTGTCGCGCGGAAGAAGCGGACGCCTTCATCGTGCTGCGCGTCGATCGATCGTGAGCGCGCGCATCGGTCCATATACGCTCGTTGGCGAGCTCGGACGTGGCGCGCATGGCGTCGTCTGGGACGTGCGCGACGACGCCGGACATCGCTTCGCGCTGAAGCGCCTCGACGTCGAGCTCGTGCCCGAGGCGGCGCTCCGCGCGCAGGTCGCGCGGCTGCGCGCGCACCCGCACATCGGGCTCGTCGCCGTGCACGAGGTGCTGCGCGTCGATGGCGCGCTGCACCTGGTGATGGAGCACATCGACGGCGACGACTTCGTCGCCAACGTGCGCCGCGAGTCGATCGCGAACGCGACGACCGCGCCACATCTGCCGCTCGCCTTTGGTCAGCCGCTGCGGCCGCTCGGCTCGTCGGCATTTGCGCCGTGCACCAGCCCTGGCCTGCTGCGGCTGCGCGGCGCGCTGGTGCAGCTGGCCGATGCGCTCGACGCGCTGCACCAGCTCGGCCTGGTGCATCGCGATCTGCATCCGGCGAACGTGCGCATCACGTCGAGCGGCCGCGTCGTGCTGCTCGATGTCGGCACGCTGCCCGAGGTCGGCGCGACGCACGATCCGGCGCGCCCTGTCGGGCCGGTCTCGCACGCAGCGCCGGAGCTCGGTGAAGCGCTGCCACTTGCGCCAGCGAGCGACTGGTACGCCGTCGGTGTGCTGCTCTTCGAAGCGCTCACCGGCGACCTGCCGTTCAGCGGCGCCGGACGCGACGCCTTCGTGCGCAAGCAGACCATCTCCGCGCCGAGCCCCGCGCTGCTCGTGCGCGGCGTCCCCGACGACCTCGACGCGCTGTGCACCGCGCTGCTCGCCACCTCGCCGCGCCTACGCGCGACCGGCGACGCGATCCGCGCCCTCGCTCCGCCGCCTTGAGCGGCACCGCGCTCAGCGGAGTCGCAGCGCGCCGAGGGTCACGCGCACGCTGCACCATCGCGTGACGGCGCGCGCGTCACGACGCGACCACAGCCGCCCGCGCGGCCGTCTTACGCCGCAGCCGGCGACGCCAGCGACGCACGTTGGAACCACGACGACGCAGCGGCGGCGCATCGAGCCTGCCGGCGAGCTCGTGGGCGGTCGCCGCGACCTCTGCGCCGAGCAGCACGAACATCCAGATCAGCAGTCATCGCGTCGATGGCTGCGTCGGTCGCGCGCGGGAAGTAGCGATCCGCGATGAAGCGCACCACCGCCTGCGATCCGGCGAGCCCACCGAAGCGCGACAGCAGCGCGAACGTCGCCGCGAGGATCGGGACCACGCTGAGCAGCGTGTAGAAGGCGAGCGCGGCCGCGCGCTGCGGGACGCTAACACACCACACTGGCGGTCACATCGGCAGCATGTCTCGCCAGTTTGACATCGATGCGCCAACTAGACACTGGTGCGACAGCATGTCATACGCAGCGACATGGTGTCTCTATGAGTGTCAACGCGTCCGAGGTCAGCGTCAGCTCGTCCACTACGGTCCTCATCGTCGACGACGAGGAGTCGAACCGGCAGTCGCTGGAGAAGATCTTCCAGCGCGAGGGGCTGCGCGTGCTGACGGCCGACTCCGGGCGCGCGGCGCTCGATGTCTGCCGGCGTGAGCGGGTCCATGTGGTCGTGACGGATCTGATGATGCCGCAGATGAGCGGCATCGATCTGCTGCGCGCGCTCGAGACCGTCGCGCCGGACGTCGAGGTCGTGCTGATGACGGCGTACGGCACGATCGAGACGGCGGTCGAGGCGATGCGCGAGGGTGCGTATGACTTCGTCGAGAAGCCGCTCAAGCGCATGCACATCGTCAAGACGGTGCGCAAAGCTGCGGAGCGCTTCGCGCTGGTCGCGGAGAACCGCGAGCTGAAGCAGGAGCTGTCTGCGCTGCGCGGTCCGCGGGCGATCGTCGGCAGCGCGCAGTCGCTGCGCCGCGCGCTCGACGTCGCGACGCAGGCGGCGACGTCGACGGCGACGGTGCTGGTGCTCGGCGAGAGCGGTACCGGCAAAGAGCTGCTCGCGCGGCACATCCACGAGAAGAGCGGGCGGCGCGGTCCGTTCGTCGGCGTGAACCTCGCGGCGCTGCCCGAGACGATCCTCGAGAGCGAGCTGTTCGGCCACGAGAAGGGCAGCTTCACCGGCGCCATCGCCAAGCGTGAAGGGCGCATCGCGCAGGCGGCGGGCGGAACGCTCTTTCTCGACGAGATTGGTGAGCTCGCGCCGGCGGTGCAGGTGAAGCTGCTGCGCGTGCTGCAGGAGGGCGAGTACGAGCCGCTCGGCGGCAAGACGACGCGCGCCGACTTCCGGCTGATCGTCGCGACGAATCGCGATCTCGCCGCCGAGGTCGCAGCGGGCCGCTTCCGCGAGGACCTCTACTACCGGCTCGACGTCATCGCGATCACCAGCCCGCCGCTGCGTAATCGGCGCGACGACATTCCGCTGCTGGCCGATCACTTCCTCGACGTCTATTGCCGCAAGAACGGCAAGCCGCGCATCGCGCTCGGCCGCGACGCGCTCGATCGGCTGATGGCGTACGACTGGCCCGGCAACGTGCGCGAGCTCGAGAACGCGATGGAGCGCGCGGTGGTGCTGTCGAAGTCGACGACGATCGGCGCCGACGATCTGCCGCGCCCTGTCGCCGAGGCGGAGCGCCGTGGACACGACCTGACGTTCTCGCTCGGCACGCCGCTCGACGAGATGGAGCAGCGCGTGATCCGCGCGACGCTCGAGCACACGCACGGCGACAAGCAGCTCGCCGCACAGCTGCTCGGCATCTCCGCGCGCACCATCTACAGGAAGCTCGGCGCCGACCGCGAAGAGCCCGGCCAAGACGGCGGCGACGTCCCCAACCTCGGCTAGTCAGTTTCGCGTTTTCCGTTTGCCAGTTTGTCAGCCGCGAGGCTCCGCCGGCACCGCCCGCTGCCAGCTTGTCCGGGGCCTGCCGCTGGCCAGATTTGGGGACATCGCCGACGTGGGCAAAACCTCGCGGATCTCCTTTCATCTTCGAGGTTTCTGCGCTAGGCACGCGGCCTGCAGACGGAGGCAAATGTGGGCATCGATCTGAAGCAGCGTCGTCTGACCGTGGTGGTCGTCCTCGTGACGCTCGGCCTGGTCTCGCTGTTCTTCGCGTCCGGAACGACCCGCCTGCTCGCGGGGGCGCTGCTGCCGCTCGAGGCGGGCGGCGCCGCGATGCCGTCGGCGGGCCCGAGCGCGACGCGGCGACCGCTCGGCGCGGGCGCGGGCGGGGCGCGGCGCAAGGACCCGACGGGCATCCTCCGCCGCAACATCTTCGACTCCGCCAGCGGGCCTCAAGATGGCGAGCGCGTGCGACCGCCGAGCGCGGAGGAGATCGCGGCCGCCGAGCAGGTCGAGGCGCCGCCGGTCGATCCGAACGCGCCGCCACCGCCGTGTGATGGCGCGATTCGGCTGGTGGGCGCGTTCTACTCGCCGCAGCGGCCAGAGCGCTCGTTCGCCGCGATTACGAACGTCGCTGGCAAGGTGCTGCTCTATCGGCTCGGCATGCCGCTCGAAGGGCGCACGGTCGACGCGATCGGCGCGAACACCGTCTACATGCTGCAAGGCGTGCAGCGCTGCAGCATCTCGATGTTTGCGCCGCCGGGTGGCGTTCCACTCGCGCCGCCAGTCGCTGCGGTCGCGGCGGTGGAGCCCGCAGGTCCGTCCGAACCATCGGGCGGCATCCCCGCGGCCGATCTCGACGCCGGCATCACCAAGATCAGCGACACCGAATACCGCATCCAGCGCGGCCTGGTGAATCGCATCCTCGAGAACCAAGCCGACCTGATGCGCACTGCGCGCGTCGTGCCGCACGAAGAGGGCGGCCGCGTCGTCGGCGTGAAGATGTATGGCATTCGCCGGAACAGCCTGCTCGGCCGGCTCGGTATGCAGAACGGCGACGTGCTGCGGACCATCAACGGCTTCGACATGACCAGTCCGGACAAGGCGCTCGAGGCCTACGCGCGCCTGCGCGAGTCCGATCACCTCACGCTCTCGGTCGTCCGCCGCGGACAGCCGACAAACGTGAACTTCAACATCCAGTGAGCGCAGTGACCCCCACCGATCGCCGTTCACAAGTGAGCCCACAGTGAAGATCCAACACGCAGTCCCCCTGCTCGTCGTGTCCGCCGCCGTGATGGCG
>Ga0335397_10006023_pt1 | contig 15738 bp, 12 predicted proteins | sample MAT04_FD_205740 | JGI IMG/M metagenome (GOLD analysis project Ga0335397, IMG submission 205740) | Freshwater microbial communities from Lake Fryxell liftoff mats and glacier meltwater in Antarctica - MAT-04 (spades assembly) (version 2) ... | reverse complement strand
AGCCGCTCAAGCTTGGACTTCGGCTCAGCCGAACGCTCAACAGCATCCGCACCAAGCATCGCGAGCTTTCTTACCAACGACGCCGAGCTGCGACCAGGGAAACGGAGCGACGCAACCTCCAACGCTTCTGAAAGTTCGGGGTCGACAACTACGGCGATTCTTCGGTGCTTGGTCGGCATAAGGGTCAGTGTACCACTGCGGTGCGACACTATTAATCTATGCGCGATAATGTCGGTTATGTAAAGTCGGATGAGGGAGTGCGGCTTGGTTGCGCACTTTGTGGACGGTCACTCGATCTGGCCAAGAACGGACATCGGCCTCAGATCAACCTGGTCAATTCGATCGGTCTATTTCTGTCAATGGAACTGGACCACTCCAACCTCGAAAAAACGTCGAGGGTATAAGCCAATCGACGTACTCTTGCTCTCGATTACGATCGGCTGGTCAACGGCCAGGGAAAGGCTTCTTCCTTCACTTTCGCGAGGCCAAGCAGAGTTGACTCGTCGAATCTTCTGGCGATGGCCTGAAGGCCGACTGGCAATCCACCCCCGGTAAAGCCGGAAGGAATTGAAATCGCCGGCTGCCAGGTCATGTTGGCAAGCATGGTGAATGGCTCGGCCCCAGATTCCGAAGCGTCAACACCGGCGATCTCGTCCGGGATCTCCCCATCCGCGGGAATCGCGGTACAGGCCACCGTAGGGGTAAAAAGGAGGTCTACCTCTTCAAACAGGTCGTTGGTCATTGCCACAATCTCTTCACGCCGGTTGCGGGCACGCATCCACGTCAGTCGATCGGGAACCCACTCTTCGATTACCTGTCTCGTGAAAGGTGCCATCTTCGACACGTGTTCGGGGTAAAGACCTGTTGCCTCAAGCCGAGCCGCCATTTCGTAGGCTTCGATCTCGATCCACGTCGTATAGGGATTGAGCGGCGCGAAATCCCTCTCCACCAGTTCGATTCCGGCATTGCGGCAGAGATCCTCTACCGCAAGTCGGGCAATCTCTTCGACCTCAGGATCAGTCGTAACGAACCCGAGGTCCCCCGACCAGCAAGCCCGAAGTCCTCGCAGATCCTGTGTCTCGAGGCCACCCTCAAATCCCGACGAAGCCGACTGAATCGAATGCCGATCACCCCGGTCAGGCCCGGAAGCAATATCGAGGATTCGCGCGGCGTCGGCTGCCGATCTGGTCAGAGGGCCGAGAACATCGAAATCCGTGGGTGCCACAAAGGGTATCCGGCCGTGAGAGGGCATGAACCCGATCAACCCGGTCATCGAGGCAGGCGAGCGAATCGAGCCGCCCAGGTCGCTTCCGGTAGCGAAAGGCACCATCCCGGCCGCCACCGCCGCGGCCGAACCACCGCTGCTCCCCCCCGGGGTCATTTCCGGATCCCAGGGATTCCGGGTCACGCCGAACGCCGGAGAACGGGTCAGGGAATCCATGGCGAACTCGGGCAGCGCCGTCTTTCCAACCGGGATCGCCCCCGCAGCCCTGAGCCGACTGACGAATGGAGCGTCAGTCGGTGAAGGCGGGTTCTCCAGGTAGATGGCAGAACCGTGACGCGTCGGCATACCGGCACAGTCGAGGTTGTCCTTCACACCGAAGGGCACCCCACCAAGGACCCCGATGGATCTGCCCCTGGCGAGCTTTTGATCGATGTCTCTCGCGGAAGCAAGCGCATCTTCTTCCGCGATGAAAACGAAGGCGTTCAGCTCCGGGTTCGTCTCCTCGATCCTTGTCAGAGCCGCAAGCACCGCCTCTTCCGCCGAAACCTCACGACGACGGATGAGATCAGCGAGTTCGATGGCAGATGTCTCGATCATTCCACCCTCCCATTGTTTTCGACCTTCAGTACGTCTGTTTCTTCCATCAGGGCAAGCAGTTCGGCTTTGCGTTCTCGGTAGCGCTCGACGTTTTCGATCTTGATCGTTTCGTAGCCGCGCACCATATCCGGCAAGCCGGCGATCTCAACGAGGGCCGCGTGATTGCTGCCGTCGATTCTTCCTATTAGTTGGCCGATCAGGTCGCGGTACTCTTCGATGAGGTCCCGCTCGACCCGCCGTACATGCGCCCATCCAAACGGGTCAAAAGGGGTGAAGCGCAGGCCTCGCATGAGTCTCAGAACCCGGAAGGTACTCCGAAACCAACCGCCCACCTTCCACTTACGCTTCAAACCAAGCGATCGCAGCAGGGGCGGATGTAGGTGCCAGTAGGTGCGGGACCCCGCCCCAAAGTCGCGCTCGATTCCAGCGCGGAATTCCGGATCGAGATGAAGCCGAGCCACTTCGTATTCGTCCTTGTAGGTCATCAGCTTGTACAGATTCACGGCCACGGTGGTAGCCAGTTCGTCGGAACCTACAGCGGAGTGCTCGCTTTTGCGGACGTTGCCAACGAAATCAGAGTACTCGCGAGCATAACGCCGGTTTTGATAGCTGACCAGGTCAGGCACGCGGATACGCAGCACCCGATCAAGCTCACTGCCGGCCTGCGCCCCGGTCAGGGCAATCAGCTCTTCATCCTTATCAGACAAAACGGCCTCGCCTGACCGCGATCCCGGATCGATTGCCTGCCCCAGCGCAGCCTCGAGTCCCTCTGGATCCGCCGCCCACTGTCGTCCACGCCGGAAAGCCTGAAGGTTCTGCTCAACGTTCGCACCGTTCAGCTCAATTGCCTCCTCTATGGCTTCGGAAGCAACCGGGATCGTTCCGTCCTGATAGGCAACCCCGAGCAGGAGAATGTTCGATGTCTGATCGCCACCAAAAAGCTGCCGTGTGAGGCTCTGCGAGTCCAGGTAGTGGTTGCCGGGCCTGGAAGTGAGGTCGATCGCCTGCCGAGGGGCGCCGGAATCAGGCAATGACGGTGCGGCTCCAACCACCATCGACCCGGTCGGCACGTCGGCGGTCGAGATCACCGCACGTGTGCGTTTGACGGAGGCAACCCGCAGATTCTGAGCTGCCGAAGCTGCGATCAGGTCGCACCCAAGGTATAGATCTGCCTCTCCCTCGGCGACCTTGTTTCCCTCAGGCGTTGACTCGGCGAAGATCCGCAGGTCAGAGACGACCGTGCCTCCTTTTTGTGCGAGCCCGGTCTGGTCCAGTCCGCGGACTGCAAGACCGTCCAGCAGTGCCGCAGTGCCCAATATCTGCGCGACAGTTACAACACCGGTGCCACCGACTCCGACGATCCTGATCGATGCCGGAAGTGAGGTGGATACGACGGGTTCTCGCAGATCCGCCGCAGTGATACTCGAACCGGCTCGCGGGATCCTGCTCTGCGCCTTTTTTGCCGAACTACCTCCGACGACAGTGAGAAAGGACGGACAGTCTCCCTCGAGACACGAGTAGTCCATGTTGCAGGAAGCCTGATGGATCCGGGTCTTCTGGCCGAACTCAGTCTCGACCGGCTGGACGGACAAGCAGCTTGACTTTCGACCGCAGTCACCGCAGCCTTCGCAAACCCGCTCATTGATCATCACACGATTCGCGGGAACTGGTGCCTTGCCGCGTTTGCGCTTGCGTCGCAGTTCGGCTGCGCATTCCTGATCGTGGATAAGCACAGTCACGCCGGGCGTTTCAGCCAGCAGTTCCTGAGCTTCGACTATCTGTTTACGGGGACGAAGTTCGGCGTTCGAGGCCAGCTTAATTCCGCGCAACCGGCTGACGTCGTCCGAGGTCACGACCGTCCTGACAACACCTTCAGCAGCCAGCAGATTGGTGAGTTCGGCGATTCCCTTGCCGCCGACTGCCTGCTGCCCACCGGTCATGGCAACCGCGGAGTTGAGCAGGATCTTGAATGTCATGTTTACATCCGCGGCTACCGCGGCCCGGATTCCGAGCGAGCCGGAATGGAAGAAGGTGCCGTCACCGACGTTCTGGACGAAATGTTCGCGGCTGGTGAACGGGGCCATGCCAATCCACTGTGCCCCCTCCCCGCCCATTTGAGTGAGTCCCGAGACTTCTCCGACACTCTCCGCGGGCATAAGCAGGACCATTCCGTGGCAGCCGATTCCCGCGCCGACCAAGGTCCCTTCAGGGACCTTGGTCGAGCTGTTGTGAGGGCAGCCTGAGCAAAACCAGGGGGTCCGAACCGGCAGCCCGGAAGTGACGGGAGACGGAGTCAACGCCAAAGTTGGGTTTGGCTGGGCAACTTCAATGCCGAAGGGCCCGAGGCGCTCCGCCAGGCACGAGCGAATCCGATCCGGGTCGAGTTCCCGATCAGCTGGAACCAAAGGAACGCCTTCTGGTGTGTGTTTCCCGTAAACGGCAGGTTGCGAGTCCGCTCCGTAGAGGGATTCCTTAACAAAAAGTTCAAGGAACGCGCGCTTCTCTTCCAAAACGACGACCTCGTCAAGGCCGGCCGCGAAATCCCTGACGGTCCCCCTGTCAAGCGGAAAAGGCATCGAGATCTTGAGCAAACGGATCGGTGAGCTTTCGATCTCTTCCTCCGTGAGCCCGAACTGGCGCAAGGTCTGGAGCAGGTCGAGATAGGTTTTGCCGGAGGCGATGATTCCGATCCGGTCTCCGGGCGCATCAAACAGGATCCGGTTGAGGTTGTTTTCGACGCCGTATCGCTTTGCGGCTTCGAGTCGTGCCGAGTGAAGGCTCCTTTCCAGCTCCAGTTGGACGGCCCCAGCGAGCTTTGAGGTCGGCCGGTGCCGATAGGGCTTTCCGTCCAGTTCAACTGTTGGAATTATCGGGTTGATCCGGACACGATCGAGGTCAACCGTGGCCGAGCCATCGGCGACGTTCGTGGGTATTTTCATACCCGCCCAGAGCCCGGACGCGCGGGAGAGGGCTACCGCGTGGCGCCCCAGCTCGATGACCTCCTGCGGGTCTGCCGGAGATACAAAAGGAACGAGAAGGTCGAAGAAGGCACTCTCGGATGAGGATGGCAAGGTCGAAGACTTTGACATTGCGTCATCACCGACTATTGCAATCGCGCCGCCCAGAGGTTCGACGCCGATCAGGTTGGCGTGACGGATCGCGTCAGCTGCACGGTCGAGACCCGGGGACTTTCCGTACCAGTATCCGATCAGACCTTCATAGATAGCCCCTGGAAGACTGGCGGTAAGCTGGCTGCCCAGAATCGCAGTCGCGGCGAGTTCTTCGTTGAGCGCAGGCTGATGCCGGACCCGCGCAGATTCCATGCGTTGCGCGTGACGTTCCAGCTCAAGATCCAGGCCGGCGAGCGGCGATCCCTGGTACCCGGTGACCAGGCTCGCAGTCTTAAGGCCGGCGCGTTCGTCGGCAGCTGACTGCTCGATCAGCAACCGGACCAGAGCTTGAACCCCGGTCATATAGACACTGCCCTGCTTCTGCGAATACTTCGAGTCGAGGCTCAGAGATTGATTCATATGTGTTTCCTACCGATCGAACGATTGACATTTATGCGTAAAATTGGCTTCCATCATGCTGAGGTGTGAAGTAATGTGACGCTCGGACCGATCACTTGATCGTGTCGACACCAAAAAAATAGGAGATACCGTGAACCAAGCAACCCTCGAGCGCACCGTCACCGAGGCCGATACAGCCGCCGCCCTCGATCCGTCCCTGCCCCCGGCTGCCTCAACGCCTTTCGTACTTGCAATCGCGGAAGGCGCCTGCCACGCCGCCCTACAGGACACGATCAAGGATGGCGAGCTCAGTGTCGGTACCAAAGCCGAGATCGAACACACGATGCCCAGCCGGGTCGGAGCGCTGCTTTCCGCGACTGCCGAACTCCAGAGCGACAAAGACGGCCGGTATTCGTTTGATGTCAGGATTACGGATGACGGTCGGGAGGTCGCCCGCGTTTCCCATACTCGAGCCATCGTGCCTGCCAAAGTCATCTTCGACCTGTTGGAAGCAGGCAAATAGGGGTCAACTAACTCTGCTTTGACTTTTCGGCCGGTGTAGTAGCGGGTGCGTTCGATCCCAGGCAACTAGGGACGCTCCGCTGCCCCGGCCGCGCTGTCTTCGCCCACCCGGTCATCCAGGAACGCCTGAACGCCCGAAGGAGTGAGTCCCCGATCCCAGGCGCTCCGGCCCGCGAGGACCTCTTCCCGCATAGCGGCCTCGACCAGTTCCTTTGGCGGACGCAACAGCCGCAGGTGTTGTGCAGTTGATTTGCCTGGCATTCCCCAATGACGAACCAGCGTGGTCGCAACATCGAGCAGCCGATCGTCCTCGACAACCTGATCCAGCAAGCCCAGCTCAAGCGCCTCATGGCTCTTGAGCCGAGGTGAATTCAGGACCAATCCGATCGCACGCGAGCCGAGCATCCTGGGCAGCAGGTAGCTGGAAGCATTTGAGATGGTCAGCCCCCGGGCATTCTCCGGCAGGAAGAATTCGGCACTCGTGCCACCGATCCGGGTGTCGCATGCAAGTGTGATCTCGGCGCCACCACCCACCGCAATTCCGTTAACCGCGGCGGCCACGGGCACTTCGGTGGCAAAGATCGAGCGGCTGACCTCGTTGAACGTCTCGATGGCCGTCTCGATGTCCAGATCGGAAAGACCCTTCGTCCCCTCCAGGTCTTCTCCCGCGGAGAACGCCCTACCCATCCCCGTAATCACGAGCCCACTGGAAACACCTTCCGCACCAAAGAACTTGATCGCTTGACTCAGTTCGCGACGCATCTCCGGATTCAGGGCGTTCAATTTGTCTGGACGATTGATCGTGATCGTAGTTATCCCGTCAGCCGTCTCGGCCAGAATCCGACCGCTCTTCGGGTTCCAGTCAGTCATGTTTTGTGTCCTCTTTTCGGTAAATACTCGGGGCCGTTCCCACCTTGAGGTGTGAACGGGTGCGCCATCGTGCTCCGCCGAGTGTCGGTACGGCCGACATGAGCCGTTTGGTGTAGCTGTTTCGCGGTGATCCGAAGACCTCTTCGACCAATCCGCTTTCGACTATCCGCCCCTTTTCCATCACGTAGACGCGCTGGCACAGGTATCGGACAATCGAGAGGTCATGCGAGATGTAGAGGAACGTCAAACCGAGTTCACTCCGGAGATCGCGCAACAGGTTAAGAATGGTCGCCTGGACCGAAACGTCCAGCGACGCAGAGACTTCATCCAGCAGCAGTACTTCAGGTTCAGTGGCCAACGCCCGGGCTATGGCTATTCGCTGGAGCTGACCCCCGGAGAACTGGTGGGGATAGCGCCCGATTGCGTTCGCTGGTAGATGGACAAGTCCAAAAAGCTCTTCAACCCGCCCGCGGGTGCGAGCCGAATCCCTTCGTTCCCCCTGGCCCGACACCACCACCGCTTCCTCGACTGCCTGGCCGACGGACATACGCGGGTTCAGAGAGGAATGGGGATCCTGAAATACGAGCTGCACCCGTTTGCGTAGCTCTCTTACTGTCCGCCCCTGGGGATTGGTGACATCGGTCGATTCCAGGATCACCTGGCCCGATTGGACCGGGGCGACGCCGGTGACCGCGCGGGCAATCGTAGATTTTCCTGAGCCCGACTCGCCCACCAGTCCGACGACTTCACCCCGCCCGATTTCCAGGTCCAGACCATTCACGGCCGTAACCGGTGGGTGTCCCGGGTAAGAGACGACCAGATCACGAATGGAGAGCATTGTCATGACACACTCCCGGCTCGGGATGAGTTCACCCAGCACGCCAGCCGCTGTCCCCCGGCCTGCCACTCCAGCAGAGGCCGATCGGAACGGCATCGATCCTCGACAATCGGGCAACGGTCAGCGAAAGCGCAGCCCTCGATCTGATCGGTCGGTTGGGGAGGGCTGCCCTCGATCGCCGACAGAGGCTGATCACGATCCGTCTGGAGATCAGGGACGGCATTAACCAGTGCTTGCGTATACGGATGGGCCGGTGACTCAATGAGCCGCTCGACGGTCAGATCCTCGACGATCCTTCCCCCGTACATGATCAGGACTCGATCGCAGACCTCTGAAAGCAGGGTGATGTTGTGGGATACAAGGATGACTGCCGTACCCAACCTTTGGTTCATCGCGGAAATGAGGTCGATCACCTGCTCCTGAACCGTGACGTCGAGGGCCGTTGTCGGTTCATCAGCGATAAGCAGCTTCGGTTCCGACATCAGGCCCATGGCGAGCATGGTCCTTTGTCTCATGCCACCTGAGAACTCATGTGGGTACTGGCGGAGTCGGCGCTTGGGTTCATCAATTCCCATAGCCTCCAGGCCGGATTCAGCCAGCTTCAGAGCCTCGGAGCGAGACAGACCCTTATGGGTCCTGACCGCTTCGATCATCTGGCTTCCGATCCGACGCGCGGGGTTGAGCGACGACATCGGATCCTGAAATACGATCGCCATCCCAGTACCCAGCACGGTGCGCAGCTCACCTTCCGGCTCTCTAAGTAGATCGTGGCCGTCGAAGCACAACGATTCGGCTTCGGCAACTCCACCTCTTGGCAAGAGCCCGGCGATCGCCAGTGCTGTCAGCGTCTTACCACTGCCTGACTCCCCTGCTACCCCGACAATCTCACCCGATTCAACGCTCAGGGACACACCACGCACCGGGCGCACCCGGCCGGCGCTACCCGTCAGGGTGACTCTCAGGTTCTCGATTTCGAGCAGAGGCGCACTCATGTCTTGTGGTCTCCCATTTCCGGTCGGGCTTTGTCCGATGAAAGGCGGGTTCCGAAAGCGGCGAGCACCGAAGGGCGCTCCACCCATAGGAGAGGGTTAACGGCTCGGGCGATCGCATCACCGAACAGTGCGAATGCCGCCCCGGCGAGCGCGACCATGGCCGCCGGAGCCAGCGCCGCCCACGGCGTGACGTAAAACGATTTGACACCCGGCGTCAGCATCGTTCCCCAGTCGTAGCCCGGCGCCTGCACCCCCAGGCCAAGGAAACTGAGGGCGGCCAGGGTTATCAATCCGTCCGCCAGGGCCGTGAAGCTCGCGATCGCCAAACTGTCAGCGATGTTCGGGAAGATGTGGCGGCGGAGAATCCCCGTTTGGCTGACCCCCACCAGCCGGGCGGCGACAACATACTCACGCGAGTTGACCGAGGAGACGAGCGAATAGGTGAATCTTGCGAACGCTGGAGCGAAGGCGGCGGCGACGGCAATCACCGCCCCGACGGTTCCGATGCCCACGACCGCAATGATAAACACGGCCAGCAGTACTCCGCCGAACCCGAGAGCGGCGTCGACGAACCCCGCACCGATACGCCGAAGGCGCGGGCCCGCCATGCTGATCAGGGCACCGATCAGGGAACCGGCAAGTGCAGCGAGGCCGATTGCCGCGACCGGCAGGATCAGCGACAGCCGGGTCGCGGCTAGGGTCCGGGCGAGGATGTCCTGACCAAGTGCGTCGGTGCCCAGCGGATGAGCAGCCGACGGACCCTCGCTCGCCTGCCCCAGGTCCACGTTGGTGGCCGCTTCGCCGAAAATTGAAGGACCGATGATCGCCAGCAGGATCAGCGCGAGAATGAGAACCAGCGATACGGGTCCGGTGGGCGTATGCAGAAATGAACGCATCACAAGTCCGGCACGGGCGCGTCGCTCACTCACAATTCGCCTTCCAGGGTTCTAGGGTCAACCAGCGCCAGGGTCGCGTCGACGATTGCATTGACGATGACTATGGCGGCACCCAGCGTCAGGATGATGCCCTGAACTACCGGATAATTCTTGACCAGCAGTCCCTGCACCAGCTCTGTACCGAGACCCGGACGGGCAAATACCTGCTCCACGATCACCGCGCCGCCAACCAGAGCGGCGAAAGCGATGCCGGCGACACTCAGCGCAGCGGCAAGGGCATTCGGAGCTACGTGCCTCCCGTACAGAGCACGGGGACTCAAGCGTTTACTGCGCGCCGAACGAATGTAGTCCTGTTCGAGGACATCGAGTGTACGAATCCTGACTAACCGGGACACCATGGCCATCGGCCTGACAGCAATCGCAATGGCAGGCAGAATCGCCGCCGACAGGGTCGCTGCGCCAGCCACTGGAAGCCACTGCAGGCTCACAGCGAAGACGAGCGCGAGCACCGTTGCGGTCAGATAGTCGGGCAGTGCAGCCATGATGCCGGTCAATCCACTGAATCCGAGCTCAAACTTGCGGTTGCCTTCCTGCGAGAGAGCTCCACCGAGCAGCCCAAGAGGAATTCCGACGAACAGAATGATCGCCATTCCGAAAGCAGCAAGTTCCGCTGTGGGACCTATGCTCCGTGAAATAACCTTTGTTACAGGTTCGTCGGTCTCGAACGAATCCCCGAAATCAAGCCGAACGAGCCCGCTCAAGTAGTCGCCAAACTGCACGTAAGCAGGGTCATTCAGGCCCAGTTCTTCGCGGGCCCGTTCAACGGCATTCTGATCAGCCTGAGCTCCGGCGATGGCCCGGGCGGGATCCCCCGGAACAACGTGAATCAATGCGAACGTCGCTATGACGAGGCCGGCCAGGACAACGACCAGCCTCGTCAAGCGTCGGAGGAGAAAGTGGCGCCACTTCGGATTCACGCAGTCGACCCGGGCCCCCGGAATCAGCCGCTGACGCGGATCGTCCGGAGGTCGACGATCCAGAACTGCGCCTGGAAAGTCATTCCGTTGCCGAACCACGCGGCCTTGTCCCACATCACCGGCTTGATGTCCGACGAGTCGAGCAGGGCGGTTTCAGCTTCCTGCCAGACCTTGCAGCGTTCCGGAGCCTCAAGACCACTCGCTTCAGTGCTCAGAGTGTTGAAGGCCTCGTTCTGGACGTCACCCACATTGAGACTTGCTGCCGGATCTCCACTGATCTGACCAATCATGAGAGATGGTACGTACAACTCGGCGGTGTACGGGAATACGACTGCGTCCCACTCCCCAGTGCCGAACAGAACGCTCACCGCTCCTTCGAAAGTGGTGTCGTTGAGCTCAACGTCTGCGCCGAGTTCACCGAAGGCATCAAGCAAGTACTCGGGTCCACTGTTCTGTACGTCGTAGCCGAGCAGTCTGACCTTCAGCGCCTTTCCGTCCTTCTCGTAGATGCCGTTGGCGTCTTTCACCCAGCCGTCATCTTCCAGAATTTGACGGGCCTGCTCCAGATCAAATCCTGGCGTTGACTCTCCGTCGCTCGCCGCGTAACAATCCATGTTGGGTGAGTACACAGTGTCGATCTCCGAGCTCACATTGAACGACGCCGCCTTTGTGTAGTCCGCGGCATCGACAGCCATCGAGAGCGCCCGTCGAACCGTCTCGTCGGTACCAATCTGTCCTTTGGACTGATTGAACAGCAGAGCGCTGACGCCGAACCCGGCGCCTTCAACCTCGTTCAGATTGCCGCTTCCTCGAAGTCGAAGCGCGTCCTGGCCGAGAATCGATCCGATGTCGGCCTCTCCTGTCTCCAGCAGGTTCGCCCGGGTGCTGTCCTCGGCGATCACCCTCATCGCCATCTTCTCGGGGAACTGGTCGATAGTCATTTCCGGCGGCAGTGCGTTGTAGTCATCACGCCGGGTCATTTCGTAGACCTCGCCCCTGGATGATGAAGTCAGCTCGTAAGGCCCGGTTCCAGCTGGCTCCTGGGCCAGCTTCTTCCCGTCATCGAGCCCGTTCGGGCACACAATGTAAGCATCAGCCATGCCTTCAACGAGATAGGTGTACGGCTCGTTAACCTTGATCGTGATCGTATTTTTCGAGTCATCGGCCTTGACACTCTTGAGACCACCGGGCCCGAAAATCCGGGTCGCGAAACTCGCACCGGTTGCCGGGTTACCAAGCCGTTCGATCGATTTGGCTACCCCGCTGGGGGTCAATGGGGAGCCGTCAGTGCAGGTCAGGTTCTCGTGCAGCGTGAAAGTGGCCGAGCTGGGGTTGCTGGTCCATGATGTTGCCAGTCCCGGCAGGACGCCCCCTGCATCCGGACCGCCTGCCGCCAGCTTGATCGGGGTGTCGTAAATGGCCGCGAATACCTGTTGCGCCCCAGACTCGTTGATGCTCTTGTGTGGGTCGAACGTATCCACATCAGTGCGCAGTTCGAGCGTTACGTCCTTCGGCGCGTTTCCTCCGGGGATACCGGTCGCCTCCCCCTGAGAGCCGGACCCGCCGGAGCTGCCACCCCCGCAGCCAACGGCCACAGCGGTCAAGCCCATCGCAAGTACGGCAACCAATACCTTCAATCGGTAGTTCACCCTCACTCCTGTCTCTTCTTTGCTCTCCAGAACCAACGTACCCGATCGATCGATCGGTCGTGGCGAGAACATACATAATCATCAACGATGAGTCAAGGCACGTGGAATCAATCGTCGCCTGACCCGGTTAAAAGCCACCCCTGCACCTGCGGCCAAACCCGAGAGAGGACGGCAAAGCGGTTGCTGGCTCCGACGTCGGAAAAGCACTGAGCGCGAAGCCGGCGCTCCGGCAGATCCCCTCACTACGTAACGTGACGCAGAGCCAAGGCGTCAGCCTTGGCTCAATTGGAGAGTCGGGGAGTCGGGTGCCGTCTCGCCCGGACGGCCCCCAACGCCATGTCCACAAACATTTCTGCCAGTTCATCCGGGCTCAGCCGACCATCGGGTCGCAGCCAGCGGTTTGGCGCGTCGCACATGTCGATCAGGGCCAGCCGGGCGACGCTCACATCAGCGATGCTGAATGCGCCCGACTCCATGCCATCCTCGAGTACTTTGCGCCATAGGTCTTCATATGCCCGGCCGAGCGGACGCACTTCTTCACTGGCCCCCTCGCTAAGGAAACGGCTTTCCACGTCGATCACCCTGGCCAGTTCCTGTTCGTTGACTTCAACCAGAGTGTGATTCCTGACGAGCGCAGCCAGCCTGGCTTCGGGGGTCCGCTGCCCGGCAAGGGCTGCATTCGCGCGACCTATGATTATTTCGAAACCTTCGCGAATGATCGCGACAAGCAGCTCTTCCTTGTTCGAGACATGGTGGTAGAGGGTCGCAGACGAAATGTTGGCGTCGCGAGCGATGTCACGAATTCCGGTCGCGACGTATCCCTTGCTTGCGAAGAGTCGCAGAGCGGCATTCTTGACTCGGTCGTAGCTCTCGTCGAGCGAAGCTGATTCCATGAAAGCACCATTCAAACAGGTTGGCAGAAGCTACTCGGGAGCTGAATGTTACAGCAGCCAACCCGATCACTTGATCGGGTTGCTATGTTTTCGGCCATGAAAAGTGATCCTGCAGCACCGCGACTGACCAGAATTTCAGATTTTCTTTTCAAGCACGCGGAGAAGAGCCCGGAAAGTGAGTTTCTGATTCTCGATGAAACGAGAATCACCTACGGCGAAGCATCCGTCTGGGTTGACAAATGCTCGGCGGCACTCCTGCAAGCAGGCATCGGGCGCGGTGATTGTGTCGCGACTTATGGTCCGCCGCGACCTGAATATTTCCTCACCTTCCTGGCAACGAGCAGCATTGGTGCGGTGTGGCTTGGTCTGAGTCCCAAGCTCACGGTCGATGAACTGCAACACAACGTCTCGGACGCGAGTCCCCTGATCCTATTCGGCATCGGTGAGGGTCCAGTTCAGGACGAGCGAATCGAATCGCTTCAAGCCAACACTCCGTCGCTCGAGCGTCTGATTCTCCGTGAATCCCACTCAGGCGTTGACTCTCTCGTCGACTTCCTGAATGAGGGATGCTCGATCGCATCCCTCCGTGAGGCCCGGGCCGCCGTCGAGACATCCGATGCGGCCGCCGTTGTCTACACATCGGGAAGCACCGGGCGGCCCAAAGGTGCATTGCTGACGCACCGCGGATTGGCGAATTGCGCGACTGTTCAAAACGAACACTGGGTCGACTTCAAGCCCCTCCGGACAATTTGTGACCTGCCGATCGACCACGTCGGTTGTCTCGGTGACCTCAGTTGCTCCACCCTGGCTGAAGGTGGCTGCCTCGTATTCATGGAGAAGTTCAATGCCAAACGGGTGCTTGAAATCATCGAGAAGGAACAGATCTCTTTCTGGGGTGCCGTACCGACGATGTTCCTGCTCGCCAGCCGAACACCGGAATGGAACACGGCGGACCTTTCGAGCCTGCGCCGAATCGTCTGGAGCGGCGCCGCAGCCCCAGAAGCCCTTGTCGTCAAGCTTCAAAAGCTGGGGGTTCCCCTGTCCACCAGCTACGGGATGACCGAAACCGTCGGATCCGTCACGTACACGAATGACGAAGACCCGGCCGAAGTGCTGGCTCATACGATCGGCAGACCCGAACCCCGCTACGGCATTCGGATCGTTCATCCTGACGGGTCGGAGTGTGACCCCGGTGAAGAGGGAGAGCTGATGGTCCGCGGTGATTGCTTAATGCTCGGTTACCTCAATCGGCCAGAAGCCACTGCGGAAACCATCCGGGATGGTTGGCTCCACACTGGTGACGCCGCGGTAGAGAGACCAGACGGCAATATTCGTCTCGTCGGTCGGCTCAGCGATATGTTCAAGTCAGGAGGATTCAACGTTTACTGCCGTGAGGTCGAGATGGTTCTTGAAGATCATCCTGCGGTGGCACTTGCCGCCGTCGTTGGTGTTCCAGACCCGCTCTACGGCGAGGTGGGACGCGCGTTCCTGGTCCCACAAGACAATGTGGAGATCAACGTCAGGGACCTGCGGATGCACGCACGGGACCGCCTGGCAAACTTCAAGATCCCCAAGCAATTCTTCATCGAGAATGAGCTGCCAAGACTCCCAGTCGGCAAGGTTGACAAGCGCGAACTGCGGCGCCGGACTCAGCTCCCGGAAAGCGGATGATCCAGCCCCTTTTATGATTTAGACGCTCGCGTCTCCGGTCGTTTCCTCACAGTTCACAAGCTTGAAGGAAGCTAACGAGTCGAGGAAGAAGTCCTTTGGAAGCCAGTCTTCTTATGAGAATCGAAAAGGCGAGATGCTCTCAACCTGACATCTGCTGCCTCTGGGTCCAGGGTAGGTGACCAAATCGAGTCCCACCCTGATGACCGACCCCGGTCCAGAATTGTTGACCGTCCACATGTTGTGGAGCGACATGCGTGTGACTGGTGATACGACGGGTTTCTGACTCACTTCGGCGACAGGTTCTGGCCAAAGAATACGGACAGGGCTCTCGCCCGAACCGTCGGGTGGAAATTTGCGGGTATCGCTCCCAGATACCCGCAGCAGGCCAACTGGCAAAGCATCCCCGCCACCGGCGAATACTGGAAGGCCCTAGGCCTCTTCCTCATCTATGGGGCAGCCTTCGCTCTGAGCACGGTCGGCACCCGGGTACCCGATGGGATCAACCCGCCGACCTGGATCACGGTCATTCTTGCTGTCGTAGCTATCGGGGTCCCGTTCGTCGTGCTCATCTGACCAGTCGCCAGATATGCCAGAAGACCGGCTATCCGTCCTCGCCCGAAGGACTGATCCTGATGCTTTTCGCGACCTGCATCGCCGCCGCCCTGATCAGTGTGCCCTTCGCGATCACCACGTGGGCCTTCCTGGTTATCAGCCTGCCCCTTGTCGTCTGGATCTACCTAGCGATCCTTCAGCGCCGTCTGGCCCCACCCTCCGATGCAACCGAGCAAGACCGCCACGTCCGATCTGTCTGAGCCCTGACCGAGCCTGCTCTAGACGACACTGGATCAAACCCGCTAATTCGGACACGGCAATTGATCTGCATTCGATAGCTGCCGCCTGATTCCAGAAACGCGTGTTCACTTTTCCGGGGGAAGATCACCGTGACCGGATCAGCGGGTTAGTTCCAGCCTTCTCTGCGGTCGGGGCGCGACGCGCCCGGTTCATCTTTACCGTTATCGCCGAAAGTCCCTGACCCTGGCACTCGAAAGTCGCCTGATCGCGCCGGTTCAGGCCGAGCTGTCCTTTAGGTTCAGGCCTT
>Ga0335397_10006019_pt1 | contig 15742 bp, 15 predicted proteins | sample MAT04_FD_205740 | JGI IMG/M metagenome (GOLD analysis project Ga0335397, IMG submission 205740) | Freshwater microbial communities from Lake Fryxell liftoff mats and glacier meltwater in Antarctica - MAT-04 (spades assembly) (version 2) ... | reverse complement strand
GCTCGGAAGGGCGTCCGAGCAGCACCGACTAATCACAGGAGGGCCGCCGGAGCAGGTGACAGTGACAGTGACAGTGACAGTGACAGTGACAGTAATGACGATGACGGCCCGCAAGCCGGTCGATCACCGGGCACATCCCCGCCCTCACAGGGATCGAGCTCGCGGCTGCCCGTAGGAACGCCGTTTAGGTGCCCCGACATTAAGCCCGATGACCGGGCGTCTTACGGACGAGCTCGAGGGTGTCGCTTCACTATCCCGCTGTCGCCCACCCCCACCTGAATTCGCCACACCTAGGTTTCGATACAGCCTGCGCAGCTCGGAAACCTTGATGAGCCGGGCTACCACTTGGCTGGTAGTCCGGGTCAGCCTTTGTTGATCAGGTCTACAACTTCTTGAGCGCTGTCGTCCGGTGAAAGCGCGATCGTGAGGGAGTCACCCGTCAGAGGTTCTGCCACCGTGACGGCCGCCCGTATCTCATCACCGATTCTCATGACGAGGCGTGCTTCTCCTCCGGCCTGGACGGCCTCCGCTGTGAGCGAGTTTGCGATCGCCGCCCCATCATCAGTGAACGTCACATCAACTGTGTTCTGCCCATCGCGCTCGGAGGCAACGGCATCCTCGACGGTGGCGGTCTTGAAAGCCGCGGGACTCACAATGTATTGGCCTTGTACTGAAACGCACTGCGAATCCGACCCTTCAACGCACGTTTCCGACACTGCCAATTCGATCGTTCCCCCGGGAGTCTCGGACGTCAGGCCAGACTCAACCGCAGCGGAACACCCACCTAGCGCCAATGCGATGAGGGCAAGCAAGGAGAGACCGCGTATTCGAGTGTTCATAGATTCGCTCCCGTGAGACTTCAAGCTGCCTGCCGATACGGCTCGTACTGGCGAGGTTAGGGGAAACGATGAGCATTTTCCAGTACCGGACGGACTCGCTCAGGCTGGTGATCGCCAGGTCTCGACCGCAAAGCGCCAACGTTCACAGTCCAAGGTCGCGAGTATCAGCTCGGGTGGTCAGCATCCGAGGGACCGCGCGCGAGCTTGGCACCGTCGCACAACCCTAGGGATACGAGGCGTCTCGTCGCTGCCCCGTCCGCGCAACAATTCGTCAAGAGCACGGTCACGCCGCCGGTTCTCACAACTATGTTTCGTAAGTTGCGGGCCTGTTTTGGAAACACGAAGTGAGTTGCGAGACACCCGAAGCCGTTGGCTGGTGACGCTCAATAAGCTCACTGACCAGATGTCCGAAGAAGCTCGCAGTGAATGCGGAGAGCATCTCAGCAAAGGTTCCTTAGATAAGACGGCCGCTCAACGCGCCGTCGCACCTTTTGAAGAATCCGACATCGGCGCATTCCGGTGCCCCTCGGATTCTCAACAACGTATCTCACTCTGATATTCTCAAGGCCGTGTCGAAACCGCCTTTGACGAGACAATGGGAGTGAAAGCGTATGACGAGTCTTGGGTATGCCCGGGTCAGCACGATGGATCAGAACACCGAGCTTCAGATCCGGGAACTTGAAGCGGCCGGATGTGAACGCATCTACCGAGACCAAGGAATCAGTGGCACCAAGACCAGTCGCCCCGAACTGGACAAAATGCTTGACCGACTCAGCCACGGCGACGAAGTCGTCGTCTGGAAGTTAGACCGGCTTGGACGCAACACCCGCCACCTCCTAGAGCTACTCGACGGCTTCACCGAGAGTGGCATCAAATTCCGTTCCCTGCGCGACGGCATCATGACCAACCCGGACAGCGAACTAGGCGACGCCATCGCCCGCGCGATGGTCACCATCATCTCCGCCTTCGCCCAACTTGAGCGCGACCAACTGTCCGAACGAACCCGCGCCGGCATGGCAATCGCCGCCTTCCACGGCCGCACAGCAGGACGACGCGAAATCACCGTCGGCCACCCCAACGTAAAACGCGCACGCGAGCTGAAAACCCAAGGACTCAAACCCGCCGACATCGGAAAGATCATCGGAACCAGCCGAGCGACCGTCTATCGATACCTCAGCATGGACGCTGAATAACAGTGGCACGACCACCGAAGTACTGGCCACGTATCAAGTTGCCGACGTCCCGATCGGGTACGTCTAGATGTACTGCCCAAGGATGTCGAGGAAGGTCTGCTCGGTGAGCATCTCGCCGCTTAACCCCTGTCCACGAAACGGGGTCAAGGCCAGAATCTGTTCTCGGTGCGGAACCCGGTGCTGCATTCGCGGAGCGAATATGCCGGATGTTGGGTTGCCCAAGGGTGCTGAGTCATCCTCCGGTGCAGGCGACCATCCAGGAAACGCCCTGACGACTTGCCCACCGTTCCCAGACTTGACCTTCCATTAGGGGGAAGGTCAAGACTGGGAATCGTCAGGCGCTATCAGCAGACCGATCGGGAACGGCATCTTCTCCTTCCCCGCTTTCTGCGCTATTGAAAGAGGAAAACCATTATGGAAACCACCGTCAACATTTCTGGCATGACCTGCGCTCACTGCGTTGGCTCCGTCACCGAGGAACTCACTGCGATCGAGGGCGTGGAAAACGTCGACGTCGAACTGAATGCCGGCGGCGTCTCCCGCGCCACCATCACCTCCAACACCGAAATCAATCCTGAGCAGATCAGCGAAGCAGTTGCCGACGCCGGTTACCTCGTCGTCGCCGGCAGCTAAGCCAGGGACCACCCGGTGGTCTTCTTCACCTCACGCAACCGGGCCGAATGTCACTAACGTCCCTGGGTAATACCGACGGCGGTCACTCAGGTCATCGCGTAACGGTTCTGCCCGGTGCGGAGGCCGGACCGGTGAAAGGAACCATCATGTCCAATGAACCCAAGAGCAAAAACACCACCACCGTTCTGGCGACCGTGGGTCTTATCCTTCTCCCAGTGCTGTGCTGTGGTTTGCCGTTGCTGATCGCTGCCGGCGCTTTCAGTGCGCTCGGTGTGCTCGGTGCGCTCGGTGCAGTCTTTGGTAACCCGTGGGTGATCGCCGTTGCCGTCGTCCTTGTCGCAGGTCTGTTGCTGTGGGTACTGCGCCGCAGGCGCGCCACCGCTGCCGCGGAGGGGGATGCGTGCTGTACACCGCCCCGTCCTTTAAGAGTCACCAGTCAGGGAAACGGCAAGCCCGGAGTTGACGCATGACCGCTCCCCGTCCTGCCCTCTCAGGACCGCGCCCAGACGCACAAGTCTGTCCGGTGTGCGGGGCACAGGATGTATCAGATCCGCTGCGGCCGGTGAGTGCCGACCGGAGCGCCGGGGGGTCAGAGGTAGCTGCAGATTTCACCGGGGTCGCAGTCGGTGGGGTCTGCCGCCGCCACGTCGCTATAGAAGCCGGCCACCATCGATCTCAAGGCCGTCAACTCGGCCAGCTGCGCATCCAGTTCCGCCAGCCTGGTTGCCAGCAGGTCCCGCACGTGGACGCAGGGGGCGCCGCCGGCGTCGCGGACCTGCAGGATGCCGCCGATCTGCGCCAGGGTGAGTCCGGCGTTCCGGCTACGGCGGATGAAATCCAACCGGTTCACCGTCTCGCCCCCGTAGTCGCGGTAGCCATTGGACGTCCGGTGGGCCGTTGGCAGGAGCCCACGGTGTTCGTAGAACCGGAGGGCCTTAGCCGTCATCCCCGTGGCCGCAGCCGCTTCCCCAATACGCACAATGCGCCTTCCAATCTGTTCGCAGACAATCCACCGCTTGACCTTCCACCATAGGGGAAGGTGCAGAGTATGGAATAGCAGAACCAATGCGACCAGGTGCGACCGCACACGGTCCGGTATCCGCCCATTCCAGGAGATTTCATGTCCGAACGTTCAGTACCCGATTTCGATCTCGCTATCATCGGCTCCGGCGGCGGGGCGTTTGCCGCCGCTATCCGGGCCACCAGCCTCGGCAAGAAGGTAGTGATGATCGAGCGGGGCACGATTGGTGGCACCTGTGTGAACACCGGTTGCGTTCCCTCTAAGTCGCTGCTGGCGGCCGCCGACGCACGCCATATAGCTCTGGATTCGGGCCGGTTCCCTGGCATCGTTGCCTCTGCCGGGCCGGTAGACATGCCGGAACTGATCGGCGGCAAGCGCGCGCTGGTCGAAACGATGCGGGCCGGGAAATACGTGGACCTGATCAACGACTACGGGTGGGAGCTGCGGCAGGGCAATGCCGCATTCTCCGGAACCGCCGACGGTCCCGCGTTAGAGATCACAGACGCCGACGGAACCGTGGAAACAGTGCGCGCAACCCACTACCTGGTCGCTACCGGCTCGGCCCCGTGGGCTCCCCCCATCGACGGATTGGCCGGTGTGGGCTATCTCACTTCGACGACCGCGATGGAACTCGACGAGGTCCCGCAGTCGCTGCTGGTTCTCGGTGGCGGGTACGTGGCCTTGGAACAGGCACAACTGTTCGCCCGGTTGGGCTCGAAGGTGACCATGCTGGTCCGTTCCAGACTTGCCTCGGCAGAGGAACCGGAAGCATCCCGGGCGTTGGCTGGTGTCTTCGCCGATGAGGGTATCCGGGTCGTCCGACGGGCCACCGTAACCGCGGTACGCACCGATCAGTCCACAGGCGACGTGGTCGCGGCCGCGACAGTAGATGGCGGGCAGCAGGAATTCCGGGCGGGCAAAATACTCGTTGCCACCGGCCGCCGCCCGGTCACCGAGGGTCTGAACCTCGCCGCGGTCGGCGTCGACGTTGGAGGGAAGGGCGAGGTCGTGGTAAACACTATGCTGACCAGCACGAACCCGAGGATCTGGGCTGCCGGGGATGTCACCGGGCACCGCGAGTTCGTCTACGTTGCCGCCAACCACGGTGCCCTGGTCGTGGAAAACGCGTTCAACAATGCCGGCCGGGAAGTCAACTATTCCCACCTTCCGCGGGTCACCTTCACCAGCCCAGCACTGGCCGCGGTGGGGATGACGGACAAGGAAGCGAACGGGACGGGCATCAGCTGCCAGTGCGGGGTGGTGCCGTTGGAGTACGTACCCAGGGCACTGGTGAACCGGGACACTCGCGGGTTCATCAAAATTGTCGCCGACAATAAAACCGGGCGCATCGTCGGCATCACCGCTGTTGCCAAAGACGCCGGGGAAATCGCCGCCGCCGGCGTCTACATCCTGGAAGCCGGAATGACCGTAGACCAGGTCGCCCATATGTGGAGCCCGTACCTGACCATGGCCGAAGGCATCAAAATCGCCGCCCAATCCTTCACCACCGACGTTTCCAAACTCTCCTGCTGCGCCGCCTAACCGCGCCAACTCCCGAATAGAACGGAAAATACCACCATGCCGAATACACTGAACCTCGCCGAACGCCTCATCTCACCGGCCACCGGGCTGGATGCCAACATCTGGGTTCCCCTACTTCGGCTCCTCGCACGGGGTCAACCGGTGGAACTCGACTCCCTGGCGGCGGCTACCGGTAAGACGGCACCCGAAGTCATCCGGGCACTCGCCAGCGTTCCGGATACCGAATATGACGATGCCGGACGCATCATAGGTCAGGGTTTGACCCTGCAACCGACCCCTCACCACATCGAAATCGACGGCGCACCGCTCTACACTTGGTGCGCGCTGGACACGCTGATCTTCCCTGCCGTCCTGGGAACCTCGGCGCGCATCGAGTCCGCCTGCCAGGCCACCGGTGTACCAGTGCAGCTCACGGTCGACACCGCAGGAGTGGCCAGCGTCGTGCCGGGCACGGCGGTCGTTTCGTTGGTGGACCCGGACGACATGAGCGCCGTTCGCTCCTCGTTCTGCAACGAGGTCCACTTCTTCGCCTCCAGCGACGAGGCGCAGCCTTGGCTTGAGGCCCACCCGGGTGGCTCCGTCATCCCCGTTGCAGAGGCGTTCACCTTTGGTCTCGGAATCGCGCAAAACATGCTCGTCGAAGCTGACACTGCCGGCGACTCGTCCCCGCCAGCCGACGCGAGCTGCTGCTAAGGCACACCGACCATTACCCAGGAGGCTAGCTCTCATCATGAGTTTTGGCCCCGCCGCAGGCGTACAGTCACGAATAGTCGCTCAGTTTTACTGAAGTAAGGAGAATGGTATGACCGAACACGTTGATGTTGCTGTTATCGGAATGGGACCCGGCGGGGAGGTGGCCACCAGCCGCCTTATCAAGGCGGGAAAAAAAGTCGCCGCCATAGAACAGGAACTTATTGGCGGTGAATGCGCTTACTGGGGCTGTATTCCCTCCAAAACCCTCCTGCGGCCGGTGGAAGCACTCACCGAAGTTGACCGGGCCGCCGGCGTCTCAGGCGCCGAACTCAACTGGGCTGAAGCCAGTAATTACCGGGACTATATGATCCGCAACCTCGACGACACTGGACAGATCGACGGATACAGCAAACAAGGCGCCCTCGTTGTCAAAGGCACCGCCCGCATCACCGGCCCGGGCCGCATCGAAGCCGGCGGCCGGGAACTGACTGCGGACCACATCATCATCGCTACCGGAACCGAAGCGGTCATCCCCAACCTCGACGGAATAGAGAACATCACTGCGTGGACGAACCGGGAAACCTACACGGCCACGACCTTGCCCAAACGAGTCGCTATCATCGGCGGGAGCGCCGTCGCTGTGGAAACGGCAACATTCCTTACCCGCTTCGGCGTCCACGTCACCCTCCTTCACCGCGGTCAGAGGCTCCTTGAACGAGAAGAGCCCCGCGCCAGCGAACTCGCTACCCAGTACTTGCAGGAAGCAGGAGTCGACATCCGTTTCGGAGCGACCGCTCTTCGCGGTCACCGAGACGGCAACAGCAGTGTCCTTGACCTCGACGATGGCACCTCAATCAGTATCGACGTGGTCATCTTCGCCACCGGCCGCACAGCCCGCACACACAACCTCGGTTTGGACACCATCGGCGTCACGCTAGACGACCGCGGATATGTGAAGGTCGACAACCATTGCAAAGCCGCAGAGAATGTGTGGGCGATCGGCGATGTCACCGGAGTGATGCCTTTCACCCACGTCGCCAAGTACCAAGGCCGCATCGCCGCCGACAGCCTTCTCGGCAAACCCCACCCCGCAACCTACGAAGGAATCCCGCGTGTCGTCTTCGGTGACCCTGAAATCGCTGCCGCCGGCCGCACCCAAAAACAAGCCGACTTGCAGGGCCTCACGACCGTCAGTACCGAACTTGACCTCGCCAAAGCAATCGCCCGTCCCTGGACCTATGAACAGAACCCGCGCGGACACCTCGGCCTCCTTGCCGATACCGGGAGCAAAACCTTGATCGGCGCCTGGGCTGTGGGGCCGATGGCCGCGGAATGGATTCATCACGCGTCTCTCGCGATCCGCACCAAGATACCCATCGAGACTCTCCGCGACCAGGTCGCCCAGTTTCCAACCTACAACGAGGCCTATCAAGCCGCTCTCGAACACCTCGAAATCTGAACCGCGTCAGCGATCATGACCACCGAACCATGCCCCGGTCAAGAATGACCTCGCCCCGCCAACCCATCAAAATTGAGGCACTACCGCGCAAATCCACAACAACCTTTATGAAAGATTGACGTCAGGCTGGAAAAACCAGCTGGCGGTAACCGAGCTCCTTCACCTCACCAACGTGACGGCCTGCTGCGCTCCGCGCACGACGATGCCGGAGCGTACGTCTGCGCCCTACCCGAGCCACTCGATCTCGGCCAACCCAAAGCCCACCGTCTCCTACCTCCTCAAAGTGCTCGTCAACGCCGGGGCGTGGATCGAGGACCGCGAGGACCGCCGCCGGCGACACTCCTCGATCGGGCAAGTCAGCCCAGTGGACTTCGAGATGCAGTATTTATCACAGCAGTCGGAGGTTCAACTCGCCGCTCAACCAGCGGACTCTTTCCGGGGTCAAGGCCAAACCCTTCTATTAAGAGGGCCTACTGTCCGAAATCGTCGTAGCAGGTCAAATGGTCAAACCTTATTAAGGCCACGGCAAAGTAGGAGCGGTACGCTCAACTGTGCTTGAGTCAACGTTATTGCGAGGTGTGGCCAATGCCAGATGACGTCACGGTTGATCAGATTCGCCGCGAAGGGTATGCGGACCTTCGGTCGTATGCGGCAATCGGTGATGGTCGCACCGTTGCGCTAATCGCACTGGACGGGTCGATCGACTGGTTACCTCTGCCGAACCTCGACTCGGCGCCGGTGTTCGCACGCCTGTTGGATGCCGCTGACGGCGGGTCGATCGAGCTCGCACCGGTACGCGCGTTCACGGTCACGCGCCGCTACGTGCCTCAAACCAACGTGATGGAAACGACGTACACGACTGCCACTGGCATTGCACGTGTGACGGACGCCCTGGTCACCGGGCTCGCAGGACAGCTGCCGTGGGTGGAGCTCGCCCGTCAAATTGATGGTGTTGAGGGCTCGGTAGAGTTCGGGTGGCAGATTACTCCGGGCACCTGCTTCGCCACGACCACTCCGCAGGTAGAGCAGACCACGCACGGCGCGATCATTCGGGCAGGCGATCTTATGATCGCCGTGGAGGGCAGCAACCACGGGCCTGACGCGGGCGACAGCATCCTTGCCGGGCGCTTTATCGCAACAGCCCAATCGCGCCACATGCTTGTCGTCGCCGGCACCAAGAATGAGCCATTGCATCTGCCCATCCCGGAGCTGACCGCGATTGGTCTCGAACGCACCGTCGACAATTGGACGCAATGGTCGGAAGCGTTCAATTACGAGGGCCCCTGGTCAGACGCAGTACAACGCAGTGCACTTGCGCTCAAACTGTTGATCCACACTCCAGACGGCGCGATTGCCGCCGCCGCGACAACATCGTTGCCGGAAAACGTCAGGGGCGGGAAGAACTGGGACTACCGGTTCGCATGGGTTCGCGACGTGACCTACACCGTTCGTGCTCTGGTGCGCTTCGGCCTGCGCGAGGAGACTCACGAAGCCGTCTCCTGGCTGATCCGAGCTATCAGGAGAAGTGACTCAGAACTCCACATCTTCTACCGCCTTGATGGCACGACGCCGGGCGCCGAAGAGGCACAGGATCTGCCGGGCTGGCGTGGTATCGGGCCCGTCAACGCCGGTAATAACGCGAGGGGTCAACTTCAACTCGGCATCTTCGGCGACTTTGTGACTGTGATGCTCGAGTATGTCGAGGCCGGCAACGTGCTCGATACGCACACCCGCGTCTTGCTGGCAGCAGTTGCCGACCATGTGTGCGAGGTATGGCAACAGTGCGACTCCGGCATGTGGGAGTTGGCCGAGCAACGCGACTACACGGCATCGAAAATGGGCTGCTGGCAGGCACTCGACAGCGCCCTGCGCCTCTGCGAACTCGGGGAAATCGCGGGCGAGCCGGCCCGTTGGCGGGGTGTCCGCGACGGCATCACTGAGTGGGTGGCCGAGAACTGCTGGTCCGAAACCAGACAAAGCTATGTCACCTTCCCCGGAAGTGAGCAGCTCGACGCAGCCGTTCTCCTGCACGCGACAAGTGGGTTCGACCGGGGCCCGCGCATGGCTGCGACCATCGACGCCATTCGGGCAGAGCTTGGCACCGGCGCGTTGCTCTACCGCTACACCGGAATGGAGGCGGAGGAGGGAGCGTTCGTCGCATGCTCCTTCTGGCTGGCCGCCGCCCTCGCCTGTGTCGGCCGGCATGGCGAGGCCGTCGAGGTGATGGACGAACTCATCGGTCTGGCGAACGACGTCGGGCTGTACTCCGAGATGATCGATCCGGCAGATCTCTCTTTCCTGGGCAACATCCCGCAAGGGCTCAGCCATCTCGCGCTTATCAGCGCGGCGATCACGATCGACGAGCTCGCTCCGCGGTGAACCTCACCCGTCACAACCGAAGACGTTGGGCGGCCGTCCGGCCGTGTCCGTTTCCACCGCGAAGACAGAGCCGGAAAGTGGATGCGCGTGAAGCTGCTCTTCAGTGAGGTTCTCGCGGGCACTGGTGACGTACAGTGTCGATCGGTCGGCACCGAACCGTCCCGGGGCTGTGCTGCTTTCTTGCTGGCGAAAGGATGCCATTCATACCTAAGAAGTTCCCTGCCGAAAATCGGGTTAGCGCATCATCCGGTCTGCGGTCCGTAGCGAGAGGGCCATCTGCGTAAGACACGGGTTCGCGCTGAGCGAGCTGGGGAACGTGGAGTTGTCCGAGATCCAGAGGTTCGGGATGTCGTGGCTGCGCCCGTCGGCGTCGACGACACCGTCACCCGGGTCGGCGCTCATCCGGCACGTGCCGAGGGTGTGGCAGGTGCGGGCGAGTACACGCGTGTCGCGTGCACCCGCCGCTTCGAGAATGCGGGTCATGGTGGCAATCGCGTGCGCGTCGATCGACTGCTCGTTGGGGCCGGCTGTGAATGTGACGACAGCGCGCGGGATGCCCCATTCATCCACCTCGTCGCCCAATACGAGCTTGTTGTTTTCGGCAGGGAGGCATTCGCCGTTGATGCCGATGCCGGCCGTGTAGCGCCACCTATCGAGCGCATCGACCAGCTCGTTGCCCCAGAGCCCGGCACCGCGCACGAGGGAGGTTGCGTATGCAAGCGGCATCACGCCGAGGCTCTGCAGGAGGTAACCGCCCACAAAGTCGACCCCGTCGGGGCGCACGAAGTCTTCACTGATGAGCGCGGAGGGGTAGCCGCGGTAGCCACGAATCTGCTCGTCAAACCGGCCCCACACCTGCACGGCTCCGTGGGCGAGAAAGTTGCGTCCGACCAGACCGCTTGAATTGGCGAGGCCGGTGTTCAGCAGCAGGCGCGGCGTCTCGATACCGCCACCCGCGAGCACGAGGGTCGCACATCGCTGCCGACGTTCCTGACCGTTCTGGCGGTACACGACGGCCGAGATTCGGCCAAGGTTGTCGCGTTCAATCCCGTGCACCATGGAGTCGGGTCGGATCTCTGCCCCCGCGGCAATAGCGGCGGGGAGATAGGTGTTCGCGGTGGTCGCCTTGGTGCCGAAGCGCTCGCCTTGGTGGATGGTCCCGAGGTTTCGGCTGGCAAGGCGGCGACCGTGATGTGCCTGGTCGCGATCGCGGCTCAGGATGGCGGCTGGCGCGTCAGTGGCTCGGATGCCGAGGCGGGCGCAGCCGGTGGCCATGATGTCGGCTGACGCGTTGCGGTCGACGGGTGGTTCGAGGTATTCCCGTTCCGGATCCCACGGGTACCCAGTCGGGCCCGAGACCCCGATGGTCCGCTCTACGTCGACGATGTAGCGGATGAGCTCGGCGTGGTCGACGGGCCAATCTGCCCCCACTCCGAACTCGGTGAGAAGGTTCAGTTCGCGGACGTCCGGTCGGGGGGCGAAGGCGCCCCAGTGCAGCGTGCCGCCGCCGACTCCCCAGCCGCTGTTGTTTGGGCCGAAGGCGGTCGGTGCGTCTCCGCCGCTGAGTCGCTCGGACATCCAATTGATTCGGGGGGCTTCGACTTCGTCGGTGGTGAAGTCATCGGGAGCAAGGTTGGGTCCAGCCTCAAGGGCGACGACTCGGAGGCCGCGTTCCGCGAGTCGCGCGAGCAAGGGCGCGCCGCCCGCGCCGGTTCCGACTACGACTACGTCGACAACGTCGTCCTGCTCGTACGTGCGCATGCCGTTGAGGTTCACGCTGCGTTCTCCTTGCGAGCCTGGCCTGTGTTGTTGGTCGTGCCCGGGTCGTCGCTGTCGTCGTTCTCGTCGGCCCGGTTGGCATGATCGGATATGAGAGCACCGAGCTCCGCTGGCTCCCATGGGTCGCGCACGTCGGCGCCCAGACTCACATACCCGGCGGGCTCAGCCCCTGGACCACTGGTCGCGAAACCGTCGTATCCGATGCGGGCGAGCGATGCGGGATGGGCCAACCAGGTGCGCGTCAGATCATTGCGCACGTCTTCGAACCACCGGCCAAACACCTCACCGCCCCACGGCGCACCGGTAAGGAGCTCACCGGCGATAATCCTTCGAATGAGAGCGTCCTGCTGCGCCACATCGTCGGTCCAGACGGATGCGATGGCGTCGAGCCCCAGCCGGTAGGCGGATGTGTCATCGGGAAGTCCCGAGGGTCGCCACCCATCGCCACGCCCGGACGCGAGGTCGGCATCGACACGCGCCGCGAGGTCGATCCGGCGCGCCTCGGGCTGCGGCATTAGCCGATCGGCCAGCGCGCGTAGGGTCGCGAGCTGCCCGGGCGAAAGCGCCCGCGGCGCGTAGTTCAGGTCGTCCGCGATCGCGCGCCGCGCTAACAGGGAGCGCTCCTCGGCGCCGGTGCGGTGAGAGGCGATAACTCGACCCCACTCAGGGTCTACCTCTGGGGATGCGGCAGCTGTCGACTCCCAGAGCCGCACGATCTCGACCGCAAGCTTGTGGGGTTGTTCGTAGGGGAGTAGGTGCCCTGTCGCGGGGAGGGATACGAAGCGCGCCCGCGGGTACACGGCGCCGAGGAGCCGCGGCTGCGCCGATGCCCCGAGATCGTCGTCATCCTCGCCCGCCATCACGACCACGGGCAGGTCGATCACGCCAACAGCGGCCGAAATGTTTTCACGGCTACCCTCGTTGAGCCACCGCTGCCAGGCGAGCGGCGACATCTGCCGAACTTGGCCGACAGCATCCTGCTCCACAGCTGCGTCCAGCGAACTCGCCACGTTCTGCGCGATGAATTTGCGCGCGTCGACCTCGGCGAGCGGACCGTTTTCTGCCCACGAGAGCATGAGGGCACGCGTGTCGTCGTCCATGGGCTCTGGCGTGGGTGGGGATGGCGCGAGGAGTACTACGCCCGCCAAACCGAAGACATTCGCGTGGCCGCTCAGCACTCGTGCGGCGACGAGTGCCGCGACCTTGCCGCCCATGCTGTGCGCCGCGAGCAGCCACGGTCCGCCATCGGCTTCGGCCTCGATCGCCGTGACGGCAGCATCGGCCAGCGTGCTGACGGAACCGTCGACGGCATCGGGGGTGTGGCCGTGCCCCGGGAGGTCGATGCCGACAACGCGGAATCGGTCGCCGAGAGCCGCTGCGAGCGGTGCTGCTGATGCCGAGCCGAAACCCAGTCCGGGGAGGAAGAAAATGGTGCCGTCATGATTGGTCACGGAGTGACCATACCTCCGTTGACATTCAGGGTCTCACCCGAGACGTAGCTCGATTCTGCGGAGGCGAGGAACACGAAGGCGGGGGCCACCTCGGCTGGCTGTCCGGAACGTCGGTAGGTGCTCTCGTCGTCGAATGCCTTCATCTGCTCGTCTGAAACGCCACCCGACACCTGCAGGGCGGTCCACACGGGGCCCGGTGCGACCACGTTGACCCGGATACCGCGAGGAGCCAGTTGCTGGGCAAGTCCCTTCGAGAAGTTATTGATCGCCGCTTTCGTCGCCGCGTAATCCAAGCGGTCCGGTGCGGGCTTGTAGGCCTCCAGCGACGCCGTGTTGATGATGCTCGCACCCGCCGGCAGGTGCGCGAGAGCGGCCTTCGTGATCCAGAAGTTCGCGAAGATGTTGGTGCGGAACGTCAGCTCGAACTGCTCGTCGGAGAGATCTTCGATGCGAGCGACGGCTACCTGTTTGCCCGCGTTATTGACGAGGATGTCGAGCCCACCGAGCACGCGCACGGTCTCGTCGACGATCTCGCGGCACCGGGCTGGGTCGGTGATGTCCGCGGCAATCGCATGGCCCGTCGTGCCTGCCTCCTCAATCAGGCCCAGGATACGGTCAGCATCCTCCTGCTCAGCGGGCAGGTGCACGATCACCACATCGGCCCCCTCGCGCGCGAACGCGATCGCGACCGCACCACCGATACCGGAATCGCCGCCCGTGATGAGCGCCTTGCGCCCCGCGAGGCGCCCGCTGCCGCGGTAGCTCGATTCGCCGAGGTCGGGGACCGGGGTCATACGCGCCTGCACCCCGGGTACGGGCTGATGCTGAACCGGCGGTTCCACGCGGCTGTACCGCTCAACAGGATTATCAAAACTGTACTGATCGCGAATCGTCATACCTCCCACAATAGGTCGAAGGCTTCACCATCGACATGACCGCGCGTACCTCCTTGGCCCGGGTGCATATCGTCGCGGGGCTGCGCGGTGTCCCGGGGGCGAGCATCATTGTGCCGCGGGACCAGTTCGTGGACGCCAGGGTTGGCCTCGTTTGTCAGCTCGAGAACCGGGCCGCATCTTTGCCCAAACTTCTCACGGACACGGACACGGACACGGACACGCGCAGAAACGCGTCGAGACTGCGACCACTATCACCGAATCGTGGGCATGTCCACGCGGCCGTTGCGGAACGGAACGCCTTCCGCTTCGAGCAACGCTCGGGCTCCTCCGTTATGACAGCTCGCCGGCGTGCCGTCGGCGTGAACAACTCGCCACCATGGCATGCCCTCGCCAGCATTGCGACAGCCCGGCCCGCCTGCCGGGGGCCGATGCCAAGCGCCCGCCCGATATCCCCGTACGCCGCGACGTCACCCCTGGGAATCGCCACCACCATTGTTCGAACTTCGGCTACAACGTCCATGCTCATCCTTCTTCTGATTCGGGATAGGTGATTTTTCCGTCTCGCACGAGCGCGAACGCGGTTAGTTCCGCGCGTCGGGTCGATGAGACCGACATGATGTCGAACACCTCTACCCCGGCGACAATGAGTGCGTCTGTGATTAACCGCCGATGACAACGCCACGGCACGGCCTCACTGCACATGATCGCCAGCGCCGAGTCATTTGCGACCTGCAGCAGCTCAGCGAGCCCTGAGTGAAACTCATCGGTCAGCATATAGTCGGCGTAATCGCGGAATGCCTTGACCCGCCACGCACCGTTTGGACTTGGCACACCGGCAGGGGTATGCCTGCGACCGCCGAGGTCCCTGGCCCACCGGTAGGTGATGTCCGCAGGTAACGCATCCGCAATTGCGTCTTGGTTCCATTGCGGGAACTTCCGCGACGAAGGAAACGAACGCACGTCAACCAGATCAGTCACTTCGTTCGCCTGCAGCATTGCGACCACCTCATCAAACCCGCGAGTGGAGTGACCGATCGTGAACACCCGCTTCGGTGCAGGGACCTTAGTCATCGCAACCGGATCACGTGATCTTCGTCAACGCATCCATTTTGTGCATTGCAACATGATCGGTCTTGTCGCTCTTGATCTCGTACTGCGGATCCTTCTCGGTGCATCGCCGCACGTGCCCCTTGTACTCGACATCCCGCGTATGTTTCTTCGTGATCACACCTGTCACCGAACCCGCCTCCGAGTTCCACCGCACGTGGTCACCGACAGCAAATCCCGACATTGTCACACCTTTCGAAGCTCGCTCAGCGAACTTGCTTTCAGCGGCTGGGGAGCTTTTTCCGAGCGTCAGACTGAAGCGCCCCGGGTTTCGTGCCGCCGTTTTGTTGGCGGCTTCGTTTTCTTGTGCTCGGTGATGTCGGTCAGCCAGAGCTGGTTCGGACCGTCAGCGGTGAACTCGTGGCGAACCCGTCCGTTCTCGTCCGTGATGGTGCAGAGATCGTCGTGGACGGCCGGGCCGGGCTTCTTGCCGTTCCTTCCTCGCTTCTTCCCGAACGCACTCCACCAGCCGTTGGCCGACACGATCCGCCACGCGGTCCGATCCGCCATCACCTCCCCAGCCTCGCGGGCCTCGTCGGCCAGTAGCCGGTGGCCGGTGGCCGAACTCGGGGTCATCACCATGCGCATCGAACAATGCATTCGCGCGATACGCCCAGGCCACTTCACTGGTGGTGATCGGATCAGCCAGCCACCGGTAGTAGGGCTGCCTTGCGAGCTTGAGTACCCGACACGCCACCGCCACGGGAACCCCGTCGACGGCGAGCTCTCTCACGAGCGGGTAGAACCTTT
>Ga0335397_10006018_pt1 | contig 15743 bp, 13 predicted proteins | sample MAT04_FD_205740 | JGI IMG/M metagenome (GOLD analysis project Ga0335397, IMG submission 205740) | Freshwater microbial communities from Lake Fryxell liftoff mats and glacier meltwater in Antarctica - MAT-04 (spades assembly) (version 2) ... | reverse complement strand
CGTAGCGCTCGTAGGCCTCGGCGGCGGCGATGCGATCGTCGAGCGCGCGCAGCGTCTCGGCCAGGCCGAAGTGCGCGTCGGCGTCGTCGCTGTAGCGCGTGAGGTACACGCGGTACGCCTCGGCGGCGCGCGGCAGGTTGCCGGCCTTGCGCAGCGCGTAGGCGAAGTTGTACTGCGCCGTCGAGAGATCCGGCGCGAGGCGCACCGCCTGCTCGAAGGCCTGCGCGGCGGGCCCGAACTGCGAGAGCGCGAGGCGCGCGTTGCCCAGCTCGGCCCAGCTCTCCGGGTCCTGCGGGCTCATCTTGGTGGCCTCTTCGAGCAGCATGACCGCGTCGGCTGGCTTGTCGTCCTCGAGCAAGGCGCGCGCGCGGGCGCGCAGATCGATCGGTGCGGCGTGGACCGCCGAAGCACCCAGACCGCCGAGCCCGACGGTGACGGCGAGGGTGAGGGCTTGGAACCGGGACCGCATCGACCGGGAGCATACGAGGTCAGCCGCGAAAAACACCAGCCGCCTGGACGATCGGGCCCCGTCGGGCTATCGCGATCGCCGAGACGCACGTGACCGACCCCGACGACCGACGCGATCCCGCGGACCAACCTGTCCAGACCGCGGCGCCGCAGCAGCCGGACGACCCGGTCGCTCCGGCCGACGAGCCGCCCCTCGCCAACGCCGACGATGTGATCGCCGATCCCAACAGCGCTTCGGTCGCGGCTAGCGCGCTCCCGCCCGCGGACCCGATCGACGCCGCCGCCTGGGCGCACCCCCCGTACGACTCTCACGACTCGTTCAACCCGGTACCGCCTGCGCCCGCTCCTCCTGCGCCCGCGCCGCGCCCGGCGAGCGCTGCTCGGGCCGTTCCTGCCGCGCGACCCGCTCCGGCGGCCGCACCGCGCACCGAGCCCAACTACCAGGTCATCGGCTGGATCGTGATGAGCCTGGTCGGCGGCGCGCTCCTCGGCGGCGGCTGCGTGACCTGCGTCGGCGCGCTCGGCGGCGGCGTCCGCGACGATGTCGAGGACAACAACGGCCCGCACGTCGGCGTCGTCGAGCTCACCGGCGCGATCAGCGATGGCACCGAGGTGGTCCGCCAGCTCCGCCGCTTCTCGCACCAGCCCAACATCGAGGCGATCGTCGTGCGCATCGACTCGCCCGGCGGCGCCGTCGCGCCTTCGCAGGAGATGTTCCAGGCGATCCGCGAGGCCTCGGTCGAGAAGCCGGTGGTGATCTCGATGGGCAGCATCGCCGCGTCGGGCGGCTTCTGGGTCGCGATGGCGGGTGACTGGATCGTCGCATCGCCCGGCTCGATCACCGGCTCGATCGGCGTCATCTCGCAGACGCCCGATCTGCGCGGCCTCGCCGAGCTGGTCCGCGTCGAGCTGCACACCTACAAGACCGGCCCGCACAAGGACATCGGCAGCCCGTTTCGCGCGCCGAGCGCCGGTGACGAGGTCATCGTGATGGAGCTGCTCTCGGACGTGTACGAGCAGTTCGTGGGCATCATCGCCGAGCGCCGCCACCTGGATCTCGACACCGTCCGCCGCTTCGCCGATGGGCGCATCTTCACCGGCCGAAAGGCGCAGGAGATGGGCCTCGTCGATCAGATGGGCGGGCTCTACGACGCCGCCGCGCGCGCGCTGGTGATGGCCGAGGAGCGGAACGCCGCGAAGGACAAGCGGTCGGTCGAGCCGATCGAGGATCGCCCGTCTCTGGTCTATCCGCACCGCCCGTCGCCGGGCCTGTTGCGCCTCCTCTCCGAGGAAGCCGGCGCCGCTGCGATGAGCGGGGCAGGGCGGGCGGCTGCCCGCGCCCTCGACGCGCGCACCGAGCCGCGGATCGAGCTGCGCTGATGCTATCGCTCGCGCTCATGCTGATCGCCCAGGCCGCGCCGACCACGCCAGTGGTCGTCGCCGTCGCGCTCGAGGGCACCGCAATCGCGTCGGAGCGCACCCGGGTGAGCGCGCTCGTCGCCCAGGTCCTGCGCGGGATCGAGGGGCTCGACGTGCTGGCGATCGCCGACATCGCGGGCACGGTCGGTGAGCCGTCCGCGCGCGCGTTCGCTGCCTGCGCCGATGATCCTTGCAAGTACGCCGCGCTCGGCGCGATGGCCCGCGGGCCGCTCGTGCTCGGGGCGCTCGATGCGCTCGACGGCAAGCGCGTGCGGCTCGATCTGCGCGTCGTCACCGCGACCGCCGGCACCACCGTGCGCCTCTCGCGCGACCTCGCGCTGCCGCTCGAGTCGGGCTTGATCGAGGCGGTCGGCTCGCTGTTTCCCGGTCGATCGGTGCGCCCCACCGGCATGTTGACGGTGAACGTCGACGTCGACAACGCGGCGATCGAGGTCGACGGCACGACCGTCGGTGTCTCGCCGCTCGGGCCGTTCAGCGCCAGCGTGGGGCGCCGCCGGGTGCGCGCGCTCGCGCCCACCGGCAACAGCGCGGAGACCACCGTCGATGTGGGGCTCGCCAGCGCGTCGAGCGTCGACCTGACGCTGCGCGATGCACACTCGGCATGGCCCTTCCTGCTCACCGGCGTGGCCGGCGCGATGATCGGCGGCGGGCTCACCGCCGGCGCGATCGCGGCCGCCAACGCCAGCAATTGGCGCGAGGCGTGCCCCGAAGGCAAGAGCTGCGCCGCTGGTTTCACCGCCGGGCGCAACGCCGTCGACGCGTCCACGCTCAGCACCGAGGTGGCCGTGGCGAACGCGTTTTACATCGCGGCGGGCGCCGCGGTGCTCGGCGCGGTGATCGTCTGGTTCGTCGAGGGCGCCGAATGAGGTCTCTTTTACCGCTTGTGGCGCTGCTCGCCGGCTGCTTCACCGAGCTTCCGCAGATCGACGCGCCGCTCTTCGCGTGCAACGGCAACAGCCTGGAAGAGGGCCAGTCCCCCTGCCCGGCGACGCACTTCTGCAGGGACGGCGCGTGCCGGCCGCGGCTCGACTGCATCGAGCCGGACGCCCGTGACTTCGGCTGCCTCCCGAACGTCCACCGCTGCGAGCTCAGCACGGTCCCCGAGACGTCCGCCACCGAGTGCAAGAACGGCGTGCACACGTTCACCAGCTCCGCGGTGCGCGACCCCGACGCGTGCGCCTGCGACGACGGCCTGGTCTGCGTCGGCCTGGCTGAGGTCACCACCGCGTCGACGCCCGCTGCGCTCCCGCTCTACGTCTTCCCCACGACGCTCCGTCCCGCGCGTTTGCCTGCCGCGGAGCTCGGCGCCGTCGGAGAGCGCGCGCTCGCCCGCGTGTGCACCCGCGCCTGCTCGAGCGAGATCGACTGCCCGGCGGGCCACACCTGCCGCGCGGCCGCGGTGCTCCATCCCTCGACCATCGCCGGGTCCGACGAGGGCCGCCACACGATCGGCGTGTGTCAGCCCGATATCCTGGTCACCACCAGCACGCCCTCGGATCAGGTCGATCCGACCATCTGCCGCGGGAAGACCGACTGCACGACGCGCCTCGGCATGTTCGACGGTCGCTGCCTGGCCCAGGTCGAAGTGATCCTCGATCACCCCGCGCGGCCCGCGGACCGCTCGGAGGACCCCAAAAAGATGGCGTGGGGCCACCACATCGCGATCGTCCCGCACTGCGCGGGCGCGGCGCCGTCGGGGACCGTGCCGGACGGCCTGGGGTGCAGCGAGGACGCCGTGTGCAACAGCGGCGAGTGCGAGGAAGGCCGCTGCCAGAGGCTCTGCAATCCCAAGGAGCCGAGCGCGTGCGGCGTCGATCAGTGCCTCGACACGGTGGTCCGGCGCACGACGGGGTCCGGGGACCTGGTCGATCGCTTGTTCCTGTGCCGGTGACTTGAGGCTAACATCGGGACCCCGTGGTCTCCCGCCCGCCTGACGACAAATCCCGTCTCACGCCGACCAAGCGCACCGTGGCGCCGGTGACGGCCGGCGCGCCCGTGGCCACGAGCCCCATGACCAGCCGCCGCCCCCCTCCCTCGTCGCCCAGCGGCGCGCTCACGCTCGACATGCTGCTCGCGCTCCTGCGCGAGGCCGGCGCGATCGACGACAACTTGATGCGCGACCTCGCGGCGAAGGAGGAGCCGCTCAAGGTCAAGTTCCTGCGCGACAAGTTCGGGGCCCAGGCCCTGCGGACGCACAAGGACTATAAGGTCTTTCCGGCCGAGCTGATCGACACCGCCAAGATCCCGCACCCTCAGGCGCCCGGGCGCACCGTCGACGAGGACGTGATCGCCCAGCTCCTCTCGCAGGCCACCGGGACGCCGTACAAGAAGATCGATCCGCTCGAGCTCGACATGAACCTGGTGACGAAAAGCCTCTCGCGGGGCTTCGCTCGCCGCCACGTCATCCTGCCGCTGAAGAAGACCGGCAACGTGCTCACCGTCGCGATCTGCGATCCGTACGACACGCGCGGCATCGAGGAGTTCTCGCGCGCGACCGGCACCGAGGTGCAGCTGGTCGTCAGCAGCAAGAAGGACATCGTCAACATCACCTCCTCGGTCTACGGCTTCCGCTCGGCGATCAACGCCGCCGCCAACGACGCCGCGGGCGGCGTGAACCTGCAGAACCTCGAGCAGCTGGTGCGTGTGCGCGCCTCCGAGGAGATCGATCCGGGCGACCAGAAGATCGTGGCCGCGGTCGAGTACCTGCTCAACCAGGCCTTCGATCAGCGCGCGAGCGACATCCACATCGAGCCCAAGCGCGAACAGTCGAAGCTGCGACTGCGCATCGACGGCGTGCTCCACGACCTCGGCGACGTGCCCGCGCAAGTGCACCCCGCGGTGGTCGCGCGCGTGAAGATCCTGGCGCGCATGGACATCGCCGAGAAGCGCCGCCCGCAGGACGGCCGCATCAAGACCCAGCGCGGCGAGCGCGAGATCGAGCTCCGTGTTTCGTCGCTGCCCACTGCGTTCGGCGAGAAGATCGTCATCCGCATCTTCGATCCGCAGGTGCTGCTGGCGGAGGTGATCGATCTCGGCTTCACGGTGAAGGAGCGCGAGATCTACGAGCGCTGGATCAGCCGCCCGCACGGTCTGGCGCTGGTCACCGGGCCCACCGGCAGCGGCAAGACCACCACGCTCTACTCGACGCTCAAGTACCTGGCTGCGCCCGACGTCAACATCATCACGGTCGAGGATCCGATCGAGATGGTCTACGAGCCGCTCAACCAGGTGGCGGTGCAGAACAAGATCGACGTCACCTTCGCCGCGGCGCTGCGCACGATCCTGCGCCAGGACCCCGACATCATCATGGTCGGCGAGATCCGCGACAAAGAGACGGCGTCGATGACGGTGCAGGCGGCGCTCACCGGCCACTTGGTGTTCTCGACGCTGCACACCAACGACACCGCGAGCTCGGTCGCGCGCCTGATCGAGCTCGGCGTCGAGCCGTTCCTGCTGGCGTCCGTGCTGACCGGGATCCTCGCGCAGCGCCTCGTCCGCAAGATCTGCAGCGAGTGCGCGATCGAGTCGGTGCTGAGCGAGGAGCAGATCCTCGCGCTCGGCATCCCGGTCCAGCCCGGCGAGCATCGCCGCTTGCCGGTGAAGACCGGCGAGGGCTGCGTCCGCTGCCGCCACACCGGCCTCTACGGCCGCACCGGCGTGTTCGAGATGCTCGACGTGACGACCAAGATCCGCCGCATGATCCACGAGGGCAAAGACTCGAAGGAGATCATGAAGGCCGCGACCGCCGACGGCATGACCACGCTGCGTCAGGCCGCGATCCGGAAGCTGGCGCAGGGCGTCACGACCTACCAGGAAGTGTTTCGCGTCACCGCTGAGATAGGCGAATAGACGCCCTCACGTGGGAGCGGTCACCGCTTCGCGTTTATTCCTCGCGTCGGGCTACATCCCGACGCATGAACTTTCGCAGCATCATCACCACCACCCCCCTCGCGCTCGCGCTCTTTGCGTGTGGCGGAGAGGTTCCGGGCGCGAGCCAGGTCCGCGCCGACATCGCCAACCCGAGCGGCTCGATCTCCAGCAAGCGCACCGTCGCTGGCGCCTACGTCACCCGTGACGCCGCCGGACCGGCCGCCAGCATCGGCGCCTTCAACCCCGGCGCGTTGACCGCCCAGGACCTCGGCGCGGTGAGCCCCGCCCGCATCATGGCCCCCCACTTCGCGCGCCTGCAGGCCCACGTGGACGGCCGTCGCTTCCAGGCCCTGGAGGAGTCGCCGCAGAGCTGCCTGAACAACGACGAGATCACCCAGGCGATGACGGCGTCGCTGATGGCCGGCAACACGTCCGGCTCGTGGGACGTGAGCCTCGATCTGTCGAGCTGCGCGAGCATCGGCCTCAGCGGCAAGATCAGCATGTCCGGCAGCTACGACATCAGCGCGAGCGGCATCACCTACGAGATCGAGGAGCACCTCGACAACGTCTGCGAGAGCTCCAGCGGCAGCTGCATCACCGGCGACGCGGTGCTCGAGATGTCGGTCAAGGCGCAGCAGGACATGGAGATGGTCATGGGCTGGAAGCTCGCGGTGACGGAGGCGGGTCGCTCGCTCACCACCAAGGGCGGCATCCGCATGGCCGGTCTCGGCGGCGAGGGCAGCGAGGTCGAGTACGTGGTCTACGTGAACGACGAGAGCGGCAACGAGGTCTCGATGGTCATCAAGCTGACGAACAACAGCTTCAGCATCCGCGGCAAGGACGGCTCGCTCACCTGCACGATCGCCGCGGACGGCTCGGGCTCGTGCGACGGCAACCTGAGCTGGGACAAGGCGTTCGTCGACGCGCTCGAGGCCGACCCGACCTTCAACGGCTCGGGGAAGTAATCAGCTTTCGCGCCTTGCCGACCTTCTCGAACGCAAAGATCGCTTTCTCCACGTGCTCCGGCGAGTGCGCCGCGGACAGCTGGACCCGGATGCGTGCCTTTTCCTTCGGCACCACTGGGAACGAGAAGCCCACCACGTAGATCCCCTCCTTCAGCAGGTCGTCCGCCATCTCGCTGGCCTGCCGCGCGTCCCCGATCATCACCGGAACGATCGCGTGCTCGCCCGGCGCGATCGTGAACCCGAGGCGGGTCATCTCGCTGCGGAAGCGCTTGGTGTTGGCCCACAGGCGCTCGCGCCGATCGCCGGATCGGTCGAGCATGTCGAGCACCGCGAGCGCCGCACCGCAGATCGCCGGCGGCAGCGAGTTCGAGAAGAGGTACGGCCGGGATCGCTGGCGGAGGAGCGCGATGATCTCCTTCTTCCCGGTCGTGAAGCCGCCTGCCGCGCCGCCGAGCGCCTTGCCCAGCGTCGAGGTCATCACATCGACCTGGTTCATCACGCCGAACAGCTCGGGCGTCCCGCGCCCGGTGCGGCCGACGAAGCCCGAGGCGTGCGAGTCGTCCACCATCAACAGCGCCTTGTGCTTGTCGCAGAGCGCGGCGATGCGATCGAGCTTGGCGTAGCAGCCGTCCATCGAGAAAACGCCGTCGGTCGCCACGAGGCGCAGGCGCTTGCCCGCGGTGGCCACCAGGTGCTTCTCCAGCTCCTCGAGATCGCCGTTGGCGTAGCGGAGGCGCTCGGCCTTCGCGAGGCGGATCCCGTCGATGATCGAAGCGTGGTTCAGCGCGTCGGAGATGATGACGTCTTCCTCGCCGACCAGTGTCTCGAAGAGCCCGCCGTTCGCGTCGAAGCAGCTCGAGTACAGGATGGTGTCCTCGGTGCCGAAGAACTGCGAGAGCCGCGCCTCGAGCTGCTTGTGGATCGCCTGGGTGCCGCAGATGAAGCGCACCGACGCGAGCCCGAAGCCGTAGCCGTCCATCGCCCGCTTCGCAGCGTCGATGATCTCCGGGTGCGACGCGAGACCGAGATAGTTGTTGGCGCAGAAGTTCAGCACCTCGCCGCCGGGGTTCGCGGTGATGTCGGCCTGCTGCGGCGAGACGATCACGCGCTCGCGCTTCTCCAGCCCGGCCAGGCGGATCTCGTCGAGGGTCTTCTGGATTATCGGCTGCGCGAGGTCGAACATGGGAGAGCGACTAAGGCGGCGCGCCGCGAGACGTCAAGGCGCGACGTAGACGGCCCGCGAGACGCTGTTCACGTAGTCGACGATCTCCTTGAGATCGGACGGCGCGATCTTGGAGAACTTGAGGCCCACGCCGAAGCTGCCGCTGCCGTCGGTGGTGCCCGGCGAGGGGGCGCTCGACGACCAGGCGACCTTGCCCACGGCGGTGATCGGCTCGGGACGGTCCGGTAAACGCAGCGTGAGATCGATGTGCGTCCCGATCTCGATCGGGTGATCCGTCGCGATCAGGATCCCGCCGTTCGAAATGTTGAGCGTCGTCGACTGGCAGATCGTCGCGCCGTCCTTGAACGACACCGACAGGTTGCACGGCACACGTCGCGTCGAGCGCTTGGCGCTCCCGGACGGGGAGGGCGACGCCGACGCGGGCGGGGACAGCGGAGAGTTGCCGCGGCCGTCGTTGGCCATCTCGCGCATCGCCTGGCTCTCCAGCTCCTGCTGCGACTCCGAGGTGCGCGGGATCGATCCCAGGTTCTTGCGCGTGCTCGACTGCCGGGCGCTCCACTCCTCGGGGGGCGGCGGCTTCGGTGGCGGCGGCGGCGCGGTCGGGAGGTTCGGGCGCGGCGTCACGGCCGAGAGATCGACGGCGCTCTCCAGCGTGTCGTGATCGTTCCCCGGCCTCTTGATCTTGGCGAGATCCTGCGTGCTGCGGATGTCGCCGGCGCGGCGGTTGTCGATCCCGCTGTCCGTGCCGGTGAGCGGCTGGATCTCCAGCACCGGCGGCTCGGGCGGCGCCGCGATGCGCGACACGCCGCGGCCCACCAGGGCCAGGATGCGCTGCACCAGCGCGGTGCCCTTGATCGGGGCCTGGAGGAAGTCGTCGGCGCGGTGGGCGTTCTCGGCGATGTCCACCGCCTCCAGCTCGGCCACGGTGCCGTAGAGCAGGACCGGCACGGTGTGCGTGGTCGGGCTGCGCTTCACCTGCACGCACAGATCCGCGCCGGGCATGTCGTCGAGGCCGAGGCCGATCACCACCGCGTCGGGTCGGGTCTGCGAGACCGCGCTGAGCGCGGCGCGCGCGGTCTGCATCATGTCGACCGAGAACCCGGCGCGCCGGCACTCCACTTCGAGCTCGGCGCGGATGTCGGCGTTCTTCTCGACGATGAGCACGTGGCGCATCCGCTCGAGGTTGCGCAGGCCGCGCCGCAGGCTCTCCGCGGTGACGGGCTTGTCGATGAAGCCGGTGACCGCGTAGCTGTCGGACGCCAGCTTGCGGGTGAGCTGGTCGCGGCCGCGCTCGGTCATCACGAACAGCGGGATCTGCGAGCCGGCCTCCTCCTTGCGCACGCGGTCGAGGAAGCTCAGGGCGTCGCGGTCGGGCAGCGACTGATCGACCAGGATCGCGTCGATGCGCTGCTCGCTCTTGGTGAGGACCATCAGGCCTTCGAGGGCCGAGTGGGCGCGCGCGATCTGCCAACCGTTGCCGCGCAGGTGCGGGCCGCTCTTGTCGAGCTTCCGGCCGAGCAGGGTCTCGGTGATGAACTTGGTCAGCGCCCGATCACCGGCGACGACCAGGAGGTATTTGACGCGATCGTTCACGGCCCCACGCCCTTCGTATCGTCGGCGTGGACGCCGTCGACGGCGCGGACGCCGTCAGCCACCCAGTCGAGATAGGCGCGATCACCGGCCACGACGGGCAGGGCGATGATCTCCGGCGTCTTGTAGGGGTGGACGGATCGGACGCCACGCGCGAGAGCCTCGAAGCCGTCCTTGGTGGTCTTCACCACGAGGAGCGATTCGCTCTCGTGGTGAACTTCCCCTTCCCAGCGATAGATCGACTGAATCTCTGGCACGACATTCACGCAGGTCGCCAAACGCTGCTCCACCAACACCCGGGCGATACGCGCCGCCTCCCCCCGAGGCGCCGTCACATAGACGACGATGACGTCCGCAGGAACGTCCCGCATGGCCCGTCGAATGAACCACAAAGCGGGCTCGGCTGCTAGCGCTCAGGGCAGCGTCATCTTGACCAGGATCTCCTTCATGATCTCGGAGGTCCCACCCCCGATCGTGATCAAACGGACGTCCCGGTAGGCCCGCGCGATCGGGAACTCTTCGATGTACCCCCACCCGCCGTAGAACTGCTGGCAGTCGTAGATGACCTTCTGGAGGAGGTCGCCGGCGAACAGCTTGGACATGGTGATCTCGCGGGTGCAGTCATTGCCGCGGGCGAACAGATCGCACGCGTGATACGTCAGCCGGCGCGCCGCCTCCAGGTTCGTCATGTGCTCGACGAACTTGTGCTTCCACACCTGAAAGCTCCCGATCGGGCGATTGAAGGCCTTCCTCTCCTGGCCGTACTTGATGGCCTCGTCCAGCGCGAGCTGGCCCCCGGCCACCGCAGAGATCGCCGCGATCAGCCGCTCTCCCTGGAAGTTCTGCATGATGTAGATGAAGCCGTGGTTCTCCTCGCCGAGCCGGTTCTTCACCGGCACGCGGCAGTCCTCGAAGAACAGCTCGGCCGTATCGGAGGTGTGATTCCCGATCTTCTTCAGGGCCCTTCCGACCTTGAATCCTCGGGTATCAGTAGGGAACAGCAAGAGCGAGATGCCGCCGTAGCCCTCGTCGCCGGTGCGCACTGCGAGCGTGATGAAGTCGGCGCGCGTGCCGTTGGTGATGAACGTCTTGGAGCCGTTGATGACGTAGTCGTCGCCGTCCCGCACCGCGCGGGTTCGGATCGCCGCCACGTCCGATCCCGCGTTGGGCTCGGACACGCCGAGCGCCGCGATCATGTCGCCGCGGGCCGCCGGGGCCGCGAAGTTCTTCTTGTGGTAGTCGTCGCCGATCTCCCAGATGACCGGCGTGGCCATGTCGGTCTGCACCATCAGGCCCATGTTCATGCCGGCCATGGTCGAGCGGGTGAGCTCCTCGGCGAACGCGACCGTGTACCAGTAGTCGAGCGCGCTCCCGCCGTAGGCTTCCGGCGCGCGGATCCCGAGGAACCCGAGATCGCCCATCTCCTTGAAGACTTCTTTGGGGAACAGGCCCTTCTCTTCCCACTCGTTCGCGTGGGGCTTGAGGCGCTTCTCGACGTAGTCGCGGACCGACTTTCGAAACATCTGATGTTCGGGCGTGAAGTAGTCCATTGACTGGACAATCAGCCGAGACCGATTGCCGAGTCAACCGCCAGCTGACTTGAAGCTCTCGGCCTTGAGGTCGTGCTTCCGCATCAGCTGCCAGAGGTTCTTGCGCTCCAGGCCGGCGCGCTCGGCCACCCGGGAGACGTGGCCCGACTCCTCGCTCAAGAGGGTGCTGAGGTACGCCCGCTCGAACTGATCGAGCACCGACTTCTTCTCGTCCTTGTACGTCCCCAGCGCCTTGGCGGGCGCCCACGAGGGCGAGACCGAGCGCCGCGCATCGGGGGTCGCTTGATCGCCGAGGTGGACCTCCTCGGGGTGGATGATGCCGTCGACCGCCATCACCACCAGCTGCTCGATCTTGTTCTCCAGCTCGCGCACGTTGCCCGGCCAGGTATGGGCTTCGAGCTTGCGCAGCACGTCGGGCGAGCGGATCACCGTCTGGCGGTTGAAGCGGCGATTGGTGCGCTCGAGGAAGTGCGTCGCGAGCAGCGGGACGTCTCCGGTGCGCTCGCGCAGCGGCGGTAGATCGAGCGGCACGATGTTGAGCCGGTAGTAGAGATCTTCGCGGAACGTCCCCTGCGCGACCTCGCGCTTCAAGTCCTTGTTGGTGGCCGCGATAATCCGCACGTCGGCGACCTTGCTCTTCGGCGAGCCGAGCGGCTTGTACTCCTTGAGCTGCAAGAAGCGCAGGAGCTTGACCTGCACGCCGGGCGAGATCTCGCCGATCTCGTCGAGAAACAGCGTGCCTTTGTGGGCCGCGTCGACCACGCCGGGGGTGTCCTCGCGCGCGTCGGTGAACGCGCCGCGCTTGTAGCCGAACAGCTCCGACTCGAGCAACTGCTCGGGGAGCGACCCGCAGTTCACGGTCACGAACGGCTTGTCGTTCCGGCGCGAGAAGCCGTGGATCATGCGGGCGACGATCTCCTTGCCGGTGCCGGACTCGCCGTAGATCACGACGCTCGCCTCGGTCTGGCCGATCGTCGGCAGCTTCCGCCCGAGCTCGAGCATCGAGCGGCTGCGGCCGATGAGCAGGGCCTCGCCTTGCGCGACGGAGTCCTTCAGCCGCCGCACCTCGCGCGCGAGCGAGACGCGCTCCATGATCCGCTCGAGGCGGTGGAGGAACACGTCCTTGGTCAGCGGCTTCGCGAGGTAGTCGTCGGCGCCGCGGTGGAGGAAATCGACCGCGTCCTCGATCGAGCCGTAGCTGGTCATGATCACCACCGGGATCTCCGGGTGCTGGCGCCGCAAGGCGGTGAGAAGCTCGTCGCCGGACATCACCGGCATGCGGATGTCGGTGACCACCACGTCGATCTCTCCGCGCGCGATGCGATCGAGCGCCGCCTGTCCGTTGGGCACGAACTCCAGCTTCAGGTCCTCGCGATCGCGGCAGAAGATGCCGAGGAGGTACTGCGTGTTCGGATCATCGTCGGCGATAAGCACCGTGATCTGCGGGTTCGTCGCCATGTTGCGGTCTATTTACCGCGTCGCAAATCCCCGTACAAATAGGGGTTTAGTGGAGAGGGGTGATTTTTGCGGTCAAATTACCACCCGGTATCGCGGTCTTTATGCCGCATGTTTGCCCTGGTCGGGTGTTAATTTGAAATAAATCAACCCACCGAACTCTGGCACGCCGGCTGCTTCTATGGGGCGCGCAGGGGAAAGAGGACGGCACTCGGTGTCCCCCCCATTGGGGCCGTCCTCGATCTCCGCTCCCAAGGGTCGGGGCGTGCGGTGCTTCGCTGAGTTTCCCCCCAAACGAAACGAAGCTTCGTACGCCCCGAACCCAATTTCACGGTCGGGCCTTTCGCCACTCACGCACGCGCTCGAGCAGCTCGCTTGGTCGCTCGACCCAAACATCGGCTTTCGCTGCGCGCGCATCCTTGGGCGCAAGGCCCCACGCCACCGCGACCGCGGGAACGCCTGCTGCGCGCGCCGTCGCGACGTCTACGCCCATGTCTCCGACGTACGCGATCGCCGCGTCGGCGCCGGCCCGCGCGAGCGCCAGGTGAAGCACCGCAGGGTCGGGCTTTCGCCGAGGGACCTCGTCGGCCGAGGCGCTGGCGATGATCCCGGCGCGATCGAGGCCCAGGCGCTCGATCACCAGCCGGGTCATCAGCGCGGGTTTATTGGTCGCCACCGCGAGCGCGCAGCCGTCGTCGCGCAGCGCCTCCAGCATCTCCACCACGCCCGGATAGGGCCGAGTGTGATCGATCGGGTGCGCCTCGTAGTAGGCCATGAACGCCGCGCGCCCACGCTCGATGAGCGCCTCGTCATCGGTCGCGAGCGCTGACGCGACGAGGAAGCGCGCGCCGTGGCCGATCATCGCGTGCACCGCCGCGATCGGGTGCTCGGGCCGGCCGAGCGCGCGCATCGCCGCGTTCACCGCCGCGGTGATGTCGCGCGCGCTGTCGATCAGGGTGCCGTCGAGATCGAAGACCAGTGCCTTCACCAGGCCGCGGATGATACACCTCCGAATGCGTGATGTTCGCCAAGTATCACGGGCTCGGGAACGACTTCGTCATCGTCGAGGGCACGGCGCTGATGAGCGCTGCAGAGGCGGTCGCGCTGTGCCACCGCAACCGCGGGATCGGCGGCGACGGGGTGCTCTCGATCTTGCCGAGCCGCACGCCGGAAGCGGCGTTTCGTATGCACCTCTACAACGCCGACGGATCCGTCGCCGAGATGTGCGGCAACGGCCTGCGCTGCGTGGTGCGCCACAAGCTCGGCGCGGCCTCGGCCGGTGAGCGGGTGGTGGTCGACACCGACGGCGGCCCGCGCTGGGGCCTGACGCGCGCAGGCGGCGCGGTGAAGGTCGGGCTCGGCCGGCCGGAGATCTTGCAGGACCGCCTGACCGTGGAGGTCGACGGGCGCACTTTCAGCGGCGTCTCGATCTCGATGGGCAACCCGCACTTCGTGCTCACGCCGATCGAGCCCGGCCTCGAGCTCGCGGTCCTCGCCCGCACGTGGGGCGCGCGCATCGAGAACCACCCGGCGTTTCCAGCGCGGACGAACGTGGAGCTGTTCCGGCCCGCGGCCGACGGTGGGATCGACGTGGTGGTCTGGGAGCGCGGCGCCGGCCTCACGCAGGCCTGTGGCACCGGCGCAGGCGCGACGCGCGCGGCGGCGGAGCACTGGGGCCTGGTGCGATCCGGGCCGGTGAGCGTGCGATTGCCGGGCGGCGCGCTCTCCGTGACGCGCGAGGAGGACGGGGAGATCGCCATCGAGGGCGAGGCGGTTCACGTCTTCAGCGGCAACGCCTGAGGGACTACTGCTTGAGGCCGACGCGGATGACCTTGTTGTTCACCGCGTCCACGAAATAGAGGCGCCCGATGTTGTCGGTGGTGATGCCCATCAGCGCGCCCGGCGGCAGGCCGGTGTCGAGGTAGTCGAGGCGCGCGCCGGTGTTCTTGTCGAACGCGCTGATGCGGCCGTTCGCGTTGTCGGTGACGAACAAGGTGTCGGCGAACATCGCCAGGCCCGACGGCTTGCCCAGCTCGCCCGCGGCCGTTTCGACCAGCGTGGTGAGCGTCGCGCCGCTCATCGAGTAAAACTGCGTTCCGGGCTCGACGCGCGGGGTGAGGTTGCCGCCGCGCGTGCCGCTGGCGGTGTCGAGCACGGCGATGCGCGCGTTGCCGGTGTCGGCGATGAAGAGCATGCCCGTCGCGTGCTCGAGCTCGAGGTGCGAGGGCACGTCGGCGACGCGGCTGACCTGGCCGGTGACGTAGCGGGCGATGATCCCGTCGGAGTGATCGTCATAGCCGGGGGCGTGATCGGCCTGGAAATCGTAGCGCGAGATCGAGCCCGAGGCGCCGTCGAAGGTCCAGTACACGTTGTCGTGATCCCACGCGATGCCCATACAGAGCGGCGACTGATGGAGCATGTCGAGGTGGCTGCCGAGGTCGAACCCGTTCGCCGTCACTGCCGCCGGGTTGCTGTGCGCGTAGACGTCCATCGCGGAGGGCCACAGCGACGGGCCCATGAAGTTGTTGGGCTGTGCCTGGCCGTTGTACGTGTTGGTCGATTCCTGGCAGGTGCCGAACTGGTGGCCGTAGGTCGCGTGTTCCGCGCCGAAGGCGATGCTGGAGACCTCCTCCATGAAGTGCATCGCGAAGGGATCGATGCGCTTCAGCGAGGTCTGCTGCGGCGAGCCGACGTTGAAGTAGGTGATCGTCGAGTCGTCGCGGCGGTTGACGACCCACAGGTTACCCAGCGAGTCGAAGGCGAGATCGCGCGGGACCCGGTGGCCGTTGGCGCCGATCTCGGTCCATTCGACCTCGGCGACGGAGTGCGAGTCGAAGCCGAGGATGCCGAGGCCGGTGCGGGCCGGCATGGCGTCGGGCGCAGCCTCGGCGTCGGCGGAGGGCTCGGCGTCGGCGGGCGTCGCGGCGTCGGGGTTGCCGGCGGTCGCGGCGTCGAGCCCCGCGGCGGCGTCGTCATCCGCGCTCACGGCGGCGTCGGCTGATGGGTTGCCCGGCATGGACGGGCGCGCGTCGCTGCACGCGAGGCCAGTGGCCACGAGGAGAGGATAAAGGGCCAGGCGGTTCATCGGGCGGAAGAGTGGACTGCCCGCAACGCGTTCGGCCACCGACAACCGCGCGACCGGGTTTGTGTGGGGGTGCCCTGGCTACCCACGCGATCGCGCCTTAGACTCGCCGCCGCCGAGGGGATGGGTGCAGGTCGATC
>Ga0335397_10006015_pt1 | contig 15744 bp, 13 predicted proteins | sample MAT04_FD_205740 | JGI IMG/M metagenome (GOLD analysis project Ga0335397, IMG submission 205740) | Freshwater microbial communities from Lake Fryxell liftoff mats and glacier meltwater in Antarctica - MAT-04 (spades assembly) (version 2) ... | reverse complement strand
GCTGCAAACAGTTTTATTCGGCACAGGCATTTATATTGTACCGCGTCAAGATGGCAGAATTATTATTGGTGCAACTAGCGAAAATGTGGATTTTACCCCTGGAAATACTGCGGCGGGAATCCAAAGCTTGCTAGCAGGAGCTATGCAGTTATATCCCGAATTACAAAATTATCCGATTCTGGAGTTATGGTGGGGATTTCGGCCTGCTACGACTGATGAATTGCCGATTTTGGGTGCGAGTGCTTGGGAGAATTTGACGCTGGCGACGGGGCATTATCGCAATGGCATTTTGTTGGCTCCGGTGACGGCTAAATTGTTGGCAGATTTGATGTTGGAGCAAAAGTTAGATCCGTTATTGGCTGCTTTTAATTATTCGAGGTTTGCATCTTCCTGACTTACCTAGATCAGACGGCGGTTGAAACCGCGTCTATACAAATGAAGTCCGCCTCCGCGGACTGAATAAAATAATGTAATTTTAACCAATCAGTCTTCAACCCGCGCACCATCCGGGTTTTGTTTGTCTAGGCGCGGTTTCAACCGCCGTCTGATCTTAGTCGTAATTAGTTTTCATCCTGTTTTTTGGGTAGATTCAATTCCCTGCATTTAAGCGCAGCCAAATCATAAGCAGCTTGGTAATCTTTACCGCCTAACATCACATCGCCGTAATATTCATAAGGTTGATTTCCGTAAACCGGTAGCGGGTCATCTTCTGGATAATCTTCTTTTGACTCATCTAGAATTGCTTTGAGTTTCTTCACGCTCAATCGCTGGGCGGGGAAGTAATGAATGTCTTGAGCGCTGAAACCGAGATGGGGAAAAGTTGGGTCAACAATTCGCTCGTCGAGTTCAATCCAGCTATACTCGATGGGTTTGTAAGGTGATCCGGGTGCAGCTAAAAATCCTTGGACGTAGATTGCGCCTTCGGTGGTTAATGCTGCTTTGGAAGCGTTATCAAAGCAGTTTTTCCGGTTGCTTTTAATGCGAGTGGCGATTTCAATAGAAAGCGTCTCATCTAATAGTTCGCTCATAATCTCTTTTAGTTGCGTGTGCGATTAAATTGTAGCAAGTCAGAGCTCCGAACACAAAGAACGATCTTGCTCAAATTCCCGTCTAGATGAGGTGAAATTTGGCAAATGAGTAGCGGTTTGCCAAAAACTCAGGCGGCGCGATACAGGCTGGAAAGTCGATCGCCCGTATCACCCTCCCGGCGGATAAAAATATTTGGGAGTCGCCCAATTGTTGAAAGTGCGATCGAGTTGGGGGTTGAACCCAGAAGGTTGGCCATTGCTAGCGCTGGTGAAACGTTTCACAGTTTTTTATGCAAACAAGTCAGAATTGTGATAACCTCATAAATGTGCAAAAATCGGTTCTAACGAGAGACAACCGTTAGAAGAAATGGGGAAAGTCCGGTGTAAGTCCGGCGCTGTCCCGCAACTGTGATGAGATGATAGAGTCTCTTAGTCAGAAGGCCCGCCGATATCGCAAACCTGTTCTTTTTCGTCTACGAGGCATAGATGATGGTTAATTTAGCATTTTTAAAAGTAATGTACTATGGCGATAAATTGGAATGAAAAGCGCGATCAAAAAGTCAGATTTTGTGCTATCTCCTTACATGAAGAGCAACAATTTCAAAGCTACTTGCCAAATCCTCAATACAGTGATTCCTTATACATTTTTATGGTTTTTAGCATTTAAAGCTGCTGCCATTTCTGTATGGCTTCTGCCGCCGATAATCGTGTTAATGACACTTTTTTCTGGTCGTTGTTTCTCTTTAATGCACGATTGCGGACACTATTCTCTGTTTAGTTCCAAAAAAGTCAATCGCACCGTGGGTTTCCTGCTAGGTATCATCAATGCGATTCCTCAGTACCCCTGGTCGAGGGGACACGCCTATCACCACAAACACAATGGTAATTGGGATATGTACCGAGGCCCTTCGGCGTTGATTTCTACAGAAAAGTTTGCGGCGCTAAGTCCATTTAATCAAAAGATATATCAGTTGCTGAGACACCCATTGATGCTGTTTCCCGGTGGTTTTTTCTACCTGATTATTAAGCCAAGACTCGCGCTGGTTTTGGGGAGTGTTGGTTTTGCTCAACATATTTTCACTTGTCTAAATCAAGATTTGGGCATGGGTTTATCTGCAATCATTGCTTCTTATAAATCCAAACATTGGTATACCACGGCTGAGTTTTGGGATTTACTGTTCAACAATATTTGTGTTGTTGGTAGCTGGATTTATCTGAGCAACTTACTTGGGGTGGGGTTTTTCTGGAGTGTTTACTCAATTGTGATGACTTGTTCAGCGGCGATATTTATCTGTATCTTCTTTGTTCAGCATAATTTTGAGGGTTCCTACGCTCATAAAACAGAGGGTTGGGACTATCTGCTTGGTGCAATTGAAGGCAGCAGTTATCTCAAATTACCAACTATTCTTAATTGGTTTTCGGCAGATATTGCTTATCATAATATTCATCATCTTTCTGAGCGAATCCCTAATTACAATCTTCAGGCGTGTCACAATGCTAATCTTCACCTGCTTGGTAATTCAAAAATTCTGACAATTCGCGAGATTCCTGACTGCTTCAAGTTCATTCTTTGGGATGCTGCTTCAGATAGTCTGCAATCGATTGAATCATTTCAAGAACAAGCAGAAATTAAATTTAGCAGTGTAGCCAATTAAGGAGGCAGAGCCTCCAGATATTCGTTACCAGGCAGGAGCCTGGTAAGGAGTAAAATAGAGCCGATACCAGTCAAGCATAAATGGTCTGATTCCCCTACTATGCAACTGTCAATTGTCCACTGTCAACTGTCCACTGCTATATATTCTGCTCTTGAGAGAAGGTAAAAAATGAATTTATTTTTTGTTGTACTTGGACTTCTGTTTGTATTACTGACGATCGCCCTTCTGATCTATTTAACCACGGCTCGCCCTTATCAATCATCCGACTCTGTGGCGAATTCCTACGACGAATGGACGGAAGACGGCATTTTGGAATTTTATTGGGGCGAACATATCCACTTAGGCCATTACGGTACGCCGCCACAACGAAAAGATTTCCTCGCAGCTAAATCGGATTTTGTGCATGAAATGGTGCGCTGGGGAGGCTTGGATCAATTACCTGCTGGTACTACCGTCTTAGATGTTGGCTGTGGAATTGGGGGAAGCAGCCGGATTCTGGCGCAGGATTATAAGTTTGCTGTCACTGGAATTACTATCAGCCCGCAGCAAGTTCAACGTGCTCAAGAATTAACTCCCCCAGAACTTGATTTGCAGTTTCGGGTGGATGATGCTATGGCACTTTCGTTTCCAGATGCGAGTTTTGATGTGGTTTGGTCGATCGAAGCTGGGCCTCATATGCCAGATAAAGCCGTGTTTGCGAAAGAGTTGATGAGAGTCGTAAAGCCCGGTGGCGTGCTGGTTGTGGCTGACTGGAATCAAAGGGACGATCGCGAAATCCCTCTCAATTTCTGGGAGAAACCTGTAATGCAGCAACTGCTGGATCAATGGTCACATCCGGCTTTTTCAAGCATTGAGGGCTTTTCAGAACTTTTAGAAGCTACGGGGTTTGTAGAGGGCGTTGTGACTACCGCAGATTGGACGAAAGAAACCCTTCCTTCATGGATAGATTCTATCTGGCAAGGCATTGCTAGACCGGCCGGATTAGTGCGTTTTGGTGTATCGGGTTTCATCAAGTCTCTGCGAGAAGTACCGACTCTTTTGTTAATGCGGTTAGCATTTGGTGCGGGGCTTTGTCGCTTTGGAATGTTCCGCGCAATCCGAGCAAATTCGGTGGCCGAGAGAAGACTGGCGGTTGAAACCGCGTCTAGACAGGCAAAACCCGCCTCCGCGGGTTGAAGATATTGCAATTAAAATTAAGAAGACTGGCGGTTGAAACCGCGTCTAGACAGGCAAAACCCGCCTCCGCGGGTTGAAGACAATTGCAATTAAAAAGAAGACTGGCGGTTGAAACCGCGTCTAGACAGGCAAAACCCGCCTCCGCGGGTTGAAGATATTGCAATTAAAAAGAAGACTGGCGGTTGAAACCGCGTCTAGACAGGCAAAACCCGCCTCCGCGGGTTGAAGATATTGCAATTAAAATTACGTTATTATCTTCAGTCCGCGGAGGCGGACTTCGTTTGTGTAGACGCGGTTTCAACCGCCGTCTTCGTTTGTGTAGACGCGGTTTCAACCGCCGTCTTCGTTTGTGTAGACGCGGTTTCAACCGCCGTCTTCGTTTATATAGACGCGGTTTCAACCGCCGTCTTCGTTTATATAGACGCGGTTTCAACCGCCGTCTTCGTTTATATAGACGCGGTTTCAACCGCCGTCTTCGTTTGTGTAGACGCGGTTTCAACCGCCGTCTTCGTTTGTGTAGACGCGGTTTCAACCGCCGTCTTCGTTTGTGTAGATGCGGTTTCAACCGCCGTCTTATCTTATTTGAATATGAGCTAGATCATAGAAAGATTTGGGAGAATTTGGCAAACTGAGAGTAAGGTTAAATAGGAGGTCAAATCTATGACCAATACTACTCTCAATTTTAAGACTGCACCGGGCCATGAAGTGCTGGCGGCGGCTGGTAAGAAAATGCTGAGGCCGGGGGGAAAAGTTGCTACGGAAATGTTATTTGAATGGGCGGATTTTCAACGGGGGGAGACTGTTTTGGAGTTGGCTGCTAGTTTTGGATATAGTTCGATCGCCCTTGCAGAACGTTTTGGCGTTAAAGTAGTGGGAGTTGAGAAAAATCCCGACAGTGTGGCCCGCGCTCGTGCTAATGTTGCAGCAGCGGGTTTGGGCGATCGAGTGGAAATTGTCGAAGGAGATATTTTTCACTTGGATCGGATTTCCCAAGAGTTTGATTGGGTGTTGGCTGAAGCTATCCTGACGATGCAGTCGCCGTCGGGGAAAGCGAAGATTTTATCAGGAATTGGCGATCGGCTAAAACCAGGTGGCAAGTTTTTGTCTCACGAACTTTTAGCCAAAAACCGAGAATCAGAAATTCACAAAGCTTTATCGGAAGTGATTCGGGTTAATTCCACGCCTTTGTCTGAGTCGGGCTGGATTGCTCTTTGTCAAAACGCGGGTTTGCAAGTAGAAAAGTGTCAAACCGGGGCGATGGGACTCCTCAATTTGCGGCGAATGCTTGATGATGAAGGGTTTGCGGGTACTGCGCGGATTGTGTGGAATATTTTTAGTCGATCGCAAATTCGCGATCGTATCCTAGCAATGCGTCGAGTTTTCCAGAAATACCAAGAGGATTTAGGCTATATCATCATCTGTGCAACTAAACAACATTAAGGAGTTAAAAATTATGACTGCTACTCTTTTACCGCTACAATCATCAGCAATTCTACTCCGAGATGCAATTGAATATCCCGCCGCCGGAGTGCAGACTAAAATTTTAGTCAAAGACAATAATTGTCAGCATACTTTACTTTGTTTGGCAGCAGGTTCGGACATTTCTGAACACAATTCTGCGCGTAATGCCACAGTTAATGTAGTCGAAGGAAAGGGGATTTTGACTCTGGAAGGTAAGGATATTGTCTTGGAACCGGGAGTATTTGTATTCATGCCCGCACGAGCGCCCCACGCTTTGAAGGCTGAAGAAAATTTGGCGTTTATTTTGACATTTTCGGAGTGAGAATAAGACCCGGCGAATGGAATTCGCGGCGACACAAACAAAACCCGCCTCCGCGGGTTGAAAATAAGACCCGGCGAATGGAATTCGCGGCGACACAAACAAAACCCGCCTCCGCGGGTTGAAGAATGAGTGGTTAAAATTATCTGATCTTCAGTCTGCGGAGGCAGACTTTGTTTTTGTAGACGCGGTTTCAACCGCCGTCTTACTTCGTTTTTATAGACGCGGTTTCAACCGCCGTCTTATTTAATGCCTAGATTTTTATAGACGCGGTTTCAACTGTACGTCTTATTTTCGGGAAGGCTTTAATCTATTTCATCTCCAGAGGCCATCGCCTCCAATTTGTGCCAATCCAACACAGTAATTTTTCCTCCTCGACGGTAGGATACAAACGGCTTGAGTTTCTTAAACAACCGCACGCATTCTTCATAGGTGATGCCAATGCTGCGAGCAATTTGATAGTAGGGCAAACGTTTTTCTAAACATACACTATTATTTATAACTTTCGTACCTTGTTCGAGACTAAAGTAATGAATAAATCTGGCCAGCCGCACGATCGCCCTTTCCGACACCAAACCGTGTACAGTATCGTGCAGTTGCTGCAACCGCTGATTAAAAACCGCCAATATTCGCAAAGCAATCTCAGGATTTTGCCGAATTGCTGCTAGCAAAAATTCCCGTTCTGTGGTAAGAACTTGCACATCAGTTTCTGCCGTCACCGTTGCCGGCGCAATCCCGTTACCGAGTAAAGCAGGTGCGGCAAAAATATCTCCCGGAAACAAAGTGCGGAGAATAGTTTCTTTGCCCGCCGTCGCTATTTTTGTCACCCGCAGAGAACCGCTCAAAAGCGTGTATAATTTTTCGGGGATGCGATCGCCCTCATACATCACAACTTCTCCCTGTCGGTAAGTCCGAATTGCTGTATGTTCTTGCAATTGCTCCAATTCAGTTCGGTTTAAGCTGGCAAATATCCCAATTTCTGCCAGTTGCTCGACGGTTGCTTTCATAGATTTAACTTTAGGCGATCGGAGTCCATTCAGAGTATAATAGCGGTGAATTCAGAATATATCGAGACCAGCAGAGCCATCTACGAAAATGCAGCACCCGAATATCAGCGATATTATTTTGATGAGGTAGCTGGTGGATTTGTGCTAATTCACCAACAACACAATCTTAATAATTCGGAAATCTTTATTGCTGAAGTTTTGGCTAAAATAGGGAAGAGAGTTAGATTGTTGAGCGAGCAAGCAGCAGAGGGTGTGAGAACGCCCGATGCTGAGATAGACGGTCAGATTTGCGAATTTAAGGAGTTGACAGAACAGACCCAAAACATCAGATACCGAGTTCAGGAAGGAATTAGCAGGGCAAAAAATCAAGGTGCAGCAGCCGTTATTATTCATGTAAATCGAGCGACTTACGAGTTCTGGAAGATAAACGATGGCATCAGAAAAGCTTTTTATTGGGACGAAGCTCAACTGATTCAAGCAATTATATTAGTATTCAACAGCGAAGAAGTTCAAGAGATTGCTAGGGAGGAATGGGAAAATGGAAGACGTTTTTAATGAATTTGAAGAAGTCATACAAACTGGTTTAAAAAATCATATGCCGCGAGATGCCAAATTGATTACACTCGGCCAAATTTTATATGCAGTTACCCGCGACGAAATGACAAATAAAGAAGGTTGGCAGCTTGAAGAAATGATGGGTGGCAGACAACTATGGGAAGAGGCACTTGAGTACAGCATTTTTGGCTATCCAGTAGATACAGCAACGCCATCTTTAGATAAACCTCTGGTGATTGCTGGCAAAACTTTTCATTCTCGCTTGATGACGGGGACGGGAAAATATCGCAGCATTGCCGAAATGCAGCAAAGTGTTAACGCTAGCCGCTGCGAAATTGTGACTGTAGCTGTGCGCCGAGTGCAAACAAATGCTCCCGGTCATGAAGGATTGGCAGAGGCTCTGGATTGGACTAAAATTTGGATGCTGCCCAATACTGCTGGTTGTCAAACTGCGGAGGAGGCGATTAGAGTGGCTCGTTTGGGCCGGGAAATGGCGAAGCTTTTGGGGCAGGAAGATAATAATTTTGTCAAGTTAGAAGTGATTCCTGATGCTAAATATTTGTTGCCAGATCCGATCGGCACTTTGGAAGCCGCAGCACAATTAGTCAAAGAAGGTTTTGCCGTTTTACCTTACATCAATGCCGATCCGCTGCTGGCAAAACGCCTAGAAGAAGTCGGTTGTGCGACTGTCATGCCTTTGGGTTCGCCCATCGGTTCGGGGCAAGGGATCAACAATGCCGCCAATATTCAAATCATTATTGACACTGTGAAGATTCCTGTGGTAGTCGATGCGGGAATCGGCACTCCCAGCGAAGCGGCCCAAGCAATGGAAATGGGCGCTGATGCACTGTTGATTAATTCCGCCATTGCCAATGCCCAAAATTCCCCGGCGATGGCAAAAGCAATGGGAATGGCAGCAGAAGCAGGGCGTTTAGCGTACTTAGCAGGAAGAATGCCTGTCAAAGATTATGCGATCGCCTCTTCCCCCGAAACAGGTACTGTCAACTCAAAATAAATTCCTGAACTTAAGGGCGGCGCTTTGATAGCGTTTTTTGGTAAAGTGATGGCAATCAAAAATATTGAGGATTGTTGCCAATGCCTTATACTACCGAAGAAGACGGACGCTTGAATAACTTTGCCAAAGAGCCGAAGATGTACGACGCGATACCTCCCAACAAGAACCAGCAACGGAACTACATCATCATGGGTGTTGCAGCATTCCTGTTGGTGGCCGGTTTGGTATATGTGGCTGCTTCAGTCTAAAAGCTGAGCTGACACTCAAACCTGCTTCAAATCAGAATTTTAAATAATCATTCAACAAACCATGTTTCCCTACCAAGGTAAACATGGTTTTTGTGTTTCAATGAAAAGCAGGTAGTTGCGATCATCCTGAACTGTGCCGAGAAAGCTGGAACACTAAAGAACACCAGTGGAAAGCTTGTGCTTTTTTCTTTCTGCTAAGTAGGTGGGTACAAATAAATATTAGATGGGTTGGGCGGGTTTTGCCTTCATCTTCTGGCTGGTTTCATAGATTCTTAGCTAAACCCGCCCCTACCAGATACTATTGTTTTTTCGCAATGACCTATTTATCGGGTTCAGGGACTTGGGTTGCAATTAATCAGACGGCAGCGTCAAAAATATAAAATTGCTAATTGAAAATCTACAATCCTGTGGTGGTTAACGGTGCGATTGACTGCCGAACGGGTCGGTGTTGCGAGCGATCGGCTATCGGCGATTTCAACTCTCAACTCTACAATCCAAAATCTACAATCTAAAATCTACAATCTAAAATCTACAATCGGCTGACTGTGATGTCTACTCCTTCCCAAAAAGTTTCTAGCTCGAACAAGCAGATCTATCAACGCTTGAAACAGGCGATCGACCTCAACTTACGCCGTCAAATTTTTATCGCCGCCTGTGACGACTTGTGTTTGCGCGACTGTCTGGCAGCCCGCTTGCAGGCAGAATTAGCCACCGACAGTGCTGACTCGATTTCTCGTCCCTCCTCGATCGACTATCCCCGATTTGTCAGTTTGGAACTCGACGTGAGCGCTCCAAATCCTTGGGACTCGATCGCCGCGTGGCTGACCCAACACCCACCGCCCAGAAACGGTGGCAGCTACAGCCGTTTGCCGGGATTTCAAATTCTCGGGGCCGAACACCTGACCAGGCACTCACCAGCCGTGCAGTGGTCGTTCCTGAGCTATTTGAGGGCGATCGAAGCAAACCTGCAAATGTGGGAGTCTACTCTGTTGCTGTGGGTGTCGCGCCCTTGGCTAAGTTCGATCGAGCAATCGGCCCCGGAATTTTGGCAATGGCGCACCGGAGTATTTGAGTTTGAAGGCGAACCAACTCCAGCTAAGGGAGACTTCGGGCACTCGGAAGACTTCGGGCACTCCGCAGACTTGGGATCGTTGCGGGACAACAGAGACTCGGGCGACAAACTTTTAAGATCTTCAGAGTCTGGACAATCCCCAATTCCCCACGAACAAGTCCCAATTCCCGATTCCCCGCCCCCAATTCCCGATTACCCATCCGCCACAACAGATTCTAAATCCGTCGAACTGGCAGATTTGGTGCTAGCAGCGGCCTCCCAGGAGTTGGAAGCAGAAAATAATCCCGCATCGGAGGACAATTTTCTGCCGCTGCAAACCCTGCAATACATCGAACTGTTGCAAGAACATCAGTGCTGTTCCGAAACATTGGCTTTGGCTTATCACAGTTTGGGAAATTACTACCGCGATCGCATTTTGGGCGGAGATGCTTCCCCGCAAAACCTGACAATTGCTATTCGCGCGATCGAGCAAGTGATTGCATACCTGGAACTCGACGACAACTCGCAGCAACATCAACCACTAACCGACGAATGCGCGCGGCTAATTGCCCAATTGACACAAAATTTAACTCAGTACGAGTCCAACAGCCTACCGCCAATTTCCGATCTGATCAACGATCTCGGCACTTTCTACTGGATGCTGTCGCGCGATCGCACGAATGGCCTCAACTCCGCCGATCCAGTATCCTGCCTCGAACGCAGCATCGCCCTCTACCTTGAAGGTTTGAACCGTACAGATACCGAGAGCGCACCCCAAACCCGCGTGAGATTAAACAAAAATTTGGGAATCGCCTCGGCAGATTTAGCCCGCTATCAAGACAAGACAGAGAACTTACAGCAAGCAGTTGCAGCTTACCAACAAGCGCTACTGGATCTAGACCCCGCAGCCGAACCCCAGCAGTACGCGGCGGCTCAGAATAATTTGGCGACAGCATACTGGAATTTAGCTCAAGATGGTCAGCCGATCGTCTATCTCAAAAGCGCGATCGCCGCTTACACTCAAGCCCTCTGCTGTTACAGTCCCGATCGAGAACCGCTCAACTATGCCGGAGTCCAAAACAACCTCGGTACCGCCTGCTGGAACCTCGCCCAGCACGAACCCTCAGAACTCCTGCTAGTCAGGGCGATTGATGCCTACCGCGAAGCCTTGAAATACCGCACCCGAGAATTAGTACCCGCCGCCGCCGCAGCTACCTACAACAATCTCGGTACCGCTTATTGGCATTTGGCGAACCAGTTCCAGCAGCAACAAGCCCGCACGGAATCTTTACAGCAGGCGATTACCGCCTATGAAGCCGCCCTGGATATCGCCGGAAAGCTCGATCGAACCCAACTCACTTTTGACACTCTTGCCGCCCGCAACAATCTCGGACTAGCCCACTATCAACTAGCCACAGATCCAGATTTCGCCACCAACAAAGCCGCCCAAACCAGCCATCTAGAAGCAGCACTGCACCACCAGTTGCAAGTGTGCACTGCCTGGGGACAACATCTCAACGACAAAGGGTTAATATATGGAGATAAACTTAACCTGCAAGCCCAGGCAAACTCCCAAGCTGCCGATTCCCGGCAAACAGCATTGAGTTATATTGTGAAAACGATTAGAGCTTTCTATAGTGAATGTGGGCTGCCAGGTCAAAATTTAGCCTTATCCAAAGTTCCCGGAGATTTATTGCCAGAAATTTTGCGTAGGTTATAAATAAGGCTATAACTCTTAAAAGCTCAATTTTTGGGAAATTTGTATCCAGTTTTCTATTATTATGGCTGAATATTCTTGCCTAATTCTTCAATTAAAGTTGTGGTCATGGCCCCTGTAAAAATTCTTGTGGTTGATGACGACCCGGCAATCCGAAATTTAATTCACCGTTTTTTAAGCCAGCAAGGTTATCAAGTTGAGTCTGGCGAGGACGGTCAGACTGGTCTGGAATTATTTGAGCAACTCAATCCTGACTTAGTAGTTCTAGATGTAAATTTACCCGATACTACTGGCTACAAACTGTGTCAAGAAATGCAAAGACGGACGGGCGTGTTTGTGTTGATGCTGACTTCCCGAACCGATGAAGCTGACAAAATGAAAGGGTTTGCCGAAGGTGCTGACGACTACATTACTAAACCTTTTAGTCTGGTGGAGATAGGAGCTCGCGTTGCAGCAATTTTGAAGCGCAAACGCATAGTTACTCCCACTGAGCAACAAAGTCTTACCTTTGGGGAGCTACTAATAGATCCAGTCCGCCGCGAAGTGATTCTCAACAATCAGATAGTGGCTTTGACTGCTTTAGAATTCGACTTGCTGTACTGTTTGGCCAGCAAACCCGGTCGCGTGTGGAGGCGATCGGAACTGCTGCAAGAAGTGTGGGACTACGAATATGTAGGAGCCGATCGCGTGGTGGATGTCCATATCGGTCAAATTCGCCGCAAAATTGAGCCAGACGCCAATCAAGTTTCGATGATTCAAACCGTCCGGGGAGTGGGTTACAAGTTTGAACCCACAACCTAGCAACATTCGGCAGAAGGCTGTAGGGCTTGTCATTACCCATATCTCCTGCAAACCCTCACGCGACGCGGGATACCGCCAGGGAATTCATTCCCTGGCTCATAGCATAAGTCGGTTAAAACCAACCCAGTTTCTGGTTGTTTTAGGAATGAAAATTTAATAACTTAAGCGATTACTCGATTACTCGTTACTTTCGCTCTGCCTGGTAATGCAGATCCGGAGGAAGAGCCTCCTTTGCTCTGGCAACATACAGGAGAGAGGACTGTAGGATGTGCTTAAGTAGCCCTGTCTGGCGTGTCTGCTGAGTCTGGAGAAAAGTCTCTCAAACACCTAAAATATCGTAGGAAAGTAGGGTGCCATAAGAGCGCACCGGCAAGCCCCCTGGCGGTGCGTCAAAAAGCATTGAAAAAGTAAACCAGTACGCATTTCGATGGGTATCAAGTCAACCGGTGCTTACGGCCCACCCTACAAATTACCAAATTTCAAGCATTTTCGGCACTAAAAAGCAAACTGGGCAGACACATTGACAGGGCTAGATGTGCTTAAGTTATTAAGTTTTCGATCCTAATCTCCCCATCTCCCATCTTTACCCTCGCCCGCGACTTGTCGGAATAACGTAGCCCAAGCAAGCCAAAGCGAGCCATCTCCCCTTCAGCTAGAACAGCAGGAACCTCACACGCTTACCGATCAAAGGTTAGTGTGAGAGGAATGCGCGTCAATCGATGGGGTTCAATACCCCGGAGATTGACAATTTTCTGATTAGCTCCCGGAGAAGCTCGCTCTGTTGCCTTTCCTTGATCTTGCAGTATTTTTTTAAGTGCAGCAGTTCTTCATCGGTTACTCGAAAATTAACCTGATTCATGTATTCTGTATATCTGTACGCTATAATCTTAGTATGAAATACACGTACCAGTACAAAGCACTTCCCATAACTGAACAAAAGCTAGAGCTAAATCTCTGGCTGCGGACTTGCCAATACTGGTACAACCGTCAACTGGGCGATAGGTTTGACTGGTGGAAACGCAATCGCTGTTATATAAATGCTTGTCCTTTAATCTGTCACCTGCCTGAGTTGCGAGAAAACCCCAACTATTATAGTCAAAAAAAATACCTACCTGAGCTCAAGACGGATCTTCTTACGGTGGGTTGGTCGTCTGAATTGCTGGACTTTTCACGGGTTCGGGCCAACACATTGCAGGAAGTCTGCAAGCGAGTCGATAGGGCGTTTGACCGTTTTCTGTCAGGCGACAGCAACAACAAGAGAAGTGGCAAGCCTCGATTTAAGTCTGCTGAGCGGTTTCGTTCAATCGTACTTGAAGGTGCAGGGCTTGAACTGCATTCTTGCTCACTGGGTGGTAAGTATTTGTTTCTCAAAATGCCTAAGTTGGGATTGTTAAAAGTGCGAATGCACAGAGATATTCCAGTTGGTGCAACTGCAAAGCAAGTACAACTGATCAAAAAAGCAGATAGCTGGTATGTCAATTTACGGTTAGACGATCCAACTGTACCGATGAACCCTGACGGAGTGGTTTTCAACTGGGACAGCGCTTTAGGTATGGATGCAGTCTTACACGAATCGGACTATCTGGCTACATCTGATGGCGAAAAATTGCCCTCGATTAAATCTTTTCGCAAGTCGCAAAAACGACTAGCCAAGGTTTCCAACCGTAAAGCAACTAAGAGAAAAGGTAGTCGTTCTCGTCGCAAATTGGCAAAACGTGAAGCTAGAGAGCATCAGCGAATTGCCAGAGCTAGACGCGATCATGCCTTCAAAACCGCTCATAAAGTTATAAGAACGGGCAAAACAGTATTCTTTTACGAGAATCTCAACCTGAAAGGGTTGAGCAAGCGCAACGCTGTCAAAGAAGACGAGCAGGGGAAATACCAGCCTAACGGTCAAGCAGCTAAGTCTGGACTGAACAAGTCCTGGAATGATGCTGCGTTTGGGCAATTCTTCACAATCCTGGAATACATAGCTGTAAAAGCTGGAGCCGTTGCGATTGGAGTGAACCCCGCCTACACCTCTCAATTACTTGCTTATCGAGATGAGTTCATCTTCACCGATTGCAGTATTCGTAAGTATTGGGATGAAATAGAAAATATTTGGGTTGATAGAGACATTAACGCTGCTATCAATATTAAAAGAGTCGGGCTGGGCGAGTTCCCGACTATAAACCGCCGTAAAGGGAAGATTGTTGTGGGTCATTCTACAACTAATAGTACCTTGAAGGAAGTTCTCTCTACTCTTCGGAGTTTGGAGAAGCCCACACTATATGCAAAGCATTAGTGTGTGGAGTCGTCACGAAGACGGAGTTACATTATTGCTGTGCAAGTCTTGAGGAGACTGAAACAGAGTTTCGAGATAAACTCTTGCAGCTTGGCGATAGCTGCGCGAAGCTTCCGGCGTACCGCTATCGGCATTCTGCAACAAAAACAGCGACAGGGATGCCGAGAATACTCGGTCTAGATCCCATTCGGGGTGAGTTTCCAGATAAATTTTGAGAGAATCGTGCAGCGTTTCGGGAATTTCGGCAAAAATACTGACTGTCGGGTTCATCATTTTTTTAGTCTCGCTCATAAATTGAAAATAGAACCCCCCTTTCGGCTGGATACAGGTGCAGACACAGCCGAAATTAGAGCGCTTTTTTTTAGGTCGGTCGCATCATTGTGCGTATCAGGAGGCTGGTTTGTCAATGTTGCGAAATATTACAAAGTCCTTTATATAAAAAAAAGATTTACCAAACAATCAGCCTTCTAGGGCTTTTTTTGTTACATATCTTTATGTCTGGGAATTTTTCTGAGGGATGTGGCAGTAGGTTAACACAATCCCCAATTCCGCAGCAAGATCCGACCGTGCCGTTAATTTCTGTGGAAAACTTTTTCAAATCTGTGGAAAACCTCGGACTTGCCTGTGGAAACGCTGTGGAATGTTTAGGGAAAAGTCACAGAAAAAATAAGAATTGCAAAGGGGATTAATTATTCATCGGCCATCGGTCATCGGTCATCGGTCATCGGTCATCGGTCATTGGTCACAGGGTGCAGAATCTTGAATCCCCCATTCGATGCCGATCCCATCGCTGCTCCGGGAGCCCGTCGCAAGAGGGCATTCGGAAACAAAAAGTGCGATCGACACAGAATTCTCTCCATACACTAGCCGGAAACACAACTTTTTGCCTATTAACTTCGGCCCGACGAGCAGATCCGTGGGACTCTACCTTCAACTAGAACAGCGCTCTGTCAGCGATCGGGCTTTTTCTCGCCTGAAAGATTTTGCCTGGGCGATCGGGTGCAAGTCGAGCGGAAAATTTAAGAGAGAAGTGTGACTGAAATCACAGGCACTTGCTAAACAAATTGCTGAGCATCTTTAAGTCAGCACACTTAGCATCGACATTAATACAGTGGCTTCTATAATTGTGTTTAAATGTTGTTCTGAAGCTGTGTTGTCCCGTCAGCAGATTGCCGGCAGATTCGCACTTTTAATCTGGCTTACTGCACTACGATCGCTGTTGAGCGTCGCACCTTAATTTAGAAATGTCCTATGGTTAAGCTAGGTCAATCCTCCTTTCGCCGTATTTTACTGTCGCGGATTTTGTTGCTCAGCGTGCCTGTTCTACTGGTGGGGGAGTATGTTACCTATCGCAAGGCACGATCGACGCTTCTGGAAACGGCTCGTCAAAACTTGACAGAAAGTGCAGTCAGAAAAGCAGAAACTAT
>Ga0335397_10006012_pt1 | contig 15753 bp, 16 predicted proteins | sample MAT04_FD_205740 | JGI IMG/M metagenome (GOLD analysis project Ga0335397, IMG submission 205740) | Freshwater microbial communities from Lake Fryxell liftoff mats and glacier meltwater in Antarctica - MAT-04 (spades assembly) (version 2) ... | reverse complement strand
AGTCGAGATAGCGGCGGAATTCTCGCTCGGTTACCGCCGGAGCGACTCCCCCGGAGCCGTCATCTTGAAGCGCCAGCCAGGTCGCCAGGTGCGTTTGCACGGTGCGATATAACCAGCGACTTAGCGCATGTTTTATCGCGCTTAGTCGAATGGCTATTGGTTTCATCAGAGCAGCGTGCGCTCGGGGCAACGGCGGCGGTAGACGGCGCTGCGTGGTGAGACGCAAGCGGCGGTGGCAGACATGGCAGTCCGGATCGGTGTCGGGACGTGAAACTGTATGTCCATCCAGCTACCGACGCAATCGCGACTGCAGATTGTAAAGGGCTGCTTCGTGATCCGAGACCTGCCGTTCAGAGAGGTACTTTCCACTGACTTTCACCGACCGCTGATGGTCGGTACTTGTCACACGACTCCGTACTGTGTCGGTCTGCTTTGCGTAGATTTCTGCCGTTGAGCCTGAGCGGGATCGTGCGTCGGCTCAGGGTCGATAGTGTTGGCCCTGCGCGGTCAGAGGGAGGCGGGTTATGCAAGGGCGCAAGAGGAAGAAGAGTAGTTTTTCCTTGAACGCAATAGGGGAAACAATCGTCCTCGTTTGTCACCACTCTTGTTCCAGTTAGCAATTGTTTGTATGCCAGGTTGAGAAAAATGTGGTCTGACCCCGTTGATGATCCTGCGCACTACCGCTGGACCAGTTATCGCCACAATGCACTCGGCCAATCCAACGCATACCTGACACCGTACCCGCTCTACCAGGCCGTTGGCCGGGATGACGCGGAAAGAGACGACCGCTTGTGGCTTTGCATGTCACGCAGCGGTGGAACAATGGCCGTCACGTCATTTGCCGCTGCGTTGAACATCTCGAAGCAATGTGAGGATTTCCGACGCGACCACATCGGGTTTGTCACTGTGGATGTAGTGTCCAGCACCCTCGACCGCACGTCGGGTTGCGCCGGGTAGAATAGTGAGCCAGTCACGCTCGAGTCGCTCGATCATGGTTCGGAATGCAGGTGTTTCCGTGAGGTCGTGGCGCGTTTGGGCGAGTATTCTTGTCGGCACACGCACGGTGAGAAGCCGCTGCGATTCTAGACACGAGGCTTGAGCGTCAAATTCAGCCCTCATCGCTGACGAAAACATGACCACCCTCAAGCCCGAAATGGTGGCAGCCGCAGTGGGCGCGTGTTGCTGCATTTGCGCCCAATGATCGGGGTGTGTCGGATCTAGTAGCAACATTCCAGCCACCTCCGCGGGGAAGAGCTTAGCAAAGGCGTACTGGTACTGTCCGCCTAGCGAGTGTCCGACCAGCAAATACGGTGGGGGCACGCCGACCGCGCGCAGCGTCTCCCGTAGTTCACGGGCGATGCTACAAGCGTCTCGCGCTTGCGCACGCGCAGCGCCGCTAGAACCATAGCCCGGACGGTCGTAGGCGAAGACGGACGTAGACTGCGGCAGGCGTTCAATGACTGCTGCCCAAGGCGACATCCCATCACCCAGCCCCGATTGGAAAACCACAGTTGGACCCGACGTTCCAGATTTAACGTACGCCATCTGAATCACTCCAACTTGAACGGTCTGCACGGGTGGCAGGGATGCACAACTTGCGAGCAGCAACGCAAGCGCAAGCGGCATGAAGCGGAAAAACCGGGGCTGGAGAGCGTAGACGCAGGACATTCGAAACCTTAACTTGTGAGAGTGTGCGAGATGCTAAATCACCAAAATGATATAAAAATGACGTACACCTATCGCGCGTAATTTCGTTTTCAGATCGATACGACATTAGGCGCGAAGCCGCAGACAGTGCAAACGCACGGCAAGGCGAAGCAACAACATGTCGGATTGATATGGAAATGGAACAAGCCCTCGTATTCAAGTAGTCCCAGCACCCCTTGAGCGGTTTCTACATCAATGCATTGACGCAAGTGGGACTCGGCCTGTGCTTCGCAGCGCATGCGTGTTCAGGGCGAATTTGCGCTTTTGCGAATTGCTCTGTGCATTCCAAGGCAAAAAGCCATTGACGACGGCTGTATTTCACGTTAACGAATAAGCCTGCAGTGGCGCTTGGCATGACCGAAGGGTCAAAAGGCGTGCAAAGTTGCCCACGATTGTGTACGCACCTGACGTGTCAGCATCATCCCCAACAACGTCACGTCAAGCGCTTTGCTGGAAAGAATAACCAGGCCAGTCTTCGCCTTCGTGTCTATGGATACATACGACGCGTAGCCGCCGACCAGACCGTTATGCCAGACCACCGATTGATTGCCGACAAACCTGTCGATGAACGTAGGTTGCATCCAGCCGATTCCAGTGTCGCCGCCAAACTGAGGAACGTGCATTTTCTTGAATGTCTGTGACATGGCGCTGCCGCCCTCAATATTCGCCCGGACAAAACGCATCATGTCATTCACATTGGAATTGAAAGCGCCAGCACCTGCAAGCGCCCGAAATGTCCATAGTGGGGCCGGTTCGCCAGAATCTGTATAGCCTTGAGCCAGATTCAACGTCATCTGTGGGGTCAGAGTAATCGCGGTATGACCCATGTTGAGCGGCGCAAGAATCTTCTCACTGACAAGCGACTCAAAGTTTCTCTTCGTGACGATTTCCAGAACGTGACCCAGTAAGCCCATGCCGAAATTGGAATACTCGAATTTTCCTGGCTCGCGTTTGTCTTCCGTGGTTTTTAGATACTCGAATATGTATTCTGGGCCAAGGTGTGCATAGGGGTTCTGCATCAGGTTTTCTTTGGCTACTAACTTGGTTGCCGCGCTCTCAAGCGGCTTTGGAATGCTGGGAAAACCCGAGGTATGGGTGACAAGTTGTTTCAGTGTGACCTCGCGCGCGGCGGTTGACAGCGCAACCGTATCGCCAATGAGCGCACCCAAGGTGTCATCCATTTTCACAACGCCTTCATCGCAAAGAAGCTGGAGCATTGATGCGGTGAAAAGCTTGCTCACCGACGCAATCTGGAAAACTGTGGAGGCATCCGCCGCAGCGCCACTTTCTTTGCTGACCGTGCCGTAGCCCTTGATGAATGATTCCCCATCCTTGAAGACGCCAATAACCAAACTGTACGTCCGATCCGCAATGCGGAGTTTGAGCATCTCCGAGTCGATAACCGCTTCAAGGTCCTTCTCGTCTGGCGCATTGTTCAGCCGGTATCTCAGATAAAAAGTTGCGGTCAAAGCCACTGCGGCGATCAGTGAAAGGGTGATGGCAAGTGTTTTCATGTGCTGCAGGGCCTTTTAACTCCGGTGCTGACGAGGGGAAGAAAAATCATGACGATCGTACCCGGCGCGTCCATCACCTCGAACAAACAGGCTCATTTGGTTTGGGTGTTTGTGGTCGTTCAAAAAACCAGTCCGAGGGGGAGTGGTGAACCCAAGTTTATACAGCGGCTCATTCAACAACGGTTCAGGTCGTGGCAAACACGATCTGTTCGTTGGGCACCTGGTTCAGGGGGCGCGCGGGCAATCGCAATACAAGCGCTGGCGCCTTCGATTACCCTTACCAAATGGGTGACCCCGCTACGCGTTCGATTGCGGGCCAGCCGGGTCGCCTGGCAGCGTTGCTCCTCCTTGCGGGGAACGACCACGCGCGCCGTTGCGCCTTGCCAGACTACCCGGCAGACCCACACTCGAACGCGTTCAACAGAGGATTCAAGGTTCAACAATCTCAGCTGTCCCCTCATCACGTTTCCTGGTGCCCATATTGATGCGTGTTGCCTTGCTCTCCCGCCTGCCGTTGTTTGCAGCGTTCGCCGCACTACTGTTGTTGGCCTGGGTTCTTTTCTATTGGATTTCGGCTTTTCTGGCGCCCACTCAACAAATGCAAGCGGCGGCAACTGCTCCCCCCTTTTTAAGCAAGGTATTGGCTGAAAAGGCGGTGGCTTTACGGCTGTTCGGTGGCGCCAACCCAGTGAACGTAGCAGCGCCGCCAGTCGCGACAATGTCGAATATCGGCGTACACGGTGTCTATGCCGGCCGAGATGGACGCTCCGGCTTGCCGTCCTGGTGCTGGATGGAAAACCGGTATCCGCAGTGGTTGGTCACGAATTCACCCCAGGCATGGTGCTGCAGCGGGTCTACCTGGACAGCGTTGAAATCTTGCGTGGCGGCCAGGTTGAAACAGCGCGTATGGCGACGGCCGCGATTCCAGTGCTGGGGCGGATTCCGCTGCCTGCAGCAAAGGGAGCTTCCGGCGTACTCCAGATGGCCGTGCATCAATTGGGACCAGGATCTTTTGTTTTGTCGCGCGAGGAAATGTTACAGACGTTGCATAGCCCCGATCAGTTACACATGCTAGGCGTTTACACGTCCAATCCCCTCGGTGGTGCGTTGCTTGAGCAAAGTCCGGTGGGCAGCTTGTCGGAGAAACTGGGTTTGAAAGTGGGCGATGTGATCACCCGAATCAATGGAAAACCCCTGGCCAGCCCAAGTGAGGTGGCACATCTCAATGAACAATTGACAAAGAATGAAAGCGCCAAAATGGATGTTTTGCGTGCCGGCAAAATAATCAATGTCGAAATCCAAGTGGAGCAATGATTAACACCATGAGCTGGCTGGCACCGAGCATCCACACGAACTGAAACAAGACAGAAAACCGTGAATCTTAACCATTGAATCCTGACTGCCAATCAAGATAATGATTTCTAGTTGACCATTGTCAATAATTTTTAAATCTGGGCAAAAATCCATAATAATTAACGACTTGGGTTGATATTTATGGTCACAATCATTCGACTTGATTCCTGTTTCATCCTTGCCGCATTGCTGGTAACGTGGCTTTTCATGCATCAAATAGCGAATAGATATTTTTCTTTCGAAATTTCCATTCCGCTTTATTGATGCCGGTGAATAGTTGAATTTTTCTCGGTTAAATCTCTGGAGGTAGAAAAGCATGAAGTTGTTCCACAACCCCATTTTATTTCGCGCAATCACCACCTTGGCCGTTTCCGTCACCTTTTCGCTGACCGCTCTCGCCCAGCAAGCCCAGCCCAATCCCTACCTGCAATACCAACCGCAACCCAAGACACAACCATTCACCTTGCCACAACTGGATATTCCTGACTTTCGCGGTCTCAACCTGCCGCTGATCGGCACCTTGATGCCGACACCGACCAAGCCCTACACCATGCGTCCGGCGATTCCGCAAGGGGTCAAGCGGCAGATGATGCAGATGATGATGCCGATGATGACCAACATGATGCGCATGTCGATGCCGGATGCGATGAACTGGATGGCTCACAAGATCAAGGTCAAGCCGGGCGTATCGTTCGATGATGTAATCCAATCGATGAATTTGCGCGCCAACCAACTCAACTTCAAGCACGTTGGCGAAAACCTGATGTACAAGGACTTCCATGCCGTGCTGGGCGACATGGACGCGCCGCGCATCGAGGTACACAGTTATTGCGACATCGCGGTAGGCCGTGACTTGCTCAAGATCAGCCCGGAATTCGTTGTCTTCCTGCCCTGCCGCATCGTCGTCATGGAAGACGGTGACAAGAACGTCTGGGTCTTGATGCTGGACTGGAACATGGACTGGGTGTCGGGCTATGAAGGACAGATGAACATCACTCCGGAACTCGTGCAAGGCGCCAAGGTGTTGCGTGACAAGATGGAAAACATCATGCAGGCGGGAGCTAACGGCGATCTCTGAGCGCCCCCCTTAACAAACTCATTTGACGCCAGAATTTGATGCCAGAATTTGATGCCAGAAGCAGGCCTGTGGTTACCCCCGCTTCTGGCGTCATAGCCCGACTCGGCACCCAGATCATTTTTACGGGCCGATAGATCAACATTCCGCAGCCGCCGAAGTCCAGCGGCGGGTTGCCCGGTTGCTCGTCGTTATAATGACAACCCGCTTTCCCTCTCCTGTTGCGCGCCCCATTTCCCATGTATCAAAGTTACTTCGGTCTCGCCGAAGCGCCCTTCTCCATCGCACCGGCCCCGCGTTATCTCTATATGAGCCAGCGTCATCAGGAGGCCTTGGCACATCTGCTGTATGGGGTGAACAGCGGCGGCGGTTTCGTCTTGCTGACTGGTGAGGTTGGCGCCGGCAAGACGACGGTTTGCCGCTGCTTGCTGGAACAGATTCCCGAAACCTGCGATGTGGCTTACATCTTCAATCCCAAGCTGACGGTGGAAGAACTGCTGTCCTCGATCTGCGTCGAGTTCGGCATCGCCCACCCGCCGGGCAACAGCAGCATCAAGGTATTCGTCGACTGCATCAACACGCATCTGCTCGATGCGCACGCGCGCGGCAGGCATGCGGTGCTGATCATCGACGAAGCGCAGAACCTTTCCGCCGATGTGTTGGAGCAGATGCGGCTGCTGACCAATCTGGAAACCAATGAACGCAAGCTGTTGCAGATCATCCTGATCGGCCAGCCGGAACTGGCATCGATGCTGGAACGGCCGGAACTCAAACAATTGTCTCAGCGCATCGTGGCTCGCTACCATTTGGGTGCGTTGAGCAAATCAGAAGTCGCGGCCTACATCCGGCATCGACTTGAAATCGCTGGCACACAGAAAACGTTATTTCCCGCTTATCTGACTCGCCGTTTATATCAAACCAGCGGTGGCGTACCTCGCGTCATCAACGTTCTATGCGATCGCGCGCTATTGGGCGCTTATGTCCAGGGCAAAGATCGTGTCGATCGAAAAACCCTGGCACAAGCCGAACGCGAAATTCTGCAAACACCATCAACACAGCGGCGCAACCGACAGCGTGTTTATGCCATCGCTCTGCTTGGTTTGGTGGGGATTCTGGTGGGAGTCGGCTGGCTGGCTGGGCTGCTTTGGCCAACTTCGACGCCCACTCCAGGGCAAGCGCCACCTCAAGCAAGCATCCCCACAACCGCGCCCACAACCGCGCCCAAACCCGTCCAGGCCTTGGCCAGAGAAGCGAGCCCGACGCCACCTGCGCTGACCAACCTCAGTTGGCCTGCCTCGATTCCAATTTCGCGCAGTGATGCGCTGGCGCACGCCGCCTTGTTCACGGCCTGGGGAGCCCGCTATCAAGCCGGCGATCCATGCCGGCAAGCTGCAGCGATCGGCCTGCGTTGTCGCAGCGAGCGCGGTAGCCTGGTCGAACTCCGCCAACTCAACCTGCCGGCAGTGCTGACCTTGCGCGATGCGCAGGGACACGCATATCAGGCCACGTTGCTCGGACTCGCCGCCGAATACGCCTCGCTGACGATTGGCGAAACCCGCGTCAACGTGAGTCTGAGTGCACTTGCCAGACACTGGACGGGTGATTACCGCCTGTTCTGGCGCGCCCCTGCTGCGGTACAGGAAACGCTGCGACCCGGCGCGAGTGGCGCTGGGGTGGCCTGGGTAATCAACCAACTCGCCAAGATTGAAGGGCGAACCCAGACCGGTATTGCAACAGCCATTGAAACGACGTTTGAATCGACGCTTGAAACTGCTGTCTTCGACGATGCATTGAGCGCACGAATCAAACAGTTTCAGCGATCACGCGGACTGAATCCCGATGGCAACGTCGGCCCCAATACGCTGATCCATCTGCTGGGCGAGTCAGACGCCTCTGCGCCCAGACTGCTCATCAATCGGAATTTATAGTGCCATGTCATACATTCTTGATGCGCTGAAAAAATCTGATCAACAACGCCAGCATGCCACGGTACCCACGTTGTCAACTGCGCACTCAGTTGCACAAGCGCCGAAACAACCCCAATTCGGTCTGTATGCCCTGCTTGCGGCCATATTGATCGGCGCGGGAATGGTGATTGGTTGGCTGCAACCTTGGCGCGCCACCCCGCCGCAAAATGTTCAGATCGAGCCGGTTGCCCCAATTAATGCAACCGCCCCGGCAACAGATATTCCGGTTTCTGAAATGCATTCGGCTGCCTTGGCATTGCCTGCCAGGCAGCCAATAGAATCGAAACCTGCGGCAACCCCAGAGATCCCAACGCGAATTCAACCAGCAACATCAGCTCCAACATCCGCTGACAATCCCGTTCCAGCGCCAGCCATAGAGCACCCCGCCCCGGCTCCGGCAGCACCTGAAACGCAAGTGCTGAAGCAAAGTGAACTCCCGAGCGAGATTCAGCAGCGCTTGCCCAACCTGGTGATCGCCTTCCATCAATATTCAAGATCGCCCTCCGAGCGTCGCGTCATGATCAACAACATCTTGCTGCGGCAAGGCGAATTCATCACCCCCGACCTGAAACTGGAGCAGATCACCCCGGAAGGCATGGTTCTCGGCTTCCAGGGCTATCACATCTCGCGTGGCGTTCGCTGAAAAACACGCTTTTGATTGCTTCCAAGAAACCTTTGTCAACAAACCGGGATGGGCGAAGCAATCGATCATGCCTGGCATCATTCCCGAAAACTTCTTCTCAACTTCATTTCACCATGACTCGTCAAACTCCCCGCCCCACTCCCGTTGCCGCCGCCGCCCTCCTGAGCCTTTTACTGCTGGGCGGTTGCGCCACCGAAAAAGCCCTGCTGACCCAGACCCAGCCGCTGCAGGATCGCATCGATCGGGTCGAACAGAATCTCGTCGCCAGCAACGAAGCCGGCTTGCGCAGCGTCGAAAACCGTGCTCAGGAGCTTGCGCGGCAACAAGCCGAGCTTGCCCGCCAATTGGCGTCTGTCCAGGTTGGGCTGGATAAACTGGGCGATCAAGTCAAGCTGAACGAATCGCGCCTGCTGCAATCGCAAGCCGACCTGGAAGCGCAGGATGTGCAGCTGAGTACACGCATTGGCGGGCTGGAAAAGCAGATGGATCAAACCGCGGCCCGGGTTCAATCCGCGCTGAGTGATATCGCCAACCTGCAAAGCCGGCAAATGCAGATGGCCTCGGCCGACAGCGCGATGAGCGACCGGCTGGCGGGGGTAGAACAGCGAGTCGAAACAGCCGCACGTCAGATGCGGGAAGTTGCCAGCGAGGTTGCCAGCGAGGTTGCCAGCGATACCACCAAACAAACCAGCGCGTTACAGGCCAGGCAGGACGTTGCAGACAAGAGCGCCACGCTAAATGACGCCGTGCTGAAGCAGCGCCTGCTGACGGCGGAGAAAAAACTGGAGTCGGTCTCCGCTCTGGTCCAGGAGGCTTTGGCGCTGGCCGCGAAGGAGATTTTTCTGGCCAACGGCAAGGAAGCGTTCACCGTCTTGCTGACCGATGACAAGGTGCTGTATCCGCAGAACGACCCCAATCTCGACCCGAAGGATGTGGCGAAGCTGAATCAATTGGCTGCCAACCTGACCAAGCTGGATCAGGAATATCACCTGGACATCCAGGGCCACACCGCCAACACCAGCACCGATGACAACAATTACAGCCTGGGCAAGGCGCGCGCCGAAGTCGTCAAGCGCCACTTGCACGAGAAACTCGGCATCTCGATCAACCGCATGTCGACCATTTCATTTGGCGCAAACAAACCGCTGAATGACAGCAATGGCCAGAACCGGCGCATATTCATCCGGGTGCTGGTGCTGAAGTAAATGCGGGTGACCCAATCCACTGGACCCCGGCTTTCGCCGGGGTGACGGTTTCAAATATATTCAGGCCGGATCAATAATTGTCTTTGAAACGCTTGCCTTCGACCCCAAGTTTGCGCATTTTCGAGCGCAAGGTATGCGGATTCAGTGCCAGCAATCGCGCCGCACCGAAGGGGCCTTCGACGCGGCCGTGACATTGTTCGAGGGCGGATTCGATATGCATTCGAATCACGTCCTCCAAGCTTGAAGCCGGCTGTATCAAAGCCTGCCTGGCCGCCGGCGCAACGAATTCAGGGGCGACTCCGAGCGCCCTCGCCACTTCCAGGTGACGCCCATCACCCAGAATGGCGGCACGTTCGATCACCGAGGAAAACTCACGAATATTCCCCGGCCAGGCATAGGCTGTGAGCAAAGTCAGGTCAGCCGCATCCGGCATGCGTGGCGGCAAGCCCAGGCGTTCGGCGGCGCGCAGCGAGAAATGCGCCGCTAAAGCCGGAATGTCCTGCAAGCGCTCACGCAACGGCGGCAACGGAATTGGAAATACCGCGACGCGGAACCACAGGTCTTCGCGGAAGCCACCCTCACGCACCGCTTGACGCAAGTCGCGGTTGGTCGCGGCGACCAAGCGCACATCGACATTCAGGCTGCGTTCGCCGCCGACGCGCTGAAAACTGCCGTCCTGCAACACGCGCAACAAACGCACTTGCGCGGCGAGCGGCAATTCTCCGATTTCATCCAGGAACAGCGTGCCGCCATCGGCGCGCTCGAACCAGCCTTTGCGGGTGCCGACCGCACCGGTAAAACTGCCGCGCTCATGGCCGAACAGTTCGGAGTCGATCAATTCATGCGGAATGGCGCCGCAATTGACGCGCAGGATCGGGCCGTTGGCGCGACGCGAATGCGCATGCACGGCGCGCGCGACAACCTCCTTGCCGGTGCCGGTTTCGCCCAGGATCAGCACCGGGGCATCCGACCGCGCAACTTGCCTCACTGCCGCCATCACCTCGCGCAAGCCTTGATCGGCGCCGACAATGGCTTCATTGAGACCGGCGCGCTTGAGCCGGAAGGTTTTGCGCTCCTCGCCTAAACGCAAGATCAACTGACGCGCCGCCGGACCCAGGTTTTTGCCGAGTTCGACCAGAAAATCGTCAATCTGCGCGTCATTGCCAGCACATTGCTCGGCAAGGTCTTCCAGGCTGCGCAAGCCATTCGAATTCTGTTTTATTTCATTGGTAGCCATCTTATTTCCTTGTTTTTCCGTGCCATATCCAATTTATAGAACTAAATTGGGCAAATAACCGGCTTGCCGGCGCATGGCACGGCTTATGCAAGACAACAGCGCCCGCAACCTGAAGGAGTCGATCATGCCCGCGTTGTCAAAAACCCACTTCTCACAACCCCACTTCTCGCTCAGCGCCCTGCCCCCGCTGTCCAGCCGGCGCACCCGGTTGTGGCTGCTGTTGGTTGGCGGTGTCACTGGCCTGCTGCTCACGCTGCATTACTTGCCCGGCTGGGAGACGCCGACGCAAGCGACGTTGGGCTTGCCGACGCTCAGTGTGCTGGCCATTTTTCTCGCCGCGCTGACTTGCGAGTACATGGATTCCAGCCTCGGCATGGGTTACGGCACCACATTGACGCCAGTGCTGTTGCTGGCCGGATTCGAGCCTCTGCAAATCGTGCCGGCGGTATTGTTGAGCGAATTGATGACCGGCCTCACCGCCGGCCTGCTGCATCAACGCGACGGCAATGTCGACTTTCTGCACGACGCGCGCGCCCGCAAAACCACGCTGCTGCTTGGCAGCTTGAGCGGTGTCGGTGCTTTGCTGGCGGTCTGGGTGGCAATCAGCATTTCCAAGTTCTGGCTTGGTCTGTTCATCACCGCGATCATCCTGGCGATGGGCGTCATCATCCTGCTCACCCGCAATCGGCAAGTGCCCTATCGCGCCAGCGGCATCGTCGCTGTCGGCGCCGTGGCAGCGTTCAACAAAGGTTTGTCCGGCGGCGGTTATGGTCCGCTGGTCACCGCTGGCCAGGTCGTTTCCGGCCTGCCCGCGAAACACGCGGTGGCCGTCACTTCAGTCGCGGAATCATTGACCTGCCTGATCGGCCTGCTGGGCTACCTTGCCATGGGCAAGCAGATCGCCTGGGAACTGGCCATGCCGCTAACGCTGGGCGCGTTGCTGTCAGTGCCAATGGCGACGTTGACGATAAAACGCACGACCGAAGCGGGCCTGCGCGGCGTAGTCGGCGGGGTGACACTGATCCTGGGCGGCGTGGCGCTGTTGAAGTTGTTGTGACGAAACGGGACAAATGCCGATCGAATCGACGCGTCTTACCCCGCCTTGCCCCGTTTTATCCCACTTCCGGCAATTCATCCCACTGCGTCGTATAGGCCGGCGACTTGCGTTCGCGCTTCATGCGCCAGTCCTGCCGCATGCCTTCTGCCGCCGAGCGCAATGTGCCGCTGCCATAGGTGGCGTTGATGCGGTCCATCACCTGCATCAGTGCGCCGCGATCAACATGGTTGGTGAACAGGCCAAGTTGCGCCTGCGCGCGCGGGCGCAGATCGAGCAAAGCGACGCCGGCTTTCTGGTAGGCGAATCCGGGTTTGTAGATGCGGCGCAGGCCCCAGTGCGCGGCGCGGATCAGGCGCGGCGTGTCGTCGGTCGCTTCCGGCAGCGGAATGGTCAGGCCGCGCTGGTATTGCGGTGCATTGGCCTTGAACGGGTTGGTACGGATATAGACCTGCAACATGCCGGCCAGCGAACCCTGCCGGCGCAATTTCTCCGCCGCGCGGCCGACATACAGCGCCACCGCTTCGGCCAGGCTGGGCAAGTCATAAACGTAAGCGCCGAACGAGCGCGACGACATGATCTCGCGCTTGTTCGGCGCTACCGCTTCCAGGCTCAGGCAGGACGTGCCGTTGAGTTCGCGCACGGTGCGTTCCAGCACCACCGAAAACGCCTGGCGCAGCGTTTCCGGATCGGACCGACGCAAATCTTCCACGCTCTGAATGCCGCGCTGGTTGAGCTGTTCAGTCAAGCGCCGTCCCACGCCCCAGACTTCGTTGACCGGCAACGCGGCGAAGACGCGGGCGCGTTGCGCGCTGTCGAGCCGGGTCAGATCGCAGACGCTGTCCTGCCCGGCCAGATTTTTCTTGGCGCAATGGTTGGCCAGCTTCGCCAGCGTCTTGGTTTCGGCAATGCCGACGCAGACCGGAATACCGACCCATTGCCGCACCTGCCGCCGCATGCGTTGCGCGTATTCAACCAGGTCGCGCCGCTCGAAGCCGTTCAGGCCAAGGAAACATTCGTCGATGGAATACACCTCCTGTTCCGGCGAATAGGCGGCCAGCACGTTCATCATGCGGCTGCTCATGTCGGCATACAGGCTGTAGTTGCTGGAAAACGCGCGGATACCGTGCTTTTCCGCCAGTTCGCGAATCTGATACCAGGGCACGCCCATCTTCACACCGAGCGCCTTCACCTCATTGCTGCGCGCCACCACGCAACCATCGTTGTTCGACAGCACCACCACCGGGGTGTGCGCCAGCGCCGGGTTGAACACCCGCTCGCAGGAAACGTAGAAATTGTTGCCGTCGATCAGCGCGAACATGAACCCGTCTTAACGCGAAACACAAGCAAACCGGGGTAGGAGTGTCCGCTTGCGGCCCGAAACTCGCGTGCGTTGTGATTCGGGCCGCAAGCGGACCCTCCTACGGGAGTTGATCATCCGGAGTGGCGTATCTGCCATGGCAATCAGCACACCGTATGCACGGAACTGGTCACCACGCCCCAGATGCGCAATTCCTGACCTTCCTTGAAGCGGATCACCGGATACGCCGGGTTGTCCGGATGCAATTCCGGCTTGTCACCGCCCAGACGCAGCCGCTTGATGGTCAACGCGCCATCGACTTCGGCGACCACGACGCTGCCATCCCGCGCCTCAAGCGAGCGATCCACCACAATCAGATCGCCATGATGGATGCCGGCGCCCTGCATCGAATCGCCTTTGACGCGCAGGAAATAGGTGGCCTCCTGACGCTGGATCAAGAGTTCGTTGAGGTCGAGGCGCGCCTCGATGTAATCGTCCGCCGGTGACGGAAAGCCGGCTGGAATGCGGCTGGCAAACAGCGGAATCGGCCGGTGCGCGGGGGCGGTGGCGGGAAGGATGCAGTCGCAATGTGGCATGGTCGATCGCATGGTCAATCAATAGCGCCGGAAGCTGCCGGTCACCACACCGTAAATTTCCAGTTGGCCTTCCGGACGGATCGGCGCGTAGGCGATGTTGCCCGGCTTGAGATAGAAACCGCGCGCATCCTGCGCCAGATATTTCACCGTGAACTGGTTGTCGACGATGGCGACGACGATGTCGCCCACCCGCGCCGGCGCACCGCGATCCACCACCAGATTGTCGCCTTCCAGCAGCCCGGCATCCTGCATCGAATCGCCGCGCACGCTGAGCAACACGGTACGGCTCGGCTGACGCACCAGATAGCGGTCGATGGCAATGCTGTCCTGGCCGGTATCGTTGGCCGCCTGCGGCAGACCGGCGCGCACGCTATCGACCAGCGGCCGCGCAAAGAAAGCTTCGCCCGGCGCCAGCCGCCGGTCCGGCGTGCGCTGGATCAACTCGGCTTCGGCCAGACGGTCGATCAGCGCCGAAACCGACGACTTGGAACGCAAACCGACCAGTTCTCCAATGCGCGCGTAGGACGGCAGCGCACCGTGCGCGGCGTAGTAATCCTGAAGTTGGGTGAGGTAGTCGAAGTCGGTGGGCATGGCAGTCTTTATCGAACGATCGTTCGATAAAGACTAGGGCGGTTGCGGGGCAGCGTCAATCTTTTGCGAACTTGCTGATCAATGCATCACCCATGCAGTACTGAGTAGACAAGGCAAGACGCAATCCTGCTTGCAGCCAGGACTGAAAATGGTTATACAACAATATAACTTTATGTCCTGTGGAGGATCGTCATGCATACAACCAATCTGCGCAAGGTCGGCGGTTCAGTCATGTTGGCTGTCCCACCGGCATTTTTGGATCAATTGCATTTGCAAGTTGGCGCAACGGTCGGCGTATCCGTTGCCGATGGCTGTTTGGTGGTCGATCCCAAGCCTCGACCGCGCTACACGCTGGCGGAACTGCTCGCTGTCTCCGATTACTCGCAACCGCAACCGACTGAAGAGCGGGAGTGGGTCGATGCGCCTGTCGCAGGCGGCGAACTGATATGAAGCGGGGCGACATCTATCTGGTGTCGCCAGATCCGAGCGAAGGCCACGAACAGCATGGCAGCCGCCCTGTTCTGGTCGTGTCGCCGGAAGCGTTCAACTCAGCCACGAAGTTGCCGGTGATCTGCCCGATCACGAACGGTGGCGACTTCGCACGTCGCCTTGGATTTTCCGTCACTGTGACAGGCATCAAGACCACTGGCGTCATTCGCTGTGACCAACCCCGTGTACTTGATCTGGCTGCCCGCAACGCCCGCAAGGTAGACACCTTGCCCGCGCCACTCATGGATGAAGTGCTGGCAAAGATCGCCACGCTCTTCGAGTAAACCCAAGCCGAGTCGACCCAAGCCGAATCCACCTGGAAAACCTCTGTTGACCATAGATTCATCTCCGGGAAGCTGTGTGAAAACTGGCGAGTGGCCGGTTTCTCCATGCACCCATTGGGTGAGGCAACAAGGCTGTAGGAAATACCGCTTGCGGGCCGATCCCACCACGTTCGCGCCGCAAGCGGACGCTCCTACGACCCGGTCAACTGCCGGATTCAGGTTCAACCCAAACCCGGAGGCAGATTGGCGGCGGCGTCAGCCCCCTACCCTACCGGCAACGCCGTCTTGTCGATCACCCGGCGCAGCACGAAGCTGGAATGCACGCCGGTGATGCCTTCGATGCGGGTGATGCGGTTGAGCAGCAGCGTCTGGTAGGCATCCATGTCCTTCACCACCACCTTGAGTTGGTAATCAGCGGCCTGGCCGGTGATCAGCAGGCACTCCATGACTTCCGGAATTTCGCTGATCTGCTGCTCGAAGCGTTCGAAGCGCTCCGGCGTGTGGCGGTCCATCGAGAGATGGATCAAGGCCATCAGCGACAGGCCGAGCGCCTTGGCATCGAGCAGCGCGCGGTAGCCGGTGATCAGGCCGGACTCCTCCAGCGCGCGCACTCGGCGCAAACAGGGCGACGGCGACAGGCCGATGCGGTCGGCCAGGTCCTGGTTGCTGATGCGGCCGTCTTCCTGCAAGACGGCAAGAATCTGGCGGTCGTAACGGTCGAGTTGCATGGAATTGCTA
>Ga0335397_10005997_pt1 | contig 15772 bp, 16 predicted proteins | sample MAT04_FD_205740 | JGI IMG/M metagenome (GOLD analysis project Ga0335397, IMG submission 205740) | Freshwater microbial communities from Lake Fryxell liftoff mats and glacier meltwater in Antarctica - MAT-04 (spades assembly) (version 2) ... | reverse complement strand
AATTGGCATTTATGCCATTCACTATTGTTATAAATTTTCACCTGAAAATGAATTTATTATAGCTCCGTCGTATATGAATATCAAACACAAGGGTATTGGCCATACGGATGCTCCGGGCTTTATAATTGGTTACAGGAGATATTTGTGGTGAAACCTGCATATCGATTACCAGTTGATGCCAATGTGGGATCGTTATCACGATATAAAAGAAAATGTAATTTACCCCGTTGGTTTTGATTTATGGAATGAGTTCAGGCTGGGCTATGCTTTTGATTTTAAAATCCGGAAGCAAACCTTGTTCCTGAATGTGCAGTGGCCGCTGGGATTTGCTCTTTATTCCGATCCGAAGGGGAAGCCGGAGTCCTTTAAACAAAAAGCAAAGAAAGACCCGCTTTTTTATTTTCCTCCGCTTTTCTTTGTTGGGATACGATTTTAAATCCCAAAAGTAAAAAACTCACTTTGCGGAAATAATTGACCCGGTTTTCCGGAAGATGAATAAACTCTGATACCCGGAAGAAAATAGAACGACTACTGTTTAATAAACCCATTTACAACACAATATGAAATATCTCTTTGCAACTTTGATTTTCATCCATGGAGCCATCCATCTGATGGGATTTTTAAAGGCATTTAACCTGGCTCAACTGGAGCAAATGAATGCAGGTATCTCTAAAATATCCGGAATTGTCTGGTTACTGGTATTCGTCCTTTTTATGGCTATAGGTATCGCTTTTCTAGCCAAAGCGGAATGGTGGTTCTGGCTGGGGATAGTTGCAGCGGCAATTTCAACAGTTCTTATAATTATGGTGTGGAAGGATGCCAGGTTTGGGACCATTGCCAACATTATTATAGTAGTTGTGGCTGTTTTGGCATTTGGAAGTGTCCGCTTCGAAAACCAATTTAAGAAAGATGTAAATGATAACCTTCGCTGGACCAATACCTTGCCAACAGAAATACTCACGGCAACAGATCTTCAGCCGTTACCTGAACCGGTGCAACGCTATCTGAAATACTCGGGAGTTGTAAATAAGCCCAAAGTAAAAAATGTTCGTGTTGTCTTCGAAGGCAAAATGCGCGAAAAGGGCAAAGATTGGTTTCCATTCACAACTTTACAGTATAATTTTTTCGATGAACCTGCTCGTCTCTTTTTCATGAAAGCAAAGATGTTCGGTGTAACCGTTCCGGGTTATCACAGGTACAGCAAGGCAACGGCTACTATGGATATCCGCTTGTTCGGATTATTATCAGTGATAAACATTGCTGGCGAAAGTATGAATAAAACAGAAACAGTAACACTTTTCAATGACATGTGCCTAATAGCACCAGCTACGCTGTTAGATAAGCGGATTGAATGGAAAGCAATTGACAGTGCTACCGCTGAAGCTGTTTTTACCAACCGGGGAATTTCAATCGAGGCAGTTTTGTATTTCAATCCTGCCGGACAGCTTATTAATTTTACTTCCGATGACCGTACTGCTGTTTCCGATATGAAGCAATACCGGTTCTCAACCCCTGTTTCTGAATATAAAACCATAAATGGGTCAAATATTATGACCTATGGAGAAACAGTCTGGCATTATCCCGATGGCGAATTTGTTTACGGGAAATTTAAACTCAAAGAAATTAAGTACAATGTGAATAAATTGGAATAAGATTAAAATTTAAACCAAGATTTATCTAAAATAAGTGACATAAACTATCAGTGTCCTTATATTCAACCCGGATTGAAATTAAAGTTTTTATGCGTCAGCATGAGAATTGATAAAAATATTTTTGATACAGTCTTTTAATAATTTAAATTTTATATCATGAATGAATTTGAACAATACTTTTTACCATTGAGCATACTGTTAATTCCTTTGTTATTTCTTGCTTATTTTATTTTTTTCAGGCCATGGCAGTTAAAATGGGGAGCCACAGCAATTGAAATTAAACGGCCAATGCCCGGGGATGAAATTATTGCGAAACCTACCTTCAATGCTACCAGAGCAGCAACAATCAATGCGATTGCTGAAAATATTTATCCGTGGATAATTCAAATGGGTGTTACACGAGCAGGGTGGTATAGCTATGACTTGTTGGATACATTGCTTATTATTTTCGGGCTGGCGATTGTTTCGGCATTGTATAACCTTACCTTGCCAAAAAAAGCAAAAACCGTTGAGCATTTATGTGGTGGGACAAAATGAATTTTTTAAAGTCTGCTGAAAAGGCGCTTTACGAAAAGAATTTTACGGGTACAACCTTGTACTTAGGCATAGCCAATACGATAGAAGAAGGCATGGATATTAAAAAAATTCAAAAGGATTCCTCCATTGAAACCCGGCATATACGTTCTATTTTAACTTTGGATCAATACATCAAAAGCCAGAAGCAGAACGGACTGAGGTACGAAAGCAAATATTACAGCAATGATGATCACAGTTCCGTACCACTCATTGCAGAGTATGACGCCCTTCGTTTTATTTTTGAAAAGTACCGTTTAAAACTGTCGCGGAAAGATTGTATGGATTCAACAATGGCTTTTGTCGATAATTATGAAAAACATTACGAGGATGTATCACAATTATTTGGATATAAAGTAAAACCGCCTGAAGATCAGATTAATGGAATGGACTGACAGCTTTTGCAGATGAAGCAATATGAAAAAGCAGGTAGATTTTTTAAAATGAATGCAGATAATTATCCGGAAAGCTTTAATGTGTATGATTCTTATTGCGACTATTTTGAAGCAACAGGCGATAAGCTAAAGGCAAGGGAGAATTATGGAAAGGCTTTATCTATTAAGGAATCTGCAGAAACAAGAAAAAAGTTAGCGAAATTACTGAAGTAAAATAAACGTTTTTATTCTTGGCATTGCCAAAAGTGTTTTTTCTTTTTAAACAGATTTTTAGTATTCAAAATATTGGTTTAAAGAATCTTATGATATTTCGTATGCGATTTCATGGCTTTCAGTGCCAAATTTTCACCTTCAACAACTCATTTTCCGCATTCGGCGATTTGTTTCGGGCATTCGCCGATTTTAGTTTTACTACCTTTTAAAGCTGGTATATCTTTGTATCGTTTTAATAACAGTACGCGTTCAGATTTTTTAAGAAATCATTAACAAAACAGAATGTAACTTTTTAAATCAGTTACCGTCATAAACATATAACAAACGAACTAAACTATAAACAACCTCGAAAGAGATAAAAACATAAAAAATGAAAACAAACAGATTAAGCTCAACTTTAACTTCACTGATCATAGTGCTGTTTATGTCAGTAACCTCAATAGCAGATCCTTCAGTCGGCATAAGCGGTGATTTGACAATATCGACAACAAAAAAGGATATTACCACTGTAAAGAATTCATCTTTAAATGCATACGCCGGAAACGAGTTCAGCTACCTGCGATTCGATGTAAATAACTTTATCAACAAAAATGCAGAAGTGTTTACCCAAAGTTCAATGGATTATCTTCGTTTCGATGTAAACAACTTTATAAACGGCAGTTCAGATGAAATTACTCAAATGCCAGTGAATGATTTTAATTACCTGCGCTTCGATGTAAATAACTTTATTGGAAGCAATAATGCTGACTTGAATGAATTACCGGTAAATGAGTTCGATTACCTGCGTTTTGATGTAAACAAATTTGCCTCTTCAGATTTGGGAGAAACATTGGAAATTCCTCAACTATAATGATGTTGCCGGTTAAAGTGACCGGCAATATTTCCTTATATCCTCAGTCCTGCTAACAGCAGGACTTTTTTAGTGTGTCGGGCAGAGTCGTATTTTCAGGGAATCGACATTCTTTCCAGATAAAATTTTAAATGAAAAAATTACTAAATGATGAAAATTGTGTTTTAAAGGCAGTGTTTTTTAATTTTACTCATACAACGTTTTGTCAAATTAGATGTCTATGTTCTATTGGGGTTTGACCTGTCTTTTGTTTGAATAATTTATTGAAATATTGAGGATATTCAAATCTTAAATTATATTTCATTTACCGTTTTATTAGTATTATTTAGACAGTTTTTCGCTTCTTCAATAAGGTAAAAATGTATTTGCTGTAATAGTCCGATAGTTCCACTATAAAATTCAGAAATAAACACAGATCGTTACCCATTTTTTAAAAAACGCTTTTTTGTAACCCTGCGCTTCGGCATCGCTTATCAATCTGAAACTCTTTATCCCCGCAACAATTCTAATCCCTCAACTTCAAAAACACCTCTGAATCCATGAACCCTTCGTTACGAACAAACTTTTTAAACTGTCGGCGGGTTGGCGATAAAACACAGGGTGTTGTATCCTGGCTGCTTTCGGCAATAGCTTTAAGTTGAGAAAGATCTTCTTTCGGACTGATATCACTTAAGATTATCTTGCCGCGGGAGGGTTCGAGTTCTTTCACTTCCCAATTTGCTTCCGACCTGTAAATATTCACAAAATAATATCCTTTGAATTTTTTAAGCACATTGTGTTTATCAAATTTAAACAGAGTATCAACCTCATTAACGTGCATCACAATTGAATCGCCTTCTATCCGTATAAGTTGTCCCTGATTTGTTTTCAGGTCAAATAAGCTGTCGCCGATAATTTGCTGAGTACTATCAAGCTGGCTCAGGTGTAGTTTCTCATTAAAATCATAAATCCTGATCATCGAATTGGATGTAATCCACAGAAAAGTACTGTCTTGCGAACTCAGGTATTTTCCCTGTATCCGTTGAGGAAATCTGTCGATTGCAGAAACATCTTTCGGCTGTGGTTCTGTAAATGTTACCGGAGGCTGGCATGCAGACAAAAATAGTGCGGCCATAATAAGCGAAAAGCACGATAGTTTTTGCATAGATGAATAGAATTTGATTAGTAACGCTGATCGCATTCAGGAAAGTATAAAATCACTAAATTTTCAGGAGAGTAAAGTTAGTAAAAATTGACGCGTTTCAATTTTCAGAAACAAGAAACTTTATTAAAGCTGATTTTCGAATATTTTTTAAAATAATATCCTGATTATTACTAATTTCATGGCTTAATTATTAGCCTGAAAATGGATAAAACTGAACCCCTCATTGAGCAGGAATGGCTTAATGTATTGCGACCGGAATTTGCAAAACCCTACTTTAACGAACTGAAATCCTTCCTGTTGGAAGAAAAAAAGCTTTACAGGGTTTATCCGCCCGGGAATCGCATATTTGCGGCTTTCGATTATGCGCCTTTCAGCAAAGTGAAAGTAGTTATCCTTGGGCAGGATCCTTATCATGGTGATGGCCAGGCACATGGACTCTGTTTCTCGGTGCCTGATGGTATTCCTTTTCCACCATCACTTGTAAATATATATAAAGAACTAACCACCGATCTCGGAATTCCCATGCCTAAATCGGGAAACCTTGAAAAATGGGCAAAACAGGGTGTTCTTTTATTGAATGCAACATTCACTGTTCGTGCCAACCAGGCTGGATCGCACCAGCGGCACGGATGGGAAAATTTTACGGATGAGGTGATCAGACAACTCTCAGCCAGGCATTCAGGATTGGTTTTTATTCTCTGGGGTAGCTACGCTCAGGCTAAAGAAGCGTTGATTGATACAACTAAACATTTCGTTTTAAAAGCGGTGCATCCTTCTCCCCTATCTGTTTACCGGGGTTTTTTCGGATGTAGGCATTTTTCAAAAACGAATGAATTGCTTGTAAAAGCTGGGAAAGAGCCGGTTGATTGGAGATTGGAGTAGGATTTGGGAAAGAATAATTAGACAATTAGACAATTCGGTTATTCGGCAATTTGGCAATTCAATAATCTGAAACTGTCACTGCAAGGAATCGTTGCCAGGAGGAATGACAAAGTATTGAACTTTCAAACTGTCACACTGAGCGAAGTCGAAGTGTCAAACTTTTCAAACTGTCACACTGTGCGAAGTCGAAGTGTCAAACTCTTCAAACTCTTCAAACTCTTCAAACTGTCACACTGAGCGAAGTCGAAGTGTCAAACCCTTCAAACTGTCACACTGAGCGAAGTCGAAGTGTCAAACTCTTCAAACTCTTCAAACTGTCACACTGAGCGAAGTCGAAGTGTCAAACTCTTCAAACTGTCACACTGAGCGAAGTCGAAGTGTCAAACTCTTCAAACTCTTCAAACTGTCACACTGAGCGAAGTCGAAGTGTCAAACTCTTCAAACTCTTCAAACTGTCACACTGAGCGAAGTCGAAGTGTCAAACCCTTCAAACTCTTCAATCCCTTCAAATTCAAAATGGAAACCGAAGCCCGATATTATCACCAGCTTACAAATTCAACTGTCCAATGTAATCTCTGTCCGCACAATTGTATCCTTGGCGATGGAAAAGCGGGAATATGCCGGGTTAGGATAAATAAGGAAGGAAAACTGATTACAGAAGTCTATGGCTATGTGTCATCCATTCATTTCGATCCCATCGAAAAAAAACCTTTGTATCATTTTTATCCGGGATCAACTATTTTGTCTATTGGAACGTATGGCTGCAATCTCAGGTGTTTTTTCTGCCAGAATTGTTCGATCTCACAAACGGCAGCCGAACCCGAATTAGTAAATAGCTATTACACACCCGAACAGATTGTTCAGATGGCACTTAAACAACCTGGCAATATAGGGATTGCTTTTACCTATAATGAACCTGTAGTTTGGTTCGAATATTTGTATGATATTGCCCGATTGGCAAAACAAGCAGGACTAAAAACAGTGATGGTAACTAACGGCTACATCAACAAAGAGCCACTTATTGCCTTGCTTGAAGTTGTTGATGCGTTCAGTGTCGACCTGAAAGCATTTACAGAAGAATTTTACAGTAAAGTTACCTCTTCAAAGCTGGAACCTGTTAAAGAAACGCTGAAACAAATCAGGCAGGCAGGCAAGCACCTCGAAGTGATAAACCTAGTGGTTCCTGAACTTAACGATGATGATTCCTCATTTACAGCCATGATAAAATGGATAGCAAACGTATTAGGTAAAGAAACAGTTTTCCATATTTCGAGGTATTACCCAGGGTATAAACTAACTACAGAGGCTACTCCTGCCACATCCATACGCAGGCTGCAACGTATAGTAGAAAAAGAACTTACCTATATTTATACAGGAAATATGCCTGATGAAATTGGGAGTACTTACTGCGGGCAATGCAACTCTGTTTTAATCACACGGCATATGTACAAAATTGACACAAGCGGTTTGGACAAAGAAGGTAAATGCAGAGAATGCGGAAATTTATTTCTTAAAAAAACTTAATTTTTCTTTCATGTTAATTTGTTTTAATCTACTTTTGAAAACTCAGTTATGACTTTCTTGTCTAAAGTCAATTAAATTACAATATCTAAATTAGTTGCATGACATTACAAACAAAAGCACTTTCATTATTTTTCTCATTGGTATTCAGTGTATCGGGAACCATGGCATTTGCGCAGCAGCTTATCGAAGATCCTGCCGGCGGAATGGATGAAATCGAAATGGAAGAATCTACAAAATTGCTTCCCGCTTCAAATACACTTGTCCCTGTAAGTATTAATAATCCGTTTCTGGAAAAATATTATAAAAGTTGGGACACCTTATGTGTAAGACGATATTCGGAAGCACCGATTATAATAGATGAACCGATAAGTTTACCTCTTTTTAATGATAATTCAACCGGGTTTGTAATGCCTGTTGAAGGAACGTTTCTTTCTCCTTTCGGATCGCGTGGACGTCGTGCTCATTCGGGTGTAGATATTAAACTCGAAGCCGGAGATCCTGTAGGCGCTGCTTTCGATGGTGTAGTGCGCATGGCCCGCAGATATTCAGGATATGGAAATTGCGTGGTTGTGAGGCATTACAACGGACTCGAAACACTTTACGGGCATCTCTCGAAAATAAAAGTAAAAGTAAATCAGCAGGTAAAAGCCGGTGATATAATCGGTTTGGGCGGACACACTGGCCGTGCATCCTGCAACCATCTTCATTTCGAAACACGTTTCCAGGGAAAAGCGTTTAATCCCAAGCAGTTGATTAATTTCGACAACTACAGTTTGATTTCCGACACTTTTGCTATTACAAAAACCACTTACGGACTTTCACGCGATTATCTTCCTTCAATATCAAGCAGTGAATTAGTTGCTGAAAAAGAAAACGATAATCCGGATCTGAAAGCAGAATCATCAAAGCCAACGACATCATCAAAGTCGTCAAAGGCGTCAAAATCATCAAAGGCGAAAAAATACCATACCATTAAAAGTGGTGATACCCTGAGTGCTGTATCCCGGAAATACGGAACAACGGTTAAACAACTATGCTCCATTAACGGAATAAAACCTTCCAAAAAGCTACAACTCGGAACTAAAATCAGGGTTAAATAGTTTAAAAAAGTGCCATTTGAATGTATTTCGGGGCCGGAAAATTCCGGCCTCGTTTTTTTTGTAATTTTATCCCAAAATTAATCCATCTCTGTTTTGCGTTTTGTCACACTCCGATTTATCCGTAATTTAATACTCATTTCTCTTTTGATGATACTGTTTGCCGGCTGCGACCCTGCTCTTAAAATCACAGGAATGGATATCAGCAGCATATACACCGGGCAAAAGGATAATTCGCTTATGCTGAGCCAGCTTTATACTTTAAATGATAGTACCTCAACGCTTAGGATTCTTCTGCCAGCCGGATTGATTTTACCCGATGCAGGCACAAAAAAATATTCGAAAAAGGGTAGGTTAAAATATGAAATTATAGGAGCCGGAAAACGAATTGCGCTCACTGACAGTGCTACTTTTTCCATTGCCGATACTTCCGGAACCAGGAGTTTTATCAGCCATAGCTGGACTTTCAAAGCACCCGCTGGAATGGATTATTTTGTAAAAGCCAACTATTCAGTCCCTGGCATCCCTGACGATTACCTTCTGCTTGAATATTTCAGTAAAATAAACAGGTTAAGCCAATCGTGGTATAGGTTTCAATATGAATCAGGCGAATTTTTAACCAGTAATACAACCGCGTATTCTCAGCCATTGCGCCTGGTTACCGATGACACAAGCAGCAGGCAATTGCATGTAAAAGTTTATTCCCGCAACTTCTCCCCTCCTATTCCGCCATTTGTTGAACAAGGCAGGTTGCCTTTTAATTATTCACCCGACAGCACATTTATCCTTGAACTTAAAAGCGGAAAAACAACTTACTTTACACCGGAGAAAACCGGGTTTTACTTTTTCCAGTCGGATACATCGGTGGTGCAGGGACCAACACTTTTCAGGATGAATGCTGGTTTCCCTAAAGTTACGCAGCATTCGCAGATGCGCGATGCCTTGCAGTATATTACAACGTCTAAAGAGTTCCTACAATTAAAATCATACAAAATACCACAAGTGGCTGTTGACAGTTTCTGGATTACAAATACAGGTCGCGAAGACCTGGCCACCGAATTTATACGAAAATATTACTCGCGTTTCGAAACTGCAAACAAACTCTATTCCTCCTTTACCGATGGCTGGAAAACCGACCGGGGAATGATTTATATTGTGGTTGGAAAGCCTACACAGGTTTTCCGTAGTTTTGAACAGGAAGTATGGATCTACGGCGATTATGATGATCCGAGATCTTTAAAATTCTATTTCAACAAAGCCCAAAACCCTTTTACCAGTAACGATTATGTACTCATCCGCAACCAGAACTATAAATCTGTATGGTATCAGAATGTGCATTTGTGGAGACGTTAGTGATGACAAGGAATTGAGGAGACGAGGAAACGAGTTGATGGGGAGAGCGGGAGATGGGGAGACTGTCTTGTCCTGAAATAGGTTTACACAAATTGTAAACTATAATCAGGATTATGAAAACAAAAGTAAACCATTTCCCGGACGAATTAAAATTGAAGGTTGTTCAAGAATATTTACAGACTGACCAGAGCCAAAAGGAACTGATGCAGAAATATAATATTCGAGGCAATAACTGTATTACAAGATGGATGCGTAAATTTGATCTACAGGCACCTAGCCAGCAACAAGTAGAATTACAACGCACTATGGCAAAACAGAAAGAAAAAACGACCTACGAGCAGGAACTTGAGGCAAAGGTTCATAAACTGGAAGAGCAATTGGAATATGAACAGTTTCGAACACTGGCTCTCAATACAATGATAGACATAACTGAGCGGGATCTTAAAATTTCAATCAGAAAAAAAGCTGGGGCCAAACAGTAACAGAGCTGCGTACGAAGCGTTCAAAATACGATATGAACAAATTGTGCGACTTGTTTGGTAAGAGTAGGCAAGCCTATTATCAGCTGTCAAAATACAATTATAAGGAAGAGGTTAAAACAGAGATTTTGTTTCAACTTGTTGAGAAAGAGCGTAATATAATGCCCCGGATAGGTGGACGAAAGTTACTCCAACGTATCCAACCTCGCCTGCCTGAAGAACTTTATCTGGGTCGCGATTCGTTCTTTGAATTTCTGCGGGACAAAGGATTATTGATACGCAAACGACGCTATCGGGCCAGGACAACATACAGCAATCATTGGTTGCATAAATATCCGAACCTGATTAAAGACTACATCCCTGAAAAGGCTCATCAATTGTGGGTTAGTGATATAACTTATATTGAAACCATGGAGGGATTTGGCTACTTGAGCCTGGTAACGGATGCTTATTCCAGAAAGATTATCGGATGGGAATTAGGCACAACACTGGAAGCAAGGCATACGGTAAAAGCATTACAAATGGCTTTAAATCAGCTACCAAAGGGTACAGTTAATACCTTTCATCATTCAGACCGAGGTGTTCAGTATTGTTGTGATGACTATGTGAAACTTCTCACAAAGAACCATTTTCAGATTAGCATGACAGAGAATGGTGATCCACGGGAAAATGCAATAGCAGAGCGTGTTAACGGAATACTAAAAGATGAATGGCTGAATCAAATGAAACTGACCTCACTTCAGGAAACTGAAAAGCAATTAGGACAAATCATTAGAACATACAACCAGGATCGGCCACACGGCAGTTTAGATATGAGAACACCCGAATATGCACATAATCAAACTTGTACCTTTAAAAAGCACTGGAAAAACTATTACAACTACAACTCTAAAAATCAAGAAGAAAAAATCAATAGCTTTGTCTTGCCCAACAAAGCGATGGCGAATCGTTAAACCATTGCAGAAAGAACGAGGATGGGGTGTAAAATCCCATCCCGTTTTTGCCCAACAAAGCTCAAGTTCATCATTACCCATTGTAGAAAATGCATGACTCAAAAATGAAATATTAACCCCAAAACTGTAAACAAATTTCAGGGCGAGTCAGGGGGGGAAACGGAGATGGGGAGAAACGGAGATATTTTGTGAAGGCAGATTCCTTGTCAGATTCAAAATTTGTGGCTATTGGTTTTTGGGGGGAATCTGCGATCTGATATCAGGCTTATTCTTTACTTTCTAAAAAGAAGTACTTTTGCAACATGATAGCAATCGATAAAACCTTAATATCAGATGATCTTGGAAGCATCCGTTTTGCCTGCGACCTATCGGCCTGCAAAGGCCAATGCTGCGTGGATGGCGACGCCGGCGCACCGCTTGATGAAGAAGAAATCAGCATACTCGAAGATTACCTGGATGAGATAAAACCATATATGACACCTGAGGGAATTCTTCAGGTTGAACTTAATGGTGTTTTCGATTATGATATGTTCGGAATGTATGTAACGCCTCTTGTAAACGGACGCGAATGTGCATTTGTATATCACGATAGCGGCATCGCTTTCTGTGCCATCGAAAAGGCATGTAAAGAGGGTAAAATTCCTTTTCTGAAGCCTGTTTCCTGCCACTTATACCCGGTCAGGATCAGCAAATACAATGATTTTGATGCGGTAAATTACAACGAGTGGCATATCTGCAAGCCTGCACTTTTAAATGGAAAGGAAAACGATATCCCTTTATATGTATTTCTGAAAGATTCATTAATCAGGAAATACGGTGAAGAGTGGTATAAGGAACTGGTTGACTCCCTCCCAAGCAAAAATGTGAAAGCATAATTATTTCGAGAAATGTTCTCAACTAACAACCCAAAAAGCAAAAGCCGGAGGAATCCGGCTTTTGCACTTATCATCAAACCTGGCCAGATTAAGAGCCGGGATTATTATCTTATTTGTCTACGAGCGAAATATCAAACTGAACAAGGTCTACAAAAAGTCTAAGCCGGTTAGCTATATCTTCTTTTGTGAGGTTCAGCAAGCCCTCAGTTCCGAATTTTTCAACTGTGAACGAAGCCATTGCTGCGCCATAGATAATGGCATTTTTCATATTACCGAACGAAATATCACCTGTGCTGGCAAGATGGCCAATAAAGCCGCCTGCGAACGTATCGCCGGCACCCGTTGGATCAAAGACTTCTTCCAGTGGTAAAGCAGGTGCAAAGAAAACGCTGTTGCCATGGAAAAGCAATGCTCCGTGTTCTCCTTTTTTAATCACCAGGTATTTGGGACCCATTGTCAGGATTTTCTGAGCTGCTTTAACAAGCGAGTATTCACCGGTAAGCTGCCTTGCTTCGGAATCATTTACCATCAGCACGTCAACCCTTGCGATTACCTTCATCAGGTCATCCCACGCTGAATCCATCCAGTAATTCATGGTATCCATCACTATGAGCTTCGGACGTTTTGTCAACTGATCGAGTACCCGCATCTGAACACTTGGGGTGAGGTTTCCAAGAACAACAAACTCAGGTGAAAGGCAACTTGCCGGAAGAATAGGGTCGAAGTCGGCCAGAACATTCAGTTCAGTAACGAGTGTATCGCGAGTGTTCATATCGGTATGGTAACGTCCTGACCAATAGAACGATTTTCCATCGGATTTAACCTGTAGGCCATCGGTATTAATGCCTCGTTCAGTCAACAGTTTGGTGTATTCATCGGGGAAATCGCCGCCAACAACACTGATAATATGCACATCTTTCGTAAAGTGTGAAGCCGTAAGGCTGATAAAAGTGGCAGCGCCACCCAATATTTTATCGGTTTTCCCAAATGGGGTTTCAATTTTGTCAAAGGCAACAGTTCCAACAATAACAGTACTCATACGTGGTATTTAAAAAGGATTTAAAGGAATTTGAATTTATTTTTGCAAAGATATTGTTATTTCCAATTGAATGTGTAATTTTGCCGTCCCTTTCGAGGGGAAATACAATTAACCAATTATTCCTCCTTAGCTCAGTTGGTTAGAGCATCTGACTGTTAATCAGAGGGTCTCAGGTTCAAGTCCTGAAGGGGGAGCTGGAAACATCAAGTAAAAGCCTGTAATGTAGATCATTACAGGCTTTTGTGTTTCATTAGCTAAAACATAGCTAAAACAAAGTGCTTGATTGGGGCTATAATATTATAGTTGGAGCATTATCTAATCAAGAAACCAGAGATTTGCTTTTTCTTTGGAATAACATATAAGGGATAAATACCACTTATAAGATGATTAACAAGAAGGTTCTTTTTTGTTTCAACTAATACACCAAGGTCTTTTGTTTCATCGGCTAATGCTTCTGAGAGATATTGAGAGGAATACAATTGCCTGACGCAGAATGCCAGGTATGGTTTGATATAAACCTGGAGAAGCACACTATAAATATCTGGCTTGATAGCAATGTCATCATAAACAGGCTTGGTAATAATTGGAATAATAAACTTAACCTCTACCGAAGAGATTATCGCCAGCAAATCATTATCCAGGCAAATGAGTGCTGTCAAATCCTTTACTTCCTGTGGCGTGATGAATGACATAAAAACTAGATTATTGTATTAGGATCGGGAGTGGCTGAGTTGAACGTATTTTTGAGTTGCATGATTAGCATTTTCTGAACCGGATCATTAGCATCATAATCAAGTCCGGCATCACGACGTGCTTCCCATACAAATTTCAAAGGATTTATACGCTGGATAGGTGGTTCATTGATAAAGGTAAGCTGACCAACCGGCAATGAGAAATAAGCAAGGATCTGATCGAAATGGCGTAAAAAGAAGGTTTGTAAAGGGTTAATGATAGTATTCAATGCAATCTCATATTCATTAACAATGCGGTTTGTGTCGAAGCCTGTTTTCTCTCCAGAATAAGGCGTTAAGGACCTGAACCAATTGTGTATGGTAATAATTGACATCTCGGACTGATTGTGCAGATCCATCCAATTCCCTTCATTGTTCTTCTTAAACTCAATGAATTTAGCTTGCTGTGAGGTTTGTCCAGGCGAAAGATCAGCCAGGTACTGAATGATTATATCGCCTGATTTTTCACCATCCACACCTTTAAATTTGCTGAACTCTTCATCAAGACTTGTTGCATCAGCTTCATCGTTAATTCCTGGAATTATAAGCAGACCAGGTGCGGTGAATCCGACTTCCAGACGGTTCTGATTCCAAAGGTTAGTTAAGCCTGAAATAATGATTGATCGCAACCCGGCAAAGTAGGAACATAAACCGTAATAGTAGAACTCAGGCTCATAATCTTTGATGTGATATACTGAATGCAACATGCCATCAGGACCTTTCCGGAAATGTGGGAACAATGGCAAAGAGGTAAGATTTTCGTCATTTTTACCTTTGAACTCTGACCAGGATGGATGAATAAGTACATCATTTTCTAAAGCGGATAACCGACATTTACTTGAATCGATATGATACAAATATGTGAACGACTTTGTTGGATTGGTAATGATCTCAATATAGGCATTTCCAATATTGAGATAATCATGAACAACATAGCGAAAGATTGAATTAAGGTTCTCGAAAGTGTTGTTAGGAGTATCAATAAGCTGTTGGATGATCTTGTTATCTGTTGAGAAACCTCTGCCTATGACATAGGATGCTTTTGAGTTGAGAATAGCGCGATGTACCGGCACTTCCCTGGCTAACTGATTGAGTTGGCTTGGCAGTAAATTGTCTTCTCCAAAAGGGATGAAAACCTCATAGTTCGTCTTCAAACTGATGAAGTCAGTATGTTTGAGGTTTAAGAGTGGAACGTAATTATAGGTGGAGAAGGCTTTCATTAAGGAAAAATGAAAAGTGAAAAATGGAGTATGACAAGCCGGGAGGAGATTGCTTCACCCAGTAAAGCTCTGTTGAGCTTTTACTGGGTTCGCAATGACGAGGTTAACAAGGTGGCTTATCAATCAATAAAGCCGGCGAGCACTAAAAGTTCTTTGTGGAGGTAAGCGGTTTGTGCTTTGTACTGAACGCGATACCTGCGCATTTGAGCTTCCTGATTATACCAGGTTTCGATCATTTCAGAATCGGAAGTGCCATCAGTAGCAAAAAGCAGGTTCTTGGATGTGGTAAGCAGTGCGCGGTGAGGTTGGATACCACCTTGTGCGACATTTATCCACTTATCCCAATCAGGGCGTACAATAACAGGGAAGCCTTCGTAGGTCGGAACTTTCAGGCCGTTCTTCAAAACAGCATCACCCATAACCGTATTTCGGTTTTTAAGGGTGTGAATAAGGTTGCGCCACATGGTTGAAGTTACCATGAATGCAAGATCGTATTCGTGCATTTCGGGGGTGACAGCATCAAGCATACTTTCAAGTGTGGTATCAGCTTCATCGGAAGCCAATGAACCAGCTTTAACAGCTGTGACTACGCCAGAGGAAGCGAATGTTCCTGTACCAGTAGCAGCAGCGGTAAAAACAAAGGATTGACCTTTGAGCTTGCTTACCACTTTGATCTGAGCGCCAGTAGGATTAGTTACAATAACGCCATTCAATCCGCTGCGTGCTTCAATTACCGCTTTGTTTGCTGTAAGCCATGCAGAAACCGTTGCAGAGGCACTTGAAGCATAAGGC
>Ga0335397_10005995_pt1 | contig 15775 bp, 16 predicted proteins | sample MAT04_FD_205740 | JGI IMG/M metagenome (GOLD analysis project Ga0335397, IMG submission 205740) | Freshwater microbial communities from Lake Fryxell liftoff mats and glacier meltwater in Antarctica - MAT-04 (spades assembly) (version 2) ... | reverse complement strand
CGGCGAAGGTCACTGCGCTCTGTTGCAGCGAAGCGTCGGTGAGTATGGCGTCGCGGAGGGCGCTCATGTCCTCACCGCTCAGGCCGGTCAGCATTTGCGTGCGGAGCTCCTGGGGAAGGCGCGGCAGGATCTGCTGGATCAGCGCATCTTGCTGGGCGCCGGTCTTGAGAATCTTCATCGCCGTGTCGGTGGGCGGCACGGGGGAGGACAGCACCGACAGGAACGTCTCGGCCTCGACCAGCATGAGTGCCTGGAGATCGGAGAACTGGTCGAAAACGGCGGTGATGTTGGCGACCTCGCCATCGGCGTTGTCGCGCACGGATCCGATGAGGTAACGCATGTCGGAGACCGAGGCCGAGAGGTCGTCGTCGATGGTGGCGAGCTGCGGGTTTGCCGTGGATGCCTCCTGGCGATCGAGGACCGATGCCAGCAGGCGCGATCCGGTGCCGTCGGAGAGGGCGTCGAGGGTTTCGGGGTCGTCGACCAGGGACCGACCGCTCCGCCACACCCGCGCCGTCTGCGGCGCTGCGTTGTCGGTGGTTCCGGCGTCGGCCTCCGACGGGATCATGCCCGGTGCGACGTTGAGGTACAGCCGGCGGGTCTCGAGGGTGAACTGGATCTGCGACAGCACCGACAACAGGTCCACCTGTTCGGTGATCCGCTCGGCATGCGCGAGCTCACGCTGTTGATCGCGCGCCCAGATTCCACCGAGGCCCATCGATGCGATGAGCGGGAGGATCAGGGTGAGGATCAACACCGTTCGCAAGCTCGGCGAGCTTCTCCTGGTTCGAGTCACTCCCTCAACATCGACGTGATACAACGCGCCTTTAAGGATTTCCTGGCGCCGGTGGTTCGGCCCATTGCCCAGCCGGTACCGTGTGGGTCACATTCGGGCCGACTGACAGGACACCTCCCATGAGCATTGACACCACCGATCTGGTCCTCCCCACCGATCGCCTTGCCGCCGGCGAGGTCGCCGACACCGTCGTCATCGAGGCCGAGAACGCCACCGATCTGGTCACCGACGAGCTCCTCGTCGAGGAGATCTCCATCGACGGCATGTGCGGCGTCTACTGAGTGGTCCTCGCCCACGCCTACGAGCTGCACCCCCAGGTGTCGCTGCGTCCTGAACCCTTCGGGGCGCTCGCATACCACTTCGGGAACCGGCGGCTCAGTTTCTTGCGCTCCCACGACATGGTCACCGTCGTCGAGGCCCTCGGGCATCACCCGTCGGTCGCCGACGCACTCACAGCATCCGGCATCGAATCGCGGCGTTGGCCGTCGTTCGAGGCCGCTCTCGCCACCCTCGAATCCTCGGAGATGATCCGTGTCCGTAACTGATGCCCCCGTGCCGGTCGCCCTTGGTCGTATCGGCGGTCCCGTCGCCGGCGCCCAACCCCCGGCACCGCGCCGGTCATCGCTCACCGATGACATGAAGCGCGGCCTCGATGCCCCGATCTGCCTCACCTGGGAGCTCACCTACGCCTGCAACCTGGCATGCGTGCACTGCCTCAGCTCCTCGGGCCGCCGCGATCCCCGTGAGCTCAGCACCGACGAGTGTTTCGGTGTCATCGACGAGCTCGAGCGACTGCAGGTGTTCTACGTGAACATCGGTGGCGGCGAACCCATGATTCGTCGCGACTTCTTCGACATCTTGAATTACGCCAACGAGCATCACGTGGGGGTGAAGTTCTCGACCAATGGCACCTACATCGACGCCGAGGTTGCCCGTCGACTGGCCGCCATGGACTACCTCGACATCCAGATCTCGATCGACGGGGCCGATGCCGACGTCAACGACGCGCTGCGGGGCACCGGATCGTTCGCCAAGGCCCGCGAGGCCATGGAGCACCTCAAGGCGGCCAACTTCGGACCCTTCAAGATCAGCATCGTCGTGACCCGTCACAACGTCGACCAGCTCGACGAGTTCAAGGCCATCGCCGATTCCTACGGCGCCCAGCTGCGGGTCACCCGGCTGCGCCCATCGGGTCGGGGCGCCGACTCGTGGGACGACCTGCACCCCACCAACGATCAGCAACGCACGCTCTACCACTGGCTGATGGCCCGCCCCGACGTGCTCACGGGTGACTCATTCTTCCACCTCTCGGCTTTCGGTGAGGCCCTGCCCGGTCTCAATCTGTGCGGGGCCGGTCGGGTCGTCTGCCTCATCGACCCTGTCGGCGACGTCTACGCCTGCCCGTTCGTCATCCACGACGAGTTCCTCGCCGGCAACATCCGTTCCACCGGTGGCTTCACCGAGGTGTGGCGCAACTCCGACCTCTTCACGTCGCTGCGCGAGCCCTCTTCGCCGGGTGCCTGCGGATCGTGCGGCAGCTACGACGCCTGCCAGGGCGGCTGCATGGCTTCGAAGTTCTTCGTGGGCCTCGAGCTGGACGATCCCGATCCCGAATGCGTCAAGGGCCACGCCGAGCCGCTGCTTGCCGCGCTCACTCCCGGCAATGCCCCGGCCCCCTCGGTCGATCACTCCAAGCCGTCGAAGGTGACCCTCACCCGCAAACCGGCGGGGGTGTGAGACTCCTCCAACCGCTGCCGCTCGGAGCCGTCACGGCGCCCAATCGGGTGATGTTCGGTCCCCATGAGACCAACCTCGCCCAGGGCCGGGCGCTGAGCGAACGCCATGTGGCCTACTACGAGCGCCGTGCTGCGGGTGGTGCCGGGGTCATCGTCATCGAGGAGGCGGCGGTCCACGAATCGGACTGGCCCTACGAGCGCAGCCCGCTGGCCACCGAGTGTTCGCCGGGGTGGTCCGCCATCGCCCAGGCCTGTCACCGTCACGGCAGCATCGTGATCGCGGCGCTGGGTCACAGCGGTGGCCAGGGTTCGTCCGCGTATTCGCAGGCGCCGATGTGGGCCCCGTCGCGGGTGCCCGAGGTCAACACCCGCGAGGTTCCCAAGGCCATGGAGGCCGCCGACGTCGCCGCGGTCGTCGCCGGCTTCGTTGCGGCGGCCCGGCGCGCCGTCGATGCCGGGTGTGACGGGGTCGAGATCAACGCCGGGCAGTTCTCGTTGGTACGCCAGTTCCTGTCGGGCCTCACCAACCTGCGTGGCGACGAGTGGGCCGACCGTTCCCTGCTCGCCCGAACGATTCTCGCAGCGGTTCGTTGCGAAGTGGGCGCCGGCGCGGTCGTGGGACTTCGGCTCAGCTGTGACGAGCTCGCCCCGTGGGCGGGCATCGTTCCCGAGGTCGGAGCCGATCTGGCCGCCGAGCTGGCGGCCGACCTTGACTACCTCACGGTGGTCCGCGGGTCGATCTTCTCAGCCGCGGCCACCCGCCCCGACGGCCACACCGCCCCCGGTTTCAACAGCGACCTCGTGGCGCTGGTGCGCTCCGGTGTGCGCCGCGTCCATGGCGACCGGGTTGTCGTGATCGCCCAGGGCTCCATCGTCGAGACCGGCCAGGCCGAATGGCTGCTCGACGACGGACGCGCCGATGCCGTCGAGATGACTCGGGCCCAGTTGGCCGACGCCGAACTGGTGAACAAGCTGAGTGACGGTCGGGGCGATCGCATCCGGCCCTGTATTTTGTGCAATCAGGTGTGCATGGTGCGCGATGCCCGCAACCCGATCATCAGTTGCGTTGTCGATCCACGCAGCGGTCACGAGCTCACCGACCCCGACCCCGAGGTCGGGCACGGCTCCGCAGCGGCTGCGGGTCAACGGGTCACGGTCATCGGTGGTGGCGTCGCCGGCTTGGAAGCGGCCCGGGTGGCCGCAGCCCGTGGCCATGATGTGCGACTCGTCGAGGCCGCGGCCCGCACCGGCGGCATGCTGCGCGCCGCCGCCGCCGGCGGTGGTCGAGCCCGACTGGCGGTGTTGGCCGACTGGCTCGAGGGCGAGTGCACGCGTAGCGGTGTGTCCATCGAGACGGGTCGCTGCGTCACCCCCGAGCAGATCGAAACGCTCGACGGCGCCGTGGTCGTGGCCACCGGGTCGAGGCCGGCACCGTTCCCGGTGCGCACCACCCGCTCCGCGGTGGTGGTCGACGCGGCCGAGCACCTCGCGGCCGTCGACCGTGGCGAATCGGCGCTGCCGGCCGGCCCGGTGCTGGTCTGGGACCCGATCGGCGGTCCCGTCGCCGTGTCGATCGCCGAGCGTCTGGCCACCGAAGGGCGGACGGTGACCCTCGCCACCCCCGACAACATCGTGGGCAACGAGCTCAGCCGATCCGGTGACCTCGCTCCCGCCAACGCCCGCCTCCAGCAGGCGGGCGTGACCCTGGAGCGGCGCAGCATCCTCGTCGCGGTCAAGAAGGGCACCGCCGACCTGGAGGACCGGTTCAGCGGGGCCGTGCGCAGCATCAAGGCGGCGGTCGTCATCGATTGTGGCCACCGGCTGCCCGCTGACGAGCTGTACGCGGCGGTCGCTGCCGGCGGCTCACGAACCGCCACCGAGCTGGTCCGCGCCGGCGATGCCGTGGCGCCACGCACCGTCCTCGAGGCTGTGCGCGAAGGACGGGCTGCGGTGGCGGCCATCGAGGGCGAGGTCCAGGTCAGCGACGGTGTGCCGATGGGCCGATCGCTGTCGCACTGATGGTCGAGGTCGGCGACGATCGTCGGGTCCCCCGGTGGTGGTCAGTGGCATCGGTCGTGGTCCTGGCGGTAACCGTCCTCGGCGGGTTCGTGCTCACCGACGACGCCTGGCCGTTCGCCCCCTTCCGCATGTTCTCCGTTGGCAACAATCCCAACGGCGTCGTTCGACGGATGGCTCTGGTGGTCGACACCCCGACTGGCCCCGACGCGGTGGGCGCCGCTCGCGTCGGTCTGCGGCGCGCCGAGCTCGAGGAACAGACGCCGTGGAACCGTCGGGTGCCCGATGATCGCCTGGAGGATCTGGCGCGCACGTACAACGAGCGCAATCAGCCGCCGGTGCGGCACCTCCAAGTCGTGGTGTTCACGACGCAGATGCGCAACGGCGAGAAGTTCGGCGAGGAGACCCAGGCGGTCATCGGTGACTGGGCGGATCCGTCGTGGACAGGGGAGCGCGTCGAGGTCGAACTGCCCGAGGCGCCGCCCTGGCCGGGATACAACCGGTGACTGCACCCGTGCGCCTGGCGCGTTGGTGGGACGGCTACTGGTACGAGGCCGTCCCGCTGCGTCGGCTGGCGGTGTTCTCCCGGATCATCCATCTGACGGTGCTGGTCACGGTGTGGCGCATCGATACCTGGGTGCCGCTGCACGCGTCAGCGCCGCGCTCGTTCTGGGAACCGGTGTGGCTGGCGCGCGTCGCCCACATCCCTCCGCCCACCGGCACCACGATGACCCTTCTGCGGGTGCTGCTCACGCTGGCGGCCGTCGGTGCGATCGCCGCGGCGCGCCCCGTCGAATCCCCCCTGCTGCGCCGGGTGGCGCGCTCGTTGAACGCCGCGGTGTTCGCCGGCTACGGGCTCTGGCTCATCTGGGCCTTCTCGTGGTCCAAGGTCGACCACGACCGGCTCACCATCATGGTGGCCCTGGCGGTGCTCGTGGCCGTTCCCGGCGTCGGCGCAGGTACTACCCGCCGCGGCGGTTGGGCGTTGCGGACGGTGCAGGTGGTGTTCGTCGCAGCGTACCCGCTGTCGGCGCTGTCGAAGATCCAGAAGTCCGGGTGGTTGTGGGCGAATCAGGCCACGTTCGCCCGGGCGATCATCCGGCGCGGCACGTGGTTCGGCAACCTGATGGTGCACCAGGGGTTCCTGCTCAAGGTGGGCCAGTGGGCGTTCATCAGCCTCGAGGTCGTGTCGGTGCTCGCGCTGTGGCGCAGCCGCCCCCGGGTGCAGAGGGCCACGCTCATCGCCATCCTGCTGCTGCACGTGTTCACCTGGCTCGCCATCAGCATCCACTTCCTGCCGCACAGCATCTGTCTGACAGCGTTCCTGCCGCTCGAGCGACTCGAGAGGCGCTGGCGCTCTGCTCGCGGCGACGCCGCTGACACCGCCGAATCTGGAGCCCCGGGCGTCACCCACGTAGCCTGACCAACGATGACAGAATCCATGGTGTGGTCACCGCTCCGTATCGGCCCGGTGACGGTCAAGAATCGCATCGTCTTCTCGGCGCACCTGACGAACTACGCGACCCAGGACGGCCATCCGTCGGCCCAGCACGTTGCGTACTACGAGGAGCGGGCCGCCGGTGGGGCGGGCCTCATCATCACCGAGGAGCACTCGACCCATCCCACGGACTGGCCCTACGAGAAGCTCATCCACGGGTTCAACCCCGCGGTCATCTCGGGGTACCGGGCCATCACCGAGGCGGTGCACCGTCACGGCACGCCCATCTTCGCCCAGATCAACCACAACGGCGGCCAAGCCAGCTCGATGTACAGCCGGCTGCCGGTGTGGGCGCCCTCGGCGGTGCCCGATCCGCTGTTCCGTGAGGTGCCCAAGGCGGTGAGCGTCGCCGAGATCGCCGAGATCGTCCAGAGCTACGCCACGGTTGCCCGTCGTTGCCGTGAAGGTGGTTTCGATGGCATCGAGCTGCAGTGCTCTCACAGCTCGATCGTGCGGGGTTTCCTGTCGCCGGCGACCAACAAGCGCACCGATGCCTACGGTGGTTCGCTCCAACAGCGCGCCCGCATTCTGGTGGAGATCGTCCACGCCGTACGCGCTGCCATCGGGCCGGGGATGGCGCTGGGCGTGCGGATCTGTGGAGACGAGCTCATCGAGGGTGGCACCGACATCAATGACGCCATCGGCATCGCCCACATCGTCGAGGACACCGGCGAGGTCGACTACATCAACACCTCGATCGGCGTGGCCACCGCCTCGTTGTTCATGATCGAGGCGTCCATGCACATCCCCCCGAACTACGCCATGTTCATCCCCTCGGCGATCCGCAAGGCCGTCGACCTGCCCGTCGTCGGGGTGGGCCGTTTCAAGGACCCGGTGCAGGCCGAGCGGGCGTTGCAGGAAGGTCATTGCGACCTGGTCGGCGTGGTCCGGGGCCAGATCGCCGATGCCTCGTTCGCCGAGAAGGCCCGTGCCGGCTACACCGACGACACCCGCCTGTGCCTCTCGTGCAATCAGGAATGCGTCGGGCGAATGGGCCTGAACCGCTGGCTGGGCTGTATCGAGAACCCCCGCACCGGCCGCGAAGCCGAGGGCGTCGGGTCGATAAGGCTCACTCGGCGACCGCAGAAGGTGCTGGTGGTGGGAGCGGGGCCCGCCGGTATGCAGGCGGCCATCGCCGCATCGCGCAACGGCCACAGCGTCACGGTGCTCGAGCGCCATACCGAGCCCGGCGGGCAGGTGCGGCTGGCGGCAACCGTGCCGAACCGTGCCGAGTTCGGTGATCTGGTGCGCAACCAGGTGAGCGAGTGTCGCCGCCAGGGTGTGAGCGTCGAGTACGGCGTCGACGTGGACCGCGCCGAGGTCGACCGTCGCGGTGCCAACCGGGTGATCATCGCTACGGGCGCCCGGGCGTCACGGCCGTGGTGGGCGCCGGGAGACGCCGAGTGGATCGTCGACATCCGCGATGTGCTCGAGGGGCGGGTCCACCCCACAGGGTCGGTCGTGGTCCTCGACGAGATCGGGTTCCATCACGCCACCTCGGTGGCGGAGCTGTTGGCCGATCGGGGCGCGTCCGTCGAGGTCATCACGCCAGGGATGGTCGTGGGCCAAGACCTGGGCATCACCCTCGACATGGAGAACTGGTGGATCCGGGCCAACTCCAAAGGCATCGTGCAGACCACCGAACTGGTGCCCATGGGCGTCGAGCAGGCCGCCGGAGTCAACACCGTCAGCTTCCAGCACCACCCGACCGGGCAGATGGTCAGCCGTACCGTCGACTGGATGGTGCTTGCGGTGCCGGCCGATCCCTGCGAGGAGCTCTACTTCGAGCTGGCGTCCGCTGGCATGGCCGTGGAACGAGTGGGTGACTGCGTGGCCCCCCGTCGGGCCCATGCCGCAGTGATCGAGGGCGAACGGGCCGGCGCCTCGATCTAGTCGAGCAAGGGCAGCAGCGCTGCCTCGACGCAGTTGCCCATGGCTTCGTGCCCGGCCTGATTCAGGTGGTCCGGGTCCGGGAGGAACGGGTCTGGGAGGAACAGGTCGGCGGGCTGGTAGTACGCCGGATTCAGGTGGTCCGGGTTAACCGGGTCCTGCACTCGGTGATATCGGTCAAACGCCGATCGAGCCGGCGCGACACCGTGTCGTAGGCAATGGGGTAGAGCGTCTTGGCCAGCTCGACGTCCATCATGTTGCCCGGGCTGCGGCCGACGGCGGCCGCGAAACGGCGACCGGGACGCAGTACGATGGTGGTTCCGCCGTGGCGTGTCCTCCACCGGTCGACGGCGCGACGAGTGGTGCGTTCGAACGCCCGGCCAACCGGGCCGAACAGTGGCCCGGCGATGGGCAGGCTGGCGATGAGCAGGTCGGCGCCGGGGGCTGCATCGGCCGAGGCCATCGAGCGAACGCCGCCGTCGACGTACTGGCGGCCGCCGATCTGGTGGGGGGCAAACACCCCCGGTACGGCCGATGAGGCGGCGATGAGGTCGGCGAGGTCGTGGCGGCTGGCGTCGAGCAGGTGCCGGCGCATGGTGGGCAAGGCGGTGACCGACACCCACACACCGTCCATGCGTGCCGTGCCGAAGATCTGGCTCGCCATGGTGGCCAGCAGCCCGGGTCGGCGGTCGGGCAGGCTCAGTTCGCCGAAGGCGGCGAACTGTTCGAAGCCGATGCCGAGGCGGGCAGCGCCGCAGGCCCACGAACCGGCGCTGGTGCCGATCGACGGAGCGCTCTGCACCGGAAGACCGGCGTTGCGCAGGGCGTCGATGACGGCGATGTGCCAGGCGATGCCCACGGCACCGCCCCCGCCGTAGACCATGGACAGCGTGGGTCGCGACGATGGCGGCGCTGGATAGCGAAGATCGATGACGTGCGGTGCGGAGTTCGACACGCCGACATCGTGCACGATCGTCTGGGCTCTGCCCAGAGGCAAAGTTTTGCAATGCTGGTCCGATGGCCGGCCGCCGCGATCAGTTGATGGATGAGTTTCTGGATCAGTTGCTCGGCGAGTTGCTCGCCGATCTTGCTGTTCACGCCGACCCGGCGCGTGCAGCAAGCGAGCAGGCCTATCTGAAGTCCGATCGTGAATTCCTGGGAGTGACGGTTCCCGTCGGCCGCAAGGTCGTGCGTCGCCTGCTCGTTGCCCATGACATTGCCGACCACGACACCGTGGTGGGCCTCGCCGCGGCGTGTTGGGACCTTCCGCTCTTCGAGGCCCGCCGGGCCGCGGTCGAGATCCTGGTCCACCGTCGGGAGGTTCTGGTGCCAGACGACCTGGCGATGTTGCAGGACATGGCCCGAACGTGTGAGACCTGGGCGCTGCTCGACGGGTTGGCCGCCGAAGCCGTCGGTTCGGTCGTAACGCGGTACCCGGCTGACACGGGTCCGGTGCTCGACCGGTGGGCGGCCGATCCCGATTCGCTCTGGGTGCGACGTGCTGCCTTGCTGTCGTTGCTGGTGCCTCTGCGCCGCGGCGAGGGTGACTGGGACAGGTTCTGTCGCTACGCCGAGGCCATGTTGGACGAACGCGAGTTCTTCATCCGCAAGGCCATTGGCTGGGTGCTGCGCGACACGTCCCGGCGGCGTCCCGAGCTGGTGAGGGCGTGGGTGGAGCCCCGGCTCGACCAGATGTCGGGAGTCACCCGGCGTGAGGCCCTCAAGTACCTCTGATCCCGAGTACCTCCCGACTTGTAGGGCTGGGTATCCTGCCCCCCATGCCCCTCCAGCCGCTCGTCGTCGTTCCCGTACGCGACGGCGTGCTGCCCGCCGGTGCGGCCGAGGCCGTTGCCGAGGGAATCGCCGGCGGACCCGCACGGGTGGTGCTCATCGGATCACAGCTGGGAACAGCCGCCGGTGACCTGTCCGACGTGAGCGGTGTCGATGCGATCGAGCTCGAGCTCGCTGAGGTCGGTGAATTCGCCGTGGGCCGCTGGTCCCGACTGCTCGCCCCGCTCGTCGACGAGGCGGCGTTCGTGCTGTTGGCCGGTTCGCCCGACGGACGCGATCTTGCCGCCCGCCTGGCGGCGGTGGCGGGAGTTCCGCTCATTTCGGGGGCCCTCAGCGTGGGTGTCGACCGGGCGACCATCGCCCATCACGGAGGTCTCGTGCAGTCGGTGTTGCGGCCATCGGGTCCGTTCGTCGCCACCTTGCAACCCGGCGTGCGCGGCGTCGAACGCCACGCAGCGGGCACAGTGCGAACCACCATGCTCGACCTGGCGTCTTCAACGGACGGGCCGTCCGATGTGGTGATCGTCGAGGTCGAGCCACCCGATGCCGCCACCATGGACCTCGCCGAGGCGCCCCGAATCATCGGCGGTGGAGCCGGCCTTCTGCTCGGCCTGGCCGATGACGCGGATCGGACCACGTCGATCGCCAACCGCTTCGCCCAGCTCACCGCGGTGGCCGAGCGCATCGGTGCGTCCATGGGTGCCACCCGGGTCGTCACCGATGCCGGCTTCGTGCCCCATACCCGCCAGATCGGGACGACCGGCGTGGTGGTCGACCCCGACCTGTACCTGGCGTTCGGCATCTCGGGTGCGGTCCAGCACACCGCCGGGCTCGGCAATCCCGACCACGTCATATCGGTCAACACCGACCCGCACTGCCCCATGATGTCGATGGCCGACCTCGCCGTGGTCGCCGACGCCAATGCCACGCTCGACGAGCTGGCGCGGCTGCTGGGCCTGGCCGCCGATGTAAAGGTAGAGGTGGAGGTTGCCCATGCCCACTGATTTCGACGCCATCGTGGTGGGGGCCGGGCCCGCCGGTGCCGCCGCGGCCATCGCGCTGGCCCGGGCGGGCAAGTCGGTGGCTCTGCTGGAACGGGGTCCGTTCCCCGGATCGAAGAACATGTACGGCGGCGTCATCTACGGCCGCATCCTCGATGGCATCATCCCCAACTGGTGGGAGGAGGCGCCGATCCAGCGCTGGGTCACCCGCCGCGCCACCATGCTGATGACGGGCACCCAGTCCCTCACCATCGATTACCGAACCACGGCGTGGGGTACGGCGCCCTACAACGGCGCCACGGCCTACCGTCCCGACTTCGACAACTGGCTGGCAGGCCACGCGGTGACCGCCGGTGCCGAGCTCATCTGCTCGACGACGGTGACCGGCCTGCTGCGCGAGGGCAGCCGGGTGGTGGGCGTGCGTACCGATCGGCCCGGCGGCGACCTGACCGCCGAGGTGGTCATCGCCTGTGACGGGGTCAACTCGTTCTTGGCCAAAGAGGCCGGGATGTACCCCCACACCGAGGCCGAGCACTTCACGCTCGGCGTCAAGGAGACCATCAGTCTGGGCAGCGACGTCATCGACGAGCGCTTCGGCCTGCGCGATCGCGAGGGCGCCGACTTCGAGATCATCGGGTGCACCGGCGGTATCCCCGGCGGCGGCTTTCTCTACACCAACCTCGACACCATCGCCGTGGGGCTGGTGCTGCAGCTCCCCGGGCTCGCCAAGCAAAAGAAGCGCCCCGAGGAGCTCATCGCCGACCTCAAGGCCCACCCGTCCATCGCCCCGCTGGTCGAGGGCGGCGACGTCAAGGAGTACAGCGCCCACCTCATCCCCGAGGGCGGCTTCAAGATGATGCCCGAGCTCACCTGCGACGGCATGATCGTCGCCGGCGACGCCGCCGCCATGTGCCTCGCGGCGGGAATTTGGTTGGAGGGCGTCAACTTCGCCATCGGTTCGGGGCTCGCCGCCGGGCAGACGGCGGTCGAGGCGATTCGCCGCAGGAACACCTCGGTGGACGGCCTCGAGGGCTACCGCCGACGTATCGAAACCAACTTCGTGATGGCCGATCATCGCAAGCTCGCCGATGTTCCCGATCTCATCATGTCCGAGCGCGTGCAGCAGCTGTACCCCCAGATCGCCTGCAACGTCGCCGAGCGGATCTTCACCGTCGAGAACCCGAGGCCCAAGCCGGGCTTCAACGCCATCGCCCGCTCCGAGCTGAAATCGGCTGGGGTGAGGGTGCGCGATATTGCCAAGGACGCCATCAAAGGATTGAGGAGCTACGGGTGACCGAGCGCTACCCCGACATCAGCTTCGAACGGCGCATGGACCTGGTCGACTTCCGGGTTCACGAGCGCGCCCACATCACGGTGGACGGCGACTCGTGCCGCGGGTGCACCACCCAGGCCTGCGTCATTGCCTGCCCGGCCAACCTCTTCATCCCGGTGTCGGACGGCGGCATCCTGTTCAACTACGAACAGTGCTTCGAATGTGGCACCTGCTACATGGTGTGCAACACCGAGGGTGCCATCACCTGGACCTACCCCGAGGGTGGTCACGGTGTGGTGTTCGGCCACTCGTGAGCGGCGTCACGGTGTGTGTGAAGTGGGTCGACCTGCGACCCGAGATCGATCCGGTCACCGGGGCGGTCACCAATGACGTGCGCCGCTACGGATTCTCCGAGGCCGACCAGGCCGCACTCGAGGTCGGGCTGCGCCTGGCGACGGCCCGGGCCACGACGGTGCGACTGGTGTGTGCGGCACCGCCGGCGGCCGAGGGTGCGCTGCGGGAGTTGGCCGCCAGCGGTGCGGCCAAGGTCGTCCGCGTCGACACCGCCGAACACGATCCGTCCGACGTGATCGCAGCCTCGATCGCAGCCTCGATCGCCGCTGCGATCTCGGATGGCGACCTTCGCAGGGTGGACGACGATCACCTGGTGGTGTGCGGCGACTACAGCATCGACCGCGGCTCGGGTTCGGTGCCGTCGCTGCTCGCCCATCACCTCGGCACCGCGCAGGCCACCGGCTTGGTCGACGTCGTGACCGACGCCGCCGGGCCCATCGCCGCAGTTCGCCGTCTCGACGGTGGACGGCGTGAGCACGTCCGGGTGCAAGGCCCTGCGGTCATCTCGGTCGAGGGCTCGGTGGCCACGCTGCGGCGGGCGCCGATGCGGGCCGTGCTGGCTGCTCGGGCGCTGCCGATCACGATTGCGCCAACGGTGCCCTCGGGAACACCGACCGTCACGGTCGAGCGCTCCGAACCCATCCGGCCCCGAGCCCGGGTCTTCGCCGCCCCGACGGGGGAGCGGGCGCTGAGTCGCATCGTCGAGCTCACGGGTGCACTGGTCGAACGCACCCCGCCACGTCGCGTCGAGGCCGACCCGGTGACAGCTGCTGTCGTCATCCTGGATCAGGTCAAAGCCTGGGGCTATGTCGATACCGGCGACGCCGCCGAGTGAGCGAGTTCTGCCCTTACTCATCGTGCCGCTCACCGTTCAGATCGCCGTTTTATGAGAGAAATCTCGCCCTAGGGGGCGAGATTTCTCTCATAAAACGAGGGGTTTGGGGTTCGGCCAGGTGAACGGGCTCGGTGGGCTGACCTGGCCCGAGGTCGATGGACGCAGACTGGTGTTGGTGGTGCCGTTGGGCAGCACCGAACAACACGGTCCCCACCTGCCGCTCGACACCGACACCCGTATTGCGGTCGCCACCGCCGAGGCGCTGGCGACACGTGTCGCCGACCTCGTCGTGGCGCCGGCGGTTGCCATCGGGGCGTCGGGCGAGCATGCCGGGTTCCCGGGCACCTTGTCGGTGGGTACGGTGGTGTTCGAGGAGATGGTGGTCGAGATTGGTCGCTCCGCCGACCACTTCGCCGGCGTGGCCTGGGTCAATGCCCACGGGGGCAACAGCGTGGCGCTGCGTCGCGCCCTGGCGCGACTCGGTGCCGAGGGTCGAAGATGCCTCGAGCTGCGCTGCTCGTTTCCCGAAGGCGACGCCCACGCGGGCCGCACCGAGACCTCGCTGCTGTTGGCCATCGCCCCCGACGTGGTGCGGACCGACCGCGCCGAACCGGGCGAGACCCGAACCTGGGCCGAGCTGGCCGACGTCATCACCACCTCGGGCGTCATTGCGGCGTCGCCCAACGGAGTGCTTGGCGACCCCACCGGTGCCTCCGCCGCCGAGGGCCGCGAACTGCTGGTCGGTTTGGTCGACCGGCTCGCCGCCGAGCTGGCACGCTGGTCCAATGTCTGACCGTCCCGTCGCCCTCGTCACCGGTGCCGCTCGCGGCATTGGCGGCGCCACCGCTCGCCGACTCGCCGCCGATGGTTGGTCGGTGGCTCTCGTCGACATCTGCCGCGACATCGAACCGTTGCGCTACGCGATGTCGACCAGGGACGATCTCGATGCCACGGTCGCGGCGTGCGGTGAGCATGCCATCGGCCTCGTCGCCGATGTTCGCAGTCAGGCCGATCTCGACGCTGCGGTTGCGGCAACGGTCGAGCACTTCGGCGGGCTCGATGCCGCCGTTGCCGCGGCGGGGGTGGTCGGTGGGGGAGACCCCGCCTGGAAGATCACCGAGGAGGCGTTCGAGGTGAACATCGACGTCAACCTCACCGGGGTGTGGCGGACGGCCAAGGCGACGATCCCGGCTCTGCTCGAACGACCCAAGCCGCGCCGGGGCCGCTTCGTCGCCATTGCGTCGGCGGCCGGAATGCGGGGGAATCCGACGATCGCCGACTACACCGCCGCCAAGCATGGCGTGGTGGGACTGGTGCGCTCGCTCGCGCTCGAGCTCGGCCCTCGCGGTGTCACGGTGAACGCCGTTGCACCCGGGTCAACGAACACCAACATTCTGCAGGCGTCGGCTGACCTCTACGGTCTGGATTCCACCGACGAGTTCGCCATCCACCACACCATCGGGCGCAACCTGCAGCCCGAGGAGATCGCAGCGGGCGTCGCCTGGCTGTGCGCCCCAGAGAGCGGCGGTGTGACCGGCATCGTGTTGCCCATCGACGGCGGCATGACGGTCTAATGGGGTGAAGTACCGCTTCGACAGACGGGTGGAGTTCCTCGAGGACGGCCGGGTTCTGCTCGGTGGGGAACCGACCCGGCTGCTGCGGATCAGCGCAGCCGGTGCCCCGACGGTCAACCGCTGGCGGCACGGCGGTGTCGATGCGCAAGCGGAGTCGCCGGCGGCGAAGCGCCTGATCGAACGGCTCGTGGATGCGTCGATGCTGCATCCGCAGGTCGGGGAGCGGGCCGACCCCGAGCGGGCGGACCGGCGGGCCGACGACCGGCTCGACCGGCTCACCGTGGTTGTGCCGGTGCGCGACCGGGTCGAGCCGCTGCGGCGTTGCCTGGCGGCGCTGGTGGCCAGTGGGATCCGGCACATCGTCGTCGTCGACGACGGGTCGCTCGACCCGGCGGCTCATCAGGCGGTTGCGACCGAGGTCGGTGCGGTGTTCGTGCGGCGGGGCACTAGCGGCGGGCCGGCGGCGGCTCGCATGACCGGGTGGGACGCGCTTGCGTGGGCGGGTGCCGTTCCAGGTGCCGGCGCCTTGGTGGGGTTCGTCGACTCCGACATTGCGGTGGACGTCGGATGGCTCCACCCGCTGCTCGCGCACTTCGATGACGAGCGGGTCGGGCTGATCGCGCCCCGGGTCCTGGGCGCGTACGGACACGGATCACTGAACCACTATGAGCTCGCCAACTCACCACTCGATCTTGGTGACGACCCGGCCGCAATCGTGGCCGGCACGCGGGTCGCCTACGTTCCGGCCGCGGCGCTGCTGGTCCGAGTCGAAGCGTTCGGCGCAGTCGATGGGTTCGACACGACGCTCGAGGTCGGCGAGGACGTCGACCTGTTGTGGCGCCTTGCCGATGCCGGCTGGCGTTGCCGCTATGAACCGACGGCGACCGTCACCCACGACGGACGTTCGACGATCGGCGGGATGTTGCGCCGTCGCTTCGACTATGGCCGCTCGGCCGCCCTGCTCGACGCTCGCCACCCCCACCAGCTGCCCCCCGTGCGCGGCTCGGCGTG
>Ga0335397_10005990_pt1 | contig 15777 bp, 13 predicted proteins | sample MAT04_FD_205740 | JGI IMG/M metagenome (GOLD analysis project Ga0335397, IMG submission 205740) | Freshwater microbial communities from Lake Fryxell liftoff mats and glacier meltwater in Antarctica - MAT-04 (spades assembly) (version 2) ... | reverse complement strand
CGACCTCGAGCGCGGGCGTCGCTTCGTCGCCGCCGTCGCCGCCGCCCCCCTCGACACCCCGGTCTGGGCGCTGCTGCACCGCACCGCGGTGAGCACGCTGGCCACGGCCGACCTGTCGACCCGTGAGCAGGCGCTCAAGGAGCAGCTGATCCGCACCAGCCCGGCGCTGGTCTCCGAGGTCCTCGCGACCTTCGGCCGTCTGGAGGCCGAGCTGGTCGTGGAGCTCGCCCGTCGTACGGCCCCGTCTTCCGCCCTGCACTCCCGCCTGCTGGCCACCTCGCTCGTCGCGGCGGTTCGCGCGGCGACCGAGACCTGGCTCGACACCGAGCACGCCGACACCGACACGTTCACGACGCTGCTCGACGAGGCGCTCACCGCCCTCGCCCCTGCTTTCTCCCCCTGACCCGTCACCGACCTGGAGATCGACACCATGGCCTCTCGCCTCTACCGGCTCGGCCGGCTCTCGTTCCGCCGCCGCCGGCTCGTCGCCTCCCTGTGGGTCGCGCTGCTGCTCCTCATGGGGGTCGCTGCCGGCTCGCTGTCGGGTCCCTACTCCGACGAGTTCTCGATCCCGGGCACCGAGTCCCAGGACGCCCTCGACGTCCTCGCCGAGCGCTTCCCCCAGTCAGGTCTGGCGCAGGCCACGGCCAACGTCGTGTTCGCGGCGCCGGAGGGCCGGTCGCTGCAGGAGCCCGAGCTCCAGGCCGCAGTCGCGTCGGTGCTCCAGGAGGTCCAGGCCGGGGAGGACGTCGCCGCCGTCAGCGACCCGTTCGCCACGCAGGGCGTCTCCCCCGACGGGCGCGTCGCCCGGTCGACGGTGACCTACGCCCTCGAGCCGCTCGCGGTCACCGAGGACGACCGCGAGGCGCTGTTCGACTCAGCCGAGCCCGGCCGGGAGGCCGGTCTGCAGGTCGAGTTCTCCGGGGTCGCCGCGACCGAGTCCGAGCCGGGCGGCGGTGCGGGCGAGCTCGTCGGCGTCGCCGCGGCAGCGGTGGTCCTGCTCGTCATGTTCGGCTCGGTCATCGCCGCAGGCCTCCCGCTGGTCACGGCCCTGATCGGCGTCGGCATCGGCATGGCCGGCATCACGACGCTCACCGGCTTCGTCGAGCTCAGCTCCACGGCACCGATCCTGGCGCTGATGCTCGGGCTCGCGGTCGGCATCGACTACGCCCTGTTCATCACCTCCCGCTACCGCCACGAGCTGCTCAGCGGCCGCGACGGAGAGGAGGCGGCCGGCCGTGCCGTCGCGACCGCCGGTAGCGCCGTCGTCTTCGCCGGCCTGACGGTCGTCATCGCGCTCGCCGGACTGTTCGTGGTCAACATCCCGTTCCTGACGGCCATGGGCTTCGGCGCGGCGGCCACAGTCGTGGTCGCGGTGCTCGTCGCCCTCACGCTGCTGCCCGCCCTGCTCGGCTTCGCCGGGCTCAAGGTCCTTGGCCGGAAGGGCCGGGCCGCGCTCGACCCCGAGGGCCAGCCGGCTGGGGCGAAGCCGCCGCTGGCCGCGCGCTGGGCCGCCTTCGTGGTCCGCCACAAGGTGTCCGTCCTGGTGGTCACCGTGCTGGGCCTGGCTGTGGTGGCAGTGCCCGCCGCGTCGCTGGAGACGTCCTTCCCCGACGAGGGGCAGCTGTCCCAGGAGACGACCCAGCGCAAGGCGTACGACCTGCTCGCCGAGGGCTTCGGCCCCGGCTCCAACGGCCCCCTCATCGTGGTGGTGGAGGCCGACGACCCCGCGGCCGCCGCGCCGGCGCTGGCCACGGTCACCGCCGGGCTCACCGGCATCGAGGGCGTCGTCGCGGTGTCCCCGCCCGTCCCCAACGAGACCGGTGACACCTACCTGCTGTCGGTCATCCCGAGCACGGGCCCCGGGGACCTCGAGACCGAGGCCGTCGTCGACCGGCTGCGCGCCGCGACCCCAGCCCTGGAGCAGGAGACCGGCACCCGGCTCGCGGTCACCGGCGCGACGGCGGTGACCGTCGACGTGACCGAGAAGCTGGCTGCCGCCCTGCCGATCTACCTGCTGGTGGTGATCGGCCTTGCCCTGCTGCTGCTCACGGTCGTGTTCCGCTCGATCATCGTGCCGATCAAGGCTGCGCTCGGCTTCCTGCTGACCGTGCTCACCACGTTCGGCGCCGTCGTCGTGGTCTTCCAGTGGGGGTGGCTGGCCGGCTTGCTCGGCGTCGCCCAGACCGGTCCGATCCTGGCGTTCCTGCCGGTGTTCATGATCGGGATCATCTTCGGCCTCGCGATGGACTACGAGGTCTTCCTGGTGACCCGGATCCGCGAGGAGTACGTGCACGGCGCCTCCCCCGACGAGGCGGTCGTCACGGGCTTCCGGCACGGCGGCCGGGTGGTGACCGCAGCCGCACTCATCATGATCAGCGTCTTCGCCGCCTTCATGCTGGCCCCGGACCCGACCAGCAAGTCGCTCGGGTTCGCCTTCGCCTTCGGCATCGCCGTGGACGCCTTCCTCGTCCGGATGACGGTCGTGCCGGCGGTGCTCGCGCTGCTCGGCGACCGGGCGTGGGGCCTGCCCGGCTGGCTCGACCGCCTGGTTCCCAAGGTCGACATCGAGGGCAGCAACCTGCGCCTGGACGACGCGTCGCAGGAGCCCGAGCTCGTCCGCACCTGAGTACGGCAGCCGTCGAGGAAGAGATCGATCAGGTCATCGCCTCCCTCAAGGCCGACTGGGCCCCGGCGGGCAACGCGTTGTCCTGCCCGCCGGCGACCTCATCGCCCGGACATGACCGGGCTGACCATCCCGAAGCACGTGCAGGCCGACGGGTTCGCCGGTGCCTGTCGCGGTCGGTGCAGGAGCAGCGGGCTGCAGACACCGACTTCGCCCTCAGACCAGCGCCGACTCGTCCAACCGCCGGCAGGCCAGCTCATACGCCCGGTCGTGCACCTCGTCCGCCCGGCGGCCGTCCATCATGTTGATCCCCATGACCGCGTGGACGGGGGCGTCGGGCTCGATGCTGATCACCTGGCTCCCCGAGCGGCGCAGCGTCCAGACCTCCGACCGCAGGTAGCCGTGGAACAGCATCCGCAGCGGCAGGTCCAGCTTGGGACGGGCGCGTCGCGGGTCGACCGACATCGGTGAGCTGACGACCACGGTGTCGAGGTCGGCTTGAGCGAGCAGGTCCGCGTTGGTCGGCGAGTGCACGCCCCCATCGACGTACGCCGTGCCGTCGATCTCGACCGCAGCGAAGTAGCCCGGGATCGCGCAGGACGCCGCCACCGCCGAGGCGATGTCGGTCACCGGCTGGCCCTCCTGCCCGAACACCACGCGCTGGCCGTCGTCGCGGCGCACCGCGACGATCCAGGTGGCCGCATCGGGCCACCGGTCGCCGTGGCTGCGGCGCAGCGAGTGCGCCATGAGCTCCGTCGAGATCCGGCCGCTGGCCAGCTCCGGGGTCAGCAGCAGGGCGTTGAGGGCCTGGCGCGGGCGGTGCAGAACCGCCAGCGCGGTGCTGCGGTCGGGCAGGACCCGACGCCGGCGGGCGGCGCGATCCGCCAAGGGCGGGATCGGCGTGGCTGGGACCTGCCGGCGGACCGAGGCCGCCACGATCGAGCCGGCCGACGTCCCGACGACGACCTGCGCGCCGCGCGGGTCCAGGCCGCGCTCCCCGAGCGCCTGCAGGACCCCGCGGTGGAAGGCCTCGCCGAGGGTCCCGCCGGCACCGAACACCACACCGAGGCTCATGGAGCGACCCTCTCCCGTGAGCGTTCGACCAATCACCCGTTCGGGACCAGGACGCCTGGCGTCTTGATCCCGCGACAACCGGTCCTTGTCCCTGGCGCCCCTGCCAGGAGCGCCACGCCCTGATGCTCTTGCGGACGGAAGCCATGCTCACCGGCAGCGTGCCGACGACGTACTCACGGTCGACTTCCCCGCGCTGGGCCGGCGGTCCTCGACGCCTGCCGGGTCCCGGTGGGGGGACCGAGCGGTAATCCCCGTGCGGGCTCTCAGCTGAGCCCGCCGCGAAGCGCGGCCATGATCTCGTCGACCTCGCCGTCGCTCGTGACCAGCGGCGGGCACAGGGCCAGCGTCGTCGGGCTGATCGGGCGCACGATGACGCCGTGCTCGAGGACCCGGTCGCGAGCCGCCGCCGGGTCCGCGCCCACGGGCAGGCTCATCCCCCAGACGCCGCCCACGCCTCGGACGTCGAAGACCAGGCCGTCGTCCTGAAGCGCGAGCAGCCCCGGCTCCAGCCGCTCGCCGAGCTGCAGCGCCCGAGCGGGCAGGCTCTCCCGCTCGGTGATCTCGAGGCAGGCCAGCGCGGCGGCGCATGCGGTCGCGTGTCCGGAGTAGGTGTAGCCGTGGCGCAGCACGAAGGCGGGATCAGCCGACAGCGCCTCGTGCACCGATGGGGCGACCAGCACCCCGCCGAGCGGGACGTAGCCGCTGGTGACGCCCTTGGCGAAGGTGCTCAGGTCGGCCTCGACGCCGAAGTGCTGGCCGCCGAACCAGCTGCCGAGCCGACCGAATCCGCAGATGACCTCGTCGAGGACGAGATGGGCTCCGTGCTCGTCGCAGAGCGCCCGCAAGCCCTGCAGGTAGCCGGGGGTCGGCGGCCACACGCCACCTGCGCCGATCACGGGCTCGGCGAACACGGCCGCGACCCGACCGGGTGAGCGCTCGAAGACCTCACGGACCGCATCGAGGTCGTCCTTGTCGACCAGCTCGACGTCGGCGAGGCCGGGCCCGAAGCCCTGCCGGTTGAGCGGCAGCCCGGTGAGCGACGTCCCGCCGTAGTTCACCCCGTGGTAGCTGGGCACCCGGCTGACGATGATGGTGCGCTCGGGCTCACCGCGCTGGGCGTGCGCCGTGCGACTCAGCTTGATCGCCGTGTCGATGGCCTCAGAACCGCCGCTGGTCAGGAAGACGCGGCTGCCGGGCACCGGGGCGAGGTCAGCCAGTCGCTGCGCCAGCTCTTCCGCACGGCCGTTCGAGAACTTCTCGAAGCAGTGGTAGGTCTCGAGCGCCGCCAGCTGTTCGGCCACGGCTGCCGCCACCTCCGGACGCCCGTGACCGACGTTGCAGTGCCACAGCGAGGCCATGGCGTCCACGTACGGCTTGCCCGCCTCGTCGTAGACCACCGCGCCCTCGCCGCGGACCAGCCGCAGGAAGCTGTCCGACGGGGCGGCCGGCTTGGCGAACTCGGGTGCAGCAGCGCGGGGACGGCCGGTCGGGCGGTCTCGGTGGTGGACGGGGCCCGGGTGCTGGTCTCGGTCTCGATGGTCACTGAGGTGCTCCTCCGTGGTCGATGCTCTGCCGGTGCGTTCCGCGTCCCGGCGGAGCGGCGCTCGCCTTGGGGCTTGCAGCCTCCCCGACGTGGCGTGAATGCCGGCAGGCGGGCTACCCGGATCGGGCCGGCCTGGGCCAGGCGGTGACCCGGGCCGCGTCGGCCATCGGTCGCTGCGACGGTTCGTCCACAGGGCCTCCCGTTCTGTCGGTGGTCGCTCGTATGTTCGAGTCATGGATGATCCGATGCCGTTCGACACCGAGAACCCTGAGGAGCACGTGTGGACGTTGGCGACCGAGGCCGATGAGCAACAGGCCCGGGTGTGGCTGTCCCGCTGTGAGCTGATCGTGCGGGGTTACGCGCTGGCCGCGACGGCCGGTCGGGCGGAGTTCGTGACCTGCGAGATGGCCGCGACGTTCCACCTGGACGAACGGACCGCCAGCAGCCAGCTGGTCGAGGCCCGGCAGCTGCTCGAGCTCCCGGCGCTGATCGAGGCCGTTGACCACGGCCGGCTCCGGCTGCCGCACGCCCGGGCGCTGCTGGACGAGCTCCGGCCGCTGGACCCGGCGCTGGCCGCCCGGGTGCTGGAGGACACCCTGCCGCGTCTGTCGGACCAGCCACCGGCCAACATCCGCAAGATCACCCGCCGGGCGATCCTGCGGGCCGACCCGGCCGCGGCCGAGCGGCGCCGCCGGCACGCCACCGCCGGCCGGTCGGCGTTCCTGCGGCCGCTCCCGGACGGGATGTGCGATCTGACGCTGAACCTGCGGGCCGAGACCGCGCTGCGCATCCACGGCCTGGCCAGCGCCGCGACCGCGGTCGATGACGGCAGCGGTCGCACCGCCGGCGCCCGCCGCGCCGACTGGATCGTCGAGCAGATCCTCAGCGGCGCCACCCACACCAGCGGCACGAGCGCCGACAGCGGCACCAGCGCAGGTGGCAAGGACGGCGCCGCTCTGGGTGGAGAGGCGTTGGACGGCCGGCGCCGCCGGGGCTGCCAGGCCCTGATCACCATGGACGTCCAGACCGCCCTCGGGCTCGACGACGAACCGTGCGAGCTCGACGGCTACGGCCCGATCACCGCCCAGCACGGCCGCGAGCTGCTGGCCACCGCCGAGCTCCGCAAGGTCTGCCTGGACCCGATCACCGGCCAGGTCCTGCACGTCGACCAGACCCTGCACCGCCCCGTCGACCCCCACCACCCCGTCGACCCCGACCACCCCGACGGCACCGACGGCGCCGACGACGCCGACGGCGCCGACGACACAGACGCACCTGACGGCCGCGACCGGTCCGGCACCCAGCGCACCGACACCAGCCGCCGCAACCCCACCCCGGCCGGTCAGGGCATGCGGGAGGTCCTGCGGCGGATGCTGACCGAGCCCAGCTGGATGCCGACCCACGACGAACCGCAGTACCGCCCCTCAGCCGGGCTCACCCGCACCGTCCAGACCCGCACACCGACCTGCACCTTCCCCTGCTGCAACACCGGCAGCCGCTTCTGCGACCTGGACCACCTCGACCCCTGGCCCACCGGCCCCACCCACGCCGACAACCTCGCCCCCGCCAGCCGACGCCACCACCGCGCCAAGCAAGCCGGCTGGAGACCGACCCCCGCCCACGACGGCGGCACCCACTGGCGCAGCCCCAGCGGCCGGACCTACCGCAAACCCCCCGGCCGCCCCACACCCCCCGGACCCCGCCTCCGCTGGCCCACCCACACCACCACGGCTGGACCACCCGCCACCACCGACCCCACCCCAGCCCGCAGCGCGCCTCGTCACCAGCACCACGACAAGGCGCCCTCCGGCATGCCCGCGACCAGGTTCCGGGCGACGGTCACAAGGCGGCGGCCCTCGGCACCCGAGCACTGGCAAACCCAAGCCCCGTCAGCACTCCAGCTGGACGAGCAGCGCCCGGTGGTCCGACACCGCGAGCTGAGGGGATTCGACCGAGACGACCGGCGGCAGGTGACCGGAGGCCAGGACGTGGTCGAGCTGGATCTTGGCATCCCAGGCCGGGTAGGTCGCGATCTTGGCCAGCGTCCGCCAGCGGCTGAGCACCCGGGGGAACGGCGGCGGCATGTTGAGGTCTCCCAGCAGGACCCGCGGCCCGGGGAGCGTCGCGAGGTCGGCGGTGAAGGTCCGCAGCTGCTTGCCGTTCCAGCCGGGGACGAACGACAGGTGCGTGGTCCCGATCGTCATGGCGCCGAGGGGTGTCTGCACGACCGCGGCAAGACCTACCCGCGGCTCGTCCTTGAGCCAGATGACCTGGCGGGTCCCGGGCAGCACGATCGGTGAGCGGATCGGCGCCGCGCGCAGCCGCGTCACGTGCCAGGACAGCACGGGGTACCGCGAGACGAGCCCGATGCCGTACGACGCCTCAGCGCCGTGGTCGTCGTGGTCGGTCGCCGCGCGCCAGTCCGACCCGGGGGTGCCGACCAGCGCGGGGACGAACTTCCAGTGCGGTGTGTCCATCGTCGCGGCGACCTGACGGGTGAGGTCGGCGGAGTGCGAGCGGGCCTGACCGCGGTCCACCTCCTGCAGGCCGACCACGTCAGCGGCGAGCTCGCTGACGGCCTCGTGCAGTCGTGCGGGGGTTACCGCCCGGTCCGCGAGGGACATGCCGTTCAACAGGTTCAGGGTTGCCAGGCGCACCTGCCGGACGGTAGTCGCTAGTGCAGGTCCCGGCGCGCGAAGACGACGACGCCCACCGCCACGAGCGCGGCCGTGGCGAACCCGAGCACCAGTCCGCCGTGCAGGTTGGACAGCACCAGCTCCCGCCCTCCGCCGGTGAACCCCGTGGTCGGGTCGACGAAGCTCTCGTCGTAGAGGTAGAGGGTGTTGCCGCCGGGGAGCACGAGCGCCGCCGCGTTGTCGGTGAGCAGCCACTCCTGCCAGCTCGGTCGTAGGTTCCGGACCGCGTTCTCGACGATCGCGAAGTACAGGAAGCCGACGCCCAGGGCGGCTCCGGTGCCGCGCATCAGGTTGCTGAAGCCGAAGCCGAGCAGGCCGACCAGCACCACGAGCAGGACCGAGCGTGCCTGCTGCCCCAGCAGGTCGGCGTAGAAGTCGTCCGGCAGCGGGGTGGCGCGACCCAGGGTCGCGGCCAGGAGGAGGGCGGTTCCCCACCACAGCGCCTGGGCCACGACGCCGAGCAGCGCGGTGGCGGCGACGAGGACCGTCAGCTTGGCGCGCATGACGGCCGTACGGCGTGGCACCCAGAACAGCAAGGCCACCATCGACCGGCTGGACCACTCGGCGCCCACCCAGGTCGCTCCGATGAGGAAGGCCAGCGCCGCGGTCACCACGGCAGCGGCGATCCCCCCGGGCGGCAGGGCGTCGGCCAGCACGAACGGCTCTTCGTCCAGGAACTGCCCGATCGGGATGTTCTCGGCCGTCGTGGCCGGACCGCAGTAGTCCGTGGCGTCAACCCCCGCCGGCCGACCGGGGTCTGCCAGGCACTGCTGCCGGTAGCCCTCCTGCTCGACCACGGCCGCGTCGACGCGAGCCTGGGCCTCAGCGAGCGCCGCGGGGGTTGGGTTGCCGTACTCGGTCGCCGCGGCAAGCCCCACCGCGAGGACGAAGCCGGCCAGGGTCAGGGCCAGCAGGACCTGGATGAACCGGCGGGAGCGGAAGCGCCGCACCTCGGCCCGAAGCAGCGAGCCCCGGGGGACCTCAGCGGGCGCCGTGGCGTCGGGCGTCGGAGCCGGAGCGAGGGCGGTCATGCCGGCTTTCCCTGGGTCAGCTCGAGGAAGACGCTCTCCAGGTCGGCCGCCACGGGGGACAGCTCGCTCAGGTAGATCTGCCGGTCCGCCAGGGCCCGGGTGATGTCCGTGGCATCCAGGACGCCATGGACCAGCAGCACGCCGTCGCCGGTGCTGACGCGCAGGCCCGCGTCGTCCAGCACATGCCGGGCCAGATCGAGGTCGGGCACCCGGACGCGGACGTCGGCCGTGCCGCCGCGGGTCAGCACCTGCGCCACCGGTCCGGTCGCCACACACCGCCCGCGGGCCAGGATCGACACGTGGTCGCAGACCTGCTGCACCTCGGTGAGCTGGTGGCTCGACAGGAAGACGGTCGTGTGGCCACCGCGCCCCAGCTCGATCACCAGCTCCCGGACCTCCCGGATGCCTGCGGGGTCCAGGCCGTTGCCCGGCTCGTCGAGGATGAGCAGCCGGGGGCGCTTGAGCAGAGCAGCCGCGATGCCCAGGCGCTGCTTCATGCCGAGCGAGTAGCCCTTGAAGCGGTCGTCGGCCCGGTCCCGTAGGCCGACCAGCTCGAGGCACTCCTCGACGCGCGACGACGGCACCCCGGCGGTGTCGGCGAGCAGCTGCAGGTTCAGCCTGCCGCCGAAGGCGGGGAAGAACAGCGGGGTCTCGACGAGCGCGCCGACGTGGCCGATGACGTCCGGGAGCGCCTGGGGCACAGGCCTTCCCAGCAGGCGCATCTCGCCCAGGTCGGGCCGTACGAGCCCCAGCAGCATCCGGATCGTCGTGGTCTTGCCCGACCCGTTGGGGCCGAGGAACCCGTGGACGCCACCGCTGCCGACCACCAGGTCCAGGCCGTCGACCGCCTTCTCGGCGGGCTTGCCGCGACGCCCGTAGCTCTTGTGCAGCCCGGACACCTCGATGACCGTCAAATCGCCTCCGCTCGACGCCGGACGGCGAACCTCTCACAGCAACGGGCCCTCGCGGGGCATTGATGGCGGCTCAGGTGTCGTACAAGACCGTCCCCGCCTCACCCTGCACGCCACCGAGGTGCTCCAGAAGCAGCGCGACCAGCCGGTCCGCGGCCTGCTCGGGGATCCAGTGGCTCACCCCCTCGAGCAGCTCGAAGCGGTACGGCCCGTCGACGTGGGAGCCGGTCGCCCGGGCGGCCGCCGGTCCCAGCGCGTGGTCACCGTCGGACCACACGTGCAAGGTCGGCGCGGTGATGGTTCCGAAGCCGTCGAGGTCGGCCAGCGACTGCGCGCGGTAGTACGCCAGGGCCTTGCCCATCACGCCCGGCTGCCGCAGCACTTCGAGGTAGTGCTCGGCGTCGACCTCCGGGACACCGCCGAAGACTTCGGACAGGCTCCCGGCCAGCAGCGCCTGCTCGGCGTCGGGCTGGAGCCAGTCCTTCATGTAGCGCGACCGGGCCCGCTGGTCGGGGTCGGTGCGCAGCGCTTCGACGAAGGCCACCGGGTGAGGCACCGAGACGGCGGTCAGCGACCGGACCCGGTCAGGGTGCCGGCCGGCGACCTGCCAGGCGATGCCGGCCCCCCAGTCGTGCCCGACGACGTCGGCCCGCGCGACGTCGAGGTGGTCCAGGACCGCCACGACGTCGTCGACGAGGTGGACCATGCGGTAGGCCTCGACCGGCTCGGGCCGGGCGTCCGGGGAGTAGCCCCGCAGGTCCGGCACGACGACGCGGTAGCCGGCCTCGGCCAGCGCCGGCCACACGCCGCGCCAGGACCAGGACGTCTGCGGAAAGCCGTGCAGCAGCAGCACGACCGGCCCGTCGGCCGGCCCGGTCGCCAGCGCGTCCAGGACCAGGTCGCCGGTGGGGATCCGCAGCCGCTCCATGACCGGCACCCTAGCGATCAGCCGGCGGGTCGAGCGGACGCGGCACCGCCGCGTCGAAGGCGACGTCGACCCGGTCCCGCAGGCGCAGTGCGCCGAGCATCGCGGAATACGGCGCGACGTCGTGGTCGGTCTGCGCCACCTCCGTCCGTACCGCCACCGACCAGCCACCGGTGTCCTCGGCGACCCGCACGTCGACCTCGCGCGGCCGCACCCGGCCGCTGATCGCCAGCTCCCCGTGCAGGGTGAACCCGCCGGGGACGGACGTCGCCGACGAGGCGGTGAAGACGATCTCGGGGAACTGGTCGCCGCGCAGCGCGCTGACGGCGTTCGCGCGGATGGTCCTGCGGTCCCTGTCCGACAGCGGCTTGGCCCCGCCGCTGCCGCTCTCGACGCGCAGGCTCTGGACCCGGGCGCGAAGCACGGCCGAGACAGGCACCTCGTCGTCCACGACCACCTCGCCGGACCAGTCGTCGAGGGCGAGCACGAGGTCGTGGCCCAGTCGGGCGGCCTTGCCCTCGACACCGGTGTGCAGGCGCAGGGTGCCGTCGTCGGGGCCGATCCGCAGGGTCTGCATGCCCTCGATGGTCGCCCCAGCCGGCCCCCGGTGCGCGGCCGGGGTCCTGCGAGGATGAGGCCATGACCACGACCGCCGTCCCGCCCACGGCCACCACCCACGAGGTGACCAACCAGCCGCCGCCGCTGGTCGGTCACGACGTCTCGGCCGAGGCGGCCCTGCTCGCCGGGCTCGAGCGCGAGGGCGCCGGCTGGCACGCCGGTGACCTGCACCGCCTCGGCCGTCGCGCGGGCACCGAGCAGGCCCAGCTGTGGGCCGACCAGGCCAACCGCCACGAGCCCGAGCTGCGCACCCACGACCGCTACGGGCACCGCGTGGACGAGGTCGACTTCCACCCCGCGTGGCACGCGCTCCTGGACGTCGCGGTCAGCGAGGGCCTGGCCGGCGCGCCGTGGGTCGACCCCCGGCCGGGTTCACACGTGGCGCGCGCGGCCGGCTTCTACGTCTGGGGCCAGGTCGAGTCCGGCCACGGCTGCCCGGTCTCGATGACGTACGCCGTGGTCCCGGCGCTGCGGACGACACCGGCGCTGGCCGCCGTCTACGAGCCGCTGCTGACCAGCCGCGCGTACGACCCGGGCCTGCGCGTCCCGACCACCAAGCGGGGCCTGCTCGCCGGGATGGGCATGACCGAGAAGCAGGGCGGTTCCGACGTCCGGGCCAACACGACGACGGCGACGCCCGACGGCGACGGCACCTGGCACCTGCGCGGGCACAAGTGGTTCACCAGCGCCCCGATGTGCGACCTGTTCCTGGTGCTGGCTCAGGCGCCCGAAGGCCTGTCGTGCTTCCTGGTGCCGCGGGTGCTGCCGGACGGCACCCGCAACACCTTCCGCCTCCAGCGGCTCAAGGACAAGCTCGGCAACCGGTCCAACGCCAGCTCCGAGCCCGAGCTCGACGGGACGGTCGCCTGGCTGGTCGGCGACGAGGGGCGCGGGGTACGCACGATCATCGAGATGGTCGCGATGACCCGGCTCGACTGCGTCATCGGCAGCGCGTCGACCATGCGCGCGGCGGTTGTCCAGGCGGCCCACCACGCCTCGCACCGCTCGGCCTTCGGCGGCCTGCTGGTCGACAAGCCGCTCATGCGCAACGTGCTGGCCGACCTGCAGGTCGAGAGCGAGGCAGCGACCACGCTGATGCTGCGGCTGGCCGGCGCGGTCGACCGGGCCGGGCGGGGCGACGCCGAGGAGCAGGCGTTCAAGCGGATCGCCACCGCCGTCGGGAAGTACTGGGTGTGCAAGCGCACCCCGGCCGTCGCCGCCGAGGCGCTCGAGTGCCTCGGCGGCAACGGCTACGTCGAGGACTCCGGGATGCCGCGGCTCTACCGCGAGGCGCCGCTCAACTCGGTGTGGGAGGGCTCGGGCAACGTCAACGCCCTCGACGTCCTGCGGGCGCTGACCCGCGAGCCGGCCAGCGGCGAGGCCTTCTTCGCCGAGCTCGACCGGGCACGGGGTGTCGATGCCCGGTTCGACGACGCCGTGACCGGGCTCAAGGCCGGGCTGGCCGACCACGACGAGGTCGAGCTGCGGGCGCGGCGCCTGGTCGAGCGGATGGCCCTCGTGCTGCAGGGCTCGCTCCTCGTGCGGTACGCGCCGGCGGCCGTCGCCGACGCCTTCTGCGCCAGCCGCCTCGCCGGCGACTGGGGCCACGCCTTCGGGACGCTCCCCAAGGGCCTCGACACGGTCGCGGTGCTGCAGCGGGCGCTGCCGCAGTAGCGACAGCCCGCCCCCCTGCAGCAGCAGAGGTGCGGGCCGTCGGTCGTACGGGTGTCTCGGCTGGCTAGGCCTGCCGGGCCGCCCGCTCCGCCTGGCGGGTCTCCTTCTCCGTCGCGGCGAGCGAGGCCAGCGTCTCGGCCTTGGACCGCTGCTCGTCGGAGGCGGCCTTCTCCTGCACGGCCTGTGACAGCTGGGCCTTGGGCGCGGCGGTGGCCGCCTTCTCCTCGGCGTCGATACGGTCCTGCTCGGCGGCCGCCCGCTGCTTCGCCGACCGCACCTCCGCGTCCTTGGCGGCCTCGATGCGCCGCTTCTCCTCCTGCTCGCGGGCCTCGGCGGCGGCGGCGATCTCGCGCTTGGCGTCCCGCTCGGCGGCGGCGGCCTGCTGCACGCCCTCGCGCCGGTCCTGCTCGGCCTTGGTGCGCTCCGCAGCGACGCGCTGCTGCTCGTCCTGGAGCGCAGCGTCGGCCTCGGCGGTGCGCTGCGCGGCCTCCTCGTCGAGCCGGGCGGCGTCGCCGAGGACATCGGCTCGGCGACGGAGCGCCTCGCCGCGGATGGTCAGGCGCTCGTCGCCGAGCAGGCGACCGGCACCGGCGTCCAGCGAGCCGAGGGCCCGCTCGAAGCTGAGGCGCAAGGCGGAGTCGTCCTGCAGGAAGCGCACGACGAGCTGGTCCTGGGCGAGGGTGGCGGGCAGGCGCAGCAGGGAGTACTGCAGCGCCGCGGCCTTCTTGGGGATGATGAGCACGTTCATGGGTTCTCCTCGATCGGGTCTGGGGGTGGTGAGCAGGTGGGGCCGGGTGGGGCTGCTACTCGGGCAGGCCGGCGTCGCGCGCCAGGCGGTCCGCCTCGGCGCGGGCGCGGTCTGCTGCCGACTCCGTCGCGCGGGCCGCGGCCAGCTCGGCGTCGTGCTCCTGCCGGGCTTCGGCGGCCTGCTGTGCGGCTTCGGCGGACTGACGGGCGGCTTCGTCGCGAGCCGCCTGCTCGCGGGCGTCGGCCTGCGCCTCCGCCACCGCCGTCCCGACGGACTCCTGCCGCTCGACCTGCTCCTGGACCGCGTCCGCCTCGGCGGCGGCGCGGGCGTGCGTGGCCGAGAGCTGGGCGCTCTCCCGAGCCTGGGCTGTCGAGCGCTCGCGGTCGGCCTCCTGGCGCTCGGCGGACAGGGCCTGCGCGGCCTCAGTCGCCTCAGTCTCGGCAACGGCCTCGCGCAGGCCCGCGTCACGGCGCGTCTGCGCCTCGGCCTGCTGCAGCTGACCCTCGGCGGCGAGGGAGTCGTTGCCGGTCACCGCGCCGGCGACCTCCTTGGCCCTGCCGGCAAGGGAGCCGAGCAAGCCCCTCTTGGACTCGTCTGCGGTGTTCGTCATGAGTTCTCCTCGGCTGCGGGCCGCCCACCTGGCGGCGCCTCCGAGGTGATCCCCCGCTTGCTGGCCTGATAGCAGTCGCAAGCAGGTGGCGTCCGACACAGCGCCCTGGCCCAGAGGCCAGGCCTCACCGCTCAACCGTGCGCATGTCGGGGTAGCGGTCGCCGACGACCTCGTCCGCGGGCACGGCCATCGCGAGCTGCGACAGCTCGTCGTCGGTCAGGACCAGGTCCCGCGCCGCGGCGTTCTCCTCGAGGTAGCTGCGCCGCTTCGTGCCGGGGATCGGCACGACGTCCTCGCCCTGCGCCGACACCCACGCCAGCGCCAGCTGACCCGGCGTCACGCCGCGAGCGGTGGCGAGCTCGCGCACCCGGTCGACCAGCCGCAGGTTCGCGGCCAGGGCCTGCTCGGCGAAGCGCGGGCTGCTGCGACGGAAGTCACCCGGCTCGAGGTCGTCGACGGTCCGGATGGCGCCGGTGAGAAAGCCCCGGCCGAGCGGGCTGTAGGCGACCAGGCCGATGCCGAGCTCGCGCAGTGCCGGTAGCACGGCCCGCTCGATGTCCCGGCTGAACAGGCTGTACTCGCTCTGCACCGCAGCGATCGGGTGCACGGCCGCCGCCCGGCGGATCGTGTCGGCCGACGCCTCCGACAGGCCGAGGTGGCCGACCTTTCCGGCGGCGACGAGCTCGGCCATCGCGCCGACGGTCTCCTCGATCGGCACCGAGGTGTCCACGCGGTGCTGGTAGTAGAGGTCGATGTGGTCGACGTTGAGCCGCTGCAGGGAGGCGTCACAGGCCGACCGCACGTAGTCCGGGCTCCCCGAGATGGCGGGCCCGCCATCGGTGCGGACGATGCCGAACTTCGTCGCGAGCACGACCTCGTCCCGGCGGGAGGCGATGGCCCTGCCGACCAGCCGCTCGTTGGTGAACGGGCCGTACATGTCGGCGGTGTCGAGGAAGGTGATGCCGAGGTCGAGGGCCCGGCCGATCGTGGCCAGGCCCTCCGCCTCGTCGGTCACTCCGTAGAACTCGGACATGCCCATGCAGCCGAGGCCCTGCGAGGAGATGACCAGGGAGGTCCCGAGGGTGCGCGTAGAGGTCATGGCCGTCATCCGACCAGAGCTCGCCGACGGTGGGCAAGGGTGGTGCGGCGGGTGTTGCGGCCGTTGCCGTACTAGCGTCAGGACGTGCCGCCTGCCTCCCGGACCACGTCCGCGCCCAGCAAGCCCCGCCCCCGCCGCGCCGCCGCCGCCTCCCCGGCCGTGGGCGCGAGCCCGTCGTACGCCGTGGAGCGCGGGACGCTCGACAACGGCCTGCGGGTCGTC
>Ga0335397_10005988_pt1 | contig 15778 bp, 15 predicted proteins | sample MAT04_FD_205740 | JGI IMG/M metagenome (GOLD analysis project Ga0335397, IMG submission 205740) | Freshwater microbial communities from Lake Fryxell liftoff mats and glacier meltwater in Antarctica - MAT-04 (spades assembly) (version 2) ... | reverse complement strand
TTTCCGCAGCGGCGTCGTCACATCGCTGGTCGCGGACATCCGCGCGGCGGTCCGCAAAGATGCGACCGTCGCGGTCATACCCTCGGTGGCGCGACCAACCGCAGGCGCATGGTACGAAGGCAGCGACCTGCACGCGCTGGCGCAGGCGACGGGGCTGATCGAGGCCTGTTTCTATGAACCAAGCGCAGAGCGGGTGCGGGCCGATCTGTTCGATATCCGCCGTCGCCTGAGAGGGACAGGCACGCTGCGCGGCATCCTGCGGCCATCGCATCCGGATATCGCCAACAAGGCCGAGTTTGTCGCAGCGGTCGCGGCGCTGCGCGCGGGCGGCGTCGATGGCCTGGCGTTCTACAATTGGGGCCACCTGCGCCGGGCCAACATCGGCTGGATCGGCGATTCCTTGCGGGGTGCGCCATGACCGCGACGTTCGCAGGCAAGACCGTCGCCATTACCGGGGCCGCGGGTGGAATCGGCCAGGCGCTCTGCCGCTTCTTTGGCGCCGAGGGGGCGACGATCATTGCCCTCGACCGCAATGCAAGCGTCAATGACCTTGTTGGCACGCTGGGCAAGGACGGGATCAGGGTGATCCCGGCGGTTGCCGACATTGCGATACCCGAGCAGGTCCGGGCCGCCTTTGCAGGGATCGGCGACGTCCATTTGCTGATCAACAATGCCGGCCTCTCGCGGCATCCGACGGTGGCGCGCACCGATCCGGCGGGCTGGAACGAGGACATCGCAGCCAACCTCAACGGCGCCTATGCCTGCGCCCATGCCGTGCTGCCGCAAATGGTCGAGCGGCGGGCCGGGTGCATCGTCAACGTCGGTTCGGTGAACGGGCTGTCGGCCCTGGGCGACCCTGCCTACAGCGCCGCCAAGGCCGGCATGATCGCCATGACCAGGTCCATCGCCATGGAGTACGGCCGCTACGGCATCCGGGCCAATTGCGTGCTGCCGGGAACGGTTCGCACCCCGCTCTGGGATGCCCGCAAGGCGAAGGATCCCGATGTTCTGAGACAATTGGAACGCTGGTACCCGCTTGGCCGCATTGTCGAGCCGGTCGAGGTTGCCAGGGTGATCGCATTTCTGGCGTCGGACGCGGCCAGCGCTGTCACCGGCGTCGCATTGCCGGTCGATTGCGGGCTGACGGCCGGGAATATCGTCATGACGCGCGAGTTGACACTCGAGGATTTCTAAAGAGGAGAGATGCCTGTGGAACGTTTGCGAATTGGGGTGATCGGTCTGGGCTGGTTCGGCGAGATCCACGCCGAGACGATTGTCGGTGTCGCCAATCTGGAGCTTGCGGCACTATGCACCCGCAGGTCCGACAGGCTTGCGGAAATGGGCGCCAAATTCGGCGTGAAGAAGCTTTCCCGCGATTACCACGACATTCTGAGGGATCCCGACATCGACGCGGTGTCGATCTGCACCATGTGGGATCAGCACCGCCAACCGGCCATCGACGCGCTCAAGGCGGGCAAGCACGTCTTTCTCGAAAAGCCGATTGCATCGACCGTCGCGGACGGCCGTGCAATCACCGAAGCATCGAAGGGCGCGAAGGGTATTCTCTACATCGGTCACGTCGTGCGCTTCAACCCACGCTACCGGATGGCAAAGCAGGCCATCGACGCGGGTCGGATCGGCAAGATCGTTGCCCTGTCGTCCCGACGCAACATACCCGCAGCGTGGACGCCAACCATTCTCGACAAGATCGGGCCGATCGTCGGCGATGCCATCCACGACACCGACATCATGCTCTGGTTCACCGGTGATCGCATCGTGTCAGCCTATGCGCAGACCGTCGATGTGCGCGGACTCAAACATCCCGACATCGGCCAGACCATGTATCGCTTTGCCGGTGGCGCCAGCGCCACGCTGGAAACGATCTGGTGCATGCCGGAAAAGACCCCCTTCGATATCGACGAACGCATGTCCATCATCGGCACCGAGGGAATCATACACGTTCAGGACACGTTTCCCGGCCTTGCGATTGTGGACGGCGACAAGCTGCATTCGCCGGACACGACCTATTGGCCGATGTTCGAAGGTGTGCGCGGCGGTGCGCTTCGCGAAGAGTTCATCTATTTCGCATCCTGTGCACTGAACGGCAAACCCGTGACAATCGGCACCCCCGAGGACGCGACCGCAGCCCTGCAAGCCACGCTCGCCGCCGAGGAATCGGCGCGGACCGGCGATGTCGTGAGGATCGGCTGATGCTGGAATATGTCTTTCATCATGTCGGCATCACCACCACCGAACCGCAGCCCGATGAAAACTGGGTGGAAGAAAGCAGGATTTGGGTGACCAATCCGAACAACCATCCCGAACATATCGAGTTTCTGCGCTATCGCGAGGATAGCACGGTCCCGGCAGCGGTCCGCGACAACCCGCATGTCGCCTTCAGGGTTGCCGAACTGGCGCCCTGCCTTGAGGGTGTCGAAATCCTGATCGAACCGTTCATCGTTGGAGATTTCCTTGAAGTCGTCTTCGTGCGGAAACATGGCATGGTATTCGAATACATGCGCTACCTGAAAGAAGGCTGGTTCGACGACTGACGTGCCAACTTCAGAAATCATCGGGATTTGGGGAGGTGATAAAAAGAGGGCAGCGATCACGTCGCGATGCCTTTCAGAGTCACTTATGCCGACACCAACGCCAGCAAGATGCGGATCTTCACAGCCTGATGCCACCTTGCGATCTTGCCTTGCGCCGGGGCCCCCCCGGTGTTGCATGCACCGCTTGCGGGGGATCAGACGCAATACAGGCATTGGGCAGTGCCTGCAGCCCAGACTGTCACGTCAGCTTTCCGCGCGATGTGACGTCGGCAATCTCTTCGACCAAAGTTCCCCGTATCAGATGAACCTTGTCGAACAGGTTGGACACCACGCAAGCGTGGTTGGGAATGACCCTGACCCGCTCGCCGATCTGCGGCTTGCTGGCCGATGCCGACAGATCGACGATCGCATGTTCTTCCGACAGGCCGGTGATCACCGCGTCCGGATAAGCCGGCAGAAAGCCATGACCCGGAGCGCCGGCCGAATCTGCCGCAAGCGCCTTTGAGCCAGCATCGAGGATCGCGCGGTCGGGCGTCGGGTGGCTTACGACGGTTGCAAGAACGCTCAGCGCGCAGTCCTCCAGCGTGCCGTGGCCCCAGGCAACCTGCATCCGGTCCTTGTAGATATAGGTGCCCGGCCGATGTTCGGTGATCCCCGCCACGTCGGCGGCATGCCACAGATCGGGCGTCCCGCCGCTGGAAACCACCTTTGGCGGCAGGCCCGCCGCCGTCAGTGCCGCGATGGCCCCGGCCAGCCAAGCCGCGGTCTGCGCCATCCCGCCGCGCGGCGGATAGGTCATCAGGCCGCCGAACGACAGACCCGGCGCGGCGTCTATGGCGCGGGCAAGGGCGACCGCCTCGCCGGCGTTCTGCACGCCGCAGCGCGCAGCCCCGGTATCGCATTCGACAAGGACCGTCAGCGGTTTTGCCGGATCGGTGAAGCGCCGGGCATAGCCCTGTACCGCAGCCGCGCTGTCAGCGGTGACCGACAGGGTGATCCGCTGATGCAGCCGGTAAAGCCGGTCCAGCTTTGCGGCCCCGAGGATGTTGTAGGGCACAAGGATGTCGGTCAGCCCGCCGTCGGCCATCGCCTCGGCCTCGCCCAGCTTTTGCGCGGTGATGCCGACGGCGCCAAGTTCGACCTGCAGCCGTGCAAAACGGGGCAGCTTGTGCGTCTTGACATGCGGGCGCAGCGGCAGGCCATGCGCATCGGCATAGGCTTGCGCCGCACGAAGGTTCGCTTCCGCCTTGTCCAGATCGACAAGAACGGCGGGGGTGTCGATATCGTCGATGTTCATTACGGCCTCATGTGATCGCGTCAAGAAACGGCAGATTGCCCGCGCCCAGCCCTGCATCCACCACAAGCGAGGTGCCGGTGATGCCCGATGCCGCGGGCGAGGCCAGAAAGACGACCGCGCGGGCAACCTCGTCGGGGGTGACGATCCGGCCAAGCGGATAGATCGCCCGCAGCTTTTCCAGGATTTCGGGGTTCGCTTGCAGCCGATGCTCCCAGGCCCCGGTGCGGATCGAGGCAGGAATGACCGCATTGGCGCGGATGCCGTGCCGCCCCTCTTCAACCGCGATGGCGCGCATCCAGGCCAGCGTCGCGGCCTTGGCCGCCGAATAGGCCGGATTGCCGAAATGCCCAAGCGCGTTGACCGAAGAGACAAAGACGAACGCCCGGTTGCCCGTCGCCGCACGCATTGCGGGCAGCAGGGCATGGCTCAGCAGAGCGGCCCCGGTGAAATTGGTGTCCATCTCGTCCGGGATGCCGTCTGCCGTGGTCATCCCCAGCGTTTCCTGCCGGGTCCAGCCTGCGTTCGACACAAAGACCGAGGGCGTCCCGCCGCGTAGGATTGCGGCGGCGGCCTTGGCAACGGCGGCCTTGTCACGCAGGTCGAAAAGGTGGCGTTCCTCGATCTGCGGGGCGTCCAGCACGGTGCCGGGCAGGTCGCAGGCGATGATCCGGGCACCAAGGTCGCCGAAATGGCGCACCAGAGCGTTGCCGACGCCGCCGCCTGCGCCGGTGATGACCACGCGGTTGCCGTCGAACCGGTTCAACGCAGGTCCTCCTTGCAATCTGCGGCCCCTCGGGCGAGCTTTGCCAAAGTCTCACGCAGCGGAGCGATAGCCATGTCAAAACAGGTCTTCGGTGCATCGCATGTGCCCCTGTCGCCCGCCGTGCGGGCCGGGGATTTCGTATTTATCTCGGGCCAGGTGCCGGTCGTGGCGGGCAAGGTGGTCGCGGGCGGCATTGCCGCCGAAACCCGCGCGGTGCTTGATAACGTCAGGGCAGCGCTGACACTGGCGGGCTGTGCGATGTCGGATGTGGTGAAGACCACCGTCTGGCTGCGCGACCGCGACGATTTCGCGGCGTTCAACGCGGTGTATGCGGAATACTTTCCGACCGAACCCCCGGCCCGGTCAACCGCCGAGTCGCGGCTGATGATCGACATCGCGGTCGAAATCGAGGCCATCGCCTACAAACCCCGCTGAACAGGCGCGGGGCGGCCATAGACCGGCGTTGCAATACCCTCCATCCGCGCCTTCAACTGCAGCGCCACAAAGCGCGAATAGAAACGCGACAGCGCCAGATTTCCGCCGTGAAACCACAGCGCCTCGACCGCCGTGGGTTTCCACATGTTGCGCAACTCGCCCTGCCACGGTCCGGGATCGCCGCGCACGCCAGAGCCGAGCCCCCAGCACGGCCCGACCGCATCCGCCGCGTCGCGCGACACGATGCCGGCAACCGTTTCGTTCATCGACTGATAGCCGGTGCAGGCGATGACCACCTCGGCCTGCACCTCGCGCCCGTCGGCGAGGCGGAGGCCGCCCGGTGTCAAAGCCGCAACATCGGCACCGGAGATCACCTTGATCTCTTTCGCCGCGATCAACTCCGACGCGCCCACGTCGATGTAATAGCCCGAAGCCGTGCGCAGCGCCTTCATCATCAACCCTGTCTCATCCTCGCCGAAATCCAGTGCAAAGCCCGAAGCGGCGAGGCGCGCGTAAAAGTCAGCGTCGTGCTCGCGGATCTTTCGGTAAAGCGCCTTTTGCTGGTCTGCAAACAGCGCAAAGGGCGTGGCGGCGGCGATCATGTCGGCCCGCTCCACGGTGATGCCGCGCGCGACGGCCGCTTCGGAATAGAGGTCGAAACCAAAGGCCATCAGCGTTTCCGACCGCACCACGACGGCGGGGTTGCGCTGCAGCATCGTCACGTCCGCCCCGGCCTCCCACAGATCAACACAGACATCATGCGCCGAACTGGCCGAGCCGATCACCGCACAGCGCTTGCCCTTGAAGGGCGCACCGGTCTGATAGGCGCTTGAATGCATCAGCGTGCCTGCAAAGCGGTCGGCCCCCAACAGGTCGATGGGGCGCGGCGGGCCATAGGCGCCGGTGGCAAAGACAAGGTGCTGCGGGCGCAGCGTGATCCGTTCGCCCGCACGATTGACCACGACCGTCCATTCCCCCGCATCGTATTGCGCGCTTTCGCAGCGGGTGGATTGCCAGAGGTTCAGCTCGAATATCCGCGCGTAAGCCTCCAGCCAGTCGCCCATCTTGTCCTTGGGGGTAAACACCGGCCAGTTCGGCGGGAACGGCAGATAGGGCAGATGGTCGTACCAGACCGGGTCGTGCAGCACCAAACTGCGGTAGCGGTTGCGCCAACTGTCTCCGGCGCGCGCGTTCTGCTCGACGATCAGCGTGGGCACCCCAAGCTGGCGCAGCCGCGCGCCCAGTGCGATGCCGCCCTGCCCGCCACCGACGATCAGCACATAGGGCTGATCCTCGCGCCCGATCCGCGCGGTCTCGGCGGCGCGGGCCTCGCTCCAGGTTTCGCGGTTGCGGTCGGCCTTGTGGGCAAGTCCCTGCGGCCGTGACGGCCCGCTTGGCTCGGCATGGCCGCGCAAATCCTCGATGGCGGTCAGCAGCGTCAGGCAAAGCCCGTCGCGCAGCGTGATCCGCCCGGTGCCGCTGGCGGTGGCGGTCTCGAATGCAATCCACGCTGTCACCGTGCTGCCCTCGGCCTCCGGCGTGCCGACGACGCGCCAATTCATCGGTCGCGTGCCCGCAAGGGTGGCCTCCAGCATTGCGGAAATTGCGGCGCGGCCTTCCAAAGTCTTGATGTTCCAGGTGAACGCCAGAAGATCGCGCCAATATCCATCAGGCGCAAACAGCGCCGTTGCCGACGCCATGTCGGCTTTCGACAGCGCAATTTCAAAGGCGGAAAGCCACGCTGTGACGGGGTTGGCAGCGGCCATGACGTCTCCCTTCTAGGCGCCCAACGGCTCCAGCCCGCCTGCTGAACGCTGATCGACGAGGTTGAACTTGATCCGGCGCAGGTTCTCGCGGGCCAGCGGGCCCATCCGATAGCCGGTGGCGGCGGCGACAAGATCAATGATGAGCAGGACTGCGAACCGCGACGCAGACGGGGTCAGCATGTCGGGGTATTCCGCAATGCGGGTGGTCAGCGCGATTTCGGCAGCCTCGGCCAACGCACTTCCCGGCGCGGTGATGGCGATGGTCCGGCAGCGGTAATGACGTGCAAGCTCGACGCATTCCACCACCTCGCGGGTGCGACCGGTGGCGGAAATGGCGATCAGCACATCATCGGGGCGAAAGGTCGCCAGCGTCATGCGGGCAAGATAGGGGTCCTTGCAGGCGAAGATCGGCACGCCATAACGAAACAGACGGTTCTGCGTCTCTTCCGCCAGAGTCGCGGAACTGCCGCCAAGCCCGAGTGCCAGCACCCGCCGCGCAGGGGCAAGGCAGGCACCGGCCTTCTGCACCAGATCCGGATCAAGCTGGTTCTCCACCTCCCTGATCGCAATGCGCGCTTCACCGAAAATGGACGTCCAGAACGGCGGCAGGATATCCGGAACCGGTGCCACCGAAGATGAAACCGGGTCGGCAGCCAGAAAAAGCTCGCCCACCACAAGGCTGCGCGCAAGCCGCAGCTTGAAATCGCGCACACCGGCGCAGCCGATCGACCGACAGAACCGTGTCACCGTGGGCTCGCTGACCTCTGCCCGGGCCGCAATCTCGGCGTTTGACGCGGCCACCGCGGCGTTCACATCCGACAGGACCGCATCGGCGACAGATTGCTCTGCGGGGCTGAGAGAGGCGTAGCCGTCCTTGATCCGGGCGATGATGTCAGGGATGAGTTGGCGGCCTTCGTCGCGCAAGATCGCTGCAGCTTCGGCTGGTTCCATGCCATGCTCCACGCCTGGGAATGCCGGTCTGTCTTCCGGCAGGCCGTGGCCGGCCGAACCTCGCCAATGTAGGAAACTTACAGGTAGTATCGGTCAATATCCACAGAAAACGTCGCCCCTGAGCAGGGTAATTGCGAATCATTGACAGGTTTGTAGGTTGGTTACATCGTCTGCGTCTGGCCGGATCAATGCGAAACCGATTGCCCGAGGATGGGCACGCCATGAGTTCAGGTCACTGGTGGGGGCACGACCGGATGGCGCAGAAGCTGGTGGTCAATGCGGCGGGCAAACGCTACGGCAACTTTGAGGCGCTGGCCGATTGCAGCTTTGACGTGGCCGCCAACACCATCGTGTCGATCGTCGGTCCATCGGGCTGCGGCAAGACCACGCTTCTTTGGTCGATGTCGGGCCTCAATCCGCTGAGCGCGGGCGAGGTGCTGCTGGACGGCAGTCGCATCACCGCGCCGCATCCCGATATCGGAATGGTGTTTCAGGACGCCAATCTGCTGCCTTGGCGCAATCTGATCGGCAACATCCTCTTTCCGTTCGAGATCAAGCGCAGCCGCCCCGACCGGGAATGGATCGACCACCTGCTGGAACGGGTTGCGCTGAAGGGGTTCGAGGAGCACTTCCCCCGCCAGCTTTCGGGCGGCATGCAGCAGCGCGCGGCGATCGTCCGGGCGCTGTCGCTGCGCCCGCAGGTCCTGCTGATGGACGAGCCGTTCGGCGCGCTGGATGCCTTTACCCGCGAAGAGATGAACCGCCTTGTCGAAGAGATCTGGCTGGAGACCAAGACCACCATCGTCTTCATTACCCATTCCATCGAAGAGGCGATCTTTCTGTCCGACCGGGTGATCGTGCTGACCAGACGGCCGGGCCGCGTGCAATCGGAATTCGAGGTTCCCTTCCCCCGTCCGCGCACGCTCGAGATCATGGCCAGCAAGGCGGTGTTCGACCTGACGAACCGGATCAAGGCCGACATCTACGGCCTGAAGCCGCCCCTTTCGGCCGCGGCGGAGTAGCGCGATGAGCGACGCGATCCCAAAATTCGGCAAGGGCAGGACGGGCGCCGTCGGCTTGTCGAACATGCAGGCCTTTGCCCCCGGATCAGGCAGTCGGTCATGGCTGGAGGTGGCCGCCATCATCGCGACGGCGATCATCGTGATCGGCTCGCTCGAAATCACGCTCCGCTGGTTCGAGGTGCCGTCCTATGTGCTGCCCCCGCCGTCCGAAGTGGCCCGGGCGCTGGTCAAGGAGTTTCCGCTGATCGCGCCGCATCTCGGCTATACCCTGATCGAACTGTTCGGCGGCTTTGCCATCGGGGCCAGCGTGGGACTGATCCTTGCCGCCGTGATCACCCAGTTTCCCTTTGCCGAAAAGATCATCGCCCCGTACATCCTGATCCTTGTCACCACACCGATGCTGGCGCTGGTGCCGCTGTTGATCCTGAATTTCGGCTTTGGCTTCACCCCGCGCATCATCGCGGTGGCGCTGGCCACGGGGCCGATGGTGATGATCAACGCCGCAACCGGGTTTCGCCGGACCGACAGTGCCAAGATCGCCCTTGCGCGGTCCTACGGCGCCTCGACCCTGCAGATATTCTGGAAAATCCGCGCACCGATGGCGCTGCCGATGATCCTTGTCGGGTTGATGATCGGCGCGATCTTTGGCCTGCTGACCGCAGTCGGGGCCGAAATGGTGGGCGGCGGCTTCGGCCTTGGCAACCGGCTGACGACCTATTCGTCGATGATCAACATGCCCGAGTTTTTTGCGGTGATCGTGATCCTCTCGACGATGGGCATCCTGATCTACGTCTTCTTCTTCTGGGTCGGCAAGAAGTGGGCAAGCTGGGAAACGTGAAGCGGACCAAGGCAACCAAACAACAAACTGCAACTGGGAGTGACGGACATGACTTCTGCAATGAACGGACTGACGCGGCGGCGCCTTCTTCAGGTGTCCGCAGCGGGCGTGGTCAGCGTAGGTGCGCTGGGGATGCCGCGGCCCGCGACCGCCGCCGGCTACGACCGCGCCTTCACCTGGATATCGCCGCGCGGCACGCTGGAGGTGCTGGACGATTATGCCTTCTGGATCGGCAAGAAGATGGGCTATTTCGGCGATCTGAACGTTGACATGCAGCCCGGCCCGTCGGACGGCACCGCGACGGTGAAATTCGTCGATGTCGGGCAGGCCGACATGGGCTTTCCCTCGCCGGGCGTGTTCTCGTTCGGTCTGCAGAACGGGATGAAGCTGAAATCGGTCTTCCACATGGGCGCCCGCGACACCTTCAGCCTTGCCTTCCGCAAGGGCGAGGGCCCCAAGGACATCAAGGGCATCGAAGGCAAGACGATCCTGCTGGGCTCTGCCGCCTGGCAGCCGATCGTGGACCCGATGCTGGCCGCACAAGGCGTTGATGTCACGACGATCAAATATGTCGAGGCGGGCTGGCCGACATGGGGTACGGCGCTGGCGGGCGGTCAGGGCGACGCGGCACTCGCCTGGGAAGGCCTGCGCGCAGAGTGGATCGCGACCGGGCTGGAGTTTGAATACTGGCTGGGGGTCAAGCACTCGCCCTTGCCCGCAAACACCTTTGTGGTGCGCGCCGCCGACCTTGAGGACGCCGACAAGAAGGCGTTCCTTGAGCAGTACCTGCGCGGCTGGGCGATGGGGCTGGAGTTTGCCGAACACAACCCCCGCGCTGCGGTCGAAGCGGTGTTCGAGCAGTTCCCGACGCTGGGGTCGAACCTGACGCCGGAACTGGGAACCACCTCGATCCTGCAACAGATGAATGTGTTCCGCGGCGACTGGGACAAGCGTCAGGGCTGGGGCTGGCACGACATGGAGTCGTGGCAGAAGTTCTTCGACCTGTCCGCCAAGATCGCGGGCAAGGAGCCGCTGAAGGCTGCGGATGTCTGCACCAACGACGTGATCGCCGGGGCCAATGACTTCGACGTTGAAAAGGTCAAGGCCGATGCCGCTGCTGCGACGCTGTCCGAAGGCCTGGCAGCCGTGGATGTCGACGCGATCCGCGCCGGCATGTTCGACCAGTCGATCTGACCGGGCGGCGCGGGTGGCGTTGCGCTGCCCGCGCCCATGAATTGGGGGAGGTTCGGATGGCAAATCCGGTGCGCATACTGGTTGTGGGTCTGGGCAACATGGGGGCCTCGCATGCCTCTGCCTATCACCGCAATCCGGGGTTTCAGATCGTGGGCCTGTGTTCCCGCACGATCAGGTCCAGGCTGATCCCGGAGGAGTTGCAGGGCTATCCGCTGTTTGAAACCTACGAAACCGCGCTGGCGGAATTGAAACCCGATGCGGTGTCGATCAACACCTGGCCCAACACCCACGCCGACTATGCCGTCAAGGCGATGGAGGCGGGGGCGCATGTGTTCATGGAAAAACCCATTGCCACCAGCAACGAAGATGCCCTGCGGGTGGTCGCCGATGCCCGCAGGCTGAACCGGAAACTGGTGCTGGGCTATATCCTGCGGGTCCACCCAAGCTGGGTGAAGTTCATCGAGATCGGGCAGACACTGGGCAAACCGCTGGTGATGCGGCTGAACCTGAACCAGCAGTCGTCGGGCGCCGCCTGGATGTGGCACAAGAACCTGATCGACAGCCTGATCCCCATCGTCGATTGCGGCGTGCATTATGTCGACGTGATGTGCCAGTTGACGGGCGCGAAACCGGTACGGGTGCACGGCATCGGTGCCGCCCTGTGGGGCGAGGCGGAAAAGCAGAACTACGGCCACCTGCACGTCACCTTCGACGACGGCTCGGTCGGCTGGTACGAGGCCGGCTGGGGCCCGATGATGTCGGAAACCGCGTTCTTCGTGAAGGATATCGTCGGGCCCAAAGGTTCGGTCAGCATGGTGCCGAATGACGAGGTGCGGTCAGGCGGCGGGGACCTGTCGGGCAGCGCCGATATCGACAAGCACACCAGGACCGACGCGATCCGCCTGCACCATGCCGAAGTCGGCGAAGACAAGAATTTCCTGCGCAAGGACGAGGTGTTCTCGATGGAGGACGAACCCGGCCATCAGGAGTTGTGCGACCGCGAGCAGGCGTTCTTTCTGAAGGCGATCACCGAGGATCTGGATCTGTCGGAATCGATGGACGCGGCGGTCAATTCGCTGCGCATCGTGCTGGCCGCAGAACAAAGCATCGCCGAAGAGCGCGTCGTCCGGCTTGACTGACGCAAGGAGGGTGACATGCGGGCCCGGCTTTCCCTTCAACGCCTCGGATCAGCCGATCAGGGCGCAACTGGTCAGGTGCCTTGGCGACGCGGCGGTGCCGGAGTGGGTCATGCCTGGATAAGACCGGCGACCGCCGAACCGGGCTTCAGGGGAAGATGATGGCGCATGATCTGGTTCTGGCAGGCGGACGCGTGATCGACCCCTCGCAGGGCATCGACCGCGTGACCGATGTGGCCTTTTCCGGGGGCAAGGTCGCGGCGATGGGCGACGGGCTGCAAGGCACCAGTCGGCGCGATGTGTCGGGCAGCATCGTGACGCCCGGACTGATCGACCTGCACACCCATGTCTATTGGGGCGGCACCTCGCTTGGTGTCGATGCCGATGCCTATTCCCGGCAAAGTGCGGTCACCACCAGCGTCGATACCGGCAGCGCCGGGCCGGGCAACTTCCCGGGCTTCAAGGCGCATGTGATCGACCGCGCCGTCAGCCGCGTGCTGGTCTATCTGCACGTCTCGTTCGCGGGGATCTTTGGGTTCTCGCCCACCATCATGGTGGGCGAAAGCCATGACATGCGGCTGATGGCAGCCCGCGAGGCCGCTGCGGTGGCATTGGCCCATCCGGGGTGCATCATCGGCATCAAGGTCCGGGTCGGGCGCCATGCCAGCGGGCCGTCGGGCATCGACCCGCTGGTGGTGGCGCTGGATCTGGCCGACCGCACCGGGCTTCCCCTGATGTGCCATATCGACGAGGCGCCGCCGACCTATGCCGACGCTGTGGCGCTCTTGCGTCCGGGGGATGTGCTGACGCATTGCTTCCGACCCTATCCGAACGCCCCGATGCATGCCGACGGGCGCATTCGCGATGCCGTGATCGCAGCCCGCGCGCGTGGCGTGCTGTTCGATGTCGGCCACGGCATGGGGTCGTTTTCATGGCGCACCGCGCGGGAGATGACTGCTGCCGGGTTCTGGCCAGACACGATCTCGTCGGATGTCCATGCCATGTGCATCACCGGCCCGGCCTGGGACCTGTTGCGCACGATGACCAAGTTTCTGGCGCTCGGGATGCCGCTCGTGCAGGTCGTGGCGGCCGCGACAAACCTGCCCGCCGCAGCGGTAAGGCGCACCGACCTCGGCACCCTTGCCCCCGGGGCCGCAGGCGATGCCAGCGTGATCGCGCTGGAAAAGCGCGCCCTGGATCTGGAAGATGTCGAGGGCGAAATCCTGCGCCATCACGAATGGCTGGTGCCCAAAGGCATGGTGATCGGCGGGGCTTGGCGGGATACCGGCGCATGAGCGGCGGGGTCTCGCACTGGGCCTACCCTTGGGGTCTGCACGACATCGGGCTCGATCTGGCAAACGAACGCAAGCGCGGCGCGGGCGTCAACAGGGGCAGCCTTGCAACTTCGTCTCGCACGGGGCGGTTCCTGCAGCCGGGGAACCCACGGCGGGTCTGTTTGCCCGAAGATGGCCACGTCTGCTGCCGCCCCGATCCTGCGATCCGGACCGGGCAGGACATCCGGCCGCTGATGGCGGAAGTCGTGGGGCGCGAGTCCTCGCGAACCGGCGCCCCCTGCACCCGATCCCGTTCGATGATCGTCACGCACCGGCATGGAACGATTGGCTGACACGTCACGGCTTCCCGTCACTGTCGCAGATTGCGCCGAGACACCCTTCCGACCAATCGGGGGCGCCTTTCCGGATGCCCCCTTACACCGACGACACGACCATGGAAAACCGATTTGCCCGGAACCGGGTTGGAATAGTCAGCTGCAAGACAGAGAAACAGACAAATGCCGACCGGGAACACATTGCTGCGAAAGAGGCGGCAGAGACCCAAGCCCGGTTTTGCATCCGAGGGTAAACAGCGTTGGTGCGGGAAAGCGGGATGCGTCGGGACAGCTTCATCGCTGGTGTCCTTGCCGAGGTGATAGGTGCCACGACGCCGACCTTCGGCGGGCAGATGGCAGTTGCATTGCTGCACCAGCGCAGCCGAACGGGTTTGCACCCTGCTTTCCGACACCGCTTTTCCAGGTGGAATTGATCCATTCGCATTGACATGAGTTTGCCGGATGGCATTCGCCCGGAACAAAAAAAGATGCCCGGCGCAAACTCGATGCAACCAAATCACGGTGCGGCGCTGCACCTGCACCTCAAGCGGTGCCGCCCTGCGCAGTTGTTCGGGTTTCATCACTCACAAGTCGCGAAGCAGCACATGATCGAACCTGCTCGGGTCATTGGAAAGCTTTTTCGATCCTACTGCGCGGTATACCCGCCATCGACAAGGTGATAGCTTCCGGTGATGAAACTCGCCTGATCTGAAAGCAGGAAACAAGTCAGTGCGGAAACTTCCTCTGCGGTGCCCAGACGCCCGATCGGGTGCTTGGCGGCAATGAAGCCCAGCGTTGCCTCATCAAGGTTCTTCTCCAGAAGCGGCGTGGCGATGAAACCCGGCCCGACAGAGTTCACTCGAATTCCATCCTTGGCATATTCCATTGCTGCGACCTTGGTCAGGCCAACAATCGCGTGTTTCGCCGCCACATAGGCGCTTGCCGTGGCAAAACCGACCGATCCCAGTATCGAAGCCATGTTGACGATGGAACCGCCGCCGCCTTTGACCATTTCGGGAATGCCATACCGCATGCCATAAAAGACGCCGTTCAGATTGACGTCGATCACCTTTTGCCAGCCATCCAGAGGATAATCCCCGACCCGAGCAGCCGGGCCGCCGATGCCCGCATTGTTCACGAGCAGATGCAGGCCACCCGTCTTTTCGACGGCAAAACCCACCAGTGCCGCCACATCGGCAGCAGCGCTTGTATCCGTCCTGTGGGTCTGTGCCTTCCCGCCCGACGCCCTGATGTCGTGCGCAACGGCGGACATCCCCGGTTCGTCCATGTCGGCCAGAACGACCACAGCCCCAAAGCGTGCCAGATCGCGTGCGACCGCAGCACCGATCCCCGAAGCCGCTCCGGTAACGATTGCGGTTTTACCGTCGAACGTGAGTTTCATGGCGAACTCCTGAAACCAGACCATTATTCGCCCTCTATCACCGATCGACCGTCGGCACCTTGACCTGGGTCAGTGCGCTGGCTCCGAAGCAAACATTTGATTGCAACTCCGAGAACGGCGGCGGCGGTTTCTCGCTGCTTGGCAGGTCAGTCGTGCGTCAGCACCGGGCGAACCCGGACCGCGAGAACGGCAGCGTCATGAAGGCCGGATTGCCGACTGCAATCTGATGCGGCATCCGGTGCACAGCCCGACGATTGCCGCCGTTCGTCCGCAGCGATTTTGCCGGGGCACCGCCGCAATGCCGCACGACCGCGAAGGGCCCGTCTTGTCTGTGTTCGGGCTCAGCCTTGATGCCCGGTTGCCGCATGTCTTCCTGACGCGGTTTCACTCGTCAAGCGCGCGCAGTATTTTGTCCGCGACATCTTCGTGAGTTCCTGAAAGGCCCTTTCGAAACGAGAAAGCGAGACGTAGCCGACCCAGAGCGCGATTTCGGCAACGCTTTCCGCTTTCGTCCCCCGCTTGCCACCATCCGCAGTGCCGGTTCATTGACCGCGCATCGCCGATCCTCGGCGGGCTGGCCGGACCCGGGCGGGCCGCACCTGTCAGGCCTTCCGGTGGCGCAGCCGGAAGCCTTGCAGGCGGCAGACCCTGCGCACTGCGCCGACTGCCTTTCGGTTTTACCCGAACCACCTTCGCCCCTATAGTCCGGCTGACCCGTACCGGAACCCGCCCATGGCCCCGCCAGACTTCACCGTTTTCGCCATCGGCCAGGCCGGCCGCCTGCAATACGAGGCGATCCTGCTGGCCGCCAGC
>Ga0335397_10005987_pt1 | contig 15778 bp, 17 predicted proteins | sample MAT04_FD_205740 | JGI IMG/M metagenome (GOLD analysis project Ga0335397, IMG submission 205740) | Freshwater microbial communities from Lake Fryxell liftoff mats and glacier meltwater in Antarctica - MAT-04 (spades assembly) (version 2) ... | reverse complement strand
CCCCAGCAGCTCAGCTGCCTGCTGCGTCGTGAGCCGTTGCGACTGCGGGGCGACGGCCACGGCCACGCCAGATCGCATCGCGTCGACGACCTTGACGACGACGACGTAGATCTCGGGCGGCAACGCGCCCTGGTCGCCAGGCTCGGCGCCGGACAGGAAGTACTGCGGGGCCGGGCGCTCGCCGCGGGCGGCCTCGTGCGCGGCGAGGAAGTCGTACACCTTCGCCGCCTGCTCGCCTCGGGGCGGCAGGTAGGTCTCCTGGGCCAGGTTCGTCGTCCCGATGACAACTCCTCTCATCGATACAACCGAAGAGGCTTTCGATTCGTTCGTCTAGACCCAGCGCCGCGAAGGGCGCTGGGACACCGCCCGATCGGCCCTAGCTTGCCGCCGAGGCGGCTGTGAAGCTCCGAGCATGGAGGTCAGGCATCAGCGCTTCGTGCGCAGGGCGCGCCTGCGGTTGGGTAGCAGTTCGCTCCAGGTGGGATGTTGTCGACCGTCCACGACCGTGCACGGCGCGGGCTTCCGCCGACCGGCGCGCTGGGTTCGACGGCGCGGGCCTCTGGTTCTCCGATGACCGGCGAGGAGTCAGTCGCTCCCGACTTCCCCCAAGGCTGTGGGGAGATCTCGCCGCATGTGGAGCACGCGCCAGACGTCCACGTGATCGGGACGCTCGACGTAGAAGACGGCGAACGGGTACCCGGCCAGGGGCCAGCTGCGCAGGCCCGGCAGCTCGAGCTCGTCGCCCCAACGGGACGCGCCGATCGCCGGGTGGGTCCCGACGGTTTCAAAGGCCTTCTCGAGAGCGTCGACGAACCCGATGGCGGTGTCCGCGGCACCCTGCGACAGGTAGAAGGCGATCGTGTCGTCGACATCTCGCCTCGCACGTTCACGGGGGACGACCGGCAGCGGGCTCACGCAGTCGCCGGCGAGCCGCCGGCGCGCACGCCCTCACGCAGCGACTCGAAGTAGGCGGCCGTCACCGGCGCCGTCGGAGCCGACTCGGCGCCCTCCAGGAGCAGCCCCCGCAGGCGGAGCCGATCGCGGTCGCGACGAATCAGCTCGCGGACGTACTCACTGCTCGACCCGTACCCGGCCCCCGTCACCTGCTCATCGACGAACGCCTTGAGACTGCCCGGAAGCGAGATGTTCATCGTGCTCATGACACGACGATACCCCGCAATGGCAAACCTTGTCATCAACCCCTCGGGCGCTCGCGTTCGGCAGGATGGACCGCGCTTCCCCTCGTCGACACGACGCCTCCGGTCTGGCGGCTGATCGACGTCGCATCCACGATCGCCCCGCCCGTCACGAGGACGTCGAGGACGTCGAGGACGTCGAGGACGTCGAGGACGTCGAACAGAGCTCCTACGCGTTCTCCTCGAGCACGTCGAGGTAGGCGGACGCCGCGGTGAGCACCTGCAGGATCACCTGGACGTACTCGGCCTCGGGCACGGATCGGGTGTCTTGGAGCTCGAGCGCCGGGGCGGGATGGCCGAGCGTTGTCCTGATCCGCCGCGACTCGTCGGGCTCCACGTCCCAGTCCTGGTCGACGGCGTTCAGCACGCCCAGAAACTCGGCCCTGGCGTGCTCCTCGCAGTCCGGCAGCACGGCCAACGCGGCATCGAGCCAGCGGTGGTCACCCTCTTGACTGTCTTCGAGTGCGTCGGTGACCGCGTTGAAGAGGAGCATCTGCGCCTGCTGCCGCGCCGGGTGCACCCGCTCATGCTCGTCGAAGTCCAGCCGCAGGGCCCTGGTCACGTACGCCCGGGCGCGGTCGAGGTCCCCAGACCGGGCCGCGCGCAACGCCTTGATCAGCAGGTTCTCGGCCGCTACTGCCAGGCTGAAGCTCACGGCCGACATGGTGCGACGCGAAGCGTGGCGCAAGTCGTCGAGCGGCAGGTCGGCGTCTGTGGTCAGCAGTTCGCCCAGCGAGCTGAGTCGGTCGGTCGGCATGGCTCATCACGATAACGGAATGCGCCGCAACCGCGGGGACCGTGCCACGTCCAGGTACGGTAGCCACTGATGGAACGGATGAGCCGTGACGAGTTCTTCGCCGCGACGGCCGGCCTGGACCGGGACCGGCTGCGCCAGGTGCTGTGGCAGCTGTACTGGCGGGGACCGGCAACGGTTCGTGGGCGGATCGAAGCCGGGCTCGGTCCGGAAGATGCTGGTCCGCGCACCACACACGCACTGACCGCTGTCGACCCGGGTGCCGTCCTGGCGCAGGTGCGCGACTTCGTCACGCTGGCGCGTGCTGGCGCCTACCTGGCTGGAAACCGACGGGTCAGCCCGAAGGAGCGAACCCGGTGGCGGTTCACCTTCCGTCGTCTGGTCGCCGATGCTCGGCAGTCACTGCGGGCCGATGGGTCCGCGGGCGGCGCGGCGCCGATGACCGCGTTGATCGACCTGGCGTGCGAGACCCGCGACATGGACTACTTCAGGTCCGACGACCCGGTGGAGGCTGCGGGGCTGGTGGTCTCGGACGAGGTCGCCCTGCTGTGGGCGCGATTGCGGGAGGAGTCGGGTTTCGCGGCGTTCGCCCAGCTGGCACCGGCGCAGCTGATCCGGTGGGAGTCGCCGTACGGGTGGACCCGCCGCGGTGGTGGCCGGACCGCAGGCAAGGAGACGCCGCTCGCCGATGTCGTCGCCGCGATGCTGCCGGTACCGGACGCCTGGGTGGCGTTCGCCGCCAGCTACCTCGATGCCCTCGACGGCATCCACGCCGCGGCGCGGCCCAGCACTCGTCGCGCGCGTGGCGAGCGGGCCGAGGCACTGGCGCACTGGCACCGGCTGCTGCTCGACCGGCTGGTCGACACCGAGGGCGACGCCCTGCTCGATCGCCTCGCCACCCACCCCGCCCTCGGCGGGCCGGAGCTGACCTTCGTGCAGGCCCGCCTGGCCCACTGGCGCGGCGAGACGGACCACGCTCGGCGACTCGTGCGAGATGCGTTGCGGACGCTCCCGAACCACTCGGAGCTCCTCGCCTTCGCGGCCGAGATCGGTGTAGCCACCTCCGCGCGCAGCGGCGACCGCTGACCACGGCGCGCCGCCCGGGACCCCACGACGACAACCTGTGGGCACGGGTCGAGCGTCGACCCGCGTGCTGGGCAAGATGGGTCGGATGGCATCCAGACGACCGTCACCGGCCCCGGCCCGACGCCCGCGGCTTCATCGCCTGTGACCTGCGGTGACATCGGTGGCGGACCCTCACCGAGGTCCGACACGTCCACGAGAGGGCCATGAGCCCGGTCTGGGACGTGGCTCCCCACCCCGACGCGACACCCGCGGAGTCGCCCGGCAACTTCCGCAAGCACGACATCCACCCGATTCCCGGCGGGATGCGACCGCCGTCGTTCGCCCTCGTCGAACCGAAGCTGCGCGACTGGCTCGACCTCGTCAACGCCATCCCGACAGCGCAGGGCCACCCGATGGAGCGCCTCGCCGAAGCCCATGTCGGCTTCGAGCAGGTCCACCCCTTCCTGGACGGCAACGGACGCGCAGGGCGCCTGCTGCTCAACCTCATCCTCGCTCGCCTCGGGTACGCACCGGCGATCATCCAGGAGCGCGAACGGCCGAGGTACCTCGACGCGTTGCGTGCCGCGGACTCCGGGAACACCTGGCCCCTCGCCGAACTGATCGCCAGGACGGTCCTGGACAACCTGTACCGCTTCGTCGTCCCCGCGCTCGCCGGCCCCGGCATCACCTCGCTGACCCAGCCCTCGCGGCTCGGCTCCTTGGCGTCGGCGCCGGTGCGCTGCTCGACAGCCCGAACCCGGACGGCGCGCCGGTCCCCCGTGACGGCCCCCTCCTCGGCACCCTGTTCGAGAGCCTCGTCAACCTGTGCGTACGGACCCGTGCCGAAGCCGCCGATGCACAGGTCATCCACCTGCGCACCCACCGCGGCGATCACGAGATCGACCTGATCGTCACCAGGGACGACGGACGCATGGTGGCCCTGGAGGTGAAGCTCGCAGCTGTCGCGGGCGACGAGGCCGTCCGCCACCTGCACTGGCTGCGCGAACAGGTCGGTGACGATCTCCTCGACGCCGCGCCCGCGGCCCACACACGACACTGCATGGACACGGGTGACCCCGGCCCGGACCATGTGATCTGCTAGCGCCCATGAGTCCGAAGAGTCGCGGCCGACCGCAGGGTCGCGGACGCACCCCAGCCCGACGTCGCCCCCCGGTCCGCGAGCTGACCGAGCTCGACCACATCCTCCACGAGGCCCCCGGACTGCTGGACTGCACCCTGCTGGAGGCGCAGGCCATCGCCAGCGCCTGGCTCGGGGCGGCATGGGGCAGGCGCGCCCTCGGCCAGCAGGACCCCGAGGGCGCTCTCGTGCGCTCGGTCGCGGGTGCCACCCAGGGGTCGCGCGCGGAGCAGGCCTACCTGGCGCTGCACGCCCTGGCGACGATCCCCCAGGACGACTGGCACGACGACGTCGTCGCCGCGCTGAAGGCAGCGCCGTCGGGCGCCACCCCGGCTTGGGCGGTCGACCTGAGCACGCGCGCCCCCGAGGTGCCGTACCGCGCCCAACGCTGGTCCGACCCCTGGGGCTCCACCCTGACCCACCTGCTGCGCTTCACCGAACCGGTCGAGCACTCGCTGATCGTGAACGAGACGACGGTCGGCGGGCGGTACGTGCACGCGGTCGAGGTGGGGACCCAGGGCGCCGAGCCCGACGCCGTCATCGGCGACCTGACGGTGGCCGAGGTGGACCCGGCCGACGCCCTCGCCGAGGTCGCCGAGGCGCTGTGGCAGACGGACATGACCTGGCCCCCGCAGGACGAGACCGACTACACCCACGTTCGGGCGCTCGCCCACTGGCGGACCAGGGGGCACCGCCGCGACGTCGCGCACGAGCCGCTGCCTGACGACGAGCGACGTCTGCTCCTCGACGACTTCGTCGCGCAGCAGACGGTCGGGGCCGACCTGGACGTCGTCGAGGTCCTCACCGACACCTTCATCGACTTCGGTGACGGCTACCTGCACGGCGGCGTCCTGGCGTGGAGCCCCGGTGAGGTCGAGCGCTTCCTGCACGACTGGGTGCATCGCAAGGTGTTCCTCGAACCCGAGTGCATGGACGCCCTCCCGGCAGCGCTCGCCGCGTGGGTCGAGTTCGCGCTGCGCCGCCGAGGGATTCCGGAGCAGCACATCGTCCCCGTGGTCGCCGCGGTGGCTCAGGCCGAGGACGAGTTCCACGCCCTGCAGGCCGACGGGAGCGCAGCCGGGCCGGCCAAGGAGGTCCTCTCCCGCATCCTCGCCGCCGGCGTGGACCTCCACGACCACTCAGAGGTCGACCGGGTCATCGGCGCGTACAACGCCGAGCGGACAGCACGAAGGCTCCTCGAACCGTGACCGGGCCTGCGATCGAGCGCGCGCTCCACGAGCTTCCCGAGGACACCCGCGGCGACGCGCGGGCCGCGATCGAGTGGCTGCTCCCGGAGGACGACGACGCGTGGGAGGACCTGCTCCAGCTCGCCGTCCAAGGGTTCCTCTGGTACTCGCTGCCGATGAAGTGGCTCACCAGCAGCGCCGAGCACCACGAGATCGCGTGGGCACTCGGCGACCTGTTCGAGGCTGCCGGCCTCGTGCGCTACGGCGACCTGTGCCGCTCCCCAGAAACCCACGCGCTCATCAGCCGGTGGGAGCACGACACCGAGGGGGCACGCGTGCAGTTCCGCACGCTGATGGCTGACTCGGGCGTCGACCCGCCGGACTCAGACCTGCTGACCTGGGGCGAGCTGCAGACACTCACGGAGCACGCGGCCAACCTGCACGTGAGCCACGCCCTCGAGAAGGCCGTCGCCGAGGGCTCGCTCGTCCCGGGGCGACGCGGGTGGCGGTCGGTGGCGGCCTCGGTCACGGAGCGGACGCTCCGCGGCCCCGACCCGTCCGGGAAGCGCCCGAGCCTGCTGGACGCCGTGGAGGCGGAGCGGTGCGAGGCCTGGTTCTCCGAGCTCCGTCGACGTGCCGTCGTGCCCGACGACGCCGCGTCCGCCCTTCTGGCACGGGTCGCACCGCCGCCGTCGGGCGACGTCGTCAACGCCGTGGTGGAGTCGCTGGAACCCCTGGCGTGGTTCCTGAACGAGGTCGGCGACGGCGTCACCATGACCCAGGCCGGCTACCTCCCGCGTCGCCTCGTCCTGGACGCCGACGAGCGCTACGACTGGTTCGAGCTGAAGCCGCAGTTCAGCGTCCGCACCGAGCACGACCTGCCCGAGATCGCGCTGCTGCACGATCTGGCGCGTCAGGCACGGCTCGTGACGCTGCGCGGTCGGCGGCTGACGGTGTCGGCTCGGGGGCGCCAGTCGCTCGACGACGTTCCCACGCTCCGCCGCACCGTCCTGACCGCCCTGTTCGACCCCACGACCTGGGACGGGGACGCGGCGGTGGGCGCGGCGGTCGCCCTGCTCTGCGCAGACTCGGCCCAGCCGTTCATGAGGGGAGACCTCGACCTGGCCCTGCACCGCCACCTCCGCGGGCGCTGGCGACGCGAGGCGGGGGACCTGACCGTCGACGACGTGCGCGGGGCGAGCCGGCGCCTGCGGACGGCGGCGCAGGCCTTCGGGTGGTTCGCCCCAGCCGAACGCAGGGCATGGGAGCTGGCGCCCCGGCTCACTGATGTCGGGCGGCTGGCATGCGTCCTCGGGCTCCGGGAGGTCGCGTGCGGGCAGCGCCTTGCCCCTTGACGGCCGGCACCTGGAGCCGGTCCGGCCTGGTGCGGCGCGTCCGTGACAACTCGTTGCCCGGGTCGGCGCCGGACGTGGTCACTGCTGCGGGCGCCCTCTAGAACGCTCGCGCGTGGACGTCGGCCGGCCGGCCGGTGCGACGCCGGTACTCACGCGGGCTCACGCCGTGGTGCCGTTTGAAGGCCGCACTCAGCGCGAACGGCGAGCTGTAGCCCACCTCGCGGGCGATCTGCTCGAGCCCGCGCTCGGTGCCAACGAGGAGGTCGGCGGCCAGGGCGAGCCGCCAGCGCGTGAGGTAGCCGATCACTGGCTCGCCGACGAGACCGGTGAAGCGGCGCGCGAGCACCGCCCGCGACGAGCCGCAGGCTCGCGCCAACGAGACCAGGGTCCAGGGGTGCTCCGGGTGCCCGTGGACCAGCCGAAGCGCTCGGCCGACGACCGGGTCGGCGTGGGCGATGCCGCGGGTGAACCCTGCGCCGTCGGCCACCCAGGACCGCACCACCGAGACCAGGACGAGATCGAGGAGCCGGTCGAGGACGGCGACCTGGCCGGGCTCGTCGCGGGCGGTCTCGGCGGCCAGCAGGTCGACCATCGTGGCGTCGCACTGCCCGTGCCGGCGGACGACGCAGGCGGGCAGCGCGGCAAGCAGCGGCCGGCTGACCTCGGACTCGCCGTGCCACGTGCCGATCAGCAGCTCCGTGTCGCCGACCCCGTCGGCCGCGTTGCCCCAGCGCCGAACACCCAGGTCCATCGCCTGGTCGACGATCTGCCCGTCGGGGTCGACGCACACCTGGCCGGGCAGGATCCGTACCCGAGGCTTGGTCGCTGGGTCGTCGCCGAAGGTGTAGGGCGCCGGCCCCTTCACCAGCGCGACGTCACCGGGGTGCAGCACGACGGGCGGACCCTCGTCGGGCACATGGACCGGACAGCCGCGTAGCACCGCGACCAGCGTGAGTGGTACCTCATCCTCGATCCGCAGCCCCCACGGCGACGCCATGACGGCGCGCAGCACGAACGCGCCGCGCGCGCGAGGGCCGTCGAGCAGGTCAGCCAGTCCGTCCATACGCCCCAGTCTGCGAGACGATCGCGCATGTAGACAAGCCTGTAAAGCATGGAGAGTCTCGATCTGTCGCGATGTGCTGTCGTCCATGACCAGCCACACTCACCTCGTCATCGGCGGCACGGGCAAGACCGGCGGCCGCATCGTCTCTCGCCTCCAGGCCCGCGGCGCAGCCGTCCGCAGCGCCTCCCGACCCGGGTTCGACTGGGGCGACCGCTCCACCTGGCTGCCCACCGTCCGCGGAGCAACCACGGCGTACGTCGCGTACGCCACCGACCTGGCCTTCCCGGGCGCCCCGGGCACCGTCGCCGACCTCGCCCGGCTCGCCGCCGACTCCGGCGTGCGACGAATCGTTCTGTTGTCCGGACGCGGCGAACCCGAGGCGCAGCGCGCCGAGCGACTCCTCGCCGACGTGGCAACGTCGCAGGGCATCGAGTGGGCGGTGGTCCGTGCGGCGTTCTTCATGCAGAACTTCTCCGAGGGCTTCTTCGCGGGCTCGATCGCCGAGGGCCGGCTCCGGTTCGTCGCCGCGGACGTGGGTGAGCCCTTCCTCGACGCCGACGACCTCGCCGACGTGGCGACGGCCCTGCTGCTCGGCGAAGCACCCCTCGGCCGGGTCCACGAGGTCACCGGGCCCCGGCTGCTCACCTTCGCCGAGGCCATGGCCCAGATCGGCGTCGACTACGAGCAGGTCACCGCCGCGCAGCTGGTCGACGACCTCACCGGCGCCGGGCTCGACGACCCCTCAGCCCTCGGGCTCGTCGAGCTGTTCACCGCCGTGCTCGACGGCCGCAACGCCAGCACCACCGACGGCGTCAGCCGGGTTCTGGGTCGCGCGCCGCGTGGCTTCGCGGCATTCGTCGAGGGCCTGGCCGACCAGGACGGTGCGGCATGAGGGCCTCGCTGCTGCCGGTCGCCACCGCCGGGACCGGCCTGGTCGCAGGCCTTTTCGTCGCCTTCGCGATCGCCGTGATGCCGGCCTTGCACCGCGCCGACGCGCGCACCTTCGTGGTCACCATGCAGCACGTCAACGTGTCGATCGTGAACCCGGTCTTCCTGCTTCTCTTCCTCGGCTCCCCGGTCCTCCTCGGGGTCGGGGCGTTCCACGCCGAGCCGGGCCCTGGTCGGCGCTGGTCGCTGGTCGCCTTCGGTCTGAGTGTTGTCGCGCTGGTCGTGACCTTCGTGATCAGCATTCCGCTCAACAACCGGCTAGCAGCGGCGGGCTCGGCCGACCCGGCCGCCGCGCGGGAGGCGTTCGAGCGCCCCTGGACCACGGCGAACATCGCCCGCACGATCCTCATGACCGGGTCGCTCGCCGCCTGCCTCGCGGCGCTGGGTCTGGGTGCGGTGACCCGGCAGGCTGGCTAGACCCCGCGCTCGACCGGGAGCCGCCCGGTACCGACTGCATGAACGAATGCTGTGTGGTCCGCCTCGGTCTGGTCGGCGTACGCCACCGCGAACCGTGCCATCGCCTTGTCGAGCTTCTCCGACCCTCCTGCGTAGCCGGAGATCATCGAGGCGCCGCTCGTGCGCGCGTGTCCTTTCGCGAGCAGGTACCCCACGATGCCCGCGTAGTCCGCGAGCGCTACGGCGTCGATCGCGTCCAGGGCGACCGTGCCCTTCATGTTGCGGAACTGCCGCACATAGAACTGCCGTCCGCCGACCGTCGTCCAGCCGAGCAGCGGATCACTGACGGTCTGCAAGGCCTGCTGGTACTCGACCACGCGCTGGCCCTGGTGGGCGTGCCAGGCGCTGTCGCCGTGCACGTGCGGGGCCAGCACGGAGCGTCGGGCCTGCTTGAGCTGGAGGAAGACGACGTCGTCGGGGCTCGATCCCTCCAGGAGCGCGATGTATCCGCGCAGCCCCACCGACCCGACGCCGACCACCTTGTGCGCGACGTCGACCAGCGTGTAGCCGCCAAGGGCGCGACGCCAGTGCGGCACGAGCGTCTGGAGGTAGTCATCGAGACCCTGGGCGACGAGCTCGGCCTCGGCCTCGCTCAGGCGCGTGATCAGAGGGGGCTGCTCGAGGATCTGACGCCGACCGGACTCCTTGCCGGTGAACCGGGGCAGGGCCCGGTCGCTGGTCCGGTTGCGGGCTCGCTTGCTGGCCCGGTCGATCTCCGTGGCGAGGGTGGGGTGCGGGGAGTGCTCGTGGATGCGGTCCACGCCCAGCCGCTCGAACAGCCTCCCCAGCAAGGGTTGTTCGGCCAGGTGCCGGATCTCGTCGCGGTAGGCCGCGCTGCACGAGCGGACGGCTGACTCACAGGAGTCCTCGGACGCCCCGTTCTGCCGACCCGCGACCCAGATGCTCGCGACGAGCCTGCGCAGGTCCCACTCCCACGCTCCGGGGTGGGCCTCGTCGAAGTCGTTCAGGTCGATCACGAGGTCGCGCTCGGGCGAGGCGTAGAAGCCGAAGTTGCCGAGGTGGGAGTCACCGCAGACGACGGGCGTGATCCCCGTCGACGGCAGCGCTGCGAGATCGTTGGCCATGACCACGGCGGACCCGCGAAGGAAGCCGTACGGCGAGGCGGCCATCCGGCCCACGCGCACGGGGATGAGGTCGTCCAGGCGTCCCACGTGGCTCTCCACGATCTGGGCGATGGGGTCGCGTTCGACGTCGGCGGACGCCCACAGCCCGAGCGAGGAGCGCGGCACCGCCCCCCGCAGGTTGCGCCCCGTGCGGTAGCGCTCCTTGCGCGTCACCGGTTGCCGCCTCAGCGAGGCGTAGTCGCTGCTCTCGGCGCTGCGCAGGACGGCGTGGCCGACGACGGGCTGGGCGGGCGACGCTTCCACGGGTTCTCACCTCGGATCGGGGCGACAGGCGCCGCCAAACCCACCACGTCCTAGATCTTCGCGCTTGTCAACTCGACCGGCGAGAAGCACCCCGGGGCAGGTTGTTGCACCCCCCTCGAACGGCCTGAAGAGCGTGTTGGGTGAAGCCACTCCGGGGGTTCGAATCCCACATCCGACCGCGTCGTCAGGGTGGTACCCGGCCGCTGTCCCAGCGACGGCGCCCCGGTCCGGCTAGCGTTCGATCATGCACTACGGCGAACTCTGGGACCTGACCGGCCGCACCGCCCTGGTCAGCGGCGCGGGCAGTCCCACCGGCATCGGGTTCGCGGCGGCACGCGCCCTGGCCGACCTCGGCGCCCGGCTCGTGCTGACCTCGACCACGGAGCGGATCCACGAGCGCGTGGCCGAGCTGGAGGCTGCGGGTCACGAGGCTGTGGGCTTCGAGGCAAGGCTCGAGACGGGGCCGGGGGTCGACGAGCTCACCGCCGACCTGGCGTCGGCCGGGCTCACGCCGGACGTCCTGGTCAACAACGCCGGCATGGTGGCGGTCGGCGACGAGGGCATGCTGTCCGGCGACGTGACGATGCCCGTCACGGACTGGGACCGGAGCATCGCGATCAACCTCACGACGGCGTTCCTGCTGACCCGTGCGGTCGTCCCCGGTATGCGCGCCAGAGGCTGGGGCCGCATCGTGACGGTCTCGAGCGTGACCGGACCTGTCATGGCGTCCAGGGGTGATGTCGCCTACGCGGCAGCGAAGGCCGGCGTCGTCGGGCTCACCCGCGCCCTGGCCGTCGACGAGGCCCGGTTCGGCATCACGGCCAACGCCGTCGCGCCCGGGTGGATCGGCACGGGTTCACAGCTCGAGAACGAGGCCAACGAAGCAACCCGCGTTCCGGCCGGACGCAGCGGCAGACCCGAGGAGGTGGCCTCGGCGATCGCCTGGCTCGCCTCACCGGGCGCCGGATACGTGACCGGGCAGGTGCTCGTCGTCGACGGCGGCAACAGCGTCGGTGAGGAACGGACCTGAACCTTGGGCACCGACGACGACCCCGCTCGCGCCTTCAGCGCTCCGGCGCTGTCCCGGCTTCGGACGACCAAACGCCGGACCGACCCGCACGGACGCATCCGGGCAACTCCCCATCCTGCGGTAGTCGGGAGGGACGGCTGCCGGGCCGGCGCGGTCCTTCGACGACCACGCTGGTCCGGGCGGTGCCGAGGACGCGGAGCTCGGCTGGCGGTTCAGGCCTCGCTGACCGGCTCACGCAGCAAAGAGCGCCGGACCGTGACCGCCCGATCGGTGAGCTGGGCGGCGTCGTGCTCGTGGTGACCCGCCGCAGTGAAGGCCCCCTCCAGGCGGCCGACGTGGCGCAGGAGGTTCGCCCGCAGCTCGGCCGTCCTCGCATGGCCGCCCACCACCTCGACGAGGTCGAGCGTGGCGAGCATGACGCTCGGGGCCGACGCCGCGTACCACCGCATGCTGTCGACCACGGAGCCGATGAGCTCCTCCGCCGAGATCGCCGGTGCGTGCACACGAAAGGCGCCGTGGTCGTCCAGACGAGCGGGGGACGGCGGGGTGCGCTCGGCCAGGCGGGCGAGGCCCACAGTCAGGTCGTTGAGGGCGTTGATCGCGGTGTACGGGTCGTTGGTGCCGGGCGACAGGGCCCGGACCGCCATCTCCGTCAGCTGCTGGACGGCGAACTCCGGGTCCTGGTGGGGACTGCGCGCGTCACCGACCCGCAGCGCGGACCGGAGCTCGCCGAGGAGCCGGTCGTCCACCCGCTCCGGCGGGTGCACCAGCACCGTGACGGTGTCCTCGAGGACGTACTGGCCGGGTCGGACCTGTAGTGCGAGCAGGACGTCGTGGCGCCGGGCGGCGCCCATCAGCTCCTCGTCGCCGATGGAGAGCACGTAGCCGCACCGCTGGGCGGTCACCGCCGCCCCGTGCGCCTCGGCGCGCGCCAGGACCTTCTCGACGTCGCCGTCGTCCCGCGACCGGCCCTGGCCGACCCGGTCGGGGTACAGCCGGTCGATGGTCTGCAGGAGCTCGGACCGCACGGTGCTGGACAGGGTGGAGACCTGGATGGAGTCGCTGATGTGGTGAATGAAGTAGATGAGGACGGCGACGTTGACCACGGCGAGCAGCACCGCCGCGTTGACGGCCAGGTGCGGGACGAAGACCTCGGCGTTCTGGTCGCCGGGGTCACCGATGACGCGGATGGACCGCAGGACGAGGAGGCTGTAGAGGAACGTGGAGACGAAGACGCCCAGCACCGCCTGGTTGCCCGGGTCGGCCATGAAGTTGCGGACCAGACGCGGCCCGTAGGTCGAGGAGGTCAGCGCGAGCACCGCCATGGTGATCGAGAAGGTCGTGCCGGCGACGGCGAGGCTGGAGGAGGCGATCGCGCCGAGGACATCCCTGCTGCCGCTCTCCCCGACCCGGTACACCAGCACCGCCACCCACCCCGGCACCTCGAGGTCGCCCAGGCGCCGGTCCAGGGTGATGAGCCCTTCGGCGAGCAGGAACGCGCCCAGGCACATCAGCGCCGGGACGAACCAGAACCGCTCGCGCAGGCGCTCCAGCACGCTCATCCGAACCACCCTGCCAGAGGGTCGCCAGAAGCGCGTGCTAGACCTGGTGGATGTGGTTCGACACCTGGAGTGACCTCGCCCGCGTCGCGGTGGTGGGATCCGCCGCCTACGTCACGCTCGTCGTCGTCCTGCGCTTCTCGGGTAAACGGACGCTCGCCAAGCTCAACGCCTTCGACCTGACCGTCACCGTCGCCCTGGGGTCGACCCTCGCCACCGTGCTGCTCAGCTCGGACGTCTCCTGGGCGGAGGGCGCGGTCGCGTTCGCGGTCCTCGCGGCGCTCCAGCTCCTGGTGTCGTGGTCGTCCGCGCGCCTGCCCCGAGGGCGTTCCGTCGTGACGTCCCAACCCACGGTGGTGCTGCGCCACGGGCGGCCCGACCACGTCGCCCTCCGGGAGCAGCGGCTCACCGAGGGCGAGCTCCGACAGGCGGTACGCAGCACGGGACTGGGCGGCCTGGACCAGGTGGCCGCCGTCGTCCTGGAGAGCGACGGGACCTTGAGCGTGATCCCCACGAGCAGGATCGGGGACGGTTCGGCGCTCGCGGACCTGCACGGGTGGCCGCAGGCGCCGAGCTCGCGGCCGTGACGATCGGTGGCCAGGGCCTGCGTGGCCGCCCGGTCGAGGGAGCCCGAACCTCATGAGTCCTTCGACGCATGAACGAGGCGTCGACGACCCGCGACTGTTCGCCGTCGGCACCCTGGTCGTCACGGCAAGCGTCGTGGCGTTCGCAGTGACGTCATCCCCGGGCCGCGCTGGTCGTGGACGCGGTCATCACCCGGCCTCCGGACGGCGAGCCGGCATACCTCCAGCCGTGCGACGGCGCGCCAGGCGTCGCCATCTACCCGGCAGCCGACGCTGCACCGGGGGAGACCGTGCCGGTCGCAGCTGCGTCGGGTCCCGACGCGGACGTCAGCGCGATCGTCGAGGTCGATCCGGCGTCGATCACCTGCGAGTTCATCAGCGAGTGACGTCGACAGCGCACGCGGCGGATGCAGGGGCCCTGTTCGTGCAAGGCTCGGCGCACCGACCGCCTCTCCGCACCCGAGCACCAGGACCACCTGTGACCAGCACCGCAGCACTCGCCGACGCCGCCCAGCACGCCCTCCTCGCGGACGCGCGCGCCCTCGCCCCCGAGCTCTCGGCGCTGCGCCGCGACCTGCACCGCATCCCGGAGATCGGGCTCGACCTGCCCCTGACGCAGGCGCGGGTGCTGCGCGCGCTCGAGGGTCTGGACCTGGAGGTCACGACCGGCACGGCGCTCAGCTCGGTGGTCGCCGTCCTGCGTGGGGCGCGGCCCGGCCCGGCGGTGCTGCTGCGCGGGGACATGGACGCCCTGCCGGTCACGGAGGACTCCGGGGAGCCCTTCGCGAGCGAGCACGTCGGCGTCATGCACGCCTGCGGGCACGACCTGCACATGGCGAGCCTCGTCGGCGCGGTGCGGCTGCTCCTGGCCCGTCGGGACCAGATCGCCGGCTCCGTCGTCCTCATGTTCCAGCCCGGCGAGGAAGGGCTGCACGGTGCGCGGATCATGATCGAGGAGGGGGTGCTCGACGCTGCGGACGAGCGGGTCGTCGGTGCGTACGGCGTCCACGTCTTCTCCAGCACGCTCCCTGCAGGCGTCGTCGCAGCGCGGGCCGGGACGCTGATGGCCGCGGCCGACCAGGTGTACGTCACCGTCCGCGGCCGCGGTGGGCACGGTTCGAAGCCGCACCTGGCAGCCGACCCGGTGCCGGTCGCGGCCGAGATGGTGCTCGCGCTGCAGTCGGTGGTCACCCGGCAGTTCGACGCGCACGACCCGGTGGTCGTGACGGTCGGCCGGATCGCTGCCGGCACGACGAACAACGTCATCCCCGAGACGGCCGAGCTCGCCGCGACCGTGCGCACCTTCTCGCCCACCTCGCACGCGGCCGTCGCCGAGCGGGTCACCCGCGTGCTGGAGCACGTCGCCGCGGCCCACGGGCTCACGGCGGAGGTCGACTACGTGCGGGGCTATCCGGTCACGGTCAACGACGCCGACGAGGTCGCGCGCGTGCAGCGCGTGGTCGGGGCGGTCGCCGGCGCTGCGGCGTACATCCCGATGGAGCACCCGGTGGCGGGTGCGGAGGACTTCTCGTACGTGCTGGAGCAGGTTCCTGGTGCGTACCTCTTCGTCGGGGCGACCCCCGCGGGTCTCGACCCCGCGACGGCGCCGTACAACCACGCCGCCCAGGTGCGGTTCGACGAGTCCGCGATGCCTCTGTCGGCCGCGGTGCTCGCCGGGCTGGCGCTGGACCGGCTCGCGCAGGGCTGAGCGCCCGGTCGCGCGGCTCTCGGGGCGGCGTCAGGCACCGAGCCGTGTCTCATGACCATGGACAGCCCGCTGTGGTGGGACTTGGCGCACTACCGCCGCGCGGCGGTGACCTCCCTGACCCGGGGCGCCGGGGCAGCAGGACGAGTGGTGCCTAGGATCGACCGCATGGCTGCGCGCGAGGCTCCAGCGACCCCTGTCCGCGCGCGACAATGACCGGCACACACGCACTTCCCCGCACCGACCCGCGTCGTGCGGACGGCTTCAGCTCCCCCGGGCCACGACGACGCCGCTGTCGTAGGCCAGCACCACCAGCTGCGCACGGTCACGCGCGTCCAGCTTGGTCAGCA
>Ga0335397_10005984_pt1 | contig 15786 bp, 11 predicted proteins | sample MAT04_FD_205740 | JGI IMG/M metagenome (GOLD analysis project Ga0335397, IMG submission 205740) | Freshwater microbial communities from Lake Fryxell liftoff mats and glacier meltwater in Antarctica - MAT-04 (spades assembly) (version 2) ... | reverse complement strand
ACTTCATCCCAACTAGTAAACAAAGATGAGTTGTTTTTTATTGCATCAAGTAGTAGTCTTTCATAAGCCTCAAATGAATTGTTTGAATACTTACAGCTTTGACAATAGTTAAGCTCTACCTTTTCTATTTTAAATTCGCTACCAGGCTTTTTAGCATTAAGTTGAAAGAAAAAACCTTCTTCTGGTTGAATTTTTAAAACTAAAAGATTATGAACAATCTCATTAAATTCATTATAATAATTGATTCCCGGGAGTTTTTTAAACTGAATAACTATCTCAGTACTTTTTGTATTCATTCTTTTTCCCGCTCTTATATATATTGGTACTCCTCCAAAGCGGAAATTGTCAATGTAAGTCTTCAAAGCTATAAATGTATCCGTATTTGAAGTGGACGACACTCCGTCTTCTTCTCTATACCCCGCTGCCTTCATACCATTAAGTTCACCTTCGCCATATTGACCCCGAACAATGTTTTCAATAAAAGACTCAGAAGTAAAAGGCCTTAATGAACGTAATACCTTAACTTTTTCATCTATTATAGATTTAGGTTTAAAATCTACTGGAGGTTCCATAGCAATCATAGTTAACATTTGTAATAAATGATTTTGAAGCATATCTTTTAAAATACCAGCATTTTCATAATAATCTCCTCTATTCTCTACTCCTAAAAGCTCATAGGACGTAATTTGGATATTATCAATATAATTAGCATTCCATAAAGGTTCAAATAATGAATTACCAAATCTAATTGCTAATATATTTTGGACCATTTCCTTTCCTAGATAGTGATCTACTCTAAATATATTCTCTTCAGATATAAGTTTTGATATATTATGGTTTAATGTCCTAGCTGTTGCTAGACTTGATCCGAAAGGTTTTTCAATCATTATTCTTTGCCATCCAGTGACTCTATTAACCATACCATTGTTATTTAATTTTCCAATTATCAGTTCAAAAAAATCTGATGCAACGGCTAAATAATATAATCTTTTGCCTCCAGTTGAATATTTCTTCTCTATTATTTCCAAATATGAATCTAAATACTTGTACCCTTCATCATCTGTAGTGAAATCAAATTTCTTATAAAAAATTCTTTTGCTAAACTTTTTCCATCTCTCATTATTTACGGAAATTCTAGAAAACTTATTCACAAATTCATACATTTCTTTTCTATATTCCTCATCTGTCTTTTCTCTTCTTCCTATAGATACTATTGTAAAATTTTCTGGTAATTTATCCTCATACATCAAACTGTAAATAGCAGGAATAAGTTTCCTTTTGGTCAAATCACCAGTACCACCAAAAATTATAAATATACTAGAAAGTTCTTCATCCACATTTTTAACCATTAAGAATTCTCCTATCTACTATTTTTTCTTACTCTATATAAGTTTTTCATTAAATATATTAGTTAAATTTAAACTTTCTACTTTCTCACTAATCTTGTCTATATCCAAAGTGTAAAGTCCTATTTCTTGCATTCTCTTAAAATACTCTGCTCCCGAAAAGGTGTATCTGTTTTTCCTTCCTTCTTTAGACTTTATTTTTTCATTAGCATAGGCTATTATGTCTCCAACGGCTAATGACCGTGGTAATACCAAAAGAGGCATTCCTAGATAGTATTTTATTGCATTGTGTCCTGCTAAAGACCCAGTTATCATGGCCTCTGTGTGACCTATAAATAAACCTGCCTTCTCTCCTGCACAGAACAAATTGTCTAACCCTATAACCTTCATACTATCTGTTCTTGGAGCTATGGATAGATATCTTATGGAGTTTCCAATTCCCCCTGAATATGGATCTATAAATTTAGCATTTTCTAATCCGCTAATCTTTCTTAATTTTTCTAATGGATAATATGGAGTCATTAGCTTAACGTCACCTGTATCTATTAGTATTATATTTTCGGCAAACTCCTTTAGGGCATACTGCTGACATACCTTTAGTTTAAGTTTATCTACATTTATATCATCTTGTGGAACTTTTAAAACAACTACTCCTGTTTCATCCAATTGTTTTATGACATCACCAGCTAATGAACCCTTAGCTAGTTTACAAGAACCACTAAAAGCTCCATATACGCCATCTTCTCTTTCTCCTTTTAAGTCCTCAATACCCGCTTTACTACTTATGCTTACTCTTCCACCAAAAGTTGGACATCTTAAAATACACATTGCGCAGCCATTTCCATATTTTATACAGTTATTCATTGGGCCCGTTGAACCTGTAGTTTCTATAAATACATCTGCTTCAATATATTTCTTATCTGATAAATATATCCCTTTTATTATATTGCCCTCTTTTTTAACATCTACTACTCTTTTTATCATGTTTACCTCTATATCCATAGCTTTTAGATATTTCACAACTGCAGGTTCAATCTTGTTTGTATCGCTAAGCCAGGCATTTTTATGCCCTGGAAAATCGATATTTTTATGTTTACTATTTTCATCAGTCAAATGTATTAGCTCTCCTGACCCTAATGCTATCATTTCTTCTGCAGCAGTGTATCTTCCATTATTTCTCATTATGCCCCCTACATTACCAAGCCCTAAAAGCATATCTGTTTTTTCATATAATGCCACTTCTGCACCAGCTTTTTTTGCTGTGATTGCTGCACTACAACCAGCCCATCCACCACCAATTACTATAACCTTCAAAATATTCTCCCCCCATCCAATTTTAAACTTCTTACTTTTTTATACTTGTCTACCTTCTTTAGAATCAGTATCATATAAACCATTGCTCTAGCCCCTGCAATTATTCCATTTATACTTTGGTATGATAATTTAAAGAATACTATATAATCATATGAAACTAATTGGAGATTATTAACATAATACTTATAAAGTTTATAATTTGCAAGATAATTAATAAAGCTTATTTTCATAAAATACCTGATCATAGAAAGCGCAGTACTTTCTTACAACCACAAATTTGTTATTAATTTATGAACATCTTGTTTTTAACACTTACTGCTTTGTTAATTATTTCAAGAGAAATATTGTATATCTAAATGCTATATATTAAAACCAAAAATACACTTCTTCACGATGATTATATTAACTAAACGTCCTTAGCTACTTCTAATTTCATTTGTATTTAGGTTTATAAACCTCAAAATTGGCAATACTTTAAAATATAGTTTTTCTAAAGGCAAAAAATGAAAGTGTGTGATTGCTGAGAGAAAAAAGTCAATATAAATTAAAAAAGGGGTATAAAATGAAAGAGCAAATATCTATTAGAATTGAGGACGAAAACGGGGATTATTATAATAAAGACATAAAAGATTCAACATACAATGAAAGATTTCAGTTTTATTTAACTTTAAGTAAAGGCGATGTAGTGAGCCTTGTTGAACAAACGTTAAAGGAATTAGGTCAGAAAAGTTAGAAGTTACCAATCTATTTTAATTAATGAAGTAATGAAAAAAATACTGCATGAGGATCATAATATGCTCCTCATGCAGTATTTTTATGTTAAATCTTGAATTTCTTTTATTATAGAAGGGAGTGCCTCTAAAACATGATTTGCATTTACACAAAACATTTTCTTTGAAAGTTTATCTCCGCAGTAGCCGTGAACATATGCACCAGCACATGCCGCAGTCAAGCTGTCATAACCTTGAGATATAAATGAAGCTATAATCCCCGTTAAGCAATCTCCCATTCCCCCTGATGCCATTGCGCTGCTCCCAGTAGGATTAATTTGTACCGTTTTACCATCTGTAATTATTGTATTAAATCCTTTAAGTAACAAAACAATATCATATTTTTTTGCAAATTCTTTTGCAATATCTATTTTGTTTTCATTTATTTCATCTATTGAATATCCCGATATTCTTGCCATTTCTCCCATATGAGGTGTAAGAACTATCTGACATTTCTTATTTTTAAGCATTTCAAGGTTCCCCTCAAGCACATTTAAACCATCTGAATCAATTACAACAGGACATTTAGAATTTAATAAAATCTTTTCAAGTAACTTTAGTGTGCCTCTGTTATTCCCTAATCCTGGACCAATTGCAATACAATTACTATTAGTTATTAAGGAATCTAATCTTACTTCATCCATATTTGAAACAGTCATAGCTTCAACTAATTTTCCACTAAGTATGTTTTGAATTGAGCTATCGCAGCATAATGTAACAAGACCAGCTCCACTTCGAACAGCAGCCTGCGTTGAAATATATGCAGCACCTGTAAATCCTAGTGATCCTGCTAAAATAAGTGTTCTTCCATAATCACCTTTATGTGAATACTTATTTCTTTTCTTAATTAACTTTTTAATGAAGTCTATATCCATTATATATTCATTTTCATGGAATTTATCTACTACACTTGTCGGTATTCCAATACCCTCAACAACAATTTCTCCAGTAAGAGACTCCGCGTCATATCCAATAAAACCCTTCTTATAAAGTTCAAATGTAACTGTTTTATTACTTTTAATACAATTTCCCATCACTTTTCCACTATTACACTCAAATCCTGATGGAACATCAATTGATAAAATATACTTACTATTTTCATTCATAATTGTAATTACTAAAGAATAAATACCTTTAACTTCTCTAGATAATCCTGTTCCAAAAATTGCATCAATAGTAATCTCGCAGTGAATTATGCTTTCTCTTAAAATATCCAAATCCTCATTCTTATTTACTTTTATTATTTTCGCACCCATATTTCTTATAATATTAAGATTGACCAAGGTATCTGTGCTCATATTTTCCTCTGAGCCAAGAGAAAATATTTCAACGTAATTTCCTCTATTCAAAAGATGCCTTGCTACTGCAAAACCATCTCCACCGTTATTCCCACTAGAGCAAATAATCACGAAATTTTTATTATTTGACCCTATATTTTTCATTACCTTTAGTGCTGCATTTTCCATTAGTACAATACCCGGAATCCCTAAAATGTCTATACAATAGCGATCAATACTTCTCATTATCTGCGTTGTTGCGATTTTCATTTTCATTCCCCTCCAAAACTGCAAAAGTAATTGCATTTTTCTTTTATACCTAGAATAAGTGTTTACTTATTTATACTATTATAACTCTAAATTGCATATAAAAAAAAGAGCCTAAAACTAGATTTCTCTATACTCAGGCGCTCTAATGATTTAATAAATATATTATAAACCTATTTTAAATATCAATTATAAAAAATGATTTTCAGCATTCATTGCTATCAGTAGGGTTATGAGCCAAATGAATATCCACCTCATTGATCCTCTTTGCCTTAATTCCTGAAAGATAATTACATTTTCATCTATATGTTGCTTCTGTACGACTTATTTTTATGCTATTGGCATCATATCCATTAGACAATAAAAAATAATATATATCATCTTCTGTTAGTTTAGATTTTGGGCCAATAATAATTTCATTTATAACTTGTTGTTCTATTAATTTTGTGAAATCAATATCGCAAGATGCGACTAGATGATTATTCTTAAAGTTGTATTTAATTGGAGATATCTTGTACATCTTGATTTCTACTTCCTGTTTAAAATATTTTTCACTTTCCTCTAATGTCATATCTCCAATAACTTTATGATTATATAATTGTGGATCATAAATAATTCTTACTTCTTTTTCCTCACTGAACGCTGGATTTTTTATAACACAACTTATCTTCTCTAAATAACCTATTAAAACCTTACAAAAAATATCGAATTTTTCTGTAAAATATTCATCGAAATCATTTAATATTCTAACAGAGTCATGTTCAAACATTTTCTGCATATATATAATTGCGGCTTGTACTAATTTAGTTAATTTTTCTTTTTGTTTGTTTTCATTATACATAACCCTTTCGACTAAAATATTCTTACAGTTATTTTTTAAATCTTTAATCTGTTTATAATTAAAGCCTATAGATATCCCTTCTCCATCTTGCCCATAAGCTCTCCATTGACTCAAGCTATCCTTTTCTTTTGAAAAGCAAGTTATTAGTATTGGTCTATTATCATAAAACACTCTTTTTATTTCTTTATTGTAATATTGCAAGTGATTATTCACCCCATCTTCATACCAATAATCCTCTGTTAAGTTTAACTTTATATTAAAGTTTTCTAATTCCTCCTTTAAAACACCTCCAATAAGTTTTGTAGCCCATCTTTTTTCCATATAATCGTTTGTCCTATTTAAATCAGATAATCTTAAACATTTGTTTTGTATTATTGCTAGAAATGTATTTACACTGCAATAATGATATAAAGTTTCTGTCTTATACATTATTATTCCCCCTAAAAATAACACTTCAAATCCAACTATAAAGTTTCCTTGACTTTCAGGACGTTTATCTCTCCTGTATATATTTTCCATTATACTACTAATGTTATCTTTTTTATAGCTATAATTTTATTTTTATTACGCTAAGCATATTTAAATATTATATATATTTAGCAGTACCCTAACTAATAAATATTGGGCAAAAAAAATACTACTCCATATAACTTAAATAAAAACAGATGCAATTTTACATCTGTTTTTATTCTTTATTTTTCTAATTTTTTTAATATAGTGCCAAGTTGCTTAATATAATCTCCATATTTAGTCCAATCTAAAATTCTTTGAGCATCAAGTGCTTTTATATATAAATCATTTGCCTGCTTGATTAATTTGATTTTAGTTTGGCTAAGTGGCTCTGTAGTAGTTCCCGTACCGGTAGTAGTTCCCGTACCTGTAATCACTCCATTTGGCGCCTTATAATTAAATATCTGTTCGAGTCCGCTTTCAATATTATCAACCATCAATAGCTTATTATCGTAAGAAATTATTATCTTTTTCATTTCTGGAATACTATTTTTTCCACTAGCTCTTAAGTAAAGAGGTTCAATATAAAGCAAAGAATTCTTTATCGGTAGAATTACAGTGTCTCCGTACTGTACTTCTGAGCCACCAGTATTCCATAAAGATAGTTGTGCTGAAATTGTAGTATCCTGACTTATCCTTTGTTTAAAGAGGTATGGACTGTAAATTGTTGTTTCTGCTGGAAATTTATTTAAGAATAGTTTACCATAATTTCCCTTGTCCATTCTAGCACCTAAAATTGCTGTCATATTATATTTTCCCTTTATATTAAAATATTGTTGCAATATCATTTCTTCACTGTTTGTGTTTGGTAATTTTTCTACAATATATGGTGGAATAGTTGTTTTAACTTCACCACCTACGGCGTTTGCATTCTTGGAAACATCCCAAATATCTTCTCCATTATAAAAAACTCCAGGATCAGTTACATGATATCTCCCAAGGACTGCGCTTTGAATACTAAATATATCAGCTGGATATCTAAAATGTGCTTTTAAGTCATCAGGAACCTCTGATATATCCTTAAATAGCTTAGGGTAAATCTTTGCGTAACTTTGCACAATTGGATCAGTTGAACCTGACTTATAGAAATTTGTAGTTCCATCATAAGCATCAATTACAACCTTAACTGAATTTCTAATATAGTTTATTCCATTTTGAGGCTGCGAGTAAGGATACTTAGATGATGTAGTGTAAGCATCAATTATATAGTATAGTTTTTCTCCACTTATAACAACATAAGGATCTTTGTCATAAGTTAAAAATGGGGCTATTTTATGTGCCCTTTCAACTATATTTCTATTAATAAGAATTTTACTTGTACTCTTAATATCTCTGGATAGTAGGAAATTCAATTCCCCCTTATTTATTGCAAACAAAAGTTTGTTACCTAAATTCATATTGATTCCTGCTTTTCCAGCATAATTTGTTACTTTATTGACTCCACCTTGAGGATAATCAAATTCGCTCACATTAGTGTTTACTAGTGCATACTCATTTGTTTGTTCACCAAAATAAATTCTTGGATTGATTAATTTGATATTTGTATTGTTTGCGATAGGCATATCTTTAATTACAAAATCAGGCTGCCCTTCTGAGTTAACAGCATTTACTTTACTCATTACAACACCAAACCCATGAGTATAAATCATGTGAGTATTCTGCCAAGTACTTGGAGCAAGTGACGTTGAATCTATTTCTCTTGCTGCAAGAAACACCTGACTATATTTATCGTTTATTTTATATCTATCTACGTCTATATCACTAAAATTATAGTAATATCTTATTATTTGAACTTGATTGTAAAATTCAAGTGCCTGTGCGGCTGAATTTATTCTAATGTTATCTATTGTCTGTCTATTATTTGAAATATCCTCCTGTTTCAAATCATTTTTTACATTAAAAGTTTTTGTAGTGATATCCGCTATATTAAAGGCTTTCCTTGTAAAATTAATATTATTCTGTATATATGGTTTTTCAAATTCCTTTTCATTCGGCTTTACAATACTACTTTGAACTACTGCTGCTGATATTGCTTGTATAAGGCTTATTAATACTATAGCAACAATTGAAATTATTATAGGCTTAACCTTTGATTTTAAAATACTTATAAATATTACTACTGCAGCAAGAATACATGCCACAATTACTATTTTATAAAATAGTAGTGTTACATGAACATCTGTATAGCTTGCCCCATATGCAACTCCCCTAGGGCTATACACTAAATTTAATGAATTTATCAAAAATCCAAGTGAAAGAAAAAGTGCTATTAGTGCTGATATTATTGCGAGTTGTCTTCCTGAAAATATAATGAGTTCCTTGACCAGTTCTTTTAAGTCTTCAAAAGGATTTGGTATTCTCCCTACATAAGAAAGATCTTTTGCTTTAATTACAAAGAAAACTACTACTTTAATAAGAACTAGTAATACGAGTAATGTCATTATAACTGTATATAAAGATTCAATTAAAGGAAGTTTGAAAATATAAAAGGATACATCCATATTGAAAATAGGGTCTTTCACATTAAAACTAACTGCGTTTATGAATTGAAGAAACATAGACCAATATGCAGATGCAAAAGCAAAAGAAAATATAAATGAGACAATTAAATCACAAGCTATAAAAATTTTATTTTCAATAGCTCTTTTCTTGGCATTTACTTCAACTACTATTTTTAAGTGCATGATACTCTTTCTGATGCTCTTATAATATAACCATATAACAAGATAACTAATGATAAAAACAGGTATCATAAACTTAGACACAGTAATTATTTTGGTTAAGTATACTGAAAGGTAACCCACTTGATTAAACCACTCAATATTGATGACAAATTGAACTATGTTACCTGTAAAAATTAAACATACAATAAGAATTATAAATACAGTAGATATAACAAACTTTTTTTTCATAAACACACCTCTTTTTTATTTTGGATAATTTTCCAAGTACTTTGTATTACTTAAAACCGGATGTATGGGTAGCAGTAAATCTCGACTTAAAATCTGTTTGATTTCTATATAAATTGGAAATTATATATAAACACTAATTTAATCAATTCTACATAAAACATTTTTTTCCTTCTATTGAAATAAAAATAAATATCTTCCGCTAATAAGCATATTATTTGTCGAATAGTAAACAGAGCAGATTTTGGATATACTATTAAAAAAGTGAGGTGTTATAAATGGCTATTGCTCATAAAACAGTTATTTCCTTTGGCCTTGTTGCCATCCCAATTTCGATGTACACTGCGACGCAAGACAACGACATTCATTTTAACCAGCTCCATAAAGATGATAATTCAAGAATAAAATACAAAAAGACTTGCAGTCATTGTGGTAAGGAAATCACATCAAATGATCTTATTAAAGGGTATGAATACGATAAAGATCATTACGTAGTTGTAACAGATGATGATTTAGAAAAAATTAAAACTGAAAAAGAGAAATCTATACAGATAATTCACTTTGCACAACTCAATCAAATATCGCCAATTTATTATGATAAAACATATCAAGCTACCCCTGAAGCTGGTGGAGATAAAGCATTTGAGCTTCTGCGTGCAGCGCTTATGTCCGAGCAGAAAATTGCAATTGGCAAAACTGTAATGGGAACAAAAGAAACTTTACTTGCTATAATTCCACGCGAGGATGGAATATTAATATCTACAATGTATTATGAGAATGAAATTAAAGACCTTGCTAAATCCTACAATAAACCAGAACTGACTGAGGCTGAACTTACCATGGCAAATGCATTAATTAATTCTATGGTTACTCCTTTTAATCCAGCTGAATATAAGGATGAATACCAGGTAAAATTGCGTGAACTTCTCGAAACAAAAATAGCTGGTAAAGAAATTGTTGCCTCTAAGTCAGAAGTTCCAAGTAATGTCATTAATCTTATGGATGCATTAAAGGCTAGCATTGAGCAAAATAAAGCTAAAGAAACTACAACACCTAAGCCTAAACGTAAAAGAACTTCAAAAGGTGCATAATGGATATTTTCGGCAGTAAAAACATTAAGCCTATGCTCATTGGTGAGATGCAAGAAGCGTTTGACAGTCCTGATTATATCTACGAGCTAAAGCTAGATGGCTTACGTTGTCTAGCATATCTAGATAAGGGCTCCACCGATCTGCGTAACAAACGAAATATTAAGATGCAAGTTAAAGTTCCAGAGCTGTCAGAGATACATAAGCGTGTCAAATGTCGTTGCATTTTAGATGGTGAATTAATTGTTATTAAGGATGGTAAACCTGATTTTTTTGAAATACAACGGCGCTCGCTTATGACAAATACCTTTAAAATCCAACTTGCATCCTCTAAATTACCGGCTAGCTTTACCGCATTTGATATTCTCTACTACGATGATCACGAGGTCAAAGATTTGCCACTTATGCAACGTAAAAAACTGCTCGAAAAAGTGATTAAAGAAAACGAGCGTATTGCTATTTCTAGATATATTGAGGAACGTGGGGTTGATTTTTATAAGCTTGCTAAGCAAAATCAATTGGAGGGCATAGTTGCTAAGAAAAAGGACAGTAAGTATTACTTTGATAAACGTACCAAGGACTGGATTAAAATCAAGAATCTTCAGGATGATGATTTTGTAGTGTGTGGTTATATTTTTAAGGATAACAGTACCATAAGCATAGTTTTAGGTCAATATTCTAGTAAACAATTGGTATACAAAGGACATGTTACGCTGGGGATATCAACAGCAGATTTCCAGCTAATAAACTCCATAACCAGAATAAGCACACACCCTTTCAATGATTTGCCTTCTGCAAATGATAATGCAGTATGGATAGAACCTAGTCTTGTATGCACCGTGAAATATATGATGAAAACAACAAATGATTCCTTGCGACAACCTGTATTTAAAGGGCTAAGGGATGATAAAATACCTAAAGATTGTATTATAGAATAATCCTGTGAATAATATTATGGGATTATTTTTGTTTAGCCTGTTTTCTACTTAAGATTTTACATTTTTCCCTTATATTTTTCCAATAATATCATCTTTACTTATAATATTTTTTCATGTTAAATATTTAACATACATTTGTTTTATGTCCAATTAGTGTCGATTGCCCCAACATTTTGACTAAATCACTATAAAATCATTATAATCATGCTAACTTGCTGCCTTTACGATGAGTTTACCCGTATTACCTCATTGAAAAAAGTATATATGCAATCCCAAATGGAAAGTATATATACCTTCTTATATATATATGCACTACAGATGCTTATTGTTACAAAAGAAACTATTTATTATGTATTAAATAGTAAAACTAATGAGCATATATTTTCTAAAACATAATCGGAGCATAGTAAAAATGTATCTAAATATATCAAATAATTTGAAAAAAGTCCCCATGATGAATATAAATTTCATCATTAAGATACCTTCTACTATTAATAAGCCACCAAAATATATTGTTGGCTTATCATAACTTTACTTTATCCATACAAATTCATAAGGTTTTAGTTCAATATTACCATTTATTTCTATTCCAGTAACTATATCAATCCCTTTAATACTCGAATTAATTTTTGCTACCTTTGAATCTATATTTACTATAAATGTTATCTTTTCTTTAGTGTCTTCATTGTATCTTTCTAAAGCGAATGTATTTTCTCCTAGATCTAAAACCTTTTGAGAGGCATAAGGGGAAAATGCTGAATGTGCTTTTCTAATTTCTATTAATTCCAAAGTTCTTTTAAATATATCCTTTCTTCTTTCATCATTATCTAATTCATTAGATATCTCTGTGAATTCAAGTTTTTCTCTATTAATTCTTCGATTTATTCCTGACTCTTCTAAGCCTTTATAATCATTTCTTGACCCTAATAATGAATGATAATATATAGCTGGTACTCCAATGCAAGATAGTAATATTGAGGTTGAAGCTATTATTTTATTAACTTGATTCTCTAAGTTAATATCTTCATCTATATTTATAATAGCATCATTATAATTAATGTTAAGTTCATATACTGATTTACTTCCATCAGGATTATTCTTATAAGAAACTCTTCCTCCATTTTTATTTACCTTATCTACTAAAACTTGTCTTTCACCATCAGTTAAGATTCCTTCTGTTGGTCTCATTCCTATTCCATCATGGCTTGATAAAAAGTTAAAATATGTAGCTGTATCAGATATCTTATCTATGGTCTTAGCCCACTTTGTTAACTTCTTAGTATTATGAGTTGTAAGAGCATATAGAACGAGTGGTGGTAAAGGAAATTGATATACCATATTTGCTTCATTACTCTTATTTCCAAAGTAACTTATATTTTCACTATGAGGTACATTAGTCTCTGTTATTATTTGAGTATTATTTTTTAAGTAATCAAACAATATTCTCCAAATCTCAATAACTGCATGTGTTTGAGGAAGATGCATACAGTTTGTACCTGACTGCTTCCATAAGAAACCTATAGCATCTAACCTTATTGATGTTGCACCATTACTAGCATAATTTAATAATATATCTGTCATTTGCACGAAAACTGGAAAGTGTCCAAAGTTCACATCAATTTGGTCTTCACTAAACGTTGTCCATGCTGTTTTTATACCTTCACTATCTTCATACTTATGGAATAATGGTGATGTTCTAGGTCTTACAACATTTGAGGTATCAAAGTTATTATCTTCACTTATAAAATAATTCTTATATTTTTGTTCATCATTTAAGTATCCCTTAAACCAACTGCTTGACTTAGAAATGTGATTAGCTACAAAATCGAACATTAATCTATAATCTTTAGATAAATTCGCTATATCTTCCCAGTCACCCAACTCTTTATTTATTTCCATATAATCAACTACAGAAAATCCATCATCAGAAGTATAAGTAAACATTGGGAGTATATGAATGTCTGTTATAGTATTTCCTACCCTTTCATTTAAGAACTTCTTTAAAATTCGTAATGTTGGTAGCCCATCCTCATAGATGCTATCTCCATAAGTTATCAAATATATATTTTTTTCTGAAATAGCCCTTATCTTTGTGAATTCTATATTTTCCCACTTATTTATTAACTTTTCAATTTCACTTTTAAATTCATCTTTATATTCTGTGCCATATATAAACTTTAACTTTTCAACTATAGCTTTAGTTATTTCTAATTTATTCATAAAAACCTCCAATTCTTATACTATTAACTTTATAGTTACGTACCCTTTGGGTAAAATTCTAATTTTTCCACTAACTTCTTCTATCTCTCTTTCATATAGATTCGTTAGCTTTAAAGATTTAAACCTATCTCCAATTAAATTAACTACCTCTTCTCTATCTCCTGGATTAAATAATCTTATTATATATCCATCCTTAGTGTAAGATTCTTTACACACACTTTGTATTACATTTGAGTTATCTATTTTTAGCAATGAATATTCATCTCCACTCACCTCAAGGTTTAATGGAAGCTCAAATCTTTCTACTCTTTCTTCAAATAAATTTAATCTTTGTTTTTGGTAACTAGTATATCTTCCAATAAATTTATCCGCTAATTTAAATAATTCATCTGAGGAATTTTTTATAGTTATAGCATATTCAAAATCCATTTCCACAATCATTTGTGCATCTGGAGTGTGAACAACCTTATTGTTTATTCCTGAAGCTCTACCTGGTCTCCAAAGTAAATCATCTTTTCCTAATAATCCAACACCTCTAAATAGTGTTAATGCTATCTTTGAATCTTCTAAAATTTCATATTCCTTAATTCCCTTAGTAATAACCCCATAAGTATCCTTTTCGTCCTTTAACGCAACTATATTCTCTAAAGCATAAATTGACACTGGTGCCTCTGCAAACCCTTTTTCTCTCCAGTTCTTCAGATATTTATTAGCATTTTTTCTTTCAATAAAAGAGAATCCTTGGTCACTTAGTGAAGTCGTACTATTTACATTAGTATTTAAAACAACCCTTACTCTATGGTACTTTACCTTGTTATCTATATGGTGCTTTATTCTTATAGTTGATTCATAATTTCTAAGTTCTATCTCTGTATTTATAATTATCTTACAAGATTTATAATTAACTCCACTATGCTGAATAACCATTTTGTTTATATTCTTAGATTTTTTAACTTCTAATAGAATAGCCATATTTATAATTGTGTGCTCTCCATTTAAACATGGAGAATAATCGTAAGAATCTCCACAATCTTCACTATCCTCGAAATAGAATATGTCCGTAATTTCTTCTTTTGTTCTCTTGTTGATTAATGTAATTTTATTATCTTTTAACTTTATTTTATAGAAGTTATTTTCTATTTCATCTTCTTTAATAACCTCTAGTATATTTTCACTGTTTATTTCACCTTCATTAACTAAAAGAGTCTTATATCCCATAGCCGGAAGCTCTTCATTTATTATAATTACTTCACTTCTATAATATCCAGGAAGTTCTATCTGTTTTTCTCCCTCAGCAGTTACTACTACTTGCTTACCACCACTTATGTAATCTCTTTTAACTAAATCAAAGTTAACCACATTTCCTTCTATTGTATCTAATCTAAAGTTTTCTTCCACACTAAATATAACTGTTTCAACATTTTCTACTGAGCTGTTAGCTTTAGTATTAAATAATACAACTATATTTTCTTTTTTTACTTCCTTACTAATAGCTGTGGTAATTTGCTTTTTAATTACATTAATTAATCCTTGGCAAATCCTATCAGTCTTGTAAGTTCTATTTAAAATTTCTCTGTTTGTAGCATCGGAATTACATCCACTTATACTATCATGAGCATGAACATCAAATAATGATTTCCACATTTTATCTACCCATGGAGTTGGATATGTTAATCCTAATGATTTTCCTATAACAGCAAGTGGCTCTAAGATATAAAGCATCTTATTTTCCACATCGTAATTAGCCTTTTTAATATCATATCTTTGAGATTTTATAGTGCTATGTATTCTTGATTTTTCACAAGCTATTAGCTCTCCCTTTATCTCATTTTTAAAAGAATCCTTCATTGTATCCGTCATAAAATCCTCATAGTTAGATAATATAAACTCATACTTATCTTGCTTTTCATTAAGTTCTTTTATAGTTTTCGGAAAATGTTCTCTAACTAGAACTTGGTCTCCTCCTGCTGGTAATAAAAGATTATCTGAATCCACATTTAAAGACTCTAACTTTTCTAACATAGGTATAAGTTTTCCTTCTATATATTTGTCATCTGACGCCAAAAATTTACCTGGTCCATAACCCAAGAAAATATTATTAGCCTTAACACTTTCTCCATCAGGTGATGACCATTTAAAGTTTAAATTATCTTTTAAATCATCTGTGTATACTCCTCTTTGAAGTACACTATCTTCTATATCAAACCCCTTAAAAATCGAAGGTAAATATTGATTTTGTCCAAAGATATCTGGTAAATATCCTACCTTCATAGAGTGTCCAAATTTATTTCCTAGTCTTGTCCCAT
>Ga0335397_10005982_pt1 | contig 15793 bp, 8 predicted proteins | sample MAT04_FD_205740 | JGI IMG/M metagenome (GOLD analysis project Ga0335397, IMG submission 205740) | Freshwater microbial communities from Lake Fryxell liftoff mats and glacier meltwater in Antarctica - MAT-04 (spades assembly) (version 2) ... | reverse complement strand
AGTCGCATCGCAACTTCATTGCGGTCCTCGCCGCGGAGCACGTCGCGGCGTTCGGTTACGTCGTGTCGGAATGGCTGGAAGGCTTCGCGCTCGTGGATCTCCTGCGGGCGCGCCGCGAGCTGCTCCTGCGGGAAACGCTCACCCTGCTCGAACAAATCGCCCCGGCCGTCGATGCCGCCCGCGATCTCGACATCCGCGTGGCGCTCGAGTTGCGCAGCGTCTTCCTCCATTTTCCGGAAGGCTTCGAGGAACCGGACGAGCAAATCTTGCTGCGCTGCCCGCTCGCGGAATGGCCCGCCTTCGTGGTAAAACTCGACCCGCTCGCCGGCCTTGAGCAGATCGAGGAAACCGACTCCGACTGTGAGCGCACGATGGTGCAAAAAAGTTTCTCCGGCCGCAGCGCCGCCATCGCCCAAGTCGCCGCGCTCGCCTACGATCTGCTCGGCGGCAAACCGGGCGCCTCCGCGCCCCTGGCCAATGTCTCCGAGGAAGGCAACGACGCGCTGCGCCGCGCCCTCCTCGGACGCGATCATTTCCCCTCGGCGCAAGCTTTCGTCGAAGCGCTCCACCGCACCGCAACCAAGGATCTCGCCCCACGCCCGGCACCGCCCCTCGCCGCTCCGGAGTCGGCGAAAACCGCGGCTCCCCTGCCCGTGCCACGGCCTCCCTCGTCTGCGGTCTCTCCGCCGCCGCCGGTCCAATCACCGACCAAAGTCTTCACCTCCGCCGATACGGCACAAATGCTCTGGTCACGCCACCGCCCGGCGCTGATCGGCAGCGTGGTGGGCCTCGCCGCCGTGATCGGCCTCGGCGCTTTTGCGGTCTCCCATCTCCAGACGGAAAAGCCCCGCATCAATCCCGGCCCACCGTCCACCCCGCCAGCGAACACGGTCATCCCCGCGACGCAGCGCGTCCCACCCCGACTCGGACAGCCGTGGAAGAACAGCCTCGACATGCGCTATGTCCCGGTCAGCAACGTGCATTTTGCGACGATCGAAACGCGGGTGAAGGATTTCGCGGCGTTCGTGCAGGCCACCGGCTACGACGCCGAGGGCGGCATGTATTCGCTGCAAAAGGACGGCTTCAAACAGCACGGCCATTCCTGGAAAAATCCCGGCTTCCCGCAATCGCCCGAGCACCCCGTCGTCGGCATCTCCTACGAAGATGCGAGGTATTTCTGCGACTGGCTGACGCGCAAGGAACGCAGCGAAGGCACGCTTTCCTCCTCGCAACTGTATCGCCTGCCGACCGACCGCGAATGGAGCGAAGCCGCCGGGTTCGTCAACGAAACCGGCGCGACTCCTGAAGAACGCAGCGAAAATGTAAAAGCCTCGGCCTGGGGCGTCGGCCCGCTGCGCACCAACGCCGTCAATTTCGCCGGCAGCGAGGCTGCCGCCAATGCCCCCGCGGACTGGCCGGTCATCGCCGGTTATCACGACAACGCCCCGCGCACCTGCGTCGTGCCCGGCTACGGCCCGAATGCGCGCGGCATCTACGATCTCGGCGGCAACGTCTGGGAATGGTGCCAGGATCGTTTCAACAAAACGACCAACTGGCGCGTGCTTCGCGGTGGTTCATGGGCCACCTCGCGCCCGTCGCAACTCCTGCTCTCTTTCCGGCGCGGCTACGACCCGAGCTTCCGCCACGACGACATCGGCTTTCGCTGCGTCATCGCCACCGATTCCGGAGAACGCTGAACCATGAAACTGCTGCTCAAATTCAACCTCGTCTTCCTCCCGCTCCTCGCCCTGATGCTCGCCGGCATCGCCTTCGCCGCGCGCGGCCTGCTCCAGGCCAACGCCCGCGAACAGATCGCGCAGAACGCGCGGATCATCATGGAGACCGCGACCTCCAGCCGCATCTACACCACGAAGCAAGTCGCGCCTTTGCTCCAGCACAAGAATTTCAAAATCCAGACCGCCGTCGCCGAATTCCAGAAGACGATCTCCGAACTGGCCAAGGAAATCGATACCGCCGCACCCAAGGATTTGCGGCTGACCAGCTCCAAGAAAGCCTACGCGCTCGGCCAGCAACGCCTCCTCGCCGCGCAACAGCAGTTGATCGATTCCGTGAAGGACAAGGAGGGCGAATTGCTCGATAACGAATTTCACCCACAGTCCGTCCCGGCCTTTGCCGCCACCGAAATTTTCAATTACCTGCGGGAGAAATATCCCGAGTATTTCTACAAGGAGGCGACGCTCAACCCGACCAATGAACGCGACCGCGCGACCGATTGGGAAACCGACATCGTCAATCAGTTCCGCGGCAACGCCGCGCTCCCCGAATTCCTGACCACTCGGGCGACCCCGACCGGCGAGGCGCTGGTCCTCGCCCGGCCGATCAAAGTCAACAACGTCAGTTGCCTGGCCTGCCACACGACGCCGGAGCAAGCCCCGCCCGAGATGGTCAAACTTTATCCCCGGCGCGGCGGATACGGCTGGAAGCTCAACGAAATCATCGGCGCGCAGATCGTTTCCGTGCCCATGGCCGTGCCCGTGGGTATGGCCGACAACGCGTGGGGCAGCCTGACCAAGTGGCTGGTCGCCTCGTTCTTCGGCATCGGCCTCGCAGCCAATGCTGGCGTCGGCTGGCTGCTGCGCCGCGTTGACTGAGGCGTCTGCCAAAACACCGACCGCGCCCCAGACGGAAAGAATTTCCCGTAGAGCCCTCGTTTGAAATTACCGAAAATCACCCGCCGCCGGTTCTGTGCGGGCGTGCTCGCCGGCATGGTCGGGGGCGCGGGCTGGATGCGGTTCGTCGAGCCGTGGTGGTTCAAGGTGACCCGCCGCGAAGTGCCGCTCGGCCTGGGCGGCGGACGGCTGAAGCTGCTGCACCTTTCCGATTTTCACGCCGACCCGATGCCGCTCGATCATGTGGCGCGGTGCATCCGGGCGGGTCTCGCAGAGAAGCCGGATCTCGTCTGCCTCACGGGTGACTTCATCACGACGAAATACGAAAAGTGGGATGCCTACGCCGCGCTGCTCGCGGAGTTGACCACGGCGGCGCCGACGTTTGCCGTCCTCGGCAATCACGATGGCGGACACTGGGCCCGGTGGCGGGGCTATGCGGACACGCGGCTCGTGCGCGCGCTTCTCGACCAGGCCGGCGTGCGGCTGCTGCACAACGAGGCGGAGTCCTTCGCAAATGCGAATGGCCGGATCACCCTGGCCGGACTCGGGGATCTGTGGGCGCGGGAAATGGAACCCGACGCCGTCCTCGGCGGGCGGAAACGCGAGCGCGACAACCCGCTGGTGCTCATGTCGCACAACCCGGACACGAAGGACACGCTGCGCGCTTACGCGTGGGATCTGATGCTGAGCGGCCACACGCACGGCGGGCAGCTCTCCCTGCCGTGGGTGGGCGAACCGTTTGCGCCCATCGTGGACAAGCGCTACGTCCGCGACCTCCACCGCCTCGAAGACCGTTGGCTCTACATCACCGCCGGCGTCGGCTGCCTGCACACCGCGCGCTTCAATTGCCGGCCGGAGATTTCGGTGCTTACGCTCGTCTGACGCAGACTCATCCTCCGCGCCATTTCCGGCGAAGGATCTCACGCCTCCACGTCCAGGGGCACGTCGCGGTATTCGAGTGCCCACTCCCGCATGAAGCGGACGCGCGACGGGCGGATGCGGTAGATGATCAGCTCGGGATTCTCCGGCGTGCCGAGGTAGCGGCGAAGCAGCGGATTGCTTTCCCATATTTCGCACAGCAACGCCGCGTCGGTCAGGACTTCGGCGACGCCCGTGATGCGGACCTGGTCGTGCGTGTCGTCGAGGTAGTTGAGTTCGACCTTGGGATTCGCCGCGATCTCGCGGGTCTTGCCGTAGCTGCGCAGGTTGGCGACGTAGATCGTGAAGTCGTGATCGACCCGAACCGGTGAAACCGGACGGACGCGCGGTTGGTCGCCATCGAGGGTGGCGAGCTGCGGAAATTTGGCGCGGGCGATGACGGCGCGGGCGAGCGCGGGGATTTCGTCGGAAGTGAACGGACGCGGGACGGGGGCGGGCATGCGGGGGATGAAGCGGCGGGGCTCTTCGACTGCGCTCCGCTCCGCTCAGAATGACACCGAGGAGACCCGGACTATGCCGGGGCTTCCGTGAGGCCGGGCGGGTAATCCGGCGCGATCGTCGTGCCTTCTTCGCGCTTCAACGGCGGCGGCTCGCTCGAGTTGGAGCGTGATTTTGGAATCGACGGCGGCGTGCGCATACTGCCGGTTTCGATCAGCTCGCGGATTTGTTTGCCGTCGAGGGTCTCGTATTCGAGCAGCGCCTTGGCGATGGCTTCGAGCTTGTCTCGGCTTTCGGTAAGGAGCTTCACGGCGCGGGTGTAAGCGTCGTCGCAGAGCTTGCGCACTTCGTTGTCGATCTCCTGCGCGGTGGCTTCGCTGTACTCGCGGCCCTGGCCGAGATTGCTGCCGAGGAAAACGTAGTCCTCGTTCTTGCCGTATTCGACCATGCCCATTTTCTCGCTCATGCCCCATTCGCAGACCATTTTGCGGGCGATGTTCGTCGCCTGGCCGATGTCGCCGCGGGCGCCATTGGTCACGTCGCCGAAGATCATATCCTCCGCGACGCGCCCGCCCATGATGACGACGAGACGGTCGAGTAGTTCGTTTTTGCGATGCGTGTATTTATCCTCCGTCGGCAGATACATCGTCGAGCCGAGCGACGGCCCGCGCGGGATGATCGTGACCTTGTGAAGCGGGTCCATATTTTTGACCAACTCGCAGAGCAGCGCGTGACCGGCTTCGTGATAAGCGGTATTTTCTTTTTCCTTGTCGCTCATGGCGAGCGACCGGCGCTCCTTGCCCCAGCGCACTTTGTCACGAGCTTCCTCGAGTTCCGGCAGGGTGATTGCCTTCAGACCGCGGCGCGCGGCGAGCAGGGCCGCTTCATTGATGATATTGGCCAGTTCGGCGCCGGAGAAACCGGGCGTCCCGCGAGCGACGACTCCCATGTCCACGTCTTCAGCGAGCTTCACCTTCTTGGCGTGAACGCGGAGGATTTCCTCGCGGCCCTTTACATCGGGCAGCGAGACGGTGACCTGGCGGTCAAAGCGGCCGGGGCGCAGGAGCGCAGGATCGAGCACGTCGGGACGGTTGGTGGCGGCGATGATAATCACGCCTTCTTGCGTATCGAAGCCGTCCATCTCGACGAGCAACGCATTCAGCGTTTGCTCCCGTTCGTCGTGGCCGCCGCCCATGCCGTGTCCGCGATGCCGGCCGACAGCGTCAATTTCATCGATGAAGATCAGGCACGGTGCGGACTTCTTGCCCTGCTCGAACATGTCGCGAACCCGGCTGGCGCCGACGCCGACGAACATCTCGACGAAATCCGAACCGCTGATCGAGAAGAACGGCACGTCCGCTTCGCCGGCGATGGCGCGGGCGAGCAGCGTCTTGCCCGTGCCGGGAGAACCGACCATGAGCACGCCCTTCGGGATGCGCCCGCCGAGCTTCTGAAATTTCTTCGGATCGCGCAGGAACTCGACGATCTCGGTGACTTCTTCCTTCGCTTCCTCAACGCCCGCCACGTCCTTGAAGGTGATCTTGTTCTTATCGCGAGCGAGCATGCGCGCCTTGGACTTGCCAAAGTTCATCGCACCCTTGCCGGCCATGCGGATTTGCTGGCGGAAGAAGAAATAGAGGATGAGCAGGAAGAGCAGGATCGGCGTCATGCCGAGAAGTGCGGAGGCGAGGTAGTTGTTCTCCGACTTCGGGCTGACAATGACCCCAAATTGATCTTCGAGGGTCGATTTGAGATACTGATCGTACTGGAGATTCACCTGGGCCTTGACCTGCGACTCCGGGGGCGTCACGAGATAGCCCTTCAGGAAATCCGTGGTCGAGCCGGGTTCGGTGATCAGTTCGAGCCCTTTCTTCTTGTCGATCTTCTCCTCTTTCAACAGGTCGAGAAACTGAGGATAGGACACTTCCTTCACGTTGCCCATCGGCCCGCCTTTAAAGACGTAGGCCGCGCCGAAGAGCGCGATGGCGATGGTGAGCAGCACGAGCCCCTTCCAGTTGAAGTTGGGTTCGGCGGGACCGCCATTGGGAGGGCGGTTGCTTTTGGGTGAGCGAGGTTCGGGCTGAGCCATGTTTTTGATTTGGGTTTCCGGGCGGGAACGGAGCAACGTAACAGACGAATCTACGCGCGCAACGGACGGAACGGGGCGGAAATCTAGGGCTTATCGACATTTGGTCAACCGGGTTATAGTTTCCCTGCCCTCGCCGCGCCGGACGCCCCTGCGCTGCCTCCACTTTCATGACCAATTCCGACAACGGCTACAGCAAAACACTCAGCGGACGCCCCCCCCGACCGTCCATGATCAACCGGGTGCGCCGGTTGGTGGACAACGTGAGCCGCCGCGTGATGCGCAAGCCGCGGACGGTGACCGAGAGCCCGAATCTGCTGCCGTTGCTCATCCAGGTGCTGGCCGCTTTTTCGAAGGCCAATGGCGAGGTGCTCGAGGAGGAAATCGACTCCTCGCTCGGCTTCCTCCGCTACGATTACCCGGAGACGGTCTATTCGGAACTGCGCAAACTCTTTCGCCAGGCGCTGAACGAGAATCAGGATCTCGGGGCGATGGCGCAAAAGCTCGCCGCGGAGCTCAGCACGGAGCGCAAGGTGATGCTCGGCGTGCAGCTCTACGACTTGATCTCGAAGGCCGGCATGGAGCAGCAGCAGGTGGTCACGTTTTACGGCTTCATGACGCAGCTCGGCATGGCGGCGCAGGCCATCGACATCGTTTATCAGCTCAACGCCGCCGAGGAATCGGACAAAAACATCTATCAGCAGGGCCAGTCGCCGCTCGAGTCGCTGACTTTCGGCGCCAATGGAAAGTCGGACGTAAAGCTGCAGGGCCTCACGGGGGACGAACGCCTCGTCGCCTTTCGTTACCACGACCTGATCCTGCTCAAGAATCAAAGCTCGAAAGGCATCGTGGTGCGCGGGCGTCCGCTCGGGCCGGGCGCCTTCTGCCGCGTTTATACCGGGTGGCGCATCGTCCTCGGCGAGCAGGTGCTTACTTATCAAGACCTCGCGTATTACTTCAATGCGAAGAAGAACGTCTCGCTCGCCCAGATTTTCCTCACGATCGACAACGACGACGAGGTGCAGCTCGAAAAGGAGCGCACCCGCGAGTCTTCGCTCGAAGTCCGCTTCGGGCTGAAGGTGCAGGTCAAGGCGCTGAAGGATGTGGACGCACTGCTCAACGGCGTCGCGCTGCGCGCCGGAGCGACCGTGGAGGCGACGCTCGATGACAGGATCATCTTTCACAACGACTCCGAATTGCCGATCGGCGATCTGCGGCGGCGCGCCCGCGCGCTCGGCGGGCGGTTCCAGCTCAAGGCTTACAAATCCGGCTATCTCGTCTCGAACAACCCATCGCTCCTCGACACCGACGACATCCTGCTCTCCCCCGGCACGAGCGGCGACGTGCTGCTCAAGATTCTCTGCGATTACGAAAACCGCGTCGGCAAACTCGAAGTCCTGCACGCCGATCGTCCGATCCTCGTCGGCGATGTGCCGGTGCGGCAGACGGCCGATTTAAAGGACGGCGACACCATCCGCATCGACACCGGCCAGGTGCTGCGTTGCAACTTCAGCGAGCGCCTCATCGAGGAGGAGCGCAACATCATCTCCTCACTCGAAGTGCGGGACGTCACGCATCGTTTCGGCAAGCGCGATACCGGGCTCGATAGCATTTCCTTCAGTGTGACGCGCGGCGAAATGGTCTGTGTCATGGGGGCGAGCGGTTCGGGCAAATCGACGCTGCTCAAAGCGATGGCCGGGCAGCTTCAGCCGAGCCAGGGCGAGATTCTTCTGAACGGTCAATCGCTCTACGCCGATGTCCAGCATCTCAAGCGGTTCGTCAGCTACATCCCGCAGGACGACGCCTTCGACGATCATCTCACGATTCAGGAAAACATGAGCTTTGCCGCGGCGATCCGCTCCCCGCATCTTTCGCGACGCGACCGCGGGCGGCGCATCGAAGGCAAGCTGACCGAACTCGGCCTGAGCGAGCGGCGCGACAACATCGTCGGCAGCGCGGTGAAAAAAACCCTCTCCGGCGGCGAGCGCAAGCGGCTGAACATCGGTCTCGACATGGTTTCGAGCGCGGATGTCTTCCTCTTCGATGAGCCAACGAGCGGCCTCAGTTCGAAGGACAGCGAGCATGTCATCGAGATCATCCGCTCGATGGCGCACAACAAGATCGTCCTCGTCACGCTCCACCAGCCGACGAGCAAACTCTTCCAGATGTTCTCGAAGGCGCTGCTCCTCGACAAAGGCGGGCGGATGGTTTTTTACGGCACGCCCACCGAAATGCTCCAGTATTTCGCCAACGCCGAGCACGAGCAGCACTTCGGCACCGAACTGGGCGGCTGCCCGGCCTGCGGCACCACCCGGCCCGAGTTCATCTTCGACGTGCTGGAGACGCCGCTCCGCGACTTGAGCGGCGATGTCATCTACGAGGAAAACACGCGCGGCCAGCTCGTGCCCGCGCGGCGCTTCTCCGCCGATTTCTGGCGCGACAAATACGAAAGCTTCCGCCTGCTCCAGGACATGAAGCAGGTGAACCTGCGCAAGCAGCCTCCCGCGCCGCTGCCCGCTCCCGACCCGCTGCGCAAACGCGAACCGGTGCGCTGGCATGACGAGTGGACGCAATTCCGCACGCTGCTCAAGCGCGCCTTCATGTCGAAGGTGCGCAATCGCGGCAACCTTTTCATCACCCTGCTCGTCTCACCCGCGCTCGCCGGGATGATCGGCTGGGCACTGTATTACAACGACGATCCCGCCGTCCCGTACGACTTCGCCAGCGCCTTTCACATTCCAACCTACATCTTCATCAGCCTGCTGGTCGCCATGTTCCTCGCGCTGGTGAACAGCGTGGACGACATCATCCGCGACCGGGTGGTGCTGTATCGCGAGCGCAATCTCGACGTCCGGCTTCCGTACTACATCTTCTCGAAATTCGTCACCCTTGCGCTCTTTACGGCCGTGCAATGCGCGCTCTTCGTCTTCGTGGGAAACAAGATCCTTCAGATCCGCGGGATGTTCTGGGAATACTTCTTTTACATGTTCATCACCGGCGCGAGCGGGACCAGCCTCGGCCTCCTCATCTCGTCGCTCGTGGCCGATGCCAAAACGGCGGCGAACTTCGTCCCCCTCGTCCTCATCCCGCAGCTCATCTTTGGCGGCGCGCTCATCAAGTATGAGGAGATGAATCGCGACCTCGACATGATTTACACCTTCCGGCGCTGGCTCACCCGCCACCCCGGCCTGAACGTCGGCACGCGGGACGACACCTCGTTGCGCGTCCCGGTCATCAGCCGCTTCGTGGTCACGCACTATAGCTACGAGGCGCTGGTCGTGGCGCAGGCCAAACGCAATCCCCTCGCGCTGCGCCAGGTAAAGCTCCAGGAGCAGATGGACACCCTCGTGGCCAGGCAACAGCGCACCGAGGCCGAAGCGGCGCGCCTCGAAGAACTCAAGGACACGCTGGCGCTGCTCAGCGGCATGGAAGCCCCCAATTACCGCGAGATCGAAAAGAAGCTGGCGCGCGTCGATGCCGTCATCAACGGCAACCCGCTCGACACGGGCGGGCTCAGGAACCGGCCAAACGGCCTCAGCGCCGAGCGTTTGTTTACCAATCAGAAAGTCTCCGATCTCGTATCGAAGGCCGAGACGGAGCAGAACGATTATCGTCGTCAGGAGGCGATCAACGTCTTCTTCAGCCCAGAGAAGCACTACGATCTCAATTTCCTGGGGCATCATCGGATGATCAAAATGAGCGTCCATTTTTACAGCTCCGCGATCCTCGTCGGCTCCTCCCTCGGGCTGCTGGGGCTGCTGCACTTCGTCCTGCGCCGGCAACTCCGCACCAAGGGAACCTGACCTGGCAAGGCACCACGGGGATCGCCGCTCGCCATGCCGGATCAGCACCGCACCCCAGTCTCCGCAGTGCCATTCGCTGGTCGCCCGGCATGGCATTGGCTATTTTTCGAGGTGTGACCGAGCCAGCAACCCCAGCCGCTTCGTCCGCTGAAGCCGTGCTCCAATGGCCCAGGCGGATCTGGCCCCTCGTGCTGACCCTCCTCCTGGGAGCCGCGTTCTCGGTCGCTGCCTGGTTCTTCGTCCACCGCAGCGAGCAGGAGCGGGTCGAAGGGGAATTCACCTGGCGCAGCCGCAGTCACGCCCAGGCCCTGCGCGTCAATATTCAGCGCCTCGAAGGAGGCCTCTACGCCGTGCGCAATGTCCTTCATTCGTCCGGGAATCTCAGCTACGCGGATTTTGCCACGACGACCAGCGAACTGCGGCGGCGCCACAGCGGCATCCAACTCGTGCAGTGGCTCCCGCGGGTCAAAGCCGAAAACCGCGCCGCCTTCGAAGCGACCGCGCGCCGGGAAGTGTCCCCCCTTTACGAAATCGCCGAGAAGAACGCCGACAAATCGGCCAATATCCGCTCCGCGGAATACCCGGAATACGCCCCCGTGTATTACGTCGATCCCAAGGAAGGCAACGAGGTCGCCTTCGGATTCGACTATTACCGCGGCTCGCACGTCCGAGCGGTGGATCGCGCGCGCAACACCGGCCTCATCTCGGCCACGCGCCGCGTTCCGTTGCGAGAACCGAGCAACCGCGAAGTCGGGTGGGCTTTTTTTCTCCCGGTTTACGACACCGGCTTCGATCCGCAAACCGTCGAAGATCGGCAGACCCACTTCCGGGGCTACATCCAGGGCACCTTCCGCCTCAGCGATCTGATCGAGAAGAGCATCGAGGACGCTCCTCGCGGCGTTATCGAGGCGCTTTTCCTCGACCAATCGCCGACCAGCACCGAGCCCTATCTCATCGCCTACCGCAACGGCACCTGGACCACCTCCCCGCCCCCGACCGAAGCTGATTTTAAGACCGGCCTGCATTACGCGTTGCACCTCGATGTCGGCGGGCGCGACTGGCACATCTACTTCCGTCCGTCGCCGGCCTGGCTGGCCGCGCAAACCACCCTGTATCCCTGGGCCGTGCTCGGCAGCGGGATCCTCATCACCGGGCTGCTCGGCTATCTGGTCCATGGCACGCAACGCCGCGCGGCCCTCGTCACCCGGCTCGTCCACGAGCGCACCGCGGAGCTGCGGGCCACGCAGCAGACCCTGCACGAAGATATTCGCCAGCGCGAAGCCACCGAACAGGCGTTGCGCGAGAGCGAGGAGCGTTACCGCGCCTTCGTCGAGCAAAGCACCGAAGCCATCTGGCGTTTCGAACTGGAAGAACCCATCCCCACTCATCTCCCCGTCGATGAGCAGATCGACCGCTTCTACCGCGACGGATTTCTTGCGGAATGCAACGACGTGATGGCGCAAATGTACGGCTTTTACAGCTCGGTGGAATTGGTCGGCGCGCGACTCGGTGACCTGCTGCCGCGCAGCGACCCCGACAACCTCGCCTACCTGCGGACGATGATCGGCAACGGCTACCGATCGACGGACCGTGAATCGCGCGAAGTGGACAAGGACGGCCAGCCCAAACACTTCCTCAACAACCTCTCCGGGATCGTCGAGGACGGGCTGCTCAAGCGCGCCTGGGGCACCCAGCGCGATATCACCGAGCGCAAACGCCAGGCCGAGTTCCAGATCCAGCAGGACACCCGCCTTCGCCTCGCCGTCGCCGCCGCCAATCTCGGCACCTGGGACTGGGATCTTCGCACCAATAAAATCCTGTGGTCGCCGGAAACGGAGCGCATGTTCGGCCTGGAAGCGGGCACCTTCGATGGCCGGATCGAAACCTATCTGGCCTTGGTCCATCCCGACGATCGGGGAACCGTTCAGCGCGCCGTTCAGCGCTCGCTCGAGGTCGTCGGCGAACCGGTCGCCAACTACAACATCCGCATCGTGCGCCCCGACGGTCGGATCTGCTGGATCATCGCTCGCGGGGCCGTCCTGCGGGATGCCGAAGGGCAGGCCCTCCGCCGGATCGGCACCATCATGGACGTGACCGCCCAGCACCTTGCCCAGGAGGAAAAAACCCGCATCGAACACAAACTTCAGGAAACGCAGAAGCTCGAAAGCCTCGGGGTCCTCGCCGGCGGCATCGCTCACGACTTCAACAACCTCCTCACCGGCATCCTCGGCAACGCCAGCCTGGCTCGCATGGATCTGCCGTCGAACTCCCCCGCCCAGCCTTCGCTCGAACAAATCGAACTCGTCGCCCAACGTGCCGCCGATCTTTGCCGGCAGATGCTCGCCTACTCCGGCAAAGGCCGCTTCATCGTCCAGCGCATCAATCTCAGCACCCTCGTCCGCGATACCGCCGATCTGCTCCGACTCTCGATCAGCAAGAGCGCCGTGCTCAAATTCTCGCTCCCCGAGGATCTTCCGGCGATCAGCGCCGACGCCACGCAGATGCGGCAGATCCTCATGAATCTGATCATCAACGCCTCCGAAGCCATCGGGGAAAAAAGCGGCGTGATCAGCATCGCCACAGGCGTGCAGCACGCCGACCGCGCCTATCTGAGCGGGGCCTATCTCGCGCCCACCATCCCCGAGGGCGACTACGTCTTCCTCGAAGTCAGCGATGATGGCGCCGGGATGGACGCCGAAACCCGCGAACGAATTTTTGATCCTTTCTTCACCACCAAATTCACCGGGCGCGGCCTCGGACTCGCTGCCGTCCTCGGCATCGTCCGCGGACATCAGGGCGCGCTCAAAGTCTATTCCGAGCCCGGAAGCGGAACGACCTTTAAGCTCCTAATCCCCTGCGCCGAAGGCGCCCCCGAGACACTCGCCATGAGCCCCGCCGCCAGTCCCGCATGGCGCGGCGCCGGAACCATGCTCGTCGTCGATGATGAGGAAACCGTCCGCACGGTCAGCGCCCGCATGCTCACCGCGATGGGCTTCCGGGTGCTCCTCGCCAGCAATGGCAACGAAGCCCTCGACATCTTCTTTCCCCACCGCGACGAAATCGTCGGAGTCCTCCTCGACCTGACCATGCCGCAACTCGACGGCACCGCGACCTTCACCGAACTGCGCCGCATCAAACCCCAGATCCGCGTCCTCCTCATGAGCGGCTTCAATGAGCAGGACGCCGTCAACCGCTTCGCCGGCAAAGGTCTGGCCGGTTTCCTGCAAAAGCCATTCAAGCCCGAGGCGCTGCAAACCAAGCTGCGCACCATCTTCGAAGGGGAAACCCTGGAGAACCTTTCGCTTGACCCTCCCGAAACCCGCTTCTAGCTTTTGACCCTTCAAAACGGGCTGTGGCTCAGCTTGGTAGAGCGCTACGTTCGGGACGTAGAGGCCGCGGGTTCGAATCCCGCCAGCCCGATTTTCAAACAACGGTCGCCGCCCCTCCGCCGGAGGCGCTCAACGCGGCGAGCCACCCGACAGTTGCTCCCGGGCCAGATGCTCTGGCGGAGACCGGCCAGCACTTCTCCCGCATCTGGTCAGTATGCGTGTCACGCGCTGGTTTCGCCGAAAGTCCTCATACTCGGTGTCCCAGGAGCCGCTGCTCGCGGGCTTGGAGCGTTCGTAGTCCGGATGCAAGGGGCAGGACTTTTTGCAATATCCCTGCGGTCGCCGCATCCTCCATCTCGTCGCGTAATCAATTAAACTTGGGTTCACACCGCGCCCGCTGGATTGAGCATTGACCGGCTTTAGCGAGGCGATAGCCTCAGTCGTTCCATGAGTTCATTGAACAAGAAGTTCCCGCGCCTGCTGCCTGAGCCTATCCGGAAAGGGATGAAGGTTTCCGACCTGATCGACACAGCTTTCAAGGCCTACAATGGCGGCCGGCTCGCAGAAGCGTGCCGCCTTTTCACAGGAAAAATGATCGCCGGCAACGGCACCGTCGGCATGTCGCTTACCGGTGCGCTTACCCCGGCGGGACTCGGGCGCGCGGCCATCGTGCCGCTGATGAAAGCGGGCTTCGTGGACTGGATCATCTCCACCGGCGCGAACCTCTACCACGATCTTCACTACGGCCTCGGCATGCATCTCTACGCCGGTTCGCCGTTCCTCAACGATGTCGAGTTGCGCCGCGACGGCGTTATCCGCATCTACGACGTGCTCTTCGATTACGACGTGCTGCTCGATACCGACGCCTTCGTGCGCAACGTGATCCAGGGGCCGGAATTTCAGCACACGATGGCCACCGACGAGTTTCACTACCTGCTCGGGAAGTATGTGCATGAGCGGGAAAAGAAGCTTGGAATCAAGGAAACCAGCGTGCTCAGTGCTGCGTATCAATACGGTGTTCCCATCTTCACCAGCTCTCCCGGCGACAGTTCCATCGGCATGAACGTCGCCGCCATGGCGCTCCGCGATTCCAAGCTGATGATCGACGTAAACCGCGACGTAAACCAGACCGCCGCCATCGTCTATGCCGCGAAATCGAGCGGAAACACTTCGAGCGTCTTCATCCTCGGCGGCGGTTCGCCCAAGAACTTCATGCTCCAGACCGAGCCGCAGATTCAGGAAGTCATGGGCATCGAAGAACGCGGGCACGATTACTTCCTGCAATGCACGGACGCGCGTCCCGACACCGGCGGCCTCAGCGGCGCGACGCCCGGTGAAGCGGTGAGCTGGGGCAAGATCGACCCGGAGAATTTGCCGGATTGCGTCGTCTGCTACGCCGATTCGACGATCACGCTCCCGCTCATCACCGCCTACGCGCTGAGCAAGGCCACGCCCCGCAAACTCAAGCGGCTTTACGACCGGCGCGACGCGCAATACGCCGCGCTCCGCGAGCAATATTTCAAGCACGGCAAGGTGGAAAAAATCAAACACCGCACCGACCTCAGCAAACCCAAGCGCGGACGTTCCGGTCGTTCGGTCGTCGGCACCCCTCGAAATGGCCAGACGTCCTGACGCCCGCGCGCTCCTCTACGAGCGCATCCGCACTTCCCCGCCGAAGTTTGTCCATGTGCGCGGTATTCCCTACACCGTAGCGGTGGAGGAATCGGAGGATCCGCTCAAAGTTGATCACGTTTACCTCAACGTCGAAGCGCCCCCCTTCGGTCGCCTGCGTGTCGCCATCAATACCCTCTCCCGCCTGAATCGCGACGCCGGCTTCGACGGTCGCGTTCGCGTCGGCATCATCCGCTCGACCTACACCGAGAAACCGGCGCCCGGCCTCGAGGAATGCGCCGGGCTCGATTACGCGAAGCAGGAGGAGAAGCACAACGTCGTTTACGAAATCTACGAGCACGCGCCGCTCGTCGAGATGCTCGTCGCCAAGATGAAGGTCGCGATTCGCGCCGAGATTTGGGGCGAGCTTTACGCCACCGATCACATCGGCATTCATCAGGTCCACTGCCGCCGGGCGAGTTCCGCCGTGCCGACGGATCTCAAGAGCCGCGACGGCGCGTTCAAGCTCTACTATCCGCAGGACGGCCTCGCGGAAGCGTTTCTGCTCAAGTTCTGCGGCCAACCGTGAGCCGCGGGTGACGCCCGGAGTTGCGTCTTTTCAAAACGCGGCGGCGAACCTAGAAAACCGCTCCCCTTCCCCATGCGCACCCTCCGCCACACCGACCCCGATTTCGCCGCCAGTCTTGCCTCGCTGAAACGCCACGCCGAAGCCCATCCGCAGGTTCGGAAGACCGTCCAGGATGTGCTCACCGCCATTCGTGACGAGGGCGACTCCGCGCTGCTGGAATTCACCGAACGCTTCGGTGGCCCGCGGCTCACCGCAAAGCAACTACGCGTGACCGGCAAGCCGAAGATCGACGCCGAGACCAGGCAAGCCATCGGCATCGCTCAGGCGAACGTCCTCGCCTTCGCCCGCAAAAGCCTGCGCGCAAACTG
>Ga0335397_10005981_pt1 | contig 15795 bp, 11 predicted proteins | sample MAT04_FD_205740 | JGI IMG/M metagenome (GOLD analysis project Ga0335397, IMG submission 205740) | Freshwater microbial communities from Lake Fryxell liftoff mats and glacier meltwater in Antarctica - MAT-04 (spades assembly) (version 2) ... | reverse complement strand
AGACTGAACCGCAATGTGGAACGGACGCACCCTCGCCGTCGTACTGCCGACCTACAACGAATCCGAGAGCATCGCCGACTGCATCCGCGGATTCGAAGCGCTCGGCATCGTCGACGACATCGTCGTGGTCGACAACAACGCCCATCCGGACACCGCCGGTGAGGTCGCGACCACCTCGGCGCGAGTCGTCCACGAAGTCGTCCAGGGCTACGGCTCGGCGATCCAGCGTGGCATCGCCGAGACCCTCGACGCCGACCTGGTCTGTATCTGCGAGCCCGACGGCACGTTCGACCCCGATGACATCTTGAAGCTGCTGCCGTTCACCGCCGATGTCGACGTGGTGTTCGGGTCGCGCACTGTTCGCATCTTCATCCTGAGCGGGGCGAACATGGGCCTGTTCCTGAAATGGGGCAACTGGGCGGTCGCCAAACTCACCGAGGTGCTCTTCAACACCGTGTACCTGTCCGACGTCGGTTGCACCTACCGGGTGCTCACCCGTGACGCCGTCGATCAGCTCCGGCCAGGGTTCCGCTCGACCGCCTCAGCGTTCGGCTACGAGATGATGCTGCTCACCGTCGAACAGCGCCTCTCGATGGTGCAGGTGCCCGTGAAGTACCAGCCACGGGTGGGCGAGAGCTCGGTCACCGGCGACAAGCTCAAAGCGTTCTGGCTCGGCCTCGACATGATCAAGATGTGCATCCGTCGCCGAGTCCTCGGCCGGTAGCTGTCGCTGCAGACGGGTCACCCGATCACGGATGGCGCCTGCTGGCTGCGCTGAACGCCACACCGAACCACATCATGAGCGAGGCAGAGATCAGGAGAACGACGACGGTGTCGTTGCCGGTCGGTGGTAGTTCGGTTGGCACGTGCGGGCTGGTCGGGGCGACGTCGGCCAGTCGACCACTGACGTAGTCGGCCTGCATCTGCGTTCCGACGAACCTGACCGACATGGGTGACGCCAGGAACACGGGAAGCGTGATGTACGTGCCACTTCCATCGACGGTGAGGTTGACCTGGTACGAACCCTGTCCGTTCATGCCGGTGGTATCGATGACCGTCCACGTCCCGTGGTCTTCGATGCCGCTGCCGGGTACGACCGTTCCATCGGCGCTGCGTACGAGACGCCGGAAGCTGCCGTCCGAGGTGAACTCGAGCCCAGCTTCTCCGTCCGGGTTCCCGATCGCCGACCCACCACCACAGCGATTCCACGGGCCGACCAGGAGATCCTGGACCTGGGTCACCGAGGTCAGCGCGATCGGCGTCGTCGGGTTCCCGCAGGCAACGGCGTTCGTGCCAGGAGCCAGGCCGGGCGTGGGCGCTGGGCCGGCCCACCGCTCGTAGTGGGATGATCCCGTCATCCCTGCGAGGCCCATCACCGACGGGGATTGGAAGAACGTGGGCGTGAAGATGAAGGTCCCCCGCCCGACGAGCCTCCAGTTCGTCTGATAGCTGCCCGGACCGTTCATGGCGGTGCTGTCGAGGATCGTCAGAGTACCCTCCTGGTCGAGACCCTCGGCGCGAATCAACGACCCGTCGGCCGCGCGATAGAGGCGGTGGAAGCGACCGCCGACGACGTCGACGCCCACCTCGCCGTCTGACCCGTCACCGATCAGCGGTGGACCGTCGCATCGGATCCACGTGCCGGCGACGAGCCCAGCGACCTGGTCGACAGACGTCAGCGCCACCGGATCGGTCGGAGTGGAGCACGCGTTCGAAGTCTGTTCGACGGGTGTCCGCGGTTCTGCCGCTGCGATGGCCCCAGGCCCGACAGTCGACAACATCCCAGCCAACCCCAAGGCGGCGATCGTTGCGGCGACACGTCCACGGAAACTGGTCCACATGATGGCTCCTTCGCTCCGCTTCCATCACCGCGCTCCCTGAACGAGCGGACCAGAGTCGTTGTACTCTCCGAGACGCGTCAGGGCGACCGTTCGGAGTGGTCGCTCAGGGGCGCAGGCACTCCCACGTGGCGAAGTGGTAACACGGCTCGAAGCCCATCCGGCGCGACTGCTCGTCGTCGGCGATCGGTGTGAGGTCAGCCACATGAACGTGTTCGAGGAGCGTGTCGACGTGGAAGCCGTCGCCGTGCGGATCGGGAGCGTCGAGCTCGCCACGCAGCACCTGGTCGTATTCGTTCGTCACCAGCACCGTGGTCGTGAAGCCTGCGGCGCGAACCAGATCGGTGAGGTCCCAGCCGAAGTTCCAGAACACCGGCGTGTTGTCGGCATGGAACTCGGGGGTGGTCGGCGCAGCGGTCACTCCGTAGACGAGCGGGATCTGGAGATACATGCGTCCATCTGGCGCGATCACCCGGAACAGCTCGGCCAGGGCGCGCTCGGTGTCGGGCACGTGCTCGAGCACGTGAGGGGTCAGGATCACGTCGACCGAGGCGTCGGGGAGATCGATGTCCTGCAGGTCGAGTTGGATGTCGCCGCGGTGGGCGCTGAGGTCGAAGTCGCTCGTGCGGTACGAGAACCAGCGCTGCATGTACGTGCGGTACTCACCACCGAGGCGGGGACTGGTCTCGATGACGCGTGCGCCGCGCATCTTGCCGGCCCGATGGGTGAAGCACCACAGCAGGAACCGGTCGCGGGCGATCGAACCGCATTGCGGGCACTCAGCCGACTCGGTGTGAGCGGTACCGAGGAATGCCGAGCCGGTCCAACGGCAGACGTTGCACCACCGGTCGCGGAGTTCGGGCCCCTTCGCGCGCTTCCAGACAGGCGATGCCTCCTGCCACCAGCCCTCCGCCGGGGCCGCGAGACCGACCTTTCGGGCAAGGGGGCGGGCGAGGTCCTTCACGTCGGCGGGTATTACGGCCGACACCCGGCTTCGTAGCGACGATGGTGCGACGGACGGGTCAGCTGACATGCCCGGCAGGCTAGCCACGCCGTCGGCGAGGCACGGCTAACCTCACGGCGTGGCATCGTTCAAGGGGTTGATGGGTCGAGTCCGCGGTGACCAAACCGCAGCGCTGGCTGCGGAGGTGAGGGCGCTGCGGGAGGTGGTGCTCAACATCAACCATGTCGTCACACAAACACAAGACATCGTGAATCAGCTGAATCACGATGTTCGCTCGGGCGCCGAGCAGACACTGCCGTTGTTCCTCGGTTACTCCGAACGGTTGCGTCTCGACGCCGACACCGCGATCGGTGCCACCCACGTGATCGAACGACAGCTGGCGCTGCTCGACGAGCGGCTCGCTGCAACGTCCGGATCCGACGCGACTTGAGCCTGTCGACGTTGCTGGTCGACGCCCGTCCGGTCGACCATCCCACCGCCCGCCAGCGCGGTATCGGCCGCTATGTCACCGGGCTGCTCACCGGGCTGCGCGACATCGACGCACCGATGATCGCCCTCTACGGCACCGACGCCGAAGCCGAGGTGCTCGCCGACACCGTCCCCGGCCTCACGCTGCAACGGTGGAGCCCGCAGGCCGTGCGTGACCATGCCGTCGACGGCACCTGGTACCTGGCCACACAACTGATGTTGCACCCGATCCCGCTCGACCCGATCCCGCGATGCATCACCGACGCCCGTCTGCCCGTGGCCGCCGTGATGTACGACGTGGTCCCGTACCGCTACCCCGAGATCTACTTCAGCGATCCGAACGCTCGCCGCCAGGCCGAACTCCGTGCCCCGCTCGCCCGAACGGTCGACACGCTGCTCGCCATCTCGGACTTCGCGGCCACCACGGCCGCCGACGAGTTGGCGTTCCCGCTGGAGCGGATCGCCACGATCGGTGCCGGGGCCGATCGTCGCTTCACACCGGCGGCCGACGATCCCCGATCGCATCTCGGTCGGGTGCTCTCGGGCCATGTCGGGCGCTACGTGGTGACCGTTTCCGGCAGCGACGACCGCAAGAACACCGAAGGTCTCCTGCGAGCCTGGACGCACGTCGACCGCACGCTGGGCGACGACCTCCACCTCGTCATTGCTGGCGCGCACACCCCCGAGCTCCTGCAGCGATGGGAGACCTGGGCCGACGACGCCGGAGTGGTCGATCGGGTGGTGTTCACCGGGGCGCTCGGCGACGACGAACTGGTTGCGCTGCTCCAAGGCGCCGCATTGGCGGTGATGCCGTCGCTCGAAGAAGGCTTCGGTTTGCCGGTGCTCGAAGCGGCCGCCTGCGGAGTTCCCACCATCTCGTCCAACGTGTCGTCGCTGCCCGAAGTACTCGACGACCCCTCAGCCTGCTTCGACCCGCATGACCCACAGGCGATCGCCACCGCCATCGTGACGGCGCTCACCGACGAATCGCATCGCTCGTCACTACTCGCCGCAGGCAGGCGAGCGGTCGACCGATGGACGTGGTCGAACGCCGCGTCGGCAACGGTTGCAGCGCTCGATGCGATGGGGCCCCGTTGGCCGCAGCGAACACGTCGAGCTGCGCTGCGCCTGGCTGTTGCCGGCGTGTTCGGCGATGGCGTGGACGGTACCGTTTCCCGCGCCAACGAAGGCCTGGTCACCTCACTCAGAGCAGCAGGCAGCAACGTGACGGCGCTCGTCGACACCGGTGGAACGGCCGAGCCGACACACGCTGCAACCGACATCAGCACCGACCGCTGGCCGGTTCGTTCAGTGGGCCGATTCGTGAAGCCGTGGGACTTCGACCACATCATCGGCGTGCTCGGTGCGGCACCGCAGCATCTCGCGACATCGGCGACGGCGCGCACCGTGCCGTGCCACTTGTGGATTCACGACGAGGCGATGGTCGGTGTGCGGTTCGGTGCGAACCTCCAGGCACTCGAGATCGCCCGATCGGTCATCGTCGGTTCCGCCGCCGCCGCCGAACTGTTGCGACGCGCCGCCGACCGGCCCTGTCCGATCCTCGTCGTGCCACCTGAGACCGGCGACACGGAGTTCGCTGCAGCGCTGCGGGCCTGGCTCGACGACGTCGACGACCTCGATGCCTCGACGATCCGCCACACGCCGCCACCGGTAGCCTCATCCGACCCATGAGTTGCGACCTGCCGATCGTCCGCGTCGTCGTACTGAACTTCGACGGTGGAGACATGACCTTCGAGTGCCTCGACTCGTTGCTGGCGTCCGACTGGCCGAGCAACCGGCTCGACATCGTGTTGGTCGACAACGGCTCGCTCGACGACGTCGTCGAACGCATCGTGGCGGACGAGCGTTACCGATCGATCCGCGTACTCGAACCGCTGGCCAACCTCGGCTTCGCCGGCGGCTGCAACCTCGGCATCGGCGTCGCCGGCGACCACGACTACGTGGCGTTGTTGAACAACGACGCCACCGTCGACCCGGGCTGGTTGCGCGCCATGGTGCCCGTCGCCGAGTCCGACGAACGCATCGGCGCCGTCGCCGCCAAGATGCTGTTCGCCGACCGTTTCCACGGCATCGAGTTCGACGTTCCCGAGGCGTCGCACATCTTGGCGAGTGAGCACCGGCTGCTCGGCGTGCGGGTGTCGGGCGTACGCCTCGATGGCGAGCGCGTCGACGACCGTCTCGCGTTCGACGAGGGCTTCCACGGCGCCGAGCCACCGCAACTGAAAGACGGTGAGGAGCTCGCCCGCTGGTCGAGCGCCGCAGCCGCACTGCGCATCGCCTCTGACGGTTCGGCCCCGAGCACCATCTCGGTGCGCCTGTCGTGCCTCGAGCCCCGCCCGTTCATGTTGCGCTCGGAGATCGACACCGTCACCGGCACGGTGGGGCCCGACGCCGAGTGGGTCGAGGTGCGCATCCCGCCCGAGCCGTTCGACGTGATCAACAACGTCGGCTCGAACCTGTTCGCCGGTGGCTTCGGCGGTGACCGCGGTTTCCTCGAAGTCGACGACGGCCAGTACGACGAGCCCGCCGACGTGTTCGCGTGGTGCGGGGGAGCGGTGCTGCTCAAGCGCAGCTATCTCGATGACGTCGGCACCTTCGACGAACGTTTCTTCATGTACTACGAGGACACCGACCTGTCGTGGCGTGGACGCCTGCGCGGCTGGCGCTACGTGTTCGAGCCCGGCGCGCTCGTACGCCATCACCACGCCCAGTCGTCCGGTGTCGGTTCTGACTTCTTCCGGTTCCACACCGAACGCAACCGGTTGCTCGTCCTCGCCAAGAACGCGCCCGCCAAGCTCGGCCTTCGGTCGGGTGCCGGCGAGGTCCGTCGAGCCGTCACCACCACGATCCGCCACTACGTGCTGCGTCCGCTCACCCTGCGGCTCCCGGCTCGCTCCGAGGTCGCGCAACGTTGGAAGGTGTGCAGCAGCTATCTGCGCCTGTTGCCGGCGATGCTGCGCGACCGGTGGACGTCGGAACGAACGATGCCCCGCGACGAACTGATGGAGTGGGAGGTCGTCAAGTGGCCGCAGGCATGACGTCGTCGGAGTCGTCCTCGCAGTCGCCGACCGGCCGTCTGCGCGTCGGCGTGTACGACCTGTACTGGTCGACGCTCGGCGGCGGTGAGCAGGTCGATGGCAGCATCGCCCAGGTACTCGCCCACGATCACGATGTCACGCTGCTCGGACCGCAGGTGCCCGACGTCGGCGCGACGATGCGTCGGCTCGGCGTCGACCTGTCGGCATGCGGCTACGCGCGGGTGATCGACGACGGCGAGGCGAGCGCCGCCAGTGCCGACTTCGACGTGTTCGTCAACGGCACCTACCTGAGCAAGGCGATCAACCGGGCCCCGGTCGGTTACTACTACGTCCACTTCCCGGGCGAAGTGCCGACCCGAGCAGATCATCTGCGCAGCCGCATGGGCGTGGTCGGCGTGAAGGCGCTGTCGCTCGCGCCGCGACTGCCGCAGCGCCTCACCGAAGTACAGGCAGCATTCGACCGTCGCGTCGCCCGAGTCGAGTTCGTGCCCAGCTACACCCGGTACCTGGCCAACTCGCAGTTCACGGCATCGTGGGTCGAGCGCCTGTGGGGACGACCCAGCGACGTGCTGTATCCGCCGGTGCGCCCCAGCGTGCAACCCGGTGAGAAGGCGCCACTGATCCTCGTGCTCGGGCGATTCTTCGACCCGTCGTTCGGACACAGCAAGAAGCAGCACGAACTCCTCGCCACGTTCAGCGAACTGCATCGATCCGGCCGACTGCCCGGATGGCGCATGGCGATCGTCGGTGGCTGCGACGCCTCGAATCGTGACTACGCGCTGGCGGTCAAGCGTGCCGCACGCGGCCTGCCGGTGGAGGTGCACGTCAATGCGCCGGGCACCGTGGTCGAGCAGCTGCTCGGCGAGGCGACGCTGTACTGGCACGGCGCCGGTCTCGGCGAGGACGCCGAGCGGCATCCCGAACGATTCGAGCACTTCGGCATCTCGGTGGTGGAAGCAATGGCCGCCGGCGCGGTGCCGTTGGTGTTCGGGGCGGCCGGACCCGGCGAGATCGTGCAGGACGGCACCAACGGAGTGCACTGGACGACACTCGGTGAACTCGGCCAGCTCACCGAAGCGCTGATCGCCGACCCCGACCGCATCGCCGAACTGTCCGGCGCCGCCGTGCAGCGGGCCACAGATTTCTCGGCGACGGCATTCGCCGACACCCTCACGCAGTACCTGTCGACCGACACCGCATCATGAGTGACACGTGAGGCCCGGCACCGTGTGACGGTGCTCCGTCGAGCGCAGTTCAGTTGACGTAGCCCATCACGTCGAGGACCACGTTCGCCGAGCCGGGTCCGTTGGCGATCGACAGCGATCCACCGGCACCGAGCTTCAGCATCACGAGGTTCGGGACGTTCTGACCCGGGAGGAAGTTGAGGTTCGACGATGTCGGCTGCGCAGCACCTGCCGGCCAAGCAGACAGGAACCCCCACGCGGTCGGGTTCGTTGCAGTCAGATTGCCGATCACCGCTGTGGCGTTGGCCGGCACGCTGCCGCGGCCGGCGACAGCTACGTTGCGCACCTCGTTCTCGCCCCAGGGGCGTGCCGGGGTGCCAACGCCAGTGCGTGAGTCGACGATGCGTTCGGGGGTGATCGCTGTGACCTTGCCACCGTTGGGACCGAAACTGCCGAGGACGTCGACGATGACGTTGGCGCCCGATTCGGCCATCAGCAGACTGATCCGCCCACCTGCTCCGACCTTGACGACCGCCGTGTTGGCGCGCGTTCCGCCCGGCACGATGTTGACGTTCGACGCATCGGGCACGGGCTGGCCGTCGGGGAACGCCGTCACGTGTCCGATCCCGTCGGCACCCGTGACGGTGATGTTGACCACCACACTCTCGGCGTCGCGCTGGATTCCAGCGACACCGGCGACCTGCACGCTACGGATCTCGCCCGCTGCGAACTTGGTCGCCGGACCGCCGACGCCGTTACGGCTGTCCAACAGGCGCTCGGGGACCACACCGGAGAACCCGGCGCCACCCAGATGTGCTCCACCGGTGCCGAACCATCCGGCGATGTCGGCGATCACGTGCGTCGGCCCGAGGTAGTTGACGATGCGGATCTTGCCGCCAGCGCCGACGCGAGCGAGCACCAGGTTCGGCACCGGATCGCCGCTGTCGATGTTGAGGTTCGACGTGGCGGGAGCGGCGCCGTAGGTGGCCTGGTCGTTGAAGACGTCGCCGACGCGTGGCGGTTTGGGGACCACCGACAAGAAGCCGGGCCCTGGCGCACCTGCGCTCACCGCAGTCACGTTGAGCAACACGGCGGACACACCGCTGGCCGGCACGCCGAATCGGCCCGTCACCTGCATGTCGTGGTTGGCCGTCTCGTCGCGACGGGTGATCGGATCAGGTGAGGGATGACGTCCGTCGCCGGAGCGCACCGGCCCCCAGATGCCGAGGCCGCGGCGGGTGTCGAGGATGCGTGTCGGGGTCGTTGGATGGAACGAGCCAGCAGTGGTGCCTGGACCGCCAGCGAGATAATTGCACGTGTCGAACCCGAAGCAGATCGCATCGAGGTCGATCGTCGGAATGGTGCCCGGCCCGATGTCGGGTGTCGCCGTGATCTTCGTGCCCGTTGCGGTGTCGGTGACGAACAGGATGTAGCGGCCTGCCCAGCCGATGCCACCACTCCAGGTCGGGCCTCGACTGGCCGTTGACGCGAACGCGCCGTAGGCCACTCGGCCATTGTTCTGCAACGGTGCAGCAGGCTCCGGATACGCCGTTGGGATCTGGAAGGTGTCGACGACCACGCGGCCTTCGCCGATCTTGGAGCTCGACAGGATGCCGCCCCGCATCGCGAAGGCGCCGGCCTGGCCGTCGATGGGCATGGTGATCAACCCGAGGTCACCGCCGCCGAGGTTCGCCTCGATGTGGACGCCGCCGACGTTCTCCCACCCGTTGTACCTGCCACACACGCCCGGGTACATCTCGATGCGGACCTGGTCGGGTACGCCACCGACCCCGAACGACACCTGGCCGGGACCGCCTCCGAGCGCACACGGCGAGATGTCGTAGCCGGGGCTGGCCGAACCGCCGACCGCATCGACGCCGATGTGCACCTGGGTGTTGACCGACAGGCTGTACTGCGCAGCAGCGACGGGCGAACCGCTCCCGACGGCGACAACGGATGCGCCGACCAACGAGCAGAGGAGTGGGATCGCAAAACGGACACGCACGGTGAGGGGATCCTTCGAGTTGAGATGGACGTCAACCGGTTATCGGTCGCCGCTGCCCGCAGCTTGAGCCCGTCGTCGAGATTGCACCGTATCGCCGACAACCAGCGCAATGGTCGCGGCGACCGCCAGCATCGCGAGCACCAGCGTGGTGGCGAGCCACGGCGACCGGTAGGTGAACACGATCGTGTGCTCACCGGGCGGCACTGCTGCGCCGAGGAAGATGCCATCGACCTCCACCACGTCGGCATCGGCGCCGTCGATGGTCGCCGTCCACCCCGGTAGGGCTTGCTGCGCGACGCTGACCACCGTGGCCCGATCGAAGTCGACCGACACCTCGATGCCTTCGGGTCGCTCGCGCTGCACCGGTATCCCGACCGGGGCGCACTCCGTCGAGCACGTCAAGGTGTTCGACGCGTCCGCGACGAGCGCGCTCTCGGCGACGACCGAGCGATCGGATCGCAGTTGCTGGGCCGGGTCGTCCGACAGGACCGCCGATGACCAGGCGACCGCCTCGCCGACCCATGCCGGGTTCTCCCAGACCTCGAAGAACTCGTCGGCCGCCACCGGTCCGGTCCAGCCGGGGATGAAGTCGGCCGGCGGACGGGCGAGGTCGAGCAGGATGTAGCGCACGCCGAGCCGGCCGAGCGGTTCCGGTTCGATCGGCAGCACGAGACTGTTGCGCAGCGGCAGTTCGGTCGGTGGATCCGGTTGGAAGCGGCGGAGGGAGTCGGCCCAGCGCTGCGTGATCTGCACACCGCCGTCGTAGCCGTCGATCGAGGCGACGCCGTTGAGCACGTTGGCGTTCGGTCGCATACCAGGAACCTGGTAGGCGGCAGGGCGTCCATCGTCGGTGAGGGCCACGACGAGGCCGGCGTCGGCGTCGGCCAGGAAGTCGGTGGTCGCCGTGCGATGGCTCGTGAACGCCACGTCGGTCGTCATCTTCTGAGGGATCGAGTGCAGCGACATCGTGCCGAGCTCGAGCGAAGCGAGCACCACCAGGCCGATGGCGCTCGCTCGGACGCCACGCTTACCGAGTGCGTTCGCGGCGATGAGCCCCAATGCGACGGCTGCGGTGACCACCCAGATCTGTGCCGATCGCGCATCGGCTGCGAGCAGGATGCGTGACGCCAGCAGGGCCGCAACCACTGCGGCAGCGATGCCGACGGCGGCGAGGTCGACACGGCGCGCGCCGCGCCAGATCGCATCGACGCCGGCGCCGGCGAACAGCGCGCTGACGAGCGCCACGATCACGAGCCATCGCGCCGAGGCCCGGGCGAGGTCGAAGCCGGGCACGACATCGAACGCGATGCGGAAGAGTACCGAGCGGGGGCCGGTGGCCCAGGTCAGCGCCAGCAACGCAACGACACCGAGGGCGATCGCCCACGAGCGTGTGGAGCGTGCCCCGATCAACGCGACGGCCCCGATCACGGTGAGCAGCGCGACGACCACGCCGATGAACACGATGCTCTCGAACCCTGACGCGAATGCCGCAGGGTCGCGGTTCTGCACCGTTCCGAGCACGGCCTGCGCGAGGAACTCTTTCGGGAGCGAGAGCGCCGGTGACCTGAGCGCTTCGAGGTCACGGCCACCGGTGATCGCGCTGTCGGCGGTGGCGTGGAGTACCGCCACCAACTGCGGGCTCGCGATCACGAGACCGAGCGTGACGCCGAGCGCGAGGTGACCGATCCGGCGCCAGCGGTGGTCGTCGATGGCGAAGCCGATGACGGCGACACCAGCGAGAAACCCGGCTTGATACACCAGTTGTGGGTGGCCTGCGAGCAGGATCGCAGCAGTCGTCGCCGCCATCGCGGCAACCGCCCGCCACGGGCGATCCGAGTTGATGACCGCGTGAACGGCAACGAGCAGGACCGGCATCCACGCGAGCACCAGGATCTGTTCGAACTGGACGGTCTTGGTGAGCGTCGAGCCGGCGGCCATGGCGATCACACCAGCTGCGGTGGCACCGATCGGTGACAGCCCGAGTCGACGAGCCAGCACCAGCATGCCGATGCCCAGCAGGAGTACGTGGGCGGCCACGATGACACCCATCGCCCGGTTGGTCCCCATCACCACCGTCAACAGGTTCGGCGGGTACAACGCCACCGCCGATGGGTTTCCGAGATGTGGTACTCCGCCGAAGATGAGGTCGTTCAGGATCGGGAGGTGCCACTGACGCAGCGCCCGTTCGGTGACCTCGAGATTGGGACCCGAGTAGGCGTAGGTGTCGAAGCCGACGACGTATCGGCCGGGGAACCAGAACGATCGGGTGAGCCACACTCCGACCACGGCCACGATGGCGAAGGGCGCTGCAGCGATGAGTCGGGCGCGCGACGCCGCCTCGGTCAGGCCGGCGTCGGACGTCCCTGTTTGTCCTTCTTCGCTGCCTTTTGTGCTTGCTTCCACTCTCGCACCTTCCCCAGCGATTCCGGGCCGTCGATGTCGGCCACCGATCGGGGGACGTCGTCGCCGAAGACGCCTGCCGCAGTCTGCCAGCCGGCTGGTTGCACGTTCATGCGTTTCGCGAGGATGGCGATGAAGATCTTGGTCTTCTCGTCGCCGTAGCCGGGAAGCTCACGCAGACGCCGGTACACCTCACCGGCGTCGTCGACGCCCTTCCAGATGTTGGTGGCGTTGCCCTTGTAGTCGGCCACGAGCGCCTCGCACACGGCGTGGATGCGCTTGCCCATCGAGCCCGGGAATCGGTGGATGGCGGGCTTCTCGCAGCAGATCGACACGAACTCCTCGACGTCCATCGCCGCGATCTTCTTCGGGTCGAGATGTCCGAGGCGCTGCTTCAGCGTGGCCGGACCCCCGAACGCCCACTCCATCGGCACCTGCTGATCGAGCAACATGCCGAGCAGCATCGCGTTGGCGTTGGTGTTCAGCAGCTTGTCGGATGCCGTGTCACCGGTGATGTAGAGCGTGCCAGCCATGCGAGCAACCTACCCGGCGCTCGCTGGCGGCCGTTCGGCCACCACCAGCATCTGGCCCGCCAACGGTCGGTAGGGGAGACGGAGATAGGTCGGCACGAGGCGGTGACCGAACGACAGCCTCGATTTCATGGTCAACGGGAGGAAACGGGGCTCGCACCGTTCGATCCGGAAGCCATGTGCAATCAGGAGGTCGGTGAGCGAGGTGTCGGTCCAGATCGTTCGATGGGTGTAATCGTCGAAGTAGCGCTTCTGATCGAGCCGGAAGTTCGGCTGGATGAGGATCAGGTGTCCCCCCGGGTGGAGCACCCGAGCGATGTCGTCGAGGAGTGCGTCGATCGTGTCGTGTTCGAGGTGCTCGAGGAAGTTGCTCGCGATCACCGTGGCGAATTCGCCGTCCTCGTAGGAGCTCAGGTCGGTGGCATCGCCGACCACCGCCTCGATGCCGTCACCGACCAGGTCGGGCAGTGTCGGATTGCTGTCGATCGCCACCTTGCGTGCCGCCTCGGAGTACCGGGTGACGTCGGCGTAGCCGGCGGCGAGATCGAGCATGGCCCCGTGCGGGTCGATCCACGAGGCGAGGTAAGCGGCGACGTGGCGCCACACCTCGGCGCGTTTCGCATCCGGAGCGAGCCGGGTTTCGTAGTAGGCGTTCACCGCGACCTCACCAACGGCGCTCAGGCGAGGTAGGGGTCGACGGCTTCGGGGTCGATGTCGTAGCGGGCGATGGCGTCTGCGACGACCGACTCGTCGACCTTGCCGTCGGCGAGGAGGCCGTCGAGCACGGCGAGCACGACGTGGCCGGTGTCGACCTCGAAGTGGCGCCGCAAGGCTTCACGCGTGTCGGAGCGGCCCATGCCGTCGGTGCCGAGCGGCACGAAGGTGCGCTCGGGGATGAAGCGCTGTACCTGCTCGGGCACGATCTTCATGAAGTCCGACACCGCGATGATCGGACCCTGCGAGCCGGCCAGGATCTGTGCGACCCTCGGGGTGCGCGGCTCCTGCGACGGATGCAGACGGTTCCAGCGCTCGGAGGCCAACGCTTCTTCGCGCAGCGCCTTGTACGACGTTGCCGACCACAGCTCGACGCCGACGTCGTAGTGCTCGGCGAGTTCGGCGACGGCCTCACGAGCGGCGAGGTTGGCGGTTCCGGAGAAGAGGATCGTGGCCGGGATCGACGGGCCAGCCGGCGCGTCGGCCCACTTGTACAGCCCCTCGACGATCGCCTCGGACAGCCCCGGTGTGTCGGGCAGCGGCGGCATCTCGTAGTTCTCGTTGTAGAGCGTGATGTAATAGAAGACGTCGGTCACCTCCGGCGGTCCGCCGCCGAACATGCGGTTCATGCCCGCTTGCACGATGGCGCCGACCTCGTACGCGAACGCCGGGTCGTAGGCCTGCACGAACGGCACGGTTGACGCCAGCACGAGCGAATGGCCGTCCTGGTGCTGGAGGCCCTCGCCCATCAACGTCGTGCGTCCAGCCGTCGCCGCCATCATGAACCCACGAGCGCGGATGTCGGCTGCCTGCCAGATGAGGTCACCGACGCGCTGGAAGCCGAACATCGAATAGAACGTGAAGAACGGCACCATCGGTACGCCGCGCGTGGCGTACGAGGTTGCCGCTGCGATGAAGCTCGCCATCGACCCGGCCTCGGTGATGCCCTCTTCGAGGATCTGGCCCTTGGTCGACTCGGAGTACGACAGCAGCAGGTCGTGGTCGACCGGCTTGTACTTCTGGCCCTGTGAGGCATAGATGTTCAGTTCACGGAACAGCGCGTCCATACCGAACGTGCGTGCCTCGTCGGGGATGATCGGCACCACCCGCGGCCCCATGTGCTCGTCACGGGCGAGACCACGCAGCAGGCGGGTGAACGCCATCGTGGTGGACACCGCCTGGCCGTTCGAGCCGGCACGCATCTCGGCGAACGGCCCGTCGGCCGGCAACTCGAGCGGTCGGCGGGCAACGGTGGTGCGCTTGGGGATCGAGCCGTCGAGTGCCTTGCGGCGCTCCATCATGTACTGGTACTCGATCGAGTCCTTGCCGAGCTTGATGTACGGAGGGCGTTCCGCGTCGAGACCCTCGTCGCTGATCACGTCTTCGAGATGCAGCCGGTCGCGCATCTCCAGGATCTGGTCCTTGGTCATTTTCTTGATCTGGTGCGTGGAGTTGCGGCCCTCGAAGCCCGGCCCGAGCGTCCAGCCCTTCACGGTCTTGGCGAGGATCACGGTCGGGCGACCGGAGCCGAGGTTCTCGGTGGCTGCCTTGTACGCCGCGTACAGCTTGCGATAGTCGTGGCCGCCGCGTGGCAGGTTGCGCAGTTCATCGTCGCTCAGGTGGGCCACCATCTTGCGGAGGCGCTCGTCCGGTCCGAAGAAACTGTCGCGGATGAAGTCGCCGCCTTCGACTGCGTAGCGCTGGAACTCGCCGTCGACGGTGGTGTTCATCTTGTTGAGCAGCACACCGTCCTTGTCCTGTGCGAGCAGGTCGTCCCACTTCGAGCCCCAGATGACCTTGATCACGTTCCAGCCGGCGCCCCGGAACGTCGCCTCGAGTTCCTGGATGACCTTGCCGTTACCGCGCACGGGCCCGTCGAGGCGCTGGAGGTTGCAGTTGACGACGAACACGAGGTTGTCGAGTTGCTCACGCGACGCGAGCGAGATCGCCCCGAGGGTTTCGGGTTCGTCGATCTCACCGTCGCCGACGAAGCACCACACACGGCTGGCACTGGTGTCGTCGATGTGGCGGTTCTGGAGATACCGGTTGAAGCGTGCGTGGTAGAGCGCCGTGATCGGGCCGAGGCCCATCGACACCGTCGGAAACTCCCAGAAATCGGGCATGAGACGGGGGTGCGGATACGACGAGAGACCGCGACCGTCGCGACCGATCTCGCGGCGGAAGTGGTCGAGGTCGTCTTCGGTGAGGCGTCCCTCGAGGAACGCTCGGGCGTACACGCCGGGCGCGGCGTGGCCCTGGAAGTACACGTGGTCGCCGGGGGTGCCGTCGTCCTTGCCGCGGAAGAAGTGATTGAAGCCGATCTCGTACAGCGCAGCCGAGCTCGCGAAGGTGGAGAGGTGGCCGCCGATGCCGTCGGCGGCCTTGTTCGCCCGCACCACCATCATCGCTGCGTTCCAGCGGATGTAGGCCCGGATACGACGCTCGATGTGTTCGTCGCCGGGGAACCACGGCTCCTGTTCGCGCGGGATCGTGTTGACGTACGGGGTCGACACCGTGGCGGGGAACGACACCTGGGTCTCGGTCGCTCGTTCCATCAGCCGGGTGAGGAGGTAGCGGGCTCGGGTCTTGCCGTGCTCGTCGACGACCGCATCGAGGCTGTCCAACCTCTCCTT
>Ga0335397_10005978_pt1 | contig 15798 bp, 16 predicted proteins | sample MAT04_FD_205740 | JGI IMG/M metagenome (GOLD analysis project Ga0335397, IMG submission 205740) | Freshwater microbial communities from Lake Fryxell liftoff mats and glacier meltwater in Antarctica - MAT-04 (spades assembly) (version 2) ... | reverse complement strand
GACCACGCCCGCTCCCACCACCGCGCCCTCCACCACCGCCGCGACGCCGACCGCCGCGACCGACCCCGCCGACCCGTCCGTCGCGCCGGCCGGGGACGGGGTGGACGTTCCGGCCGACGCACGCGTCGCGCCTCCCTTGGCATCTGCCACCCATGTCCCGTCGGGCACCCCTGACGCACCTGCCGGCGTGGGAGCGCTCGCCCCCGCGAGCGGCTCGGCCGCCACGGCTCCGACCGGTGCGGCCACCCCGGCGCCGGCGGCCCCGGCCCCCGCGGCGCCCGCCGAGCCACGGGCGCTGGCCGAGCAGCTCGGGGTGCGCCTCTCGGCGCTGCGCTCGGCCGGCCCCGGCGAGCACCTGCTCACGCTGCGGGTCGAGCCGGACAGCATCGGCCCCATCCGGGTGCTGGCGCACATCGGTACCGAGGGGGTCCGGATCGAGCTCCTCGGCGGCACTGACCAGGCGCGCGACGCGTTGCGCGCCGCGCTGCCCGACCTGCGCCGCGACCTCGCGGCGGCCGGCCTGGGGGCGGACCTCAACCTCGGCGCGGACTTGCGCGGGCAGGACCCCGGCGGGCGCGACGGACAGCACCGCCCGCGACCCGCACCGACCTCGGCCGCCCCCGCGGCCGGGCAGGGCACGACGTCCACCGTTCCCACGGGCCGCCCCGGCGGCCTCGACCTGCTCGTCTGAGAGGACTTCCCATGACCGATGCCATCAGCACAGTGGTCGCAGCGAGCGCCGCCACCCGGACGGCCGTGCCCGCCGGCTCGGCGACGAGCCTGTTCACCACGGCGACGTCGAGCACGGCTGCCAAGAAGGACATGGACAAGGAGGTCTTCCTCCAGCTCCTCGTCGCCCAGCTGCGCAACCAGGACCCGACGTCCCCGATGGACACCAACGAGATGATGGCCCAGTCGACCCAGCTGGCCTCGATGGAGCAGCTCACTGCGCTCGCCGACACCGGCCGGGAGAGCTTCGCACTGCAGATGCGGATCGCCGCCAGCGGTCTGGTCGGCCAGGAGGTGAGCTTCGTCGACGCCGACGGGCTGACCCGCACCGGCATCGCCACCGGCGTCTCGTTCGCCTCCGCCGTACCGACGGTCACCGTCGGTCAGTGGACCACCCCGCTCGACGCGGTCTCCACCGTGCGCACCGCCCCCGTCTCCTCCGCCGTCTGACCCCGCCCCACCTTCGAAGGGAACTCCCATGCTCCGCTCGCTCTTCTCCGGTATCAGCGGCCTCCGGGCGCACCAGACCATGCTCGACGTCACGGGCAACAACATCGCCAACGTCAACACGACGGGGTTCAAGGCCTCCCAGACGCAGTTCCAGGACACCCTGTCCCAGGTGCTGACCAGCGCCGGTGCGGCGCAGGACGGTGTCGGCGGCACCAACGCGGCGCAGGTCGGCCTCGGCGTCCGGGTCGCCGGCATCACGACCAACTTCCAGCAGGGCGCGGCCCAGCTGACCAACCGCTCGACGGACATGATGATCTCCGGCGACGGCTTCTTCGTCGTGCGCAAGGGGGGCGACCAGTTCTACTCCCGCGCCGGGGCGTTCGACTTCGACTCGACCGGCCAGCTCGTCACCCCCGACGGCGGCAAGGTCCAGGGTTGGGCCGCCGACGCCAGCGGCGTCATCGACCCCAACGGTCCGCTGGTCGACATGCGTCTGCCGATCGCGACCCTCATGGGCGCCGCGCCGACGGCCGCCGCGACGTTCGAGGGCAACCTGCCGGCCGACGCGGCCCTGGGCACGGCCCTGGTCCGCAAGATGGACGTCTTCGACGCCTCGGGCACCGCCTCCGACCTGCGGGTGACCTTCACCCGGACGGTCGCCGGCTGGGACGTCGTCGGTACCATCGGCGCCGGGGCGCCGGTTCCCGGTGCGATCACCTTCAACCCGGACGGCACCCTGGCCACCGGCGGCTCGCTGACCGTCGGCGCCGTCACGGTCGACCTGTCGACGATCACCGGCTTCGCCGGGCTGACCACCGTCGAGTCGCTGAGCCAGGACGGCCGGGCGGCCGGCACGCTCCAGTCCTTCATCATCAACTCGGACGGGACCCTGCTCGGCGCGTTCAGCAACGGACTCAAGCAGGCCATCGGCCAGGTCTCGCTCGCGACCTTCACCAACCCGGCGGGCCTGATGAAGGCCGGCGCCTCGCTCTACTCGACCTCGGTGAACTCCGGCGACCCGCAGATCGGTGCGGCCGGCAGCAACGGGCGTGGTGCCCTGACCGGCGGCACGCTGGAGATGTCGAACGTCGACCTTTCGGCCGAGTTCACGAACCTCATCATCGCCCAGCGTGGCTTCCAGGCGAACTCCCGGGTGATCACCACCTCGGACGAGCTGCTCCAGGAGCTCGTCAACCTCAAGCGCTGACGGCCGCCCGCCGGGCCCACGAGCAGGGAAGGACCCGTCGCCACCGACGCGTCCTTCCCTGCTCGTGCGTCACGGCCGGCCCACGCCGGCGGCGGGTCGCCCGTTCGGCGGCGGGCCAACCGCTCACACCGGACACGCCGCGGCCGATCAGTGGTCCAGAAGGGCTCATGGACGGGCCCGGATGCACACCAGGGATGGACGCCATGATCATCGTCACGCGCCTCAACGGACCACGGTTCGCGGTCAACCCCGACCTGCTCCAGCGGGTCGAGAGCACCCCTGACACCATCCTCACCCTCATCGACGGCACCAAGTACATCGTCGCCGAGTCGATGGACGAGGTCACCGAGCTGGTCGTCGACTACCGCGCCCGCGTCGTGGCCGCGACCCTCGCCCTGGCCACCGAGCCGGAGGAGAGCCTCGACGAGGCCGCCGTCGTGGCGGTGAGCGCCCTGCGCCTGGCCCCCCGCACGCTCAGCGCCGTGCGCGAGGTGGACTGATGGATCCGGCAACCCTGGGCGGGATCGTCCTCGCCTTCGGTTTCGTCATCCTCTCCATCTTCATGGAGGGCTCCACCCCGATGTCCGTGGTGCTGCTGCCTCCGATGATCCTCGTCATCGGTGGCACGCTGGGCGCCGGCGTCGCCAGCAGCACCCTCAAGGACGTCATCCGGACGTTCTCCACGATGCAGCACTGGCTGCTGTTCAAGTTCCCCGACTCCGAGGCGACCGTGGAGACCGTCGTCGGCCTGGCCGACCGCGCGCGCCGCGAGGGCCTGCTGTCCCTCGAGGACGCCGCCCGCAACGTCGAGAACGAGTTCCTCCGTGACGGGCTGCAGGCGGCGATCGACGGCACCGACCCGGACGACCTGCGCGACATGCTCGAGGCCAAGATCGCGAGCAAGAAGGCCCAGGACAAGGTCAGCTCCAAGTTCTTCGCGGCCATGGGCGGGTACGCCCCCACCGTCGGCATCATCGGCACCGTCGTGTCCCTGGTGCACGTGCTGGAGAACCTGGCCAACCCGGAGGAGCTGGGTCACATGATCGGCGCGGCCTTCGTCGCGACCCTGTGGGGCCTGCTCACCGCGAACCTCATCTACCTGCCGCTGGCGGCCCGGATCAGCCGAGGCTCCGAGCTCGAGGTCGCCCACATGGAGATGGCCGTCGAGGGCCTGCTCGCCATCCAGTCCGGCGCCAACCCGCGTCTGGTCGGCCAGCGCCTGCGCAGCCTCATGCCGCCGGGCTCGGCCAAGAAGGACTCCAAGAAGGAGGCGGCGTGAGCGCGGGGCACGGGTCCGGCGGCCACGGTCGCCGGCCCAAGAAGCACGAGGAGGAGGAGCACGAGAACCACGAGCGGTGGGCCGTCTCCTACGCCGACATGATGACCGTGCTCGTCGGCCTGTTCATCGTGCTGTTCGCGATGAGCCAGGTGGACCAGATCAAGTTCGAGCAGCTGCGCCAGTCCCTCGCGGTCGGCTTCGGCCACGAGGCCCCGTCGATGGTCCCCGGTGGCAGCGGTGCGATGGCCGGCGTCGAGAACACCGCCATCACGCCCGACCTGCAGAGCCAGGTCGGCATCCAGGAGGACATGGTCGGCACCCCGGACCCCACGCTGACCGAGGAGCAGATCAACCACGACCTCGCCGTCACCGAGTACAACCGGCTCGCGGGGATGGCCGACGCCATCGCCCAGCTCCTCGCCCAGCAGGACCTGTCCGACCGGGTGCGGTTCCGGATCACCGAGCGCGGCCTGGTGGTCGGGATGGTGGCGGACGACGTGTTCTTCACCGCGTCCAGCGCCCAGCTGAGCCCGACGGCGCAGCTCGTCATCGACACCACGGCGCCGGTCCTGGTGGGCGTCTCGGAGGAGATCTCGGTCGAGGGGCACGCCAACACGCTGCCGCCGTCCAGCGCCTATGCCACCAACTGGGAGCTGTCGGCCGACCGCGCCACCCAGGTGCTGCGCCGCCTCACCGAGTTCGGCGGGGTACCGGCCAACCGGATCGCCGCCGTCGGGTACGGCGACGCACGCCCGCTGCAGGACCCGGAGGGCGACCCGATGGAGGCCAACCGCCGGACCGACCTCGTCATCCTGTCCGCCGTCCCCGAGGACGTGCGCGCCTACCTACCCACCGTCGCAGCAGAAGAGCAGGGGTGAGACCGATGACCACCGAGCAGCGTGTGATCGCGAGCAAGCCGAGGATCGGAGCCAAGTCCGGAACCTCCAGCACGGAGGAGGTCCCCGAGGCGCCGGCCAAGGGCGGCAAGAAGAAGCTCATCATGATCGTCATCGGCGTGGTCGTGCTCCTCGCGGCGGGCGGCGCCTACTGGTTCCTCCTGGGCCCCGGGGCCGTGGCGAAGGAGGGCGCCGAGGTGGTCGTCGAGGAGCCGGAGCCCGAGAAGGGCGTCGTCATGGCGATCGAAGCGGTGAGCATCAACCTCGCGGGCGGCCACTACCTGCGCCTCGGCTTCGGCCTGCAGCTCACCGCCGAGGTCGCCCATGAGCCGGACACGGCCAGGGCGCTCGACCTGGCGATCGCGCTCTACTCGGGCCGCACGGTCGAGGAGGTCTCCGGTGCGGAAGGACGCGAGATGCTCAAGGCCGAGCTGCTGGCCCAGCTCGAGGAGGCCTACCACCACGAGGTGATGGACGTCTACCTCATGGACTACGTGACGCAGTGACCCGACGCTGAGCTGACCGCCGCGGCCCGCGGATCGGGGCCGACGAGGGGCCGACGGCCCTGGAGGACGTGGTGGGCGGTTCCCACCGGGTGAGAACGACGCGTTCCCTCATCGAGGGCCCTGGTGTGCCGATGGGCTGTCCGTGACGGTCCAGGACGCAGTGACGGCAGCGGGCACCTCGGTGCGCCGCAAGCGTGCCGGTACGCCCGAGCTCTACGACTTCCGGCGCCCCATGACACTGGCGCGCGAGCACGGCCGGGTGCTGGAGATGGCGTTCGAGACCTTCGCCCGACACTTCGGCACCCTGCTCACCTCCCGCCTGCGCGTCGTGGCCCAGGTGACGGTGGAGTCGGTCGAGCTGCGCACCTACGACGAGTACGTGCGCTCGCTTCCCGGGACCACGGCGATGGTGCTCTGCTCCGTCGAACCGGGCCGCTCGACGGCCGTCTGGCAGCTGCCGATGACCACGACGATGGCGTGGGTCGACTACATGCTCGGCGGTCCCGGTGCGGCCTTCGGCCCCGAGGACCACGAGCTGACCGAGATCGAGTGGCACCTGGTCCGCGACCTGCTCCAGCAGGGCCTGCACGACCTCGGCTACGCCTTCGCCTCGGTCACCCCGGTCGACCTGGCCATCCGCTCGGTCCAGTACAACCCCCAGTTCGTCCAGGCGGCCGCCGCCTCGGAGCCGGTGATCGTCACGACCTTCGAGCTGACCGTCGCCGACAAGCCCGCCACGACGACGCTCATGGTCCCGGCCGACGTGCTGCTCGCTTCGCTGCGCGCGGGCGAGCTGGCCGACGGGCGCTCCCCGGCGGAGCTGGCGGCCCACCAGGTGGCTCTCGACGCGATCGCCGAGCGGGTCAGGGACGTCCCGGTGGGGGTCGCGGTGCGCTTCCGCCCCCTGACTGTCACCCCCCGCGAGATCAGCGGGCTGGCGGTCGGCGACGTCGTCGGCCTGCGGCACCGCGCCGACCTGCCCCTGGACGTCGTGGTCGACGACGTCGTGCTCGCCCGGGCCGCTCTCGGGAGCAATGGAACCCGCCTGGCCTGCCTGGTCGTCACCTCCGAGGAGAAGCCCTGATGAGTGCCCTGCCCATGAGTGCCGGCCTGGCCAGCGCCGAGGACGTCCGGACGCTGGCCCGTTCTGCGGCGAGCGAGCTCGCCCGGCTGCTGCCGTCCTCCGTACCGCTGGCCGTCGAGCCGTTCGACCCGGGCACGGGCCCCGCCCCGGACGCCGTCGCCGTCCGCGCCTCGTTCGTCGGTGCGACGAGCGCCGAGCTCGTCGTCGTCGCCGACCAGGCGGTCGCCGAGGCCGTCGCCGCCGCCGGGGGGATCTCCCTGGCCGAGACCTTGCGACCCGCGCTCGAGGCCGCCTGCGCCACCCTCGGCGCCGGGGTGCTCGACGCCACCCACGCCGGTCCGGTGGCCGACGCGCTGACCGATGACGGCGTGCTCGCCTTCGCCCTGGTCGGCGGCTCGCCCGCCACGGCCCAGGCCTGGTTCGCGATCCGCGTGCGGCCGGCCGTCGGGGTCCCCCAGCAGCGCACTTCACGCCCCCTGGCCACCGGCGAGGAGCGCGGTGGCATGCGCCTGCTGCACGACGTCGAGATGACGCTGACCGCGGAGATCGGCCGGACCCGGCTGCCCGTCCGGCAGGTCCTCGACCTGGTCCCCGGCACCGTCCTGGAGCTGGACCGAGCCGCGGGCGCACCGGCCGACGTCATGGTCAACGGCCGGCTCGTCGCGCGCGGCGAGGTCGTCGTCATCGACGAGGACTACGGCATCCGGATCACCGAGATCGTCTCCGAGTCGCTCTGATGGAGACCTCGGCCCTGGTGCTCGGCCTGCGGGTGCTGCTGTCGCTGGCCGTCGTGCTCGGCCTGCTCTGGTTCGCCGCGCGCAAGATGCAGGGCACCGGGGCCGTCCGACGCCAGCGCGCCGCCGCGATGAGCGTGGTCTCGCGCCAGGGCCTTGGCGGCAAGGCCGGCATCGCCCTGGTCGAGGTCGAGGGTCGTCGCCTGCTGCTGGGCGTCAGCGAGCACGGCGTGAGCCTGCTCGCGGAGATCGAGGCGACCCTCGTCACCGAGGGTGTCGAACGGGTCGAGATCGACCCGCATGCCCTCGACGCACTGTCCACCCTGTCCACCCCCGCGGCACGGAAGCCCGCGGTCCCCAAGCCCCGCAGCCCTCTCGAGGGATCGGTCCTGGACGCCACGACGTGGCGCCAGGCGGTGGTTGCGGTGCAGGAACGGACCATCCGGCGTTGACCCTGACCTCCCCGGTCGACCGCTCCGCGCGCCGTCGTGCGCGCGCCAGCCTCGGGCTCGTGCTGCTCGTCGTGCTGCTGGCCCTGCTCGTGTCCGTCGCGGGCGCCGGCAGCGCACATGCGGCAGTTCCCCCCGTCGACCCCACAGCCCCCACGGCCCCGGCCGCGCCCAGCACCGACCCGACCGTCTCGGTCGACATCAACGGGATCAACGGCGAGCCCAGCAGCCCGATCGTCGTCCTGCTCACCATCACCCTGCTGAGCGTCGCGCCCTCGCTGCTGCTCATGATGACGAGCTTCACCAAGATCTTCGTGGTGCTCGCCCTGACGCGGAACGCGATGGGGTTGACCGGCGTGCCACCCAACCAGGTGCTCGCCGGCCTGGCGCTGTTCCTCTCGCTCTTCATCATGTCCCCGGTCATCGGCGACATCAACGACTCGGCCGTCCAGCCCTACCTCGCCGGGACGGTCACCTTCTCCGAGGCCGTCGATGTCGGCTCCGGCCCGCTGCGCGACTTCATGCTCGACCAGACCCGCGAGGCCGACCTCGCCCTGGTCACCCGGGCCGCCGACCTGCCCAACCCCGAGAACCCGGAGTCGGTCTCGCTGACCACGCTCATCCCGGCGTTCATGCTCTCCGAGCTGCGCTCGGCGTTCATCATCGGGTTCGTCATCTTCGTGCCGTTCCTCGTCATCGACCTGGTGGTCTCCGCGGCCCTGATGAGCATGGGCATGATGATGCTGCCGCCGGTGATGGTCTCCCTGCCGTTCAAGATGCTGCTGTTCATCCTCGTCGACGGCTGGGGCCTGGTCCTGACGACCCTGGTGGGGAGCTACGGCTGATGGACACCAACGCGGTCCTCGACATCGGCCTGCAGGCCATGATCCTCGCGGCCAAGCTGTGCGCCCCCGTGCTCATCACGGCGCTCGTCGTCGGCTTCGCCGTCTCCCTGGTGCAGTCGATCACCCAGATCCAGGAGGTCACGCTCAGCTTCGTGCCCAAGGCGATCGCCGTGGCGGCGGCCCTGCTCATCGGCGGGCACTGGATGATCTCGGAGTCGGTGGCGTTCACCCACGAGATGTTCGACCGCATCCCGTCGCTGCTGGGCGGCTGACCGGTGAACCTCACCCTGCCCCTGGCGAGCGTCGAGCTGGTGATGCTCACCGCCGTGCGCATCGCCGCCTTCCTCGTCATCGCACCGCCGTTCGCGCACAAGGCGGTCCCGGGGCAGGTCAAGGTCATGCTCTCGCTCGGGCTGGGGATGCTCGTCGCCCCGCGCGCGGCCGCGGCGGCCGAAGAGGCAGGTAACCCGGTCGGCGGTGCGATCGCGAGCGGGACGGCCGCCTTCCTTGGCGACGTGCTGCTGCAGGCCCTCATCGGGCTCGCGCTCGGCTTCCTCGTCTTCCTCGTCTTCTCCGCGGTCCAGGCCGCCGGCAACCTCATCGACCTGTTCGGCGGCTTCCAGATGGCCGCGGCCTTCGACCCCATGTCCCTGACCAACGGCGCCCAGTTCGCGCGGCTCTACCAGCTGACCGCGATGGTGCTGCTCTTCGCCTCGGACGCCTACCAGGTGGTCATCGCCGGTCTGCTGCGCACCTTCGAGGCCCTTCCGCTGGGAACCGGGATCGACCTCGCCGTGCTCGGCGAGACGCTGACCACGGGGTTCACCCAGATGTTCGTCGCAGCGCTCCAGGTGGCCGGGCCGCTCATCGCGGTGCTCTTCCTCGCCGACGTGGGCCTGGGCCTGCTCACCAGGGTGGCCCCCGCGCTCAACGCCTTCGCCCTCGGCTTCCCCCTGAAGATCCTGCTCACGGTCACGCTCGCCGCCAGCGCCTACCTCGCCCTGCCGCAGATCGTCGCGACCCTCACCGACTCCGCGGTCACCCAGATGGGGGTGCTGAGGTGAGCGGCGGGCAGGAGAAGACCGAGAAGGCCACCCCGAAGCGGATGAAGCAGCTGCGCCACGACGGCGCACTGCAGCGGTCGCAGGACCTGTCGGCCTGGCTCGGCATCGGCGTCGGCGCACTCGTGCTGCCGGTGGTCGTCACGGCCGGTGCCGCCGCTGCCCATGACCAGCTCATGGCCGTGCGTGACGTCATCGAGAACCCCGACCCGGCCCTGGCCGTCGCCGCGCTCGACCAGGGGCTGGCCTCGGTCCTGCTCACCGTGGGGCCACTGCTCGTGGTCGTCGTCCTGGCCGCCGTCGCCGGGTCGGCCGTCCAGGGCGGGATCCACATCTCGACCAAGAAGCTCAAGCCGACCTTCAAGCAGTTCAACATCGCTCAGGGCGCCAAGCGCCTGTTCGGCATGCAGGCGGTCTGGCAGGGCGTCAAGGCCGGACTCAAGACGGCGGCGATCGGCGTGGTCCTGTGGACGGTCGTCCAGGGCCTGGTCCCGATCCTGCTCGGCTCGGGGGCGCACACCCTGACCACAGTGCTGCACGCGGCGACCGAAGGGGTGAGCGGGCTCATCCGCACGGCCGTCGTCGCAGGCCTCGTCCTGGCGGCCGCCGACGTCCTGGTGATCAGCAAGCGCAACCTCAAGCAGACCCGGATGACGCTGCGCGAGGTCAAGGACGAGAACAAGCAGTCCGAGGGCGACCCGCTGCTCAAGGGCGCGATCCGCTCGCGCCAGTACGCGATGAGCCGCAACCGGATGATCGCCGAGGTCGCCACGGCCGACGTCGTGCTGGTCAACCCGACGCACGTCGCCGTCGCGCTGCGGTACGAGCCCGGGTCCGGCGCACCGCGCGTCGTCGCCAAGGGCTCGGGGCACGTCGCGGCGAAGATCCGCGCGGTTGCTGCGGAGAAGCGGGTGCCGATGGTCGAGGACATCCCGCTGGCCCGGGCCCTGCACGCGGCGTGCGAGCTCGGCCAGGAGATCCCCGGCCACCTGTACGTCGCGGTCGCCCGGATCCTGGCCTTCGTCATGGCCCTGCGCCGGCGCGGTGCGGCCACCGGGATGCACCGTCCGCCAGGCGGCCCCAGCCGGCTCGAACCGGTGGCGGCATGAGACCGCCGGCGAGAACCCACCAGTGCCGCCAGCACGACCCACGCCCCGCCCAGCAGGAGGACCACCGATGAACGGCAAGCGGCTCGTCCAGCTCTCCGTCCCGGTCGGCGTCGTCGGCGTCGTCCTGCTCCTTGTCGTGCCGCTCCCCTCGGTGCTGCTCGACCTGCTCATCGTCACCAACATCGTGCTCAGCCTCGTCGTGCTGCTCACAAGCATGTACGTCAAGCGTCCGCTCGACTTCTCGGTCTTCCCCTCGCTGCTGCTCATCCTCACGCTGTTCCGGCTGGGCCTCAACGTCGCCTCGACCCGCCTCGTGCTGCGGGACGGCTTCGCCGGGGAGGTCATCGACGCGTTCGGACACTTCGTCGTCGGCGGCTCGCTCGTTATCGGCCTGGTGATCTTCCTCATCCTCGTCGTGATCCAGTTCGCGGTCATCACCAACGGCGCCGGCCGGGTGGCCGAGGTCGGCGCGCGGTTCACCCTCGATGCCATGCCGGGCAAGCAGATGGCCATCGACGCCGACCTCAACTCCGGCCTCATCGACGAGGACACCGCGCGCCGGCGGCGGGCCGACGTCGCGGCCGAGGCCGACTTCTACGGCGCGATGGACGGTGGCTCGAAGTTCGTCAAGGGCGACGCCATGGCCGGCATCATCATCACGATCATCAACCTGCTCGGCGGGTTCGCGATCGGCATGGTGCAGATGGGGATGAGCGCGGGGGAGTCCCTCGAGCGGTTCAGCCTGCTGACGATCGGCGACGGCCTGGTCACCCAGATCCCCGCGCTCCTCATGTCGGTGTCCACCGGCCTCATCGTCACCCGGGCCACGGCCGAGGAGGACATGGGCACGGCCGCGGGCAACCAGCTGACCCAGAGCCGCACGGCGCTGCAGATCGCCGGCGCTGCGGCGATCGCGATGGCGCTCATCCCCGGCCTGCCCAAGCTGCCGTTCGTGCTCGTCGGCTCGCTGCTGCTCTTCACCGCTTGGCGGATCGGCACCACGGAGAAGGCCGAGGCGGCCTCGGCCGAGCTCGCCGTCGTGCCGGCCGGGGCGAGCGGCCCGGGGGCCGACTCGCCGGAAGCGCTCATCGAGCAGATGCGGGTGCACGCGCTGGAGATCCTGCTCGCCCCCGACCTGGTCGACATGGTGGGCACCGGCTCGGACCAGGACCTGCTCGCGCGGGTCCGCGGGCTGCGCCGCAAGATCGCGATGGAGCTCGGCGTCGTCGTGCCGCCGGTCCGCACCCGCGACTCGGTCGACCTGCCGCGCAGCACCTACGTCGTCAAGATCGCCGGGGTCGAGGTCGGCCGCGGCGAGGCACCGGCCGGCCGGCTGCTCGCGCTGGGCGACCACCTCGAGGGGATCGGCGGCACGCCCGTCGTCGAGCCCGTCTTCGGCCTGCCCGGCAAGTGGATCCCGGCGGAGCTGCGGCACGCAGCCGAGATGGTCGGCGCGACGGTCGTCGACCGGGTCTCGGTACTCATCACGCACCTCGGGGCGATCATCGACGCCAACGCCCCGCGGCTGCTGTCCCGGGAGGACGTGCGGGTGCTCACCGAGGGCGTCAAGGCCGTCAACCCGTCGGTCGTCGACGAGCTCGTGCCGCACCTGCTCACCCTCGGCGAGATCCAGCGGGTGCTCCAGGGGCTGCTCGCCGAGCGGGTGCCGGTCCGCGACCTCAGCCGGATCTACGAGGCCCTCACCCTGCGCGCGAAGGTCTCGGTCGACCCAGAGGGGCTCGTCGAGGCGGCACGGGCCGGGCTCGGCCCCGCCCTGGCAGCACCCCATGCTCGCGACGGCGTGCTGCGCGTCATCACGCTCGACCCGGTTCTCGAGCAGTCCCTCCTCGAGGCGGTCCGCGCGGCCGAGGGCGGCTCCCAGCTGCTCATCGAGCCGCACCGGGCCGACCGTCTGCTGGGGTCGCTGCGCCAGCAGGTCGCGCAGGGGGAGGCGAGCGGTCGCGAGGCCGTCCTGGTGTGTGCACCCGGCCTGCGACCCGCTCTGCGCCGTACGGTGGTGCTGGCGTTGCCAGGCCTGCCCGTGCTCTCCTACAACGAGGTGACGGGCGCGGGGTTGCAGATCGAGACGGTGGGTGTGGTGACCGATGTCCAGGCGCTTGCTGCTTGACGGCGAGGACCTGCACTCCCTCATGCTCCGGGTCCGGGACGAGATGGGTCCGGACGCCAAGATCGTCAAGGCCGAGCGGATCCGGACCGGCGGGATCGCCGGGTTCTTCGCCAGGGAGCGGTACGAGCTGACCGTCGAGGTGCCGGAGCGGCCGGGCCGTCGCCTGCGCCGACCCGCCGTGGGTGCGGCCGGCCCCGCACCGGGCCCGGGCGGACCGGCGGGGATCGACGCGCTGCTCGCGGCGGCCGACGCAGCGGAGGCAGCGCCGGCCCTCGACCTCGCCGAGTCCTTCGAGCCGGCTGCCCCGCCCGAGGCCGGCGAGCACGAGCCCCAGGTCTCTACCGCCGGCGGCTCCTTCGCCGAGGTGCTCAGCTCGATGCGTCAGATGGTCGGCCCCGAGCACGCCGGGCCAGCGGGCGCGGAGGCGGCGCCCGAGCCGGTCCACGAGCCGGCCGCGCGCGGCGTCGTCCTGCGGCAGTCGATGGTGCCGGGCGACCTGCCGCGCGCCGTCGCCCTCGACCTGTCCCACGGCTCGCCGCCGGTGCACGGCGAGGATCGCCTCGACCCGGCGGTCGGCGTGCCCGTCGACGGGCAGGTCGACGTGCCCGTCGACCTGCCCGGGCCGTGGGCCGAGGAGGTCGTGGACGAGCTGCACGGGTCGAGCGTCGCCGCGCTGCTCGAGCTGGGCATCCCCACCCGACTGCTCGCCGGGTTCGCCGACCCCCACGCACCCGTCGCGCTGTCCCAGCTGGTCCGCCAGTTCGACCGTCCGCCGGTGGCGCACCTCGTCCCCGGGGCCGTCATCGTCGTGGCAGGGCCGGCGGAGATCGCCCTGCGCACCGCCACCCAGATGGCCCACCGGGCCGGTCTGGAGCCCACGGACGTCGTGCTGGCCGGTGCCGTCGAGGCCGTGCCGGGTCACGGCCGTCGCCTGCAGACCGAGCCGGCCGTCGCCCGGTTCCGGGCCAAGGTGCCCACCGACGTGCCTTGCATCGTCATGCTCGGGGTCGGCCGCGGGGCTGACGGGTGGGCCGAGGCCTCGGCGCTGCTCGAGGCGCTGCGGCCGGACGAGGCCTGGGCGGCGGTCGACGCCCGGCTCAAGCCCGTCGAGCAGCGACGCTGGCTGCGGGCGGTCGGCGCGCGTCGGCCGTTCGACGCGGTCGCGGCCTGCGGCACCTTCGAGGCGCAGGCCCCCGGTACGGTCCTCAACCTCGGGGTCCCGGTCGGCTGGGTCGACGGGCTGCCCGCCTCGCCGGTGGTCTGGGCGGCAGTGCTCAGCGAGCGGATGGCCGACGACGCGCGCTGGGACTGAGCAGACCGGGGCCGCCAGGCCTGCGAGCGGATAGTCTCGCGTGCATGCTGGTCCTGAGCCGTCGCGTCGGAGAGCGCCTGATCATCGGTGACAACATCGTCATCACCGTGATCGACGTGCGTTCCGATGGCGTGCGGATCGGTATCGACGCCCCCCGCGAGGTGCGGGTCAACCGGGCCGAGGTGCTCGAGGCCGTCCAGCAGGCGAACGTCGAGGCCTCCCGGGCCACCGACGAGGCCGCCCTCGAGGCCCTGCGCGCGCTGCGGCCGCCGGCCCCGGAGGCCTGACCCGCCCGACCCGCCTCATGCGGTCGCTGACGTCCGCGCCGCAACGCTCACATCCACGGTGCTGCGACCGATGAGGTCGCAGACACGTGACGGGACAGCCGTCACCCGTGGCTGTGGGAGGACGACGTGGAGGACCTGGACGAGATCGTCCACGAGTTCCTCGTGGAGAGCCACGAGAACCTCGACCAGCTCGACTCCGACCTGGTCGCGCTGGAGGGCACCCCGGGTTCCCGGCCGCTGCTCGGCAGCGTGTTCCGCACGATCCACACGATCAAGGGGACGAGTGGCTTCCTCGCGTTCCACAAGCTCGAGCGGCTGACCCACGCCGGGGAGAACCTCCTCGTCGAGCTGCGCGACGGCCGCCGGTCCATGGACCTGCGGACCACCGACGTGCTGCTGCGCATGGTCGACACCGTCCGGGCCCTGCTCGCCGCCATCGAGGCCAACAGCTCGGAGGGCGACGTCGAGATCGACCCGGTCGTCTCCGCGCTCCAGGCCGTGCTCGAGGACCGCCCGCCCGCCCCGGACGTCGAGGCGCAGGCAGCCGCAGACGCGGTCGTCGCGGCTGCCGCCTCGGCCCAGGCCGAGGTGGAGCAGACCGTCCAGGTCCAGGCCGAGGTGCTCGTCGAGGAGGTCTCGCAGGCGCTCGCCGTCGAACCTGTCGCCGAGCTCGTCGCCGCGGTCGCCGCACCGGCCCGCAAGCGCGTGACCAAGAAGCCGCGCACCCTCGCGGCCCCCGTATCCCCGAACGGCACCACCCAGGAGCAGACCGTGAGCGCACACCCTGCGGCACCCGTCGGATCGACCGGCACGCCGACCGCGACGCCCGGCGTCCCCTCCCCGCACCACCCCTCCGACCAGGCACCGCCCGCTCCGGAGCCCGTGACCGACCAGGCCCGGCCTGCCCCGGAGCCCGTGACCGACCAGGTCGTCGAGACGACGGCCCGCTCGGCGGCGGACACCTCGATCCGGGTGGACGTCGACCTGCTCGACGCGCTCATGCGTCAGGTCAGCGAGCTCGTGCTGGCGCGCAACGCGATCTCGCGGATCGCCCAGGGCGGCGACATCGACCTCACCCGTGCCTCCCAGCGGCTGAGCCTCATCGCCTCGGAGCTGCAGGAGGGCGTCATGAAGACGCGCATGCAGCCCATCGAGCACGTCTGGTCCAAGGTGCCGCGGATGGTCCGCGACCTCGCCGGTGCGTGCGGCCGCCAGGTGCGCCTGGAGATGGTCGGTGGCGACACCGAGCTCGACCGGAGCCTGCTCGAGGCCGTCAAGGACCCGCTGACCCACCTCATCCGCAACGCGATCGACCACGGCATCGAGTCGCCGGTCGACCGGATCGCCGCAGGCAAGCCGGCCCAGGGCCTGCTCACCCTGCGGGCGTACCACGCCGGCGGCCAGGTGGTCGTCGAGGTCACCGACGACGGCAAGGGGATCGACCCCGAGCGTGTCGCCGCCAAGGCCGTCCAGGCCGGCGTCCGGACGCCGGCCCAGGTAGCCGGGATGGTCCCGGGCGACCTGCTCCAGCTGCTCTTCCTGCCGGGCTTCTCCACCGCCGAGTCGGTGACCAACGTCTCCGGGCGAGGGGTCGGGATGGACGTGGTCCGGACCAAGATCGAGGGGATCGGCGGGACCGTCGACATCGACTCGACCATCGGTCGCGGCACCACCTGGCGCCTGCGGATCCCGCTGACCCTGGCGATCATGCCGGCCGTGACT
>Ga0335397_10005974_pt1 | contig 15812 bp, 12 predicted proteins | sample MAT04_FD_205740 | JGI IMG/M metagenome (GOLD analysis project Ga0335397, IMG submission 205740) | Freshwater microbial communities from Lake Fryxell liftoff mats and glacier meltwater in Antarctica - MAT-04 (spades assembly) (version 2) ... | reverse complement strand
TACATGTTCAAAAAAACCCCTATCGCGGCGCTTGCAGCCGCCTCTCTGCTGCTGATCGCCGGCGGATGTTCCGCAACCAATGCGGGTAAGGCTGAAGCAGTCAAACCTGCCGCTGTTGCCGCTGTTGCCGCTGTTCCGGCTGCTGCACCGGCTGCTGCACCGGCTGCTGCAGCCAAGGTTGACTACACCAAGATGTCATCCAAGGATCTTGCCGAATATTTGATCTTTGAAACCGATAGCTATGACCTTAAACAGGCCACGCAGGAAGGCACCAGCGGTCGCGCTCGTCTTGAACAAGACGAGATTCAGAAAGCCTGTTCCCTGATGAAGGGTCAGGAACTGGATGACAAGTCACGCGAAAAAGTGATGGCGCTGGCTGCCGCTTCGATCAAGTACCCGGAAGGCGGCATCAAGCTGGGCGACTGGAAAAATGGTCGCGAACTGGCCTGGTCGGGTTTTGGTTACCGCACCGCGCACAATCCGGACGATCATTCCAAACGTGAAGCCGGCGGCAACTGCTACAACTGCCATCAATTGGCGACCGACCGCACCGGCGGTGACATCGGCCCCAGCCTGACCGGTTACGGCAAGAATCGCGGTGCCAGCGAGGACATGCTGAAGTACACCTATGACGTGATCTACAATCCGCACACCTATTTTGCCTGCACCAACATGCCCCGCATGGGCGCAGTCGGTGTGCTGAATCAGAAGCAGATTGCCGACATCATGGCGTATCTGTTTGATCCGGCGTCTCCGGTCAACAAGTAAGCAGTATTGAGGTGTTTTCACCACGGCTTGCTGTGGTGATTACTGAAAAACCATCAGTGATTTCACCGATGGTTTTTTTTCGTCCGCGATGCAGCAATCAGCATGAGGTGTTGCTCTGAAAACTTACCCTGGCATGTGGTCTAAACCCGCAGCGCGCCGATCAAAGACTGTTCCAGTTCCAGTCTGACCGAGGCGCTTTCCAGTGCTTCGCCTTCAAGCACGAACACGTCTTCGGCGCGGCTGCCCAGCGTATTGATCCGCGCGGTCACCACGCTGGCGCCGCTGCGATGGAGAACCTGCGCCACTTGCGCCAGCAGGCCGGGTCGGTCACCGGCGGTAAAGGTGAGGACATAGTCGGGCAGGGCGCCCTCGCGGCGATTGTCGCTGGGTGCGAGATTGACTTCAGGCTCCAGCGGGAAGGCTTTCAAACGACGAGGTACGCGGCCAGCGGGCAGTACGCCCAACGGTGTGTGGCGGGAGAGTTCGGCCGCCAACTCGTGTTCGATGTAATTCAGGAAGTCGCGATACGGGACTTGCGGATGTTCCTGATCGAGCGCGTAAAAGGTGTCCAGCGCGCGGCCGTCATGCGTGGTGTGGATGCGCGCGGCCAGGATGCTGTAGCCGAGGCGGGAGAAAAAGGCGCAAATGCGGGCAAACAGGGCTTCTTCATCTGGCGCGAAGACCAGCACTTCGACACCTTCGCCGACCGGTGCCAGACGCGCTCGTACGATGGCTTCCGGATGATCGAGCACCGGCAGCAGGCGACGAGTTTGCCAACCAATATCGCGTGCGTCCTGACGCAGGAAGTAGATGTCGTCGAGACGGTTCCAGAGCGCGTTTTCAGTCTCGGCCGGGAAGCCATACAGACGCAGTTGGGCGCGTGCCTGTTCCTTCTTTTCCTCGATGTCATCCGCGCTCGGAGCGTTGCCTTCCAGTACGCGTCGCGCCGCCAGATAGAGTTCGCGGGTGAGCTTGTCTTTCCATGCATTCCAGACTTTCGGGCTGGTGCCGCGAATGTCGGCCATGGTGAGCAGATACAACCCGGTCAGATGTCGCACATCGCCGCAACGACGGGCAAAGGTGGTGATCACTTCCGGGTCGGAGATATCCTGCTTCTGCGCGGTTTGCGACAGCGTCAGGTGTTGCGCAACCAGCCAGGTCACGAGTTCGGTGTCTGCCTTGTCGAGACCATGTGAACGACAGAAGCGGCGCGCATCGACCGCGCCCAGACTGGAATGATCGCCGCCGCGGCCTTTGGCGATGTCGTGGAACAGCGCGGCCAGAAGCAGAACCTGCTGGCGTTCGAACTCGTTCATCAGCCGATGCGCGAGCGGGAATTCGTGGGCGTACTCTGGCGCAGCCAGTCGGCGCAGATTGCGCAACACCATCAGGACATGCTCATCGACCGGGTAAATGTGGAACTGGTCATGTTGCATCTGGCCGGTGATGCGGCCGAACAACGGGATATAGCGGCCAAGGATGCCAAGCCGATGCATTAACCGCATCGCCATCGTGATGCCTTTCGGTTGGCTCAGCAGTGCGATGAAGCGGCGATGGTTTTCCGGGGCGCGGCGGAAGCTGGCATCGATGCCGCGGCCGGCGCGCGACAGCGCCCGCAGCAGGCGCGGCGTACAGCCGCTGACGCCGGGTTCGCGGGCCAGGATGAGAAAGGTTTCCAGCAGCAGTTCGGGTTTTTCATCGAACAACGATTCCCGCGCATCAAGCAGATTGCCGGCAAGGTGGAAATCGGTCGCATGCTCGCTCGATGCAGTCAAAGGCAGGCTGCTCACCTTTGGCAGTAGACGAAAGCGCAATTCGCCCATGACCAGTTCGTTGATCAAGCGAATATGCCTGGCCGCGCGGTAATAACGCTGCATCAAACGTTCCGAGGCGCGGCGGACTTGTGGCTCGATCTCGCTGACCCGCGCGATGCCCATGCCCTCGGCGATGCGTTCCTGGAATTCAAACAGCAGGCGGTCTTCGCGCCGATTTGCGAGCAAATGCAGGCGGATGCGTAGATGCGCAAGAAAACGCAGTTCGGCGCAGGCCGCGCGCGCTTCGTCTTTGCCCAGCAGACCTGCCTTCGCCAGGTCGGTCAGTCGGTGGGCAAGCGGTGCGGTCAGGTTCGCGGCGCGAGCAACCCAGATCAAGGTTTGCCCATCACGCAGGCCACCGGGACTTTCCTTCAGATTCGGTTCAAGTAGCAGCGCGACGTCGGCATGACGGCCATGGCGAACCTTCTGTTCGAGAAGTTTGGCCTGGAAGAAGCTGACAGGGTCGATTTGTTGATCCAGCCCGTTTTGCATCCGCTGCAATAATTTGCGATCGCCGGCCAGCCAGCGCGATTCCAGCAGGTTGGTTTGAATCGTCACGTCCTGCGCCGATTCAGCCAGGCATTCAGTCACGCTTCGCATGCTGTGGCCGATCGGCAGGCCAACATCCCACAACAGCGCGATCAGCGGTTCAAACCGGCTGCGTTCGGCCTCAGACAGGTCGTCATCGAACAGGATCAGCACGTCGACATCGGATTGCGGGTAAAGCTCGCCGCGCCCGTAGCCGCCAACCGCAACCAGCGTGGCAAGCTTCGGCAAGTCGTGCACCGCCCATATCTGCTTCAGGGTCTGATCGGTCAGTCGGCTGAGAGTGGCCAGTAATGGATGGGCGCCAGGGCGCGCCAGGTAGGCTTGAAACGCCTGTCCACGCGCCTGCGCCAGGCTGTCGCGCCAGACCGCGACGCGGGCAAAATCCGGATTCATGCGATGGCGATAGCCGGGCTGACGTGGGTCGTCGTGATGAATGCCGGAATCGCCGGCGAATCGGCCGAAAGCGTCAGCACTTCAAAGCCGGTTTCGGTGACCAGAATGGTGTGTTCCCACTGCGCCGAAAGCGCGTGATCTTTGGTGACTACCGTCCAGCCGTCGCCCAGCATGCGAATTTCGCGGCGGCCGGCGTTGATCATCGGTTCAATCGTGAAAATCATACCGGCCTGCAGGACTGGGCCGGTGCCGGCCTTGCCGTAGTGCAGCACTTGCGGTTCTTCGTGGAATTTGCTGCCGATGCCATGGCCGCAAAATTCGCGCACGACGGTGTAGCCGTTCATTTCTGCATATTTCTGGATCGCCGCGCCGATCTCGCCCAGTCGCGCGCCATGGCGAACCATGGCAATGCCTTTCCACATGCATTCATAAGTGATTTCGGTCAGCCGACGCGCCTGGATGTTAGGTTCGCCGACATAGAACATGCGTGAGGTGTCGCCATGCCAGCCGTCTTTGATCACGGTGATGTCGAGATTCACCACATCGCCCGGCTTGAGTTTCTTCTCCCCTGGCACGCCATGGCAGACCTGATGATTGACCGAGGTGCAGATCGATTTCGGATAGGGCGCGTGGCCGGGCGGCGCGTAGTGCAGTGGCGCGGGGATGCAGCCTTGCACATCGACCATGTAGTCATGACAGAGTTTGTCCAGCTCACCGGTGGTGATGCCGGGTTTGACGTGGGGTGTAATGAAGTCAAGAACTTCCGATGCCAGCCGTCCTGCGATGCGCATTTTTTCGATTTCTTGGGCGTTTTTGATGGTGATGGACATGGATTTTGTGGGTCGGTGATAGGGGAAAAAAAGCCAACGAAGGGGCAAAAAAGGCGCTGAACAAGTGCCAGCAGAATAGGGGCGAGGCGGCGGAAAGTAAAGACCGAGTGGCTTTGTCGGGAATTTTATCTATCAATGATTTCAAATGGATAGCCGTATTTATGAAGTCGAAGTCGTGGTTTTGATTGGCGGTCAGGCTTGCTTCCAGCCGTTTCACAATTCGACGCTCAAGCCGTCGTAGGAAGAAATGATTTCAAGTGGCGAACGGCCGTCACGCGTGATTTCTTCGAAATGGCGGGTTTCGTCAAGCAAGCCAGCCAATTTGACGTCGTCATGGATCGGTTCGTGGTGAAACATGGCGAGTCGAGCGACATGCGCTTCCTGGCAGAGTTCGACGGCGATGATGTTGCTCGAATGTCCCCAGTCGGCTTTCACGGTGATCGCATCGGCCAGGCTGTACATAGTGTCGAAAATGACCAGGTCGGCGTCCTGAAAGAATTTGATGAATGCGCGTTGCTCGGCGTGTTGACCGAGCTTGTGTTCCGAATCGGTTGAATAGACGACTGTTTTTCCGTTCTGCTCGAAGCGATAGGCATAGGAATCGCCAGCGTGCAGCTGCAGTTTTGCGCGCACCTTGAAACCGGCAATTTCATACTCCTGGTCCGGTTGCATGATGTCGAACTCGACTTCGGCGCCAATCTGGCTGAAATCGACCGGAAAATGCGGCGCGGCCATCTGCAACCGAATCCCGGCTTCGAGATGCGGATGACAGCCGTGCATCACGATGCGGTTGCCGGGAATGTAAATCGGCACAAAAAATGGCAGGCCCATCAGATGGTCCCAGTGCAAATGGGAGACAAAGACATGATAGGTCTGTGGTTTGCCCGGCCCAAACTCCGCCATCTTGGCTTGTCCGAGTGGACGCAGGCCGCTGCCCAGGTCGCAAATGACATGTTCGACGGGGGGCTGATCCGATTTGCCAATCAACTCGCCAATCCACTCCCCAATCACCTCGACGCAGGCGGTGTTGCCGCCATAACTGCCGCTGACCGCGAAGGGCAGCGAGTCGGTGAAGGCTTCAATCTCGGCGATCGAGGCAAATGGGCGACCATTGGCCGCAGTCAGCGCGGCGATGATCTTTTTCCTGGCTTCGCTTGCCGTGGCTGCGACCGGCAACGATCCACGCGTACCCCAGAATTTGACTTGCATGCAGAAGGCTCCTGACTGTGCGACGCCTTGAAGTGGGCTGGTGCGGGTTGAAAGCTTATTTGATCCGCATGCCGGGTTGCGCGCCGCTATCCGGTGACAGCAGAAACGGGCCGCCGCGTTCGTCGCTGGCGGCGCAGACCATGCCTTCGCTGAGGCCGAATTTCATTTTGCGCGGCGCCAGGTTGGCGACCATCACGGTGAGGCGGCCAACCAGGGTTTCTGGCGCGTAGGCGGCTTTGATGCCGGCAAATACGGTGCGGGTCTCATTGCCCAGATCGAGGGTCAGCTTGAGCAGTTTGTCGGCACCTTCGACGTGTTCGGCGTTGGCGATACGGGCAATGCGCAGGTCAACCTTGGTGAAGTCGTCGATGCTGATGAACGGTTCCCACATGGATTTTTCGTCACTGGCAGCGGCTTCGGCATTGGCTTCGTTTTGTTGATGCTGGGCATGCTTGATCGGCGCCGGGGCGGCGACTTCCGGCGCGGGGGCCAGGCTTTGCTTGTTCTCTTCCACCATGATTTCGATTTTCTTCGGGTCGATGCGGGTCATCAGGTGCTGGTAGTCGTTGATTGCATGGCCAGCCGGCAGCGGCGTCCAGGTATCAGTCCAGGCCAACGGCGCGATGTTGAGGAAGGCTTCAACCTGTTCCGCCAGTTTTGGCAATACCGGCTTCAGGTACAGCGTCAGATCACGGAACTGCGTCATCGCGGTGGAGCAGACTTCATGCAGTTCCGCCTCGCGGCCTTCCTGCTTGGCCATTTCCCACGGTTTTCTTTCCGCAATGTATTGGTTGGCTACGTCGGCCAACCGCATGATCTCGCGCAGGGCGCGGCCAAAGTCGCGCTCTTCGTAGCTGTTTGCAATGGCGCCATCGGTATAAGCCTGGCTGAATTCAGTCGTGGCATTCATGTCGACCGCACCCAGATTGCCGCCGAAACGCTTGCTGATGAAACCGGCGCAGCGGCTGGCGATGTTGACGTATTTGCCAATCAGGTCGCTGTTGACACGGGCGGCGAAGTCTTCCAGGTTGAGGTCGATGTCTTCCATCGAACCGTTCAGCTTGGCGGCGTAGTAATAGCGTAGCCATTCCGGGTTGAGATGGTTCAGGTAGCTTTCTGCGGTGATGAAGGTGCCACGCGATTTCGACATCTTCAGGCCGTTGACGGTGAGGAAGCCGTGGCAGAACACGCCGGTGGGGGTGCGGAAACCGGCATGCGCAAGTTCGGCCGGCCAGAACAAGGCGTGGAAGTAAAGGATGTCCTTGCCGATGAAGTGATACAGCTCGGCGTCTGAATCCGGCTTCCAGTACTCGTTGAAATCCAGTCCGGTCTTGTCGCACAGATTCTGAAAACTCCCCATGTAGCCGATCGGCGCATCGAGCCAGACGTAGTAGTACTTGCCCGTGGGTTTGCCAAAATCGTCCGGGATTTCAAAGCCGAAGTAGGGCGCATCGCGCGAGATGTCCCAATCGGACAGGCCGGCTTGCAGCCATTCGCCGAGTTTGTTGGCGGCCTCGGTCTGCACATGCGCCGGATCAGCGGTCCACTGTTTGAGGAAGTTGGCGCAACGCGGGTCGGACAGCTTGAAGAAATGGTGATCCGATTCCTTGCGCACCGGTTTTGCGCCCGAGACGGCGGAATAGGGTTCGATCAGGTCGGTCGGCTGGTAAGCCGCGCCGCAGACTTCGCAGTTGTCGCCGTACTGGTCCTTGGCGTGGCATTTCGGACATTCACCCTTGATGAAGCGATCCGGCAGGAACATCTCTTTCACCGGGTCGTAATACTGCTCGATGGAGCGAATCTCGATCAGGCCGTTTTGCTTCAGCCGGGTATAGATGGTGTCGGCGTAATGCCGGGTCTCCGGCGTATTGGTCGAATAGTAATTGTCGAATTCGACATGAAAGCCGTCGAAGTCGCGTTTGTGTTCATGCCAGGTCCGGTCGATCAACTGCTCCGGCGTGATGCCTTCCTTCTCCGCTCGCAACATGATCGGGGTGCCGTGCGTGTCGTCGGCGCAGCAATAGAAGCAGGTATTAGCGCGCATTTTCTGGAAGCGCACCCAGATGTCAGTCTGGATGTATTCGACCAGATGGCCCAGGTGGATGCTGCCGTTCGCATAGGGCAAGGCGGAGGTGACGAGAATCTTGCGGGGCATGAGACGTTTGCGAGTTGATTGAACAAGTCGCGGGATTTTAGCGGTCGAGCAGGCGGCTGCGCAGCGAAACCGCGGTTGCTGGTTCACTATCCTTCTTTTTTGCCAAATAGCCGATTCTGCAATTGTGTCGGCCGGCGAACGTGGCTAGAATGCGCCCCGACCTTAGGCGCGTAGCTCAGCTGGTTAGAGCACCACCTTGACATGGTGGGGGTCGTTGGTTCGAGTCCAATCGCGCCTACCAACAAAAAAGAAGCCGGAACTTGCGTTCCGGCTTTTTCATTTCCGAAGGTGAGTGGCATGCCTGTAATTCGTCTTCCTGATGGTTCCGAACGTGTTTTCGAGGCGCCGGTGACGGTGGCTGAAGTGGCTGCCAGCATTGGCGCCGGCCTGGCCCGCGCGGCACTCGCCGGTAAAGTGGATGGCCAGTTGGTCGATACTTCGTTCCGCATTGAGCAGGATGCAAACCTGGCGATCGTCACCGACAAGGATGTTGATGGCCTTGACCTGATCCGCCATTCCGCCTCGCACCTGATGGCGTATGCGGTGAAGGAATTGTTCCCGGAAGCGCAAGTCACCATTGGCCCGGTGATCGAGGACGGCTTCTATTACGATTTCTCCTACAAGCGCCCGTTTACGCCGGAAGACTTGGCGGCCATCGAGAAGCGCATGGGCGAGCTGGCCAAGAAAGACATTCCAGTCACGCGCGAGGAGTGGGATCGCGATGCCGCAGTGGAATTCTTCAAATCGATCGGTGAACACTACAAGGCCGAGATCATCAGTTCGATCCCTGCCGGGCAAACCATTTCACTTTACCGCGAAGGCGATTTCATCGATCTGTGTCGTGGCCCGCATGTGCCTTCAACCGGCAAGCTGAAAGTATTCAAGCTGATGAAGTTGGCCGGTGCCTATTGGCGGGGTAATTCCAAAAACGAGATGTTGCAGCGTATCTATGGCACCGCCTGGGCGAACAAAGAGGATCTGGCGGCGTATCTGCATCGTTTGGAAGAGGCGGAAAAACGTGACCATCGCAAACTCGGTCAGCAGCTTGATTTGTTCCATTTTCAGGACAACGCGCCGGGCGCGGTGTTTTGGCACGCCAAGGGCTGGAGTCTGTTTCAGGATCTGATCAACTACATGCGTCGGCGTCAGAATGAAGCCGGCTATGAGGAGGTCAATACGCCCGATGTAATGGATCGCAGTCTTTGGGAATTGTCCGGGCACTGGATGAATTATCGCGATCACATGTTCACCACGCAGACTGAAGATGAACGCGTATTTGCTTTAAAGCCAATGAACTGCCCGGGCGCGGTGTCCATGTATGCGCAAGGAATCAAGAGCTATCGCGATCTACCGATACGCATGGCCGAGTTTGGCAAAGTCCATCGTTATGAGCCTTCGGGCTCGTTGCATGGTTTGCTGCGTGTGCGGCATTTCACCCAGGACGACGCCCACATTTTCTGTACCGAAGCGCAGATGGAACAGGAGTGCAAGGATGTCGTCGAGTTGATCCTCGATATCTACAAGGATTTTGGCTTTAGTGATGTGCGCATCAAGCTGTCGACCAGGCCGGACAATCGCATCGGTTCGGATGAAATCTGGGACAAGCTGGAGGGTGCGTTGTCAAACGCGCTGGAGCATATGGGCATGCCTTACACCCTGTTTCCGGGCGAAGGCGCGTTCTATGGCCCCAAGCTTGAGTTTGTGCTGCGCGACGCAATCGGCCGCGATTGGCAGTGCGGCACGTTACAAGTTGATATGAATTTGCCGGAGCGTTTCGATATCAATTACATCGCGGAAGACAATTCGCGCCATCGGCCAGTCATGTTGCACCGTGCGTTGTTTGGCTCCCTGGAGCGTTTCGTCGGCATTCTGATCGAACATTACGCAGGTAATTTCCCGGTCTGGTTGGCGCCGGTTCAAGCCGTGGTGATGAATATTACCGACGCTCAAGCGGATTACGCCCGAGAAGTGATGCAAAGCCTCAAAAAACAAGGTGTTCGAGTCGTTTCTGACTTGAGGAACGAGAAGATCACCTATAAAATCCGCGAGCACTCGATGCAGCGCGTGCCCTATCAGATTATCGTTGGTGATAAAGAACGCCATGAGAACAAGATAGCGGTACGCAAACGGGGTGGCGAGGATCTCGGTCAGATGGACCTGGATGCTTTCATCGAAAAGCTGCGTGAAAGTGACTAAATAACCTGAGGAGCCGATGCAATTTATCGGCTCCTCGTTTTTTCAAGGGGCTTGAGATAGCACAGGAAAAGGAACCCCGGATCAATGGCGAAATAGATGTCTCGCCGATCCGTCTGGTGGGTGTGGAAAGCGAGCAGCTGGGTATTGTCAGTCTGCGTGAAGCGTTGATGAAGGCTGAGGAAGCTGAGCTGGATCTGGTCGAGATTGCGCCGACGGCGCAACCGCCGGTTTGCCGGATCATGGATTACGGCAAATACAAGTACCAGGAAAGCAAGAAGCAGCACGAAGCCAAGCTGAAGCAGAAGCAGATTCAGATCAAGGAAGTCAAATTTCGGCCGGCGACTGATGACAATGACTATCAGGTCAAGCTGCGTAATCTGATCCGATTTCTGGATGAGGGCGATAAAGCCAAGATCACGCTGCGCTTCAGAGGTCGCGAAATGGCTCACCAGGAGTTTGGTATGCAGTTGCTCCGCCGCGTCGAGGCTGATCTGGCAGAGCATGGCATCGTCGAGCAATTCCCCAAGCTGGAAGGTCGCCAGATGATCATGGTGCTGGCCCCGAAGAAGAAGAGTTGATTTTGAAGTTGTAGTTTTAGTTGTGCCGGGTGGATTGTGGCTTTGGCTGCAATTCGCCAATGTTGTAAACACGTGCTTGTTTGGCTGTTCAAGCGTTCCCGTTGGGGGCCGCCAGACGCATAGAAAAACCAGGAGCTAACCATGCCCAAGATGAAGACCAAGAGCGGAGCCGCCAAGCGGTTTCGCGTTCGCGGTAGCGGCAGCATCAAGCGTTCATCCGCTTACATGCGCCATATCCTCACCAAGAAAACCACCAAGCGCAAACGTCACCTGCGCGGTATGTCCGACGTGAATCCTGCTGACATCGGTCACGTTCGTGACATGATGCCCTACGCTTAATCAAGGAGATCAGACATGCCTCGCGTTAAACGTGGTGTAACCGCTCGTGCCAGTCACAAGAAAGTCCTGAACGCAGCCAAGGGCTTCCGTGGTCGTCGCAAGAACGTATTCCGGGTCGCCAATGAAGCGGTGATGAAAGCCGGTCAATATGCTTACCGTGACCGTCGCCAGAAAAAACGTCAATTCCGTCAGTTGTGGATCGCGCGTATCAACGCAGCGGTGCGCAGTCTGGGTATCGACATGAATTACAGTCAATTCATGTGTGGTCTGAAAAAAGCATCGATCGATCTCGATCGCAAGGTGCTGTCCGACATGGCCATCTTCGATCAGCCGGCTTTTGCCAAGATTGCTGATCAAGCCAAGGCCAGCCTGGGAGCGTAAGTTCGTTCTCATTCAAGCTGAGGGGAGGCCTGCCAAGGCCTCCCTTTTTCTTTTCTGGCGATGTTGTAAACAGCCCAATGGGTTAGAGCATGAATCTCGATGAAATTCTGAAGGATGCCGAGCGCGAGTTTGCGGCTGCCGGCAGCTTGCCAGTGCTGGATCAGGTGAAGGCACGCTTTGTCGGCAAGAGCGGCGCCATCACTGAACAGATGAAGGGTCTGGGGGCGTTACCGCCGGATCAACGCAAGGTGTTGGGCGCGCAAATAAACCAGATCAAGGATCAGGTCGAGGCCTTGCTGAAGGCTCGCCGTGATGCAATCCAGGCGGATGAGTTGAATCGCCAACTGGCCGCCGAGTCTCTCGATGTCACTTTGCCAGGACGCGGTGGCGCGATGGGCGGTTTGCATCCGGTGAGCCGGACGCTGGCGCGGATCGAAGAACTGTTCGCATCGATTGGGTTTGTGGTTGCCGATGGGCCGGAAATCGAGACGGATTTTTACAATTTCACCGCGCTGAATATCCCCGAGAACCATCCGGCGCGTGCGATGCACGATACGTTCTACCTGGATGGCGGCGCTTTGCTGCGCACGCATACTTCGCCGGTCCAGGTGCACTATATGCAGGATCAGAAGCCGCCGCTCCGGATTATTGCCCCGGGGCGGGTGTTCCGCGTTGATTCCGATGCCACGCATTCCCCGATGTTTCATCAGGTTGAAGGCTTGTGGGTGGATGAACAGGTCAGCTTTGCCGATCTGAAAGCCGTGGTGCAGGATTTCCTGCAGCGGTTCTTTGAGCGTGATGATCTGACCGTTCGCTTTCGACCGTCGTTTTTTCCCTTTACCGAGCCTTCGGCCGAGATGGATATGAGTTGGGGCGATGCATCGGAAAATCGTTGGCTGGAAATCGGAGGTTGCGGCATGGTGCATCCGAATGTCTTCAGCCATGTCGGCATCGACCCGGAGCGATATCAAGGTTTTGCATTCGGCATGGGCGTCGAGCGTCTGGCGATGCTGCGTTATGGGGTCGATGACCTAAGGCTGTTTTTCGAAAACGATGTTCGTTTTCTCAAGCAATTTGCCTGATTTACAGGCTGATCGTAATTAATTAATTCATTTCAGGCGCCATGCAATTCTCCGAATCCTGGCTACGCAGCCTTGTCAATCCCGCACTAGATACGCAACAACTCGGTCATCTGCTGACCATGGCCGGCCTGGAAGTCGAGGCGATCGAACCCGCGGCAGCCGAGTTCACGCAGGTTGTGGTGGCAAAAATTCTCAGCGCCGAAAAGCATCCTGATGCAGACCGGCTTCAGGTTTGTCTGGTTGATGTCGGCGAAACCGAGCCGTTGACCATCGTTTGCGGCGCCCCGAATGCCCGCGCCGGCTTGCTTACAGCGTGTGCCCGTGTCGGCGCCAAATTGCCTGAATTCAGCATCAAGCAAGCCAAGGTTCGCGGCGTCGCCTCATTCGGCATGCTGTGTTCTGCCAAGGAATTGGGTTTGATCAACCCAACCGGTGTCGATGGCATTCTGGAACTGCCGGCCGATGCATCGGTGGGCATGAATTTGCGCGAATTGCTCGACTTGGATGATCAGCTGTTTACGCTGAAACTGACGCCAAACCGAGGCGACTGCCTGTCGATGGCGGGGATTGCGCGCGAAGTCGCGGCGCTGACTGATGCGCCTATGGTTGACGTGGATTGCGCTCCGGTCATCGCCAAGCTGGCTGATCTGCAGCCGGTCACGATTTCCGCCGAGGAAGCTTGCCCAAGCTACTGCGGTCGGGTTATTCGCAATGTCGATCCGAAGGCGCAAACGCCGCGTTGGATGGTGCAGCGTCTGGAACGCTCTGGGTTGCGTGCAATTCACCCAGTGGTCGACATCACCAATTACATTCTGCTTGAGCTTGGTCAGCCAATGCATGGTTTTGATCTGGCTCGCTTGCATGGTGCGATTCAGGTTCGTATGGCGCAGACGGACGAGAAACTGTCTTTGCTGAATGAACAAAGTGTGACGTTTTCCAGTGCCGATACCGATGTCTTGCTGATCGCCGATGAGCATGAACCGTTGGCGATTGCCGGCATCATGGGCGGGCAATCCAGCGCGGTAACTGATACCACAAGCGACATCTTTCTCGAAGCAGCACATTTCACCCCTGATGCGATCATCGGGCGTGCCCGTCGCTTCGGTTTGTCGACCGACTCATCGCATCGATTTGAACGGGGCGTTGACTTGGCGTTACCGCGCCGCGCGATTGAACGCGCCTCTCGCTTGATCCTCGATATTTGCGGCGGAGAGTGTGGGCCGGTGCAGGAAACCGGCCCAGGCGGGGCGCCGTTCGAAGCGGTTGAGTTCCGACCAGCTCAAGCACGTCGGATTCTCGGTTTTGATCTGTCCAATGAGGCCATGCTCGGCATCTTCAAACGTTTGGGCATGAAAATTGAAGAAGCCGGCGAAGAAGCAAACGAAAAGGCACGCGTATCGATGCGGGTTTTGCCGCCGACGCATCGGTTCGATATCACGCGCGAAGTGGATCTGGTCGAGGAAGTCGCGCGCGTGCATGGCTATGAAGCGATCCCCGCAGTGAGCTTGCGCGGTGATCTTGCCATATTGCCGGTTAGCGAATCGAACCGCTCTGCGTCAAGCATAAAAAATATAATGGTTGCAAGGGGTTATCAGGAAGTCATCACCTATAGCTTCATCTCTGAAGAAGTCGATCGCGACTTCCGTTCTGAAGGGGCGGCTTTGCCTTTGCTGAACCCGATTGCCAGCCAGATGGGTGTCATGCGGGGTTCGCTGGTCGGTGGTTTGATTCAGACATTGCGGCATAACCTGAATCATGGTCAGGAGCGCTTGCAGATTTTTGAAGTGGGCCGTGCCTTTCTGACTTCTGCCCCGGATCAGCAACCCGTTCGTCTTGCCGCGCTGGCTTATGGCAGCGTCCACACCGAACAATGGGGCGAGAAATCGCGCCCGGTCGATTTCTATGACCTGCGAGCAGATATTGAAGCCATGCTGCATCCAAAGCCGATCGAGTTTGTTCGAACCGATATTGCCGCGCTGCATCCCGGTCAAAGCGCAGAAATCCGCATCGATGGCGTCAAATGCGGCTGGTTGGGGGCGTTACACCCGCAATTGACACAGAAATATGGTTTCACTCGTTCCCCCATCCTGCTTGAAATGGATATTCAGCCATTGCTCGATCAATCTCCGCCGCGCTATCAAGGGATTCCGCGATTCCCTGCCGTTCGGCGTGACATTGCGGTCATTGTCGACGCGAATCTCGCATTGGCTGACCTGGTTGCCACGATCAAAACTGCTTCCATTCCCCTGCTGGTAAGCATCAATTGCTTCGACGTGTACCAGGGGCAGGGCGTTGAGCCAGACAAAAAAAGCCTTGCTTTCAATATGTTGTTACAACATACTGAGAAAACGCTTACAGATTCTGAAATTGAGTCTTCTGTGGCGGAAGTGGTCAATCTTCTAGCTAAAAACTACAACGCCATTTTGCGCAGCTGACGGAGTTTTACCCGCATGACCCTTACCAAAGCTGAATTGGCCAACCTGCTATTTGAAAAAGTGGGTCTCAACAAGCGTGAAGCCAAGGACATGGTGGAAACCTTTTTTGAAGAAGTCAGGACGGCACTGGAGAATGGCGACAGCGTCAAACTCTCCGGTTTCGGCAACTTCCAGTTGCGCGAAAAACCGCAACGTCCTGGCCGCAACCCCAAAACGGGCGAAGAAATGCCTATTACTGCGCGCCGTGTGGTGACCTTTCATGCCAGCCAAAAACTGAAGACCATGGTGGAAGAAGCGCATGTCGGAACATCTACCGAACTCTGAACTGCCCCTGATTCCGTCCAAACGCTACTTCACCATTGGCGAAGTCGGCGAGTTGTGCGGCGTCAAGCCGCATGTTCTGCGCTATTGGGAACAGGAGTTCACTCAGTTGCGGCCAGTCAAGCGGCGCGGCAACCGGCGTTACTATCAGCACCACGAAGTGATGCTGATCCGGCGCATTCGCGAGTTGCTTTATGAGCAAGGTTTCACTATCAGCGGCGCCCGCAACAAATTGTTGTCGGAAGTCGAAGTGGAGAGCTTCACTGATGTGATGGATGCCGCAGAAGAAGAATCGCCGGTGGTCAGAGCGCCAGTTCTGTCTGCTCAAGATATCAAAAAAGAACTAACTGAGATCCTCGACTTGTTGCAATCGTGATGGTCTCCAAGGCAATGTTTTCCACGTAGAGATTAACTTCACAACTCTGGCTTTAACGTAAGCTATATTCGTTTAAAAACAGTTACTTGCCGAAGTTTTTTGTTCGTATTCTGATTTGATGGCAGACATTCCTGAAAGCAATCAGTTTAATAATTCTATCTTTTCGCCTGGCAGTGTTTACGGCACGCCTTGCTGGCACTTATAATGTTTTGAGTTCGGGGCGTAGCGCAGCCTGGTAGCGCACCTGCATGGGGTGCAGGGGGTCGGAAGTTCGAGTCTTCTCGCCCCGACCAATACAATCAACAGCTTATCGAACCAATACCAGGGTGAAATAAGCGGTTGTCTAAACAGGTGTCTAACAAACACCTTTCTTAGGCTTCCCAGGA
>Ga0335397_10005972_pt1 | contig 15816 bp, 14 predicted proteins | sample MAT04_FD_205740 | JGI IMG/M metagenome (GOLD analysis project Ga0335397, IMG submission 205740) | Freshwater microbial communities from Lake Fryxell liftoff mats and glacier meltwater in Antarctica - MAT-04 (spades assembly) (version 2) ... | reverse complement strand
CTGCTGTTTCAGGGCGATCGCCAAAATTATGCTCACCTGCTCCGACACCCGCGAATGATGGCGTAGATCTGCGACGAACAATGAAATAAGCTCCAAGCATCCCTAGCAACGCGATCGCCACACCTGCCAATAGAGGAATATAACTCTTACTCCTCCAGCGCTCGGCAATATTCTGCTCAGAGACTTGAATGAGTTTATCAACTTCTGAATGCTGCTGAAAAAGACCTTTTACCGCCTGAAATTTTGTTTTTGCGCCTTCATAATCCTGGTTCCAGTATAGGTCAAGCCCTTCTCGATAAAGGGGTCCCGTAGAGCCTTCCTCATTGGCAGCACCAGACTTCCTTGTAAACTCCAAAATGGTGCTCGTGGGGACTGCGTAGGGAAAACCAGTTTCCTCATCCCATCCGCTTCCACCAAATGTGATCATGCCAACGACTTCACCCTGCTGATTTAGCACAGGACCTCCCGAACTACCAGGCGCAACTGTTACATTAAGTTGCAACACGGGAGAGCCGTTCTGCAAAGTTTTATTGGAGTTCGCCACTTTACCATCAAGCGCAGAAGCCTCTAAAAAAGACTTACTACTCAAGACAGAAATAACATCAGCCGCCCCTGGATAGCCCAGCACAACGATAGGGTCTTGTATTTGTACAGTAGTAGAATCACCTAACTTCAAGACAGGTGCATTGGTAACTTCAACTTTAATGACTGCAACATCTTTACCAATGTCTTTTCGATCTGGCTCTGTGACCGGTAGTCCACGTTCCTTAACCTCGAACTTAAAGTTATCCCCATTGGGAAGAACAACGTCATTTCTGAAGACAAAATCATCACCTAGAGTGCTGTTTTGCCTAATGTTTTCCTTGCGCAACTGCGATACATTAGCGATATCGCTCTCACCCGTTAACTTTTTAACAAGGTTATCAAGAAGTCTCTCCCTACAAGCCTTTTCCCCTCCTTCTGCCAAATTAACAACATGCGCATTCGTCACAATGTAACCATTTGGGTCTACAAAATATCCCGATCCTGATCCACCAGATAGAAACGAGTAGGAACGACCTTCATAGTCATACGTACCGAAGCATCCAGCTAAGATTCTGACTACCGCTGGCTTAGAGTACATTGTCAATTGCTGATTTGGCTCAAGCTGAGGGTTTTTAGAGATCCCAGGGATTTGAGAAAAAAATAAAATTGGTGCAATAGAGAACAGAGCGAGGGGGTGGCGCATATATGATTCTCCTTAGCTAGAGCAGTATTAAAGCCATCACAGTCTCACACTTAGAAGTGAGCTGCTACTCAGTGTTTCATTTCAAGAAAGACATTTCAATTAATACAAGCCCTAATGCATGGCGTCTGTCTTAGACATACTTGCAATGTTCCAAACTAGTGACATAATATCCGGACAAGGTGAAAAAAACTGAAAAGTTAACATAAATTTTAAAAATCTTAGGTTCGCGTTGAGGAACCGCTAACAATATGATGAGTAATAGGTGAGATAAAGATATCTATCGACAGTAGTCGCTTTATTTGGCGAAATTACGATTTTTTGTGCTTCTTTCAAAGCTGTCGATGTATCTAGAAGACTGACGTGATTGAACGCAAAGTATCGCATATCCTGTTTCTTACTGACACAATAAGCCGAATGCATGCCCGCAGATCTGTAAAAACAATTTTGATTTTGGCAGCGAATCCTACCGATACTGCCCGTTTGCGGTTGGACAAAGAAGAGCGTGAAATTAGTGATAGCTTAACTTTGGCAAGAAAACGTGACTATTTTGACTTAAAGAAGCGATCGGCTGTAAGAGATCGAGATATTCGGCGAGCTTTGCTTAATAACGACCCGCAAATCGTCCATTTTTGTGGGCATGGCTACGGCTTAAATGGACTGGCTGTGGAGGCTGATGATGGAACGACGCACTTATTTCCTACGGAGACTTTAGCAGAGCTCTTTAAACTTTTCACCAATCAGGTTGAGTGTGTTGTTCTAAACGCCTGCTTCTCAGAAGTGCAGGCAATGGCTATTAGTCGACACATTCCCTATGTAATCGGCATGAGTCAAGATATTGGCGATCGCACCGCAATTGAATTTGCAGTCGGTTTCTACGATGCTTTAGGGGCTGGTAGAACTTATCCCGAAGCCTACCAGTTTGGCTGTAATGCGATCGCTGCCCACAAAGTATCAGAAGCCTTAATTCCCAGGCTTTATGCTCAACAAGAGCCAGTGCATTTTCTTCCATCAACCTTCAGACCCCCACAGGTTCCGCCACAACAAAACACTGATGCACAAAACAGTGATGCACAAAGTTCAAATCAATTCTCACCTAAATTTAGAAATCCTCAACCAATAACCCGCATTTCGTCTGGCACCCGTTTCAATCCAAAGCCACTAAGCCCAAAAATTTTCATTCAAAAAGCTTGGTGGCTGATGGTGCTAGTTCTTGCTGCTTGGATCATGACTGGAATAAAAGCAGCGGATGCGGGAGAGCAGTTTCAAGATCCAACTGTTGAATTTCTTGCCTATGGCGGATTAGCAGGCGCATTCAGTGGATTTTGTGGCGGATGGGCATTGCGGAGATTGAACCCAGCCACTTCATGGGATCAGGCTTTACTCACTAGTATCATCGGCTTCTTGGCAGGCGCTCTGCTCTGGCTAACCCTTGCGAAGCTTTATATGGCGCTTATTCCAGGAGGCTTGAGGAGTGGTAGCGTTGGCTTAGGTTTAAGCGTTGGGATTGTAGTTGTTGGCTGTATTTATTGGGTTGCTCGTCGATCGCAGGGCAAAGGCTAGATAGAAAACACTATTAAAAGGCAGCGCGCAAGAAACTATAAAATCTCTTGTTCCCGGTCTACGTGTAGGGACGAGAGACTGCTTTCAAAGTTATGCGCCAAACTCTTCGGTAAAATAGAGTCAGTAACCCCTTAGTCCCATCTCCGATGACTGCACCTTCAGAATTAGAGCCAGCCACTCAAGCCAGCTTGGGAACCGCCACCATTACCTCTCCAAACGGCAACTCGATCGAGCCACCGGAGCTAGAGCCGGACAACGATCTGCCTGATGAGGTGGAAATGTCGTTGTTTGACCACTTAGAAGAACTGCGACAGCGGATTTTTTATGCGCTGATTGCAGTCGTTGTCGGCGTGGTCGCTTGCTTTGCCTTCGTCAATCCCATCGTTCATTTGTTGGAGGTTCCGGCACAGGGAGTCAAGTTTTTGCAACTGGCTCCGGGCGAATATTTCTTTGTGTCGATTAAGGTAGCAGGGTATAGCGGAATTTTGGTGGCTAGCCCGTTTATTCTTTATCAAATTGTGCAATTTGTCCTACCCGGACTGACTCGCAAGGAACGGCGGTTTATTGCGCCTATTGTCTTTGGCTCTACGTTTTTGTTTGCTGGGGGCTTGGCATTTGCCTATTTTCTATTGATCCCGGCAGCGCTTAACTTTTTTATTAACTATGGCGAAGGGGTCGTAGAACAGCTTTGGTCGATTGAGCGTTACTTTGAGTTTGTATTGCTATTGTTATTCAGTACGGGGTTAGCGTTTCAGATTCCCGTGATTCAGCTTTTGTTGGGTTTAGTCGGCATTGTTTCATCGAAGCAAATGCTGTCAGGTTGGCGCTATGTGATTTTGGGAGCTGCTATTTTGGGAGCGGTGCTCACGCCTTCGACCGATCCGGTGACTCAGAGCTTGCTGGGTGGAGCAGTGCTGGGATTGTATTTTGGCGGCATTGGCATGGTGAAGATGATTGGGCGCTAAAACTCTTCTAGTAGCCATTCTGAGGCTCTTGCGCCTAAATCTATGGGGATGCTAACGGCTTTGCCTAGACGTGGGCGATCGCGCGTTTGAGCAATAAAGCGCTGCACCTGAATATCTCCACCCCAAGCGCTGATGTAACTTGCCACAGTGTCTAAATGTGTCAAATACTCTGCTTCAGTCATCGGAAAAGAGGCTTGCTCTAAATATTTCCACATAATCTGAACCAACATTTTCTGCTGTACGCGCCGAATTTGGACATCATAAGAATGTCCCCATTTAATTAAAAAGAGCTGCTGTAATTCTTCTCCAGTCATAGGTCTAGCAGGTTTGTCCAGATCATAAGAATTTGAGTAAGCGATATCTTTAAGATTTTTAAGAAAAAATTTAAGATTAAATTTATAAACTTGTCTTGAAATATTAGATACTTTGATTACGAATTAGTACGTTAATCTTTTAAGTAGCTTTCAAGTAATCTTTTAAGTGAATTGATGCCAATGTTAGTGATTCGTTTTAGTCTCCTATCCTCTCACAAAATGTTGGACTGAGGTTTCAATGGAAATCTGGGAACAGTTAAGCCGACAGCGGGTAAAGCACATCGTCAGCAGCTATCAACTAGGCGGCGATGAAGCGATGCGCTTTGATGGCTATTTAGAAGAACTCCTGCAACGATATCCTCGTCCACTAATTGAGCTGGCACTGATTGAAACTTTGGTCGATGCTTGGCTGTCGATTCCATTGGTGCGCGGGGTTAGTTTTTTGATGAAAGTCCACGATAAGCTAAAAATTTGGGAAAATCAGCCTATCGTCAGTACCATTACTCCCACACAGTTTCAGCAAATTGCCGGGCTTGATCCAGCGCCCGTTTTCGGCTCGACTGAACTCCCCCCCGCTTGCTCAATTGTCAGCCCGTCGTAGCTCGTTTTAGCTTGTTGTCAATACTTCGCCCACTTGCAAGCGAGTGCCGTTCACAAAATCCCAGCCCGATTGCGATCGCTTTCCTGCCATCTGAACCTCTTTGAGCAACAGCATTCCCTGCCCAGTCTGTACAACCGCACCCTGGTTTTTTATCAGCTCTACAATGGTTCCTGGCGTTGTCTCCAGATTATCTGACCGTTCATATTGCTGGAGTTCGAGCGGTAGTAACGCCCGATCGCTGTTAAGCGGAACGGTTGCGGTTACTTTGAGCGGTTGCTCTCGAAAGGTCGTGATGCAGTTGGGGTAGAAGCCTCGAACCTGGTTGTGAAGCGCGATCGCCCCTTTCGTCCAATCTAGCGCATAGTTTTCCTTGCCAATCAGCGGCGCATAGGTCGCTTGCTCATTGTCTTGGGGAATCGGTTGAAGGCTGCCTTGATCTAGCCCCAGCAGCGTATCCACTATCAGATCAGCGGTGACAGCAGCCAGCGTTTTGGCGAGATCTAGCGCATTATCAAACAGGGCGATCGGGATAACCGCTTTCAGCAGCATCGCTCCTGTATCCATGCCTGCATCCATGAGCATCGTGGTAATGCCCGTCTCAGCTTCGCCGTGGTACAAACACCATTGAATCGGCGCGGCACCCCGGTAGTGAGGCAATAAAGAGCCATGCCCATTGATGCAGCCCAGGCGCGGCATATCTAAAATCTCTTGAGAAAGAATTTGCCCATAGGCGACCACAACAAAGACATCTGCCGCCGCTGTCCGCAATAGCTCCAGAACTTCTGCATCTTTCTTAATGCGCTGGGGCTGCCATACCGGAATGTTATGCGTCACAGCAACGCTTTTAACCGGGGAGGGCACAAGGTCATTGCCTCTACCCCGTCGCTTGTCGGGTTGAGTGACGACTGCTATCACTTCAAATGTCTCGCAGATCAGCAGACGCTCTAATGTGGGCACAGCAAATTGAGGTGTTCCCAAAAAGACGATTTTCATGAAGGAGTTTTTAGGGACTGTGATTGAGGATCAATTTTTACCGAGGATCAATAGCGATTTCGATGCGGCGGTTGCGTTGGCGATCGCCTTGAGCGGTATTTCCAGCTAAGGGGCGGCTATGACCATAGCCGATCGCCACCCACTGGTAATCTTCGCCCAGCTTACTCGTTAAATATTGCTTAACGGCTTTTGCCTGTTCAAAAGAAAGAGAGCGATCTGCCGCGATCGTACCTTGCTCATCCACATGAGCCGACACCCGAATCGTTGCACCAGAGTAGCCCTGGAGATCATTAATCAGGCTATCGAGAATAGGAAGGCTCTCCGGTCGCAGGCTAGTTTGGGTTGACTCAAACAGGGTATCGCTGGGAAGGGTCACCATTAAGGCTTTCCCTTGTGCGGCTGTAATGGTGGGCGACACTGGAGGAACCGCTACAATCGGTTGGGAATTGAACTGTCCGGCTGTAGGACTAGAGCGGGTAGGCTCAAGCTGCTGCTGAATAGACTGAAGGCGTTGCTCCAACGAAGCGGCGGTTTCAGAGGAGCCAAGCTGAGTTTCTAGAGTGGCAGCGCGATCGCCCAAACCTTTGAGCTGCGCCTGAAGTTGCGCCAGCTCTGCCTGAAGTTTGTCGCGGTCAGCCTTTGAGAGCGGAGATGCGGAGGGTTGAGGCGATCCAGCGATTGGGGCGGAGGCAGTGGGGGAGGGCGCAATTGAGGCTTGGGGGGTAGGGAAGAATGCCTGTTTTTGTTGATTCACCCAATTTTGAGACTGACGCAACGCCTTTTCTACAAGGGGTGGCTCTTGTGCATTGTCAGGGTAAAACTGGGCGATCGCCATTCCGACCAACGCCGCAAGGCTACCACTCACCCCTAACAGTAGGAGCCGAAAAATCGATACTAATAGGAATCCTCCCGTAGATTCAGATTTGCGGGCACGGTTTTCGACTTTTTCAGAAGGCTGGGTAACTGGAGACTTCACCATAAACTTGACCCTTGTTGATCCTCAAAGTGAGATTAAGACTCATCAGACGCTATCTCATTTGAGGCTGTTTTTAGAAAAATTTGAGGCTGTTTTTAGAAAAAAAGTTGTTTTTAGAAAAAAATACAGCAAATTGAAAAGTTCAGCAAGCTCTGATATCCCGGTTCATGACTCAGAATTCCTTCTTTTAAGTGAAATAATATCGATTAAGTATCACCTACCTTCTACAACTTTCTCTCATAACTTTCCTCCTGTAAAACTTATCGTTGCTTGACTTTTGAACTGAATTAAGCAGTGGTTAACGATTCTTAATTCTAGGGCTGATTCAATGTCTAATTGATTACGTAATATATTGGCTTCATTACTGACCCCAGCATCTTCACTCTGGGTACTTTTGTAAAATGAATACACAGCCTGTTCAGATTGACCCGCTCAATAGTCCCCATCCTATTCCTTGGAACTGGGTGACTTCTGTAGTATTTGGCGGTAGTTCTACACCTCATTGCCATAGCTATTACCGCAGCCAGTCACTCGTTTCGCCGAATAGACGTTACGCCGCCTATAGCCGGATTCAGGTACAGTCTGCTGCGCACTTTACTCAAAGCAAAGTCGTCAGCGTTCTGTTTGTAGAAAACCTCCATACAGGCAGCCTGCAAACCATCACCCCATCTTCTCCATTTGCCGACAATCCATTCATGGCAAGCGAAATTTCTGAACAAGCAGGAACGATCGCGGTTCTCATCCCAATTGCCTGGTCAGAAACGGGCGATCGCCTCCTCGCTAGAGAATTTGAGTCTATTTTTGGCAGCAGCATTGCCTCTGACTTTGCCGTAGTTTGGGATAGCCATACCAATCAGGCCCAAACGCTTGCCCCCTCGCAAATCAACTATAGCAACGCGATTTTAATGGGTTGGAGTCAAACCCATCCTGAGCAAGTTCTCTTTCAAGCAGGGATGATAGGCGACCCCTACTGGGATTTCTATGCCGTTAAAGCAAACGGTCAAACAAACTTGGCAAGGGGCGATCGCCCCATTACTTACGGGCGAGTCATCACCAATATCTGGGCTGGACCACAGGCACAGAGTCGCCCATAGCTTAACCTACAGCTCAAGCTGTAAAGCTGAATTCTATGGCGAGTTCGCAGTTGTGCCATTCCACGGACTTATTTCTAAAATGCCATCAGGTCTAAAAATCACCAGCAGTTGCGCGACTGGCGCTGGGCTAGTAGGAGTTGCGCCCGCTGAGTTATAGCGCAAGTCAAGCAAGGGCGTTTCTTTCACGTAGGTGAGAGCCGCATCGTTAGCAAACTTAAAGCCCAAGATATCGCCGTTTTCAGCCACACCCACCCGGTATTCTAAGTTGGTTGTAAAGCTTTGCGGAGGCTTGGCAATCCACCCTTTGTAGAGCTTGGATTGCAGCGCTACGATAATCGAGTCTAATTTACCTGGATCTATGATTTCAGGAGCCGTGCTGAGAAGCGTATCAAGTTTTTGAGAACCACTAGGGCTGGCGATCGCAGCGCTAGTCGTAACCGATGGGCTGCCTACTGGACTCACCGACAGGCTACCCGATGGACTCACGGCGACACTAGCAGGGCTAGCCGATGGACTCACCAAAGTAGAAGATACACTAGCTGAGGGGTTAACAGCTACCGTTGAGGCTGACGGGGCGGCAGAACCCGGAGGGCTGGGAGTTGCTGAGGCAAGGGGATTAGTCAGCACAGGATTTGCAGTAATGGGCTGAGGACGACGGTTAGGCGGGTTAGGCATATAGAAGAGCGCGATCGCCGCCACTGTTAGACTCGACAACCCTAAAGCCGCAGGTAAGGCTCGCTTGGCGATCGGCTCTTGCGCCGCCGCAAACCGTTTCGATAGGGGCGTTAAATTCAGCGAAAGTTCAGGCAACGTCTGGGCATCGGCAAAAAACTGATCCACGGCTTCGACCATGTCAAAAAGCTGCACCGTGGTCAGGTCAAGCTGCGCGGCAGGCGTAGTAGGCATCTGATACAGCTTCGCCTTATCTTTCCCAGTAGGATTATCAATTTGGGGCTGAACTGTCAGACGATGCAGGTTAGTGTCAATTCTTTGCAACTGCACCAATTCAGGGATGCCCCGATGCTTCAAATGTGCCGCTGGATGGGGAATCCCGCTCAAATATTCTTGGGCATAGGCACTGACTGCCTTAACCAAGCTTTCTAAAAGATCTTTGCCACCCAGGAGCGGGCGATCGTGCCCTGCAACCCGGCATTCTACATGGGTCACGACAGAAATGGGGGGACGCCCACTCGTATCAGCCGTATCTTGGCTAAGACCCTCAATGACCAGTTGGCAGTTGGGCAGGCTGTACTGGCGTTGAATCGTCATGAGGCTTCTCCATCAAACAAACTGCTCCAAAAGCGTTGCGCTCCAGCGGCGCCCGTACAAAATAAAAGCTGACCGAGCAAACTCATTGCCAACTGATTTAATTTTTCATCAGAGTTGTAAGCGATGACGGCAGTGCGTTTTGGATTCATCCGGGAGCGAAAGTGGGCCCGAAACCGCTCTAAGTAGTTGCCTAGGCGAATATGTTGATCGAGGGGAAGCTGCTTTTCTAAAAGCTGGTCGTACACCAGAAGCATCTGCCGAATTAAGACCGTCATCCGTCGAGCCAAGTGGCAAGTCATAAAAACTAACGCCTTTGCCTCGGTCAGCGTTAGCGGACGGCGTTGACTATAGCGGCGAAGCGGGTTAGTTGCCCGCAGTCGCCAAAAAGAAACGCGATTTTTAATGACGCTTTGTAAATCTAGCTCTTTAGCGGCGGCAAGCATTGCTTCTGCGCCGCCCAGGTCTAGGGCTTCTATAGCCAGCAACATGAGGTCAAGCTGTTGCCGCGTGCGTCGAGGGCAAACTGCTTCCGGCAGTAGAGGGTTGGGTAACGCATCCAAAAATACGGGTGCTATGGGTTGAATGGGCGGACGACTTAATTGCATTACCCTCACAGAGTTAATCAGCAGAAATTGTATATCAAACGTTGACCCGCAATCCAACAAAAACTCTAGGGTAGACCCCCCTAAGTTCTGATTGCTTATGCTACCACTTCAGTGTTAACTGACGGATGAGTTAGCTAATGGTGCCTAGTTTTCTAGACATTGCGTCGCTATGCCCAGATATTATGCCCATATCCTATTCAGGGCATCTCCGTAGAGAGCTTTGAACGTCAAGTTTTGTATTCTGTGACAGCCTTAGGTGACAGTTGGGGATTTTGTGACAGTTTCAAAGCTAGCTCATTTGTACTGCGATCATTTACGCCTCAACCTTGACGCCGCGCCAAAAGGCGACGTAGCCCTCAATGTTTTTGGCAGCGTCTTTGGCTTGAGGATAGTACCAGGCAGCGTCTGCATTAGCCTGTCCATCTACCTCAATGCTGTAGTAGCTAGCGGTGCCTTTCCAAGGACAGGTGGTATGAGTGGCGCTGCTTTTGAAGTATTCCGTTTTAATGGCATCGGGTGGGAAATAGTAGTTGCCCTCGACCACTTCACAGCGATCGCTCTCAGCTAATACAGTACCGTTCCAAGTTGCTTTTGGCATTCTTTTTGCTCCAATGAGGTAGGTTTTGAGTAGTTGATTCAGTTAACAGCTTCTTAATAGGCGATAGATTCAATGGTGGACTGACAAATTGTTGACTGTCCATCTCAATTGCTTATTCTAGTGCGTCAAGCCCTAGGCTATAGGTAGTTCTGATAGCGATTCATCTGGATATCTAAGATATCTACACAATTTTTTTAATACTGCTTTCTACGTTAGGAGATTAAACATCATGGCTGCCGAGGGTTCTGCTTCTATAGGTCACGGATCAACTGCCCCGCCAGATTATCGACAGGTTCAGTCTTTGCCTGAGCTATGGGCGATCGCTGCCCAAAAGTTTGCCCCCATTACAGCAGTCCATGATCCTCATTCTAAGCCGATTGTTGAGTTCACCTACGCCGAACTTTACCAGCAAATTCGGCAATTTGCCGCTGGGTTGCAGGCATTAGGCATTCATGCCAGTGATCTATCCAATGATTTATCCAGTGACCCGTCCAGCGTACCGCCTCGGGTGGCGCTGATTTCAGACAACTGCCCTCGATGGCTGGTGGCAGACCAGGGGGTGATGCTAGCGGGTGCGGTGGATGTGGTGCGGAGTTCTCAGGCAGAAGCAGAGGAACTGCGGTTTATTTTGAATGACAGCGGGGCGATCGCCCTGATTGTCGAAAACCTTGCCACTTTCAACAGACTCCGCTCTAGCCTCACCGATCTGCCGCTCCAGTTCGTGATCTTCCTCAGCGACGAAGCTAGTCCTGAAGAATCCTTCAAGATGCTAAAGTTCTCAGGAGTTCTGGCTCTAGGGGAAGCCGCTACGCTTCAGCCCATCACGCAGACCCGCGATACCCTGGCAACTCTGATGTATACCTCTGGCACATCAGGCACCCCCAAGGGCGTCATGCTGACCCACGGAAATTTGGTCACGCAAGTGATCTCTGCGGCAACGGTGGTTTTGCCTCAACCTGGCGATCGCGTCCTCAGCATTCTTCCGATTTGGCATTGCTACGAGCGCACCTTTGAATACTTCATTTTTGCCCACGGCTGTACCCAGACTTACACCAATATTCGCCATGTCAAGAAGGATATTAAGGAATTCAAACCCCACTATATGGTCGGCGTGCCGCGCCTATGGGAGTCGATTTATGAGGGCATTCAAAAGCAGTTCCGCGATCAGCCAGCCAAGCAGCAAAAGCTAGTGGCGTTCTTCCTTAAAAACAGCTTGCAGTACATCAGGGCGCGCCGAGTGCTGCAAGGGCTTGATCTAGAAAACATGAATCCCTCACCAGCCGACAAACTAATGGCAATGGTAAAAATGCCCGTGCTGTGGGCGATTCATCAAGCGGGCGATCGCCTCGTTTACCAAAAAGTTCGAGCGGGCACAGGTGGAGAAGTCAAATATCTTGTAAGTGGTGGTGGCTCGATCGCCGAGTTTCTCGAAGACTTCTTTGAAGTTGTCGGTATCAACATTTTGGGAGGCTACGGACTTACCGAAACCTCGCCGATTACTAACGTCCGTTGTCCCTCTGCCAACCTGCGAGGAGCCGATGGTCAGCCCTTCCCTGATACCGAAATCCGCATTGTTGATCTTGAGAGTCATCAAACGCTCTCTCCAGGCAAGCAGGGCTTAGTCCTGATTCGCGGGCCCCAGGTCATGAAGGGGTATTACAACAACCCAGAGGCAACGGCAAAGGCGATCGATCCTGAAGGCTGGTTTGATACTGGCGACCTGGGCATGGTGGTCGGCGCAGGTCATTTGGTCATTACTGGGCGGGCAAAGGATACGATTGTGCTGACCAATGGCGAGAACATTGAGCCGCAGCCGATTGAAAATGCCTGTTTACGAAGTGCCTATGTCGATCAGGTGATGCTGGTAGGACAAGATCAGCGATCGCTCGGAGCACTCATCGTTCCCAATCTGGAAGCCTTACAAAAGTGGGCAGAAGCCAATCATGCCAGCGCTCTACTTGCCGATGGTTCTGTGGATGTTAAAAACAAGGCGATCGAGGACTTATTCCGCCAAGAACTAACCCGCGAAATCAAAAATCGCCCCGGCTATCGTCCCGACGATCGGGTAGGATCATTTCGCCTACTCACAGAAGCTTTTTCCATTGAAAATGGGCTGCTGACCCAAACCCTTAAAATCCGCCGCCCAGTTGTGACGGAACGCTATCGCGGTATGATTGACGAGATGTTTGCCTAAATGATATTTGCCTAGATGAAGCGCATTCTATCAATGCTTTATTTAGGCAATAGCTTTTGCCCGTATTTGCCCCCCCTTGTTCACTTTTTAGCCGAGTATTCATGGAAGTTTCTCAATCTCACCTCCTTCTCAAACGAGCCGTCAACATCAAAGTTATCGTCACTCCTCGCTGGAAAGAGGAAGTGCAAGAACAATTGCAAACCCAAATCAACCAGCTCGATGGTCAACTTCAGCAGCTCGATGGTCAAGGTCAGCGCATGGTCGCTGAAATGCAAAAGCAAGGTGGTCAATCTTCTGACCCAACGGTGATGCAGCAAGTTTCCAACATTCAGGTGCAGGTTAACCAAAAGAAAAGCGAGATTTTAGAAAAGAAAAATCAGATTCTTCAGCAGCTCCAGCAGGTACAGCTCCTGGAAATGGATCAAGAAGTCGGACAAGGACAAATTGAAGGGCTTTTCCGGGTAGAAACAGGCGATAACCTGATCAGCAAAATGCAGGTCGAAGTCCTGTTGCGGGATGGGGTTGTCCAAGAAATTCGTGGAGATCTGTAGTCATGATTAATGAGATATTTATGCCTGCCCTTAGTTCTACGATGACTGAAGGCAAAATTGTTTCTTGGGTTAAAGCACCCGGAGACAAAATTGAGAAGGGCGAAACGGTTGTTGTGGTTGAGTCTGACAAAGCCGACATGGATGTGGAGTCCTTTTATGAGGGCTACCTAGCCACCATCATGATTCCTGCGGGTGAGTCGGCAGCGGTAGGAGCGGCGATCGCCCTGATTGCCGAAACCGAAGCCGAAATCGCCGCCGCTATTCAACAAGCCACTCAAGCTTCAACTCCAGCCGCCGTAGCTGACTCAAACACCGCAACCGCTCCAGTTGCCGTATCTGCCGTAGCAGAAGCACCCGCCGCCCAAAACGGCAGAATGGTTGCGTCTCCCCGTGCCCGTAAGTTAGCGAAAGATCTACGGGTTGATCTGAGCGGACTGAAAGGGAGTGGTCCTCATGGACGAATTGTGGCGGAAGATGTTGAGGCTGCGGCTGGAAAGACGGCTGCCCCTATGGCTCCAACGACGACTGCAACGACTGCTCCGACGGCTCCAGCCGTCGCGCCCATTGCTCCAATTGCGGCGGCGATCGCCCCTGCGGCTAAAGCTCCGGCTCCGACCCCAGCCCAACCTGGACAAATCATCCCCTTCAATACCCTGCAAAATGCCGTCGTGCGCAACATGATGGCAAGCTTGCAAGTTCCCACCTACCGCGTCGGTTATACCATTACTACCGACGGGCTAGACAAGCTTTATAAGCAAATCAAGTCTAAAGGCGTCACGATGACGGCTCTCTTAGCCAAAGCGGTCGCCATGACGCTTCAAAATCATCCCCTGCTACATGCCTACTATAGTGAGCAAGGCGCAGTCCATCGCACTGCCATCAATGTAGCGGTTGCTGTCGCTATGGATGACGGTGGGTTAATTACGCCAGTCTTGCAAAACGCCGATCAGGTAGATATCTATACCTTGTCGCGCACCTGGCGAGATTTGGTAGAGCGTTCTCGCTCCAAGCAGCTCCAGCCTGATGAATATAGTTCAGGGGGCTTCACGCTCTCCAATCTGGGCATGTTTGGGGTCGATCGCTTCGATGCCATTCTCCCTCCCGGACAAGGTTCCATTCTGGCGATCGGGGCATCACGTCCCCAGGTTGGTGCCATGCCCGATGGCATGATGGGCATCCGGCAGCAAATGCAGGTCAATATCACCTGCGACCACCGCATTATTTACGGTGCCGATGCGGCCGCGTTCCTCCAGGATCTAGCCAAGCTGATTGAAACTAATCCGCAGTCTCTTACTCTATAGAACAGAACCCATTTGACATCTTCCCGGTCATTGCAATGCCTTAGGGGCGAAGCATTTGCATCAGTACTCTGGAAGCGCAGCCTAGATCTGGGTGAAAATGCTTCGCCCCTAAGGGAGTAGCAATGAAATAACGTCCCGATCCGCCCCCTAAATCCCCCAATTCTGGGGGACTTCCGAGCCTTTCAAAGTCCCCCAGAATTGGGGGATTTAGGGGGCTAGAAAGCTAACGCATCCCATTGGGACTTTATTTCAATGCAGATCCCTAACCATTGATCGTTGTCCAAAATTCACCTTAAACCTGATTTTTGGTTAAATCTCAAATGGGTTCTATAAACTGATCACTTTAAAGCCTTATGAATGAGCATCTGTCATCCCATAAGGCTTTGAATTTTGTGGTGAGGATAAAGTGGAACCGTCAACCAAAAGCGCCATGACCAATCTCGGCGGTTGTTCACGTTCGCCTGATCCTGTCATTCGCTCTATTGCTCCTCAATGCCATCACCTATGGGCATATTCTTTAGCTTCTCACAAGAGCGCGCTGCTTCGCAGATACTGCAAGGATCGCGCTTAATCTTCTGTCCCCAGTATTTCAGAGGCAAACAGGTTGGGAGCCAAGACAAACTCGTCTTCAGCATCAATAACTTGAGTCACAAACGGCAAACTTGCACCGCGCAGCCCTCGCTTAATCCGCTCTGGCGTTTCTGGAAAAACCACAAACAAGGGATAGGTTTCTTCTGTTGCCTCACTGAGAATATGTTGATACTGATCGGGCATTAGCCATTCGTAGCCCTTGTTCAAGCAAATCTGGGTTTGCCGCCAACGTCCCAACAACTCTGAAAAGTCTTCCTGAGGACGATGAATGAACACCAAAATATCGCCCCCTGTCTTAATTTTCCATTCTGGGTCGCACATTAAAATAGCCACCTCGCAAGGAAGACGCAGCATCTCACTAGCTTCCCCGATTCCAGTTGCCGACTTAGCCCCGCGAATTTTCACGAGCGGCAAAGGCACGGTAATCACACTTTCCTCAGGGCGGCGCATACTCGGAATCATTTCCAAGTAGGGACGGAACTCTCTGAGCAGGGCGATCGCCCCCAAATGGTCGCTGTACTCAGCTAGCAACTCTTCGTAATAAGCTTGTTTAACTGTCATATTGTAGAGTGGGCAAGGCTTTAGCCCTTGATCGCATCCATAATTCCGAAAATAGGCAGATACATTGCCACGAGAATTGAACCGACCATTCCCCCTAACACAACGATCATGATCGGTTCAATCAGGCTAGTAATACCCTTGACGGCTTGCTCCACCTCATCTTCGTAAAAATCCGCCACCTTCATTAACATGGTGTCAATTTCTCCCGTTTCCTCGCCAATGCTAATCATCTGAATCGCCATCGCGGGGAAAACATGCTCCCGCTGCAATGCCAAACTAATCATGCCTCCGGTTTGCACTTCTTTCCGAGCTTCGTCAACCGCATTAGCAATGACCTGGTTGCCCGCTGTGTCTCGCACAATCTCTAGGGCAGTCAAGATCGGCACACCCGACCGAGACAGTGCGCCAAAAGTAC